>SWCF01004100.1_pt2 | contig 166980 bp, 167 predicted proteins | sample 4690081 | NCBI WGS metagenome assembly SWCF01 (sample SAMN10267280, study PRJNA491770) | bioreactor metagenome | isolation source: DHS bioreactor inoculated with | place: Japan: off Shimokita Peninsula
TAGGTCTATGCCAGCTATTTCTCAGATAATAAACCAGCCAGAGCCTGCGTAGAGGTGGCTAGACTGCCAAAGGATGTTCGAGTAGAAATAGAAGCAATTGCAGCAATAGAATAATAGATAAAGCTATCAGAAAAATAATAATCCTTAAAGCAGCTAAGTCCAGTAAGGCTTCCTCTTATTCACAGGACTATCGCTGCTTTTTTCTTTGGGGATTTTATTGATATAGTAAGACAACCTAAAAAGTTATATGGGTTGGTACGGCACTAGAAGAGGAAGCTAATTCTAAAGGATTAAGCTTCAAATGTATGAAATTGCTTGATATAATTGAAGTGAGAGATTAATTAAAGTGGAGATACGATAGTAGAGGTATAACAGGTAGTAATGAAGTTGCTTCAAGCAATAGGTAAAGAGGAGGTGGCCATAGGATGTATGATGTAGTGATTATTGGAGCTGGCATTGTTGGAACGGCCATTGCCAGAGAACTTAGTAAATATGAATTAGATATCGCTATTTTTGAAAAGGAAAATGATGTTGCCATGGGAGCAACCAAGGCCAATAGTGGTATTGTTCATGGGGGATATGCAGAAAAGCATACATCCCTTAAAGGACAATTATGCTATAGAGGACGGATGATGTTTGAGGAACTGGAGAAGGAATTAAACTTTGGTTTTAAAAGGACAGGATCCTTGGTGATTACTATGGAAGATGATCCTATACCTTTACATCAGCTGCTGGAAAACGGGATAAAAAATGGTTGTCATGATTTATCTATTCTCAATAGGGAAGAAGTACTGGCTATAGAACCCAATATTAATCCAGAGGTGAAATATGGATTGTATTGTGAAGGAGCTGGAGTTTGCTCCCCCTATGAGATGGCCATTGCCATGGCAGAAAATGCAATTGCCAATGGGGTAAAGCTATTTTTGAATGAAGGCATCCTGGGAATAGAAAAAAGAGGAGATATCTATTCTATAACGACAAGGGCTAATCAGGTAGCGGCTCGATATGTCATTAATTGTGCCGGAATCAATAGCGATGAAGTCTCTCGGATGATCGGTGAAGATTATTTTAAGATATTGCCTAGGAGCGGACAATATCTACTTTTAGCAAGGGATACTGGACAGCTATTGAATACCGTTGTTTTTCAAATGCCTACAGCCCATGGGAAGGGGGTGCTGGTGGCCAGTACCTATCATGGCAATCTGCTGATCGGTCCCGATGCGGTTGATGATGAAGAGAAGGAAGATAAAAGTACTGATATGGAAAGAATGACGGATATTCTGGAAAAAGCAAAGTTGACTTCGGATAAAATCAATGTAAAACAATTTTTAAGAAGCTTTACTGGGATTCGAGCGAGAAGTAATACCGATGATTTTATCATTGAAGAGACAGCGGTAACGGGATTTATTAACGTGGCTGGAATCCAGTCCCCTGGTTTAACTTCATCGCCAGCCATCGGGCTAATGGTAAAAGATATCTTAGTGAAAAGCGGATGTAAGCTAATCACAAAAGAAAACTTTATTGCCTATAGAAAACCAATCATTACATACAAAGCCTTAAAGCCAATGAAAGAAATTAAACATTTAGTAGATTTACCACCCTGTCCCGAAAAAATAATTTGCCGCTGTGAACAGGTGACAGAAGGAGAGATCACCGACGCTTTACATCGGGGCATACAGGTGACAACCATCGATGGGGTTAAGAGAAGGACCCGGGCCTCTATGGGATGGTGTCAGGGTAGCTTCTGTAAGCCCCGCATTAAAGAGATTATAGAACGGGAATATGGTGTAGAGGTGGATATGATGGAGGATGTGGAGCATAGTGGATTTAACCGGGTGACAAAGAGTGAAATATTAAAAGAACTAATATAGTCATGATATGAATCCCCTATTAATGGGGGATTTTTTTTATGGGTGGGAAAGCTATAGACATGGAGTCCAATGATTGCAAAAAACCATTACAAACTTTGGACTTCTATAAAATTCGACAACATTCTATACTAGATATAAGGATTAGGAGGCGATATCCTTGGTACTCAATAGTCGGAATATACGAATAGTTAACTATCTACTGATGAATCAGGGACAAGGAACCATCAATGGGTTAATGGATAAATTCAAAATTTCTAAAAGAACTTTGTACTACGATCTTGGTAAAATAAACTATTGGTTAAAATCCATTGGTGTTGGTGAAATAGAAGTTGTTTCTGGAAAATTCACACTGGATATGGGAGAAAAAAAGACAATATTAAAGGCAATCCCCCATTATGAAGAAAATAGCTATGAATTTTCCAAGGAGGAGAGAAAAGCAATTATTGCATTAAATATCTTTCTCGGAAACATGTCCATTACAATAGACAAATTAACCGAGCTGCTGAAAGTCAGTAGAAATACAGTAGTGGCTGACATGAATCGGTTAAGGAATGACCTGGGGAGAAAAAGTTTACAGTTGAAACATAGGGTAAAAATAGGCTATTACATCAAGGGAAGAGAAGCCCTGGGTGTAGATGTTTTCATAGGTAGGGGAAAGATGCTGACCAGCCATATGGTTACTGTAAATGGGAAAACCAAATTACAGGGAAAGCACATCTTGATCGCCACAGGTTCATCACCTAGAATAGTCAATATAGCAGGTATTGATCAAATTAAGTACTACACCAATGAAACTATCTTTACCATTCCAAAGCTACCTAAACAGCTGGCAGTAATAGGTGGGGGGCCCATAGGCTGTGAAATTGCCCAGGCCTTCGCTAACATGGGAGCAGAGGTGACCATAATAGAATACACTGGCAGCATCTTAAATCGTGAGGACGAAGAGGTTAAGGAATATATGACAGGGCTCCTGTCAAGGGATATCAATATTCTTACCAATGCCTCCGTAACCCAATTTAAACCCTTGGGAGACGGTATTAACATACAGCTACAACAAGGTCAGCAGGAAAGGGAACTTATGGTAGATAGTGTGTTTTTAGCCGCTGGAAGAAAAAATGCCCATGGGGCTGTGGTGGAAAGGCTGGCAGTATTATTTGACAGGGAGTTAAAAAATAAATTGCAAATTCTTAAAATCTAAAAATACTTAGCTCAACTATTTGGGCTAAGTGTTTTTTATTTTGAATCGGTGTATAAGAATTGCCATTATTATGGAAAATATAGTAGATATTAAGGAAGCTGAGAAAGGAAGAATTGATATGTCCGATTCATTAAAGCTACAGCCTAAAAATAATCAGGAACGGGAGCTGCCCAAAGAAAAATATGAAGCCCTTACTGCGTATATTGACAGCCTACCGGAAAAGGAAGGAACCCTAATCCAAGTTCTCCATAAGGCTCAGGATATATTTGGATACCTGCCCCGGGATGTGCAGCTGTTTGTGGCCAGGTCATTGGGGATTTCGGGGGCAAAGGTCTATGGTGTAGTCAGCTTTTATAACTACTTTAACGACAAACCTCGGGGAGAGAAGGTCATCAATGTCTGTACCGGGACGGCGTGCTTTGTAAAAGGAGCTGGAAAGCTCCTGGAGGAGCTAGGTCGGCTATTAGAGATAAGCTCAGGGGAAACAACAAAGGATGGCAAGTTGACCCTAAATGGAGTTCGCTGTGTTGGAGCCTGCGGCCTTGCCCCGGTCCTTATGATAGATGATAAGGTCTATGGCAGAGTAAAGCCCGAGGAAGTGGCAGGTATATTAGAAAAACACGGAAGGGAGCGGCATTAGTATGAAATCCTTAGAAGAATTAAAGGAAATCAGAGAAAGGGCCATACAAAAAATTAACGTAAGACAAATGGGGAATGGGGATGATACAAAAATTATGGTAGGTATGGGGACCTGCGGCATTGCCCAAGGGGCCCGCCAAACCCTTCAGGCCTTGGTAGATGCTATTTCTGATTTTAATCTTCATAATGTCTACGTGGTTCAAGTGGGGTGCATGGGTCAATGTTATGCTGAGCCCCAGGTGCAGATTGATACCCCGGGAAAGGAAACGGTGGTCTATGGAAGGGTAACCCCTGAAAAGGCTAGGGAAATTGTAGAGAGACACCTGATTAAAGGGGAAGTATTACAAGAATTAAGGGTTGAGGGAATTGCCCATCAATAAACCGGGTAGGAGGGAATTAAGTGAAAGAGCAAAGGCAACATTTCTTGGTTTGTGGAGGAACAGGCTGTCATTCCCAGGACAGCCATAAGCTGATTGAGGCCCTGCGTCTATTGATTAAAAAAAATGGCTATGAAGACGAGGTGTCTGTTATACAGACGGGCTGCTTTGGCTTCTGCGAAAAGGGCCCCATTATTAAGGTGTTACCTGATAATATATTTTATGTTGAGGTAAAGCCTCGCTTTGCAAAAAAAATATTTGAAGAACAGATTGTCAAAGGCAGAAGGATAGAGGAGCTGTTATATCAAGAACCTAAGTTACATGAGAAGATAGAACACCAAAGAGATATGTCCTTTTATAAAAAGCAGCATCGAATTGCCCTAAGAAACTGTGGTCTGATTGATCCAGAGAATATTGAAGAATATATTGGATTAGAGGGCTACCTGGCCCTGGGAACGGTACTGACCAAGATGAAGCCCCTTGAGGTCATCGAATTGATTAAAGCAAGCGGCCTTCGGGGGCGGGGTGGCGGAGGTTTTCCCACAGGAACAAAATGGGAGCTGACCTATCGTAATCAAAGTGAAAAAAAATACGTTATCTGCAACGCTGATGAAGGGGACCCAGGGGCCTTTATGGACCGCAGTATACTAGAGGGAGATCCCCACGGCGTTTTAGAGGCAATGGCAATTGCAGGCTATGCAATTGGGGCCCAAAAAGGTTTTATCTATATTCGGGCAGAATACCCCCTGGCAATACAGCGCTTAAATGTGGCCATTGATCAGGCCAGAAAATATGGACTTTTAGGTCAGGGGCTGTTTAATACAGATTTTAATTTTGATATAGAGTTAAAATATGGGGCGGGGGCCTTTGTCTGTGGTGAAGAAACAGCCCTGATAAATTCCGTCGAGGGCGGGCGGGGCGAACCCAATGCCAAGCCTCCCTTTCCCGCAGAAAGTGGGCTATGGAATGATCCCACCATTGTAAACAATGTAGAAACCCTTGCCAATATTCCACCAATCATTTTAAAGGGGGCCCAATGGTTCAACGGCTTTGGTACCGAGAAAAGCAAAGGAACAAAGGTCTTTGCCCTGGCAGGAAAAATAAATAACGTCGGTCTTGTGGAAGTACCCATGGGAATTAAGCTTAGGGACATTATCTACGAGATTGGCGGCGGTGTAAAGGATAATCATGCCCTAAAGGCTGTACAAACAGGGGGCCCCTCGGGGGGATGCATTCCAGCTGATCTGATTGATATCCCCATCGACTATGAAAGCCTTAAATCCATTGGTTCCATGATGGGCTCCGGAGGAATGATTGTTATGGATGAAAATGACTGTATGGTTAACATTGCAAAATTCTACTTAGAATTTACAGAGGAAGAATCCTGTGGAAAATGTACGCCCTGTAGGATTGGAAATAAGCGATTACATGAAATATTGGTTAGAATTACGGAAGGTAAGGGAACTGAGGAGGATTTAGAACGATTAGTAAGTCTAGGGGAAATGGTTAAGGAAAATTCCCTTTGCGGCCTTGGACAATCGTCTCCTAATCCTATTTTGAGTACCTTAAGGTATTTTAAGGATGAGTACCTGGCCCATGTAAAAAATAAAGAATGCCCTGCAGGGGTTTGCAAAATGAAATAAGGGGTGTAAATGTGAAGGAAGAGAAGGTTAAACTAACGATTAATGACAAAGAAATAACTGTACCAAGGGAATATACCATCTTAAAGGCGGCCACTGAGGCAGGGGTTAAGATTCCCACCCTGTGTCACCTGGATCTCCATGATTTGAAAATGCTTAATCGAACAGCCTCCTGCCGGGTTTGTATGGTGGAGGTGGAGAATCGACCTAATTTGGCTCCAGCCTGTGCCACCCCTGTCAATGAGGGGATGGTAATCAATACCCAGAGCCTACGGGCCATTAAGGCCAGACGAATGGCGGTGGAGCTTCTGTTGTCTAATCATCCCACCGACTGTTTGATTTGTCCTAAAAATTTACAGTGTGAACTTCAGGCCTTGGCAAAGGAATTAAATATTCGAGAAATTAACTACTCTGGCAAAAGAAATGAATTCCACATAGACAGCAGCAGCCAAGCTTTGGTTAAAAATCAAAACAAGTGTATCCTTTGTAGACGCTGTGAGACCGCCTGTAACGAGGTTCAAACCTGTGGCATTCTGTCAGCCCTAAATCGAGGCTTTGAAACCATCGTGGGTCCAGCCTTTAATCTTCCCATGGTGGAAACCTCCTGTACCTATTGTGGAGCCTGCGTGGCCGTTTGTCCAACGGCAGCCCTGACCGAGGCCAACCATATTTCTAAGGTATGGGAGGCCCTGAATGATCCAGAAAAATATGTGGTGGTGCAAACAGCTCCGGCCATTCGGGTAGCCTTAGGTGAGCTGTTTGGTATGGAACCAGGCACCATCGTTACAGGAAAGCTGGCAGCGGCCCTAAGGCGTTTAGGCTTCAATCAGGTCTTTGACACTGATTTCGGTGCCGATGTAACCATCGTTGAAGAGGCCAAGGAGCTTTTACATCGACTTGAGCATGGAGGAAGGCTGCCAATGCTGACCAGCTGTTGCCCTGCCTGGGTCAGCTTTATTGAGCACCAATTTCCTGATCTGGTAGACGTTCCGTCGACCTGTAAATCCCCCCATATTATGCTTGGTACCATTGTCAAGACATATTTTGCAGAGAAGATGAACATAGACCCCGATAAAATCGTGATGGTTTCAGTTATGCCCTGTATTGCCAAAAAAGCAGAGGCAGCCAGGACTGAGCTTGCCATAGATGATGAAAATAATGTGGACATTGTTATTACCACCAGAGAATTGGCAGTTATGATTAAGGAAGCAGGTATTGATTTCAATCAGCTTCCTGATGAAGAATACGATCATCCCCTTGGAGAATCCACCGGTGCCTCTGTAATCTTTGGTACCACAGGAGGGGTAATTGAAGCTGCCATTCGAACAGTCTATGAATGGATGACAGGAAATGAGCTTTCCAAGGTTGACTTCCATGCCCTCCGGGGAATGAAGGGCCTTCGAGAAGCTACTATTCCTGTCAACGATAAGGAATTAAAAATAGGAATTGCCCATGGGCTGGGAAATGCCAGGCAACTATTGGAGGAAATCAGAAGTGGAAAATCCCATTACCATGCAATTGAAATCATGGCTTGTCCTGGGGGCTGCATCGGCGGCGGCGGTCAGCCTTACCATTTCGGAAACGATGAGGTGGTTAAGAAAAGACAAATAGCCATATATCTGGAGGATCAAAATAAAAGAATTAGAAAATCCCATCACAATCCAGAGGTCATAAAGCTGTACGAAGACTATATGGGTGAACCCTATGGGGAAAAAGCCCATCGTCTATTACATACCAGCTATAGGCCAAAGGAAAGAATTTAAGAGGGTTAATACCCCGCTCGACATTAGCTGATCCGTAGTGAAATTAAAATCTACATTTAATCCTTGAGAAACTAGTGGGATTAAGGATAAGGCAATTTCCAGCGGGGTTTAAAAAGCCCTTTTCTTTCTATTTTTAGGAAACTTCCTATTTTTGCAAGTGTCGTAAAAGCATCACCACGTTGATCTGAGAGGGTATAAGAGGATATTCATTAAATAACCTTAATAACTATACAAATAGGCTGGAAAAGTCTCCTGTTTTCTGTTAGATTGAATAGGTAAGCATGTTTATGAGGAAAGGTAGGAGTCTTTATGAAGGATTTTAGTATATTTGATATCGTTGGACCCAATATGATTGGTCCTTCCAGTTCCCATACAGCTGGGGCCTGTAAGCTCGGGAAAATAGCCCATAGGCTCATAAAAGGGGATGTCAAGCAGGTTGTGTTCTATCTACACGGCTCCTTTGCCAAGACCTACCGGGGCCATGGTACTGATAAGGCGCTTCTGGGTGGAATCTTAGGCTATAATGAGGACGATGAAAACATTAAGCATTCCTTTGTCATTGCGGCAGATAGGGGTATCAAGTTTAGCTTCCAGGAGATAGACCTGGGTGAGGTTCATCCAAATACGGTAAAAATTGAAATGGAAAATCATGCAGGAGAAAAACTAACGATATTAGGCTCCTCCATTGGTGGGGGAAACATTGTTATTACAGAGATTGACGGTGTGCAGCTGGAATTTACTGGAGAATACCCCACGTTAATTATTTCCCATACCGATAAGCCAGGGATAATTGCCAAGGTCACAGCAATTTTAAGTCTTTATAACATTAATATTGCCTATATGCGTGTGTATCGGTATAATCGGGGTAAAAGTGCCTTTATGATTATAGAAACAGATAATGAAATAGACGTAGAGGCCTTAAGGCATATCAAAAATGTTGAACACATTGGCAATGCCTACTTGGTCAGTATTAACTAAAAAGGTGGTAAGGGAAAATGAATTTTTCAAAGGGTAATGAACTATTAAGCCTATGTAAGGAACATAATTTTAAGATATATGAGGTAATGATACACAAGGAAATAGAGAGTACTGGTACCACTGAGGCCGAGATTCTAGATAAAATGAAGATAGGTCTGGAGATTATGAGAAATGCTATCGATATGGGATTAGAGGAGGGCATCAAGTCTGTTAGTGGTCTCATTGGTGGAGATGCCAAAAGAATTTACGATCGAAATATCGAGAAAAAATCCGTCTGCGGCTCTCTAATGAGTCGTGCCATTAGTCGTGCCATGGCAGTTTTAGAAGTGAATGCGGCCATGGGTAAAATTGTTGCTGCCCCCACAGCGGGGTCCAGTGGAATTTTACCAGGGACATTAATTACTATTGCTGAGGAATTTGATCTAACAGAGGAAGTATTGCTTAGGGGGTTAATTACAGCCAGTGCCATTGGCTTAATTATCTCAAAAAACGCTACTGTAGCAGGAGCCGAGGGAGGCTGTCAGGCAGAGACCGGGTCTGCCGCTGCCATGGCCGCAGGAGCCATAGTAGAAATGATGGGAGGAAGTGCTGAGGAAGCCCTTCACGCTGGGGCCATTGCGCTTAAAAACGTGCTGGGGCTGGTATGTGATCCAATTGCAGGTCTAGTGGAGGCCCCCTGTGAGAAACGAAATGGAATTGGGGCAGCCAATGCATTAATTTCTGCTGAAATGGCTTTGGCGGGAGTAAAAAGTATTATCCCCTTCGACGAGGTGGTTGATGCGATGTATCGTGTGGGCAGATGCTTACCCTTTGAGCTTCGGGAGAGTGCCCTAGGGGGCCTGGCTGCTACACCAACGGGTCAAAGAATTAAAAAGGACATCTTAGGTGAGTAATAGAAAAGAAGATAGCCCTAGGGCTATCTTCTTTTCAGCATATTTTTACTAAATTGATAACTATTCTTTGAATATCCTCCATAGATATATCTTTTTCTTTTTCTTTGAAAGCGAATATAGGCGACAAATATCTGCCAGACAATAAAGAGGATAAAGATAATTAATATGTATTTTCCAAATCCACTGAAGTTAAATAGAGAAGGCGCTAGGTCTACAAAGGCTTCAGCAATTAAGTTGACCTCACCTAAAATCTCATCCCCAAGGGAATATATCACTTTTCCAAGGACGGCACCCTCCTCTATGGGAGCTGTGATGTTTTCATTGATGATAACCTCCTTGGTAATAAGGGAGGGATCTTGATCCTTATTTAGAACCACCGAAAGGGAATCTGCCGTTTTAAGCTTTACTGAGTCAAGAACACCATTTTTTACTGGGGCTTCTGATTGAAACTCATTGGCTTCAGTCATCCCATGGATAGTAAAGTTTTCGTATCCATAGTCAATCAAGGTTCTTGTATCTATGTATATATTGGAACCAGTAGCTCCTAAAACAACAGAAATCAATCGTTGATCATTGTTTAGGGCCGAGGCAATCAAACATTGCTGAGCAGCGTTTGTATAGCCAGTTTTAATACCATCGACAATATCATACTTAATGTTAATGGTCTCACCCCGGTAGTCCATCAGATTACCGCCACCTGTTCCCCATAGTAATCGATTTGAATTTCGATAATAACGTTTCTCTGGGGTCTGCTCTGTTTCATCAAAGGTAATCATTGTTGTTGAAACCGTTTCTCGAAAAAAAGGGAATTCCATAGCATGCTTTGAAATAATGGCTAAATCGTAAGCTGTCGTTACATGATTTTCGTCAGGCAAGCCATGGGGATTGGTAAAATTGGTATTTAGAGTCCCTAATTCCTTTGCCCGTTCATTCATTAGCTTTGCAAACTCCTCAACGGAGCCGGCGATATGTATCGCCAATGCTTCAGCTGCGTCATTGGCAGACCGAACCAAAAGACCCTGGAACAATTCCTTTACAGTAAAGGATTCACCCTTTACCAAGTACATTCCTGATCCATCTACGTGGAGATCATAATCAATTGTGACTACATCCTCGAGATTAGCCTTTTCAAGGACTAAAATAGCTGTCATCACCTTAGTTGTACTGGCAGGATAGGTGGGTTCATAAGCATTCTTTTCATACAGGACCTTTCCTGTTTCAAAGTCCATTAGCACCCCATTGGGTGCAGTAATTTCAGTTGCTGTCCCGTAGATGGGAGCCATGGAAAATAATAAGATAAAGATTACTGAGAAAAAACCTATGCATTTTTTTTCATTCATCCGCATACCCCTTGTCTTAGCATTTTGATGTTTTTTTCATAGATATAGTATATCAAAAATAATTTGCATTTTTAAGGGAAATAATGAAACTTTAAAGGAAAATTGTCCCTTAAGTAGAAAATAGTATAAATCCACCATATTGATAACGAAGGAGAAAGGTCATGGCATTGCAACCAAAACAAAGAAATTTAGTAATTCTAATTGTAGGAATCATCATGGCAGTTACTTTCATCAAGGGAATCTCTAATAGGGAAGCAGAAACCTATGTCCTGAGTGGGCCTGATAGTCCTTTGGATCTTGAAGAGGTACCTGAGGTCCTTGTGAAGCAAGAAACCATTATCGTCCATATTGAAGGTCAGGTGATTTCTCCAGGAGTATATGAGCTTTCAGCAGATCAAAGGGTCATTGATGCTGTGGAGGCTGCTGGCGGCCTTTCAGAAGAGGCTGATCGAAGTAAAGTCAATCTAGCAAAACGCATTGAAGACGAGGAGAGAATTTATATTCCCGCCATAGGGGAGGATACCGTTGAGTATGAACCTACGGACTCCAGCAGCTCAAATAAGAAAATTAATATCAATAAGGCAAACCAAGAGGAGCTGACAGCCCTCCCGGGGATCGGTGAGGCCTTAGCCAACAGAATTATAAACTATCGTCAGCAGCACGGGAGCTTCAAAAATGTTGAGGAGATCAGGAATGTCAGCGGCATAGGTGAAAAGAAATTTGAGGATTTGAAGGATTTGATTGAAGTAAGGTAGTATTAAAGTGTGAAGCCAGGTATTTTACCTGGCCTCTTTTTTTGCCTGTTGAAAAAATTCCTTTGTCAGTTTAATGACAATCCCGCTTAGTCCCAGTAGTCCGATTAAATTAGGTATGGCCATTAGGGCATTTAGTGTATCGGCTATATCCCATATTAGTCCTAGGCCCCCAATGGCTCCCACAACAATTAAAGGAATCCAAATCAGTCTATAGACGATATTAACTCCAGATCCAAATAAATGCTCTGCACATCTTTCTCCATAGTAGGCCCAACTTAAAATAGTAGAAAAGGCAAAGAAGAAAATTGCTATGGCTACAATAATTCCTCCGGGGCCGGGCAATCCATGGTTAAAGGCTTCGGTTGTTAAGGCTGCACCAGTTAATCCGCTGCTCCATACGCCTGTAGATATAATACTTAAAGCCGTTAAGGTACAAATAACAATGGTATCTGCAAAAACTTCAAAGATACCCCAAAGACCTTGTCGTACAGGATGGTCAGTCATTGCTGCTGCATGGGCAATTGGTGCGCTGCCCAAACCAGCTTCGTTAGAGAACACCCCTCTGGCAATACCACGTTTCATACCTTCCATCACGATAGCTCCAGCAAAGCCACCAGTTGCGGCTGCTGGCGTAAAGGCATGCTTAAATATTAAAGCAAAGGCCGCAGGGATTCCAGAGAAATTTAAAAATAAGATAACAAGGGATCCAATTACATAAAAAAGTGCCATAAAGGGGACAATCTTTTCTGTGATAGAGGCAATTCGTTTTAATCCCCCGAGAATAACAGCACCAGCGGCAATGGCTAAGAAGCATCCTGTTACGATTGGCGGGATGTTAAAGGTGGTTCTTAAGGCAACTGCAACGGAATTGGATTGTACCATATTACCAATCCCAAAGGCAGCAATGGCACCAAATATGGAAAAGATAACAGCTAGCCATTTAAGTCCCAGACCCTTTTCAATATAGTACATGGGGCCTCCTACCCAGGCTCCCTTGGCATTTTTTTCTCGAAATTGAATAGCCAGAACTACCTCTGCATACTTAGTAAGCATACCAAAAAAGGCAGAGATCCACATCCAAAAAATGGAGCCTGGCCCTCCTAGGGCAATGGCTGTGGCAACCCCGACGATATTTCCTGTTCCAATGGTGGCGGCTAAGGCTGTGGAAAGGGCTTGAAAAGGTGTAATTTCCCCTTCCTCAGAGGTTTCAGGCTTATCAAAGATTTTCATTAGGGTTTCCTTCAACGTAAAGCCAAACCTACGAATTTGAAGGAAGTTTGTTCTAATGGAGAAATAAATACCTGTTCCTACTAGTAACACCAGCATATAGGGTCCCCATACAATATCATTGATAATTCCGTTAATTGATTCAATACTCTTTACAAAACCAAGCATAAATAATCTCCCTTCAGCTATTAGACTTAATTAACCATGTTAATTTAGTTTCTGCTACCCTCCTTCCACAAATTATTTAAAAATGAAAGAATCGTGTGGGCTATCTTCCTGGCTCAGACATGAGGTGCAATTATTAATAAATAATATTACTTAATTGTAATAATTCAATAACATTATTTTAACATAGAACAAAGGATAACAAAACAAATTTTTTAACAATATATAGAATTTTTTAACAATTCTATATATTGATGGATTATATTTTAAAAAAATGTAAAAAAGGAGATCTATTCTTGGCAAGATGGGTATTGGGAGAAATGAAAGACCCTTGTCCAGTTTTTTTTCTTTTATAAAGACCGATAATTATATATAATGGAATAGAAAGAAAATAGGAATGTTTTTCATTTGCTTTAATTGAACATATAATTGGGATAATAAATAATGAGGTGATCGGAAATGGGCTATAAAATATTAATCGTTGATGACGAACCCCTATTGGTAAAAGGCTTAAAATACAGCTTAGAGCAGGATGGCTATGAGATAATTACAGCAGTTGACGGAGAAGAGGCCATTGAACTGGCCGGTAATGAGTCCCCTGATCTAATTCTATTAGATTTAATGCTTCCTAAAATTGATGGATTGGTGGTTTGCCAAAAGATTCGAGAAAATCAACAGACCCCTATCATTATGCTAACGGCCAAGGGAGAAGATATGAGCAAAATTCTAGGACTGGAATATGGTGCAGATGATTATTTAACCAAGCCTTTTAATATACTTGAGTTAAAGGCCCGAATTAAGGCCGTATTGAGAAGGACCCAAAACATTGAAACGGTGGCAGATCGTGTGATTAAAATCGATGATTTTACATTAAATACCCTGGGAAGAAAGGCTACGATACGGGATTCAGATATAAGCTTGACTGCAAAGGAGTTTGATCTACTGCTTTTATTGGCTTCTAATCCTGGGAAGGTCTATAGCCGGGAGGAGCTATTAGAAATTATTTGGGGCTATGAATATTTTGGTGATTTAAGAACAGTGGATGTCCATGTCAGAAGACTAAGAGAAAAGATTGAGAAAAATTCCAGTCACCCTGAATATATTTTAACCAAATGGGGGGTAGGATACTATTTTAGGGGTAAATAATCAATTCATCAGTATTAGGTGGAAGCTGCTTTCTACCTATTTGTTGCTGCTTATTATTGCCTTGCTGATTATCAATATCTTTGTATATGAAACAATAAAAAATAACTATATATCAGAAAATGAAGTAAGCTTTGTTACCCAGGCCAACATTTTAGCCAATCGTGTCAGGCTGTCCATTGATGAAAGCAGCGGCGAGTTCAATAGGCTATTAATCAATCAGATGATGGAAGAGGTTAGTCGTCTGATAGAGGGCAGAATTATAATCGTTAATCGTGAAGGATATGGTATTTATGATTCCTTTCATGAATTAAGAGATAGAAAAATGGATATTTTTGAAGTTGAAAGGGCCCTTCGAGGGGAAACAATTACCAAAATTTACGAACTGTCAGAGTTTGGAAAAACCATGTATGTCAGTGTACCTGTAAATTATACTGATCGAATTCTCGGGGTTGTATTTTTATCGATGTCCCTGGAGGAAACCTATCAGAGAATTGATAACATTAAAAACTTTTTAATCATCGTTTCAGTCTTAACCCTTATCCTCATTACAATCATCAGTCTCTTATTTGCTGATTTGATTGCAGAGCCAATTAAGGCATTGACAGAGGCAATGCAAAAGACTGCCCATGGGAATATGAAGGAAAAGGTAACCATTGACAGTATTGAAGGCAATGATGAAATTGCCCAGCTATCAAAGGCATATAATTTTATGAGCACCAAGCTTAGTCACATCGAAGAGCAAAGGCAGGAGTTCGTTGCCAATGTATCCCATGAGCTAAAAACGCCCCTAAGCTCAATGAAGCTACTATCGGAATCTCTGTTAACTCAGCCCAGCTCAAATGTAGAAATTTATCAGGAGTTTTTGAAGGATATAGATTCAGAAATAGATCGGTTAAATAAAATAATTGAGAACCTATTGTCCATGGTAGATTTAAATGAAGAGAAGTTAAAGCTTGATTATCAGCTCACCTATGTTAATTATTTAGTTGAAAAGGTTGTTAGTGCAGTCAAGCCCTTAGCAGATAAGAAACGGATTAAGGTCTTTATTAATCAATGGGAAAAAATTCAAATTTATTTAGATTCGGGGAAAATTTATCAAGCCCTGCTTAATATTATTCACAATTCAATTAAGTACACAGACGAGGGTGGTAGAATTAATATTACCATTTACCGAGAGGGTAAATACGCTATACTTAAAATAATGGATAATGGGATTGGGATTCCTGAAGAAAGCCTACCCAATATTTTTGAAAGATTTTATCGGGTCGACAGTGCCCGTTCAAGAAAAACCGGGGGTAGTGGATTGGGTCTTAGTATTTCACAGCAAATTGTGAGTCTTCATCAGGGAATGATTGAAGTAGAAAGTAAAGTCAATGAAGGAACGACCTTTTACATTAAACTGCCGATGGAATTAAATCCATAGTAGGCTGCGTTGTTTAAAAGACGAAATAAGGCGGTGTCAAATTTTCTAAAGGGTAGGGCGGAGTAAGAAGCCATATCGAGTGATACGGCGTTTGACAACAACGGAGCTATTGGGAAGTTTGATCAGACCCAGGGCGTATAGATAATAGCTTTCGTCGGAATAACAAAAATTTGACTGATAAGAAGTACTGGTAAGGTGATAAAATGAGAAAAAATATCTGGCTGTTTACATTCTTAATTATAATTTTCTTTATCCTGTTGGCAAGATGTACAGGGATGCGGCTTTCTAATGACAAAATAGAAGAAGCACCCCTTCAAATTGCGCCGATACCCCAAAAGACTGTGGAGCTAGTTAATCTTTACTTTGGTAATAGCGGTAATGAGTACCTAGTAAAGGAGCAAAGAGCAATAGAAAGATCCATTGAATCGAAGGAAGAGGTCATTTTAAGAGAGCTGATCAATGGTCCGCGGGATTACAAAATATCCGCCACCATTCCTAAACAGACAAGGCTCTATTCCGTCACAACCGCTGAGGGCATCTGCTATGTGAACTTTTCAAAGGAATTTGCAGATAACTTTAATGGCGACGAAAGGGAGGAAATCACAGCTGTTTATTCCATTGTAAACTCCTTGACAGAGCTAAATCATATTAGTAAGGTACAAATCTTGGTTGAGGGTGAGCGGCTGGAACTATATCGGCAAATTCTTTCCTTACGGGAAGCCTATAGTCGGAACGAAAAACTTTTAACGGGTCCCTTTTTAAGCCCTATAGAGGTGTTGAAGCAATATTTCGCCTATATTGAAAGAGGAGAGTACCGCTATGCCTATAATCAAATCTATCGGCCTGGTGAGTATAATTTAGATTATTCTCTATTCTTTCGCTATCTACGGGAAAATAAGAATGATACAGTTGCATTTACGATTGTTACCTATAGTATTACCCCTGAAGATAAGCGCAGTGGAACGATTAACATAGAATATGTTGAAGAATTTGAGGATGGTACGAGCATCACCCATGAACAAGCAGAATTTCAATATGAAAATGATTTTGGTGAATGGAAGATTATCTTTAAAGAGCTGTAAATTTTTCTATACTTAATCAAATTTTTAAGTTGCCAGAACTTGGCCAGTATATCTATTTAGTAGATGTATCATAATAAAAGTACGGGGGGCTTCAGAGGACAAGGACGCAGGACTAGAGCTGGATAAAAATTAAACAGTATTCTAAAAGGGCTCCTCTGGGGCTTCTTGTTTTTTGATCCTACTTGTTTGACAATAATTGACCTGGATTGTATCATAAAGATAAAAGAGCAATCGGGAGCGATTTAAGTGAAGAACTTAGTTGAAAGATTAAAGTCAAAGGGCTATAAAATAACGAATCAACGTCGTGCCATATTAGGGGTTTTTATGGATGCTGAAAAGCATTTGCTAACAGCAGCAGAGGTTTATGAGGCTGTGGCGCAAGGGGAAATAGCAATAAACTTTTCTACGGTATATCGAAATTTAGAAATTTTAACTGAAGCATCCATTGTAAAACGCCATAATCTTGATAATGGCGTAAACTATTATGAATTAGACATACATGGGCACCATCATCATTTAATCTGCCTACATTGTGGTGCGGCTAAAAGAATATATGCGTGTCCTGTTGAATTGTTAAAGGATACCATTGAAGCACAGGATGGTTTTACAGCCATTGAACATAAACTTGAAATCTACGGATACTGCAGACATTGCAAACAGGTTTCAGTGGCTAATCAAGAGGGGGAGGTATAATTTTTAAATTATGCCTTTAACATTTATTTTTCATGGGAAAGTTCGTCTTTTCCTATGAAATGGGGGGTTGTTAAGGGGGGTACCCCTTATTTATTGATCATTCAGGGAGGGAGTACTAATGGATAAACTGAAACTGGTAAAGATCGAAAATGTAGGAAACTCAATTGAAGCCTCCATCATTCAAGACATATTACTGACTGAGGGGATTAAGTGCGAGGCTGTATACAAAAATAATGCAGAGTATATGAAATTACTAACTGGAAATATTATGGCCACCGATGGCATTGACATTCTAGTAGAGGAGGGCTATGCTGAAAAGGCCTTAGAAATTATTAAGGCATATCGAGAGAGCCTTGACGAAGACACAGATAAATAAAAATAGATACTACCTACCAGGTAATATCTATTTTCGATTAGCATGTACTATTCTTTTGTAGTTGTTCTTTCACGGAACAAGAAGCTAATGCAGTAAGCACCCGCTAGACCCACAAGGGAATAGATAATACGGCTTAGCAGGGATGCTTGGCCCCCAAACAGAGATGCAACTAGATCATATTGAAATAATCCAATTAAACCCCAGTTTAGAGCACCTACAATAACTAAAATAAGAGCTAATCTATCCATTCTATCAACTCCTTTAATTATTATATAATCAAATATAGTATGCATCATTTAAAAAAAATCATACGTTTCTTTGTTATGAAAGATATAAAATGGTATTAATTTTTCTTTCTCTGTATGACATAAATAAATTAAGCTTGGGGCGAGAGCAGAATAGAAAATATTATTTGTGGAAAAATTAGAGCAAAAGGATTTTTTGTTATTAGGGCGTGTCTGAAAACCCACTCAAGGGCATCTTTCACCGCTTTTTTGTCCCACGCAGCGTTGCTTTTCCTTGACGTACCCCTGGTATGCCTTCAAAAAAGCGCCTTGCTTGGAACAAAAATTCAGTAAAATCTGCACCCTTCGGAGTATTCAGACACACCCTAGAAAAAGATATTCGGAGGGAAATGTGTGAAAGACCCTGGATTAACCCTTTTAAGAAATGAAATTCCAATAAAAAGACGCCTTAGATTTCAAAGTGGCCTCGTTACAAAAACCAGGCTTATGGGAGTAATTGCCCTAAAGCTTCACTGGATAAAGGGAAATGGGGAACATTTAGTCCAGTGGTTTTTACTGGATGCTGAAGAGCATGGTATATACGATTACATCAGCGTCACTACAGATGATTTAACAAAGACAGACCAATATACACAGCAGTTTATGGGAAGCTTAGGCGGAGAAAAGATACCCATAGGTCAAGGGGAAGCGTTTTATTTGATTCAAAAATTTGCTGTCTATAATAAAAAATATAAAAAAGTACTACCTAAAGCAGGTGAATACAGATTTATATTAAATTATAAGATTCCATTAAACAGAAACTTGGCCCGCAATGTAATGGCTTATATTTCTGAGACCGTTGACAATCCCATTCAGTTGATTAATTTACTTCTGATGAGACTTGTAGCCAGGGATCAAGAGGGAATTAACTACTTAGAAAATGGTGAGAACAGAAGAAAATCAGCTTCATTAAATTTCGGCACTGGAGGTGCCCTATTAAAAAATATCACCAGACCCACGAATTTAGCCGGAGTCTTTAAATCGGAATCAATTGTTGACGTTAGGGGACAATATCATCTGATTCATTCAATCCACGAGGTAAAGCGACAATCAGGGGAATATCGAATGACAGCCTATCGACAGGTGAGTAAAAGAAGGCTAAGTCCTGAGTCGGTGGCCTATGCCATCCAATATCCAGAAACGCTGCAGCTATATAAAACTAAAATAGAGGGGTCCAAGCCCATAGAAATGCTGCTAAGGCATATGGATAATGCTTTAAAATATGAATTTGCCCAGGGAATAATGCTGGTGGAGTTCCACAGTAAAAATGAACACCTATATGAAGAAGTTTATTATATAGGAAGGGACTTAAAGGGTATATACTTTTTAAATCATTTTCAGCAGCTTATTTTTTGTACCTATCGTCCCCAGGAGGAAGAGCAGGTTAGAAGACTCATGGAAGCACCTCCCTTCCATTCCGCAGTGGATAAAATACTTCAGCACGAAGCCCCAGGTTCTATTATCTATGAGTATGCGGAAGGGGAGGTAAAGGATTTTCTTCTTTATTTAGAGGAGCTTGAATAGTGACATTCTTTAGCTAAAGGCTTTATTTGATTAGATAATCTGTATTTACTAGTAATAAAACTTCTCCCTGGCTTTTGATTTGTATAATATTTAGAAATTTGGTTAAAATAACCTCCAAAGAGTGTAAGGAGGTTGTAGCCATGAGAAGAAGACGAGGTGGCCCCTATATTGCAGCTTTTTTTGCAATTTGGATAGTTTTTGGCCTGGTGGGTTTCGCATTTGGTTATTATATTGGCCCCATAAGGCTCGGCAATGATCCACAGTCAATAGAAGAACCTAATAATAATAAAGAGCCATTAGCCAATTCTAATGAGCAAGAAAATCCCGAGGGAACAGATGCACCCGAGGTATTAGAAGGACAAACCGTTACCAGCCATGAAATATCCGTTGGTGAAGATACAAAAGTAGTGTATAGAACTCATTTTACCCAATGTCAGACAATTGAAGATGAGGTGGCGGCCCCTGATGAGGATATGCTAGGATTGAAGGAGCAGGAATTTAAGGCCCACGTTGCCGTAGCATTAGAAGATTGGCAGGTGGTTCGTTTTTCGGGAGATGAAGTAATTCTATTTCAAACGAAAAATCAGATCTGCCCAAATCATTTCCTTGTTTCTCATCAAGATGGCTATATCGCAATCTATCAGTTTAATGAGGATGGGGTTAAGTATTTAGTTGAAAAAACCGCAATCCCCATTTCCATTCTGCCAAAGGTAGACCAAGATAAGCTAAGCCGCGGAATTCTTTTAAAAACTCAAGAGGAAGTCAATCAGCTTCTTGAGGATTATAGCTCTTAAAAAAAGCCCCTAGGGGCTTTTTTTAATACTTTTATTCATTTTTAAAAAGGGAGATTGCAAAAAGGTGGAGAATATAAAATTGTAGAAAACCTGTAGAAAAATAAAGTATCTACATGAAGGAGGAGCAGCAATGAAATTTATCAGCTATCAAGTGAACAATACAAAGGGAATAGGGATAATAGATTCTAAAAATGCAATGGTATATAACCTGAATCGATTAAATTTATCAACTGAATTTAAAGATATGAATCATTTTATTAAGGAGAGTAATGGAGACGATCTCAATCAAATAGTGAAGTTATATCATAACAATTTTGAGGGCTTTCTAGGAAATCAATTGACAAAGGTCTCAATTGATGCTCCGATTTCACAGCCAGTTCACGATATTCTTTGTCTTGGCTTAAATTATAGAGATCATGTCAGGGAAACAGCAAAGGGCTTCCACCAGGGAATTGATATACCAAAGCATCCAGTATACTTTTCAAAGCGAGTCAATAAAGCCATAGGACCTGAACAAAAAATTAATGGAAATGCCCACATCACCAGTATGCTGGATTACGAAGTAGAATTGGCTGTTGTCATTGGGAAAGAAGGTGTTAATATTCCCAAGGAAAGGGCAGAGGAATATATCTTTGGGTATACCATTATGAATGATGTAACAGCCAGGGATTTACAGCAAAGACACATGCAGTGGTTTAGAGGAAAAAGTCTTGATTCATTCACTGTCATGGGACCTTGTATTATCCATAAAAGTCAGCTTCCCCTGCCCCTAAATCTCAATATTAGTAGTAAAATTAATGGAGAAGTAAGGCAGCAGAGCAATACAGCAGATTTCATATTCGATATACCTACAATTATTCATGACCTTTCCCAGGGTATGACCCTAAAGCCGGGGGATATTATTGCAACAGGAACTCCTTCCGGTGTAGGAATGGGCTTTACTCCCCCTCGATTTATGAAAGCCGGTGATATGGTGGAATGTGAGATTGAGGCCATAGGTATCCTTAGGAATCGTGTAGAATAACGGATACATGATGCTGAGATCTGTTTTGATATATAGTCTCCTTATCGCCTTTTCAGGAAGTTTATGTTAAACTAGAATAGGAAAACTCATCGAGTTAATAATGGAAGCAGCAGGAGGCATATATGATAATATTAGGAATTGACCCAGGGATTGCCATTATGGGTTGTGGAATTATTCAATATGAGGGAAATCGCTTTAAGGTAATTCATTATGATGCCATTAAAACCTCCAATAGTATTTCTACAGAACAACGATTAGAGATAATTTTTCAACAGTTAAGCCAATTAATTGAAACCTATCAACCCCAGGCTGTGGCCATTGAAGAGCTATTTTTTAATACGAATGTAAAGACAGCAATATTAGTTGGCCAGGCAAGGGGGGTTGCCCTGCTGTCGGCAGCCCTTAAGCAGATTCCTGTTTACGAATATACGCCTCTTCAGGTAAAGCAAGGGGTAGTGGGCTATGGCAGGGCAGATAAAAGCCAAGTTCAGCAAATGATTAAAGCATTACTCAATCTTGAGAAGGTTCCAAAGCCAGATGATGTGGCCGATGCTTTGGCAGTGGCAGTTTGCCATGCCCATTCAGGAAACTTTCAGAATTTATTTCGATTAAAGTAGTAAAATCGGAGGGATAAACTTGTTTGAATATATTAAGGGGATTGCTGCAGAGGTAGCAGTAGATAAAATTATTATAGAAGCAAATGGAATAGGTTATCGAATTAACAGCACAATGAATAGTGCTGCCCAGGCCCAAAGGGGAGAAGCCCTTACGATTTTTACCTATTTGGCTGTAAAGGAGGATGAAATCAGCCTTTATGGCTTTGTGACCCGGGAAGAATTAGAGCTATTCAAGCTTTTAATCTCAGTCTCTAAGATAGGGCCAAAGGTTGCTACGGGAATATTATCTACCTATACTCCCCAAAGACTTGTGGGTTACATAGGAAATAATGACTTTCAATCCATCGCCAAGGCACCGGGGGTCGGGAAAAAAACTGCCGAGAGAATTGTACTGGAATTAAAGGATAAGGTAAAGCACTTTGGAATCGAAAAGGATGCCGCCCTGTACCAAGAGCCAGATAATTCACCGGATCAAGAGGTGGTAGAGGCCCTCATGGCTTTAGGATATCACCGTGTAGAAGCAGAGAAGGCATTACTGGCAGTGGGGCAAGACAGCGGGAAAACAGAAGAAACAATCAAAAAAGCGTTAAAATGGTTGGTTAAATAGAAATGAGGGAATAATATGTTTAGTGAAGCCGAAGATCGTATTGTCACCAGCCAACTCAGGGAAGAGGATTTTGACCTTGAGGGTGGCCTAAGGCCTAAAAATTTAGGAGACTATATTGGTCAGGAAAGCGTTAAGGAACGCTTAAAGATTTATATTGAAGCAGCCAAGGGAAGAAAGGAAGCCCTTGATCATGTACTTTTATATGGTCCGCCGGGTTTAGGTAAAACGACTCTATCAAATATCATTGCCAATGAAATGAATGTAAATATTAGAATTACCTCGGGTCCAGCCATTGAAAGACCCGGAGATTTGGCAGCAATCCTGACAAATCTATCCGAGAATGATGTACTGTTTATAGATGAAATCCATCGCTTGAATCGTACCGTAGAGGAAATTCTTTATCCCGCCATGGAGGATTATGCCCTTGATATTATTATCGGAAAGGGACCCAGTGCCCGTTCTATTAGGTTAGACCTGTCTAAATTCACCTTAATAGGGGCCACTACCCGGGCCGGGCTGTTAACTTCTCCCCTACGGGATCGGTTTGGTGTGATTTGCAAGCTGAATCTTTATGATACGGAGCAGCTGACAGATATTGTGATTCGTTCAGCTAGGATACTTAATGTAGAAATTGATCATCAGGGGGCTGTTGAAATTGCTACCCGCTCCAGGGGCACCCCACGGATCGCCAATCGATTATTAAAACGGGTTAGGGACTATGCCCAGGTAAAGGCCCAGGGAAAAATTGACCGTCAAGTGGCCTGTCTGGCCCTGGAGCTAATGGAAATCGATGAGCTGGGCCTCGATGGAGTTGATAAAAAAATGATTACTACCATGATCCAAAACTTTAGCGGGGGACCGGTAGGAATCGATACCCTGGCAGCATCAACGGGAGAAGAAAAAAATACGATAGAGGATGTATATGAACCCTACTTGTTGCAACTGGGCTTTATCAATCGAACCCCCCGGGGAAGAATGGTAATGGAGAAGGCCTATCAACATTTTAATATACCCTTTGGGGAGTAGGTGAGAGAATGAATTCAATGGGTAGGCTAATGGTGGCGGCAGGGATGCTACTCATTATTGTAGGAGGAATCATAACCTTGGCCGGGAAACTGGGCCTTGGCAGGTTGCCCGGGGATATTTTCTTTAAAAAGGGGAACGTAACCTTTTATTTTCCTGTGGTTACCGGTATTCTCATTAGTTTATTATTAACCCTACTACTTAACTTGCTATTCAAGAAATGACTTCACTTTTCTTCATTCAGATGAAGCTGACTAAACGATGGACTCCTTTCTAATAAAATTATGAGAAGGCTCCTTTACCAAATAGCCTTCTTAAATTAGAGAGGAGGTCTTACTTTTTGACAGAAAACCTCTGTTTTGAAGATTATTGCAGGAAAAGAGAACTCTTTGTCGAATAATAATGGAGTTAAAAACCCATTGATATTAGGAGTGAAGCCAAAATGAAAAACATAAACCTAAAAATAGTAATAATCCTATTAATCGGCCTATTCATAGTCGATACAGGAACTTCCTTCGGAAATCAGTCTGCCTTCCCAGATAAGCTGGAGATTGGCCTATTTTTTAGAGCATCGGCAAAATCAACGGTGGTTATAAAAACTAAGCATGGTTTTGAAATAAATCAGCATCGTGGAGACAACGTTACTAAATTAAAGACCTTAACAGAAACCCAGGGTCTTGTTTTAAGAAAAGATGCCTATTATTTAGGGAGCGGGGGCAATTATGTGGAATATACCGGCCCCATACAGGAACAGGTAGGAAAATTAAAGCTTCAGGGTCCCTATCATTTACAGCTTGGGGGAATCTATAAAGACCTGGCGAAGGCTGAAGCCTTTATAGATGGACTGCAATTGTCAGAGGGAACCCCGTACCTGGCCTATGAGGAAGGCTGGCGAGTATTCTATGGCCAATTTATCAGCGAAGCGGTGGCTGAGGTACAGCAAAAAGAGGTCAGTGCTGTGGCAAAGGTTCCTGTGACAGTGGTGCTTCCCTCAGATACCCGGGTACAGGTTATGGATCTACAAGGAAACCCTATTTTAGCCTATGATTCCAGAGAAAATATATATTTTGGCCCCTTTGTGGATAAGGGTACTACCCCTTTGGTAGAGGTGGAAGGGAGTCAATTCCGTGGTGAAATAACGGCGAAAAGAAGTAAAACCAGTGATATGGCGGTGGTTAACAAGCTTTCATTGGAGGAATACCTATATGGGGTGGTTCCAAGGGAAATGTCGGCTTCCTGGCCCCTTGAAGCCCTCAAGGCCCAGGCTGTGGCCGCAAGGGGCTTTGCCGTCACCATGGTGGGCAAGTACAAGGATGATGGCTTTGACCTGTGTAATACAGTGAGCTCTCAGGTATATGGAGGCTATGATGTTGAAGAAGCAAGTACAAATAGAGCTGTTGATGAGACAGCGTCTCTTATTTTAACCTATGATGGAGTACCTATTACCCCCTTTTATCATTCCAACAGCGGAGGACACACTGAAAACAGTGAGAATATATGGAGCGATGCCCTGGGCTATATTCGAGGTGTGAAGGATCCATATTCAGAAGGGGCTCCCAATGCCACCTGGACTAAGGCCTTTACCATGGAAGAAATACAAGAGACCATGGCTAAAAATAACATTAACGTTGGTGAAGTCAAAAATATTCGTATCACCGAGACTTCTTCCAATGGCAGAGTGTTGACCCTAATTGTTGAAGGCAATAAGGGGGAAGCGGTATTGAAAAAGGAGGTCAGCAGAAGTATCTTGGGGCTTAAAAGCAGTTGGTTTCAAGTGATGCTTCAGGGGGAAGGGGTGCTTTATGCAAAAACAGAGAAGGAAGAGGATCCTGCTTCTGTTTCAACGAATGAACTGTATGTTATTTCTGCCAATGGCACCAAGGAAGCCAAAAATCCCTCTGATATCAAAGTTTATAATGGGGAAAGCTATAGGGGAATCAAATCGACTCCCGAGGCCTTTGTCTTTGAAGGAAAGGGCTATGGACATGGCTTGGGAATGAGTCAGCATGGGGCCAAGGTAATGGCAGAAAAGAGCTTTAGCTTTGAAGAAATATTGACACATTATTTTACAGGTGTAAAGGTGGAATTGCGTTAATGAAGACAACAGACTTTGATTTTTATCTTCCTGAGGAATTGATTGCACAAACTCCTTTGGAAAAACGAGATAATTCACGATTAATGATTTTAGACAAGGGAACAGGGGACATTGCCCACAGTCATTTTTATAATATAGTAGATTACATCAATCCAGGGGATTGTCTTGTACTAAATAATACGAGGGTTTTACCCGCCAGACTGCTGGGGGAAAAGGAGAATACCGGAGGCAGGGTTGAGTTTTTATTATTAAAGCGAATAGAGCTCAATCGGTGGGAGGTCTTGGTTAAACCAGGTAAAAAAGCCAAGGTGGGAGCGATTATAGATTTTGGTAAAGGCCTCCTAAAGGGTGAGGTTGTTGCCATTGGAGAAGAAGGTTCCAGAATCGTAGAATTCCATTATGAGGGTGCCTTTGAGGCAGTATTAGACCAATTGGGAGAAATGCCTTTACCGCCCTACATTACGGCACCCCTGGGGGATCGAGAGCGATACCAGACGGTTTATTCAAAGCACCAGGGCTCAGCTGCAGCACCTACGGCAGGATTACATTTTACAAAGGAACTCCTTGAAAAAATAAAAGAGAAGGGGGTCAAGCTGGCCTATATTACCCTACATGTGGGTCTGGGAACCTTTCGGCCCGTTAAGGTCGAGAACCCCCTGGAGCATAAAATGCACGAAGAATTCTATAGAATAGATGAAGAAAACCAACGAATTATTAATGAAACCAAGGCCCGAGGAGGAAAGGTCATTGCTGTGGGAACCACTTGCTGTCGTACCCTGGAATCTGCAGCTGCTGAGAAGGGACAGGTTGAGGCAGGCAGCGGCTGGACAAACATTTTTATATATCCGGGCTACGAATTTAAAGTAATTGATCAGTTAATTACAAATTTTCATCTGCCCCAATCGACGTTAATTATGCTGGTATCTGCCTTGGCTGGCAGAGAGGCAGTAATGGAAGCCTACCATCAAGCTGTTGAGGAAGGGTACCGCTTCTTTAGCTTTGGGGACGCAATGTTTTTAAAATAGAAAGGTGATTAGACAATGGCAATTAAATATGAGCTAATTAAAGAATGCAAACAAAGCGGGGCAAGACTTGGGAAAATCTATACCCCCCATGGAGAAATAGAAACACCCATTTTTATGCCCGTTGGAACCCAGGCCACGGTCAAGGCCATGACCCCTGAGGAACTAAAGGAAATCCATTCGCAAATTATCTTGAGTAATACCTATCATTTATATCTTCGGCCGGGTCACGGATTAATTAAAAAAGCCGGGGGACTCCACTCCTTTATGAATTGGGATAGACCGATTCTTACCGATAGTGGAGGATTTCAAGTTTTTAGCCTTGGAGCCCTTAGAAAGATCACCGAGGAGGGGGTTGAGTTCAGATCCCACTTAGATGGGTCCAAGCACTTTATCAGCCCGGAAAAGGCAGTGGAAATTCAAAATGCCCTGGGATCAGACATTATGATGGCCTTTGATGAGTGCCCACCCTATCCTGCCGACCGTGCCTATGTAAAGCAATCCTTAGAAAGAACCACCCGCTGGGCAAAGCGTTGTAAGGATGCCCATGAAAATCCCCATAGCCAGGGATTATTTGGTATCATCCAGGGGGGAATGTATGAGGACCTGAGACGACAAAGTGCTGCGGAGCTTTTAGAGCTCGATCTTCCGGGGTATGCCGTTGGAGGCCTCAGCGTAGGAGAACCAAAACCATTAATGTATGAGGTTCTGGAATATACCACGCCCCTTATGCCAAAGGACAAACCAAGGTATTTAATGGGGGTAGGAAGTCCCGATGCCTTAATCGAAGGCACCATTAGAGGAATCGACATGTTTGATTGCGTATTGCCCACCAGAATTGGAAGAAATGGGACAGCCATGACAAGCCGTGGAAAGGTCGTTATTAAGAACGCAAGCCATACAGAATCCTTTGAGCCCCTGGATAACCAGTGCAGCTGCTATACCTGTCGTAACTATAGTCGAGCCTATTTGCGGCACCTATTTAAGGCCAATGAAATTTTAGGTCTTCGACTTTTGACCTATCATAATCTATATTTTCTGTTGAAATTGATGGAAGAAGTAAGACAGGCTATTCGAGAAGATCGACTGCTGGACTATCGTCGGGAGTTTTTTACTCAATACGGCTATGAACTTTAATTCTTAAAAATTGATTAATAAAAAGGAAATCAACCATTTGTGTTGAATACTAAGTTTGAACAGAAACCCATAAAGGAGGTGAAGAGCTTGAATGCACAACAATTATCAAGCTTGATATTACCAGTCGGTTTTATCATAATTTTTTACTTTTTTGTAATAAGACCGCAACAAAAGAAGGAAAAGAAAGTAAGAGAAATGAGAAACAACCTTAAGGTTGGTAACAATGTTGTTACCATTGGCGGAATCTATGGCAAGGTAGTTAAAATTAAGGAAGATTCAATTACATTAGAGGTTGGAGCCGATAAAACCAAATTAGTTATTGCTAAATGGGCAATCGGAAACCTTGCATCGGAAGAAGAATAAAGCTAAGCAGGATAGAATCCTAAGCCGTTTATAAGACCCTGGTACCCCATCCTATCTTTGTAATTTAAATATGATGGGGTACTAGACAAAGGCAATTCTCAGGATTGGGTAAGGAAAAAGGTGGGTTTTTAATGGTATAAAACTGAAACTGTCGCATATTATTTCAATAAGAGCGCAGTGGAGGTGTTGTTATGAACCGTGGCAAAAAAAATGTGGTCAAAAATAGTGGACCTTTTCATCTATGGACCTATGGCAGAGGCCTAGTCAGGGGATATGTATTATCATTATTTCTATTCTTAATATTTGGAATTATCATCACCTATACAAAGGTTGGTGAAGGCTTGATTCCCCTTGTCACAACCCTGGTAATGATTCTTGGGGTGGTCTATGGTTCAATTTATACTGTTGCCCATATTGGTACAAAGGGTTGGCTCCATGGGGCCTTCGTTGGCTTAATATACATATTTCTCTTAGTAATATTAAGTAAGATGTTTTTAACAGGTTATACCCTGGATCGCTTTGTGGGTTATCGGATGCTGATTAGCATGGCAGCAGGAAGCATCGGTGGAATGATTGGTATAAATATTAAATAATGACTTTTTAAAAAAGAATTTATATGTTATAATCTTATAGGAAATTATAAGCGAAAGGGGAAACTACGATGAAGCACATAAAAACATTAAGCGGCGCAACCCTGGCAAACAGTGCTGCTAAGGGCGGATGTGGAGAATGCCAAACCTCCTGTCAATCTGCGTGCAAAACCTCCTGTACAGTGGCAAATCAAGAATGCGAAAATAAGTAATCTATTAAAGATACATATTAGAGAACCAGCAGTAGAACAACTGCTGGTTTTTCTTGATTGTTTTGTTGAAATTATATAAAATGATTATGATACTGTTGCGAAATGGAAGGAGTACATTTTAACATGATACACAAATTTAACCAAGGGGATAAAAATATAGTCATGGACGTAAATAGTGGTGCAGTTCATGTGGTAGATCAGCTGGTCTACAGAATCCTCGACTTCTATCCCCATCAATCGGAGGAAGAGACTGTTCAGTCCCTAAGGGCTGACTACTCTGTGGAGGACATTCAAGAGGGCATTGAAGAAATTAAAGAATTACAAAAAAGCGGTCTGTTGTTCCATGAAGAGCGCTACCTAAATCATAAGAGTTTTCAAAATAAAAAGCCTGTGGTGAAGGCCCTATGTCTGCATATTGCCCATGATTGCAATATTAGATGTAAGTACTGCTTTGCCTCCCAGGGAGATTTCAAGGGTCAACGGAGCTTTATGAGCCTTGAGGTGGGTAAAAAAGCCATTGACTTTCTACTGGAAAGCTCTGGTTCCCGTAGAAATTTAGAGGTGGATTTTTTTGGGGGCGAGCCCCTGATGAATTTTGATGTGGTTAAAGGGATTGTGGCCTACGGTCGGGAAAGGGAAAAGGCCTATGGCAAGCAAATACGCTTCACCATGACTACCAATGGGGTCCTGTTAAATGAAGAAAATATGAAGTTTATTAACGAAGAAATGTATAATGTGGTTCTCAGCATTGATGGCAGGGAGCAAACCAATGATAGAATGCGATATACAATCAATGGACAGGGCACCTATGATGTGATCGTGCCCAAGCTGTTGAAAATGGCAGAGATGCGTGGGCAGGAAAACTACTATGTCCGGGGCACTTTTACCAGATATAATCTGGATTTTTCAAAAGATGTGCTGCATTTAGCTGACCTGGGCTTTAAAAATGTATCAGTGGAGCCAGTGGTGGCTCAACCAGATATGGATTATGCTATTCAAGAGGAAGATTTATCAACGGTCTTTGACCATTATGAGCTTTTGGCTGAGGAATATATTAATCGTTATCGGGCAGGAAAGCCCTTTACCTTTTTTCACTTTATGATTGACCTACATCAGGGGCCCTGTGTCATTAAACGAATTGTAGGCTGTGGTGCCGGGGCAGAATATTTGGCGGTAACCCCTGAAGGAGACTTGTACCCTTGTCATCAGTTTGTTGGAAACGAGGATTTTAAAATCGGCAGTGTGATGGATCAGTCATTGGATCAAAGGCTTTATCATAACTTTTCCAATGCCCATGTCTATAATAAAGAAAAGTGTAAAAATTGCTGGGCTAAGTTTTATTGCAGTGGGGGATGCCATGCCAATGCCTATCATTTTAATAAAGACATCAATATTCCCTATGATATTGGCTGCCAAATGGAAAAGAAGCGAATTGAATCAGCCATAATGATTCAAGCAAAATTAGCAGAGGAGGAATAAAACCATGATTAAAGCCTATAAAGGTGTTACTCCTAGCATCCATGATACCTGTTTTGTGGCAGAATCTGCCGACATCATTGGTCGGGTGACCCTGAAGGAAAACAGCAACATCTGGTATAATGCGGTATTGCGGGGAGATGATAACTATATTGAAGTAGGAGAAAATACTAACATTCAGGATAACTGTGTGGTACATATCAGCCGTATCCATCCCACAATTATTGGGAAGAACGTTACTGTTGGTCACAGTGCCATTGTTCACGCCTGTAAAATAGGCGACAATTGTTTAATTGGTATGGGTGCCATTATACTAAATGGAGCCGAAGTGGGAGAGCAGACCATTATTGGCGCAGGCAGTTTGGTGCCCTCGGATAAAAAGATTCCCCCAGGGGTATTGGCCCTAGGGTCTCCTGCCAAGGTAGTACGGGCCCTGACTGAGGAGGAAAAGAAATCTCTGCTGGAATCAGCCGATGATTATGTAGCCTTGGGAATAGCCCATCAAGTCAAATAGGATGGCAAAAGTGGTTTTTACTGGCGATGGAAGTTTATTGACTCATTAGGCCGTAGGATATATAATTAAACTTATGAAATTAGGTTAGGGGGAAATAATCAATGAAAATAAGAAATTTAATAGCATTCTTGCTGGTCATTGTAATTGTTGGACTGGCAGCTTTTACAGCGATTAATGGATTGACCCTTGGAAATATGACCATTAATCCAATAAAGGGCTCTATTAAGCAAGGATTAGATCTTAAGGGTGGGGTATATGTTGTCTATGAAGCTAAGACCGATGCAACGGGAGCTGAGCTGGACAAAATTATCAACCAAACAATTGAAGTTTTTAGATTAAGAGTTGACGGTTTTGGATTAACAGAGCCAATCATTGTAAGAGAGGGAGAGAAGCGTGTTCGGGTTGAATTGCCTGGTGTTGAAAATGCCCAGGAGGCCATAGACATGATTGGTCAGACAGCCCAATTGCGTTTTGTGGCAGCGGATAACGATGAGGTGGTTTTAACCGGTACCAACGTTAAGAACGCAGAAGCTGCCTATGATCAAGGGCAGGTAGTAGTTAGCCTGGAATTTGATAATGAAGGGGCTACTAAATTTGCTGAGGCAACAGGCCGGGTGGCCAAAACAGATACTCCCTATATTGCCATCACATTAGATGACCAGGCGCTTTCGGTTCCTTCAGTATCAGGAAGCATCACCGGTGGTAGAGCGCAGATAAGCGGAAACTTTACAGAGGAGTCTGCCTCTAGATTGGCAGCCCTAATTAGAGCTGGGGGACTTCCTGTTGATTTAGATGAAGTCCAAAGCTCGACGATTACAGCTACCCTGGGGGTAAATGCTTTAAATCGAAGCCTTCAGGCGGCCCAAATTGGAATAATACTTGTATTGGTTTATATGCTTTTATATTACAGGATACCGGGTCTAGTGGCTAATATTGCCTTAATTGTATATATTCTATTGGTCCTTGGGGTCTTTGTTGGACTAAACGCTACCTTAACCTTACCGGGTATTGCCGCATTGATTCTTTCAGTAGGTATGGCAGTAGATGCCAATGTCATTATCTTTGAACGTCTGAAGGAGGAATTAAAGGCCGGCAAGACTGTTCGTGCAGCAGTAGATTCAGGCTTTAAGCGAGCCTTTACAGCAATTCTCGATTCCAATGTTACAACATTAATAGCAGGTATTGTCTTATATCAATTCGGGACAGGCTCTATTAAAGGCTTTGCCTTAACCTTAATCATTGGTATTGCAGGAAGTATGTTTACTGCCGTAGTCGTCACTAAATTCCTGTTAAAGCTTATTGTTGGAATGAATATTAAAAATAACAAGCTTTTTGGAGCATAAGGGGGGAAATAGGATATGAGGATTATAGAAAAACGTAAGCTTTGGTTTAGTCTATCTGGATTAATTATAATTGTTGGACTTCTACTGGGCATGGTGCGAGGCTTTAACGTAGGGATTGACTTTACTGGCGGAACCATATTGGAAATTGAAATGCACCAAAACGTAGCGGTAAGTGAGATAAGAGAAATTATTGATGAATATGATACCTCAGCTAATATCAATTTGTTAGGTACCGAGAGAACAACCGTACAAATTCGATCGACAATTGATTTTGACAATAAAGAACGTATAGAAATCTTTGATCAGTTTCAAGAAAAATATGATTTAACCGATGAGGATTTCTTAAGGGCAGAGCAATTTGGTCCTGCAATGGGGAAAGAAATTCAAAGAAAAGCCCTATTGGCAGTGACTGTAGCCGTGGTTGGTATGTTAGTTTACATTACTTTTCGATTTGAGCTTCGATTTGGCCTTGCTGCCATTATTGCTTTGGCCCACGATGTATTGATTGTAATTGCTGTCTATTCAATTTTAAGGGTTCCTGTGAATAGTCCCTTTGTAGCAGCAATCTTAACGATATTAGGGTATTCTATTAATGATACAATTGTTATATTTGACCGAATTCGAGAAAATCTAAGATTTATGAAAAAGAATGATTATGCAAAGCTAGCAAATGACAGTATTACACAGACCATCGCCAGATCCATTAATACATCAATTACAACCTTGATAACCATTGTAGCCCTTTATGTGTTAGGGGTAGAACAGATTCGAGAATTTGCCCTTCCTTTAATTGCTGGGGTAATGGCGGGAACCTATTCCTCTCTTTTCATTGCCAGCCCAGCATGGGTGATGCTGAAGGAAAGACAATTGGTTAAGGCTGGCAGACGGCCATCAACAGAAAATTAAATTTATAAATTATAAAAATATTGGTAACTTTATGCTTTAGGTGGTAACAATACATATATATGTATTATTACCACCTTTTGTATTAGAATCAGTTTGAGGTGACCATCTATGGGTAAAATAAGATTAAAATATCAAAACTTAATACGTTATAAACAGATTGGCGAGGTGCTGGTCAAATATGGTTTTGATTTTATTGCAGAGAAGCTATGTGAGAAGGGTTATATTCCTAAATTTGTTCTACGAAAGAATCGAACCAACCGACAGCTTACAGAGGGAGAAAGAATTCGATTAGCCTGTGAAGAACTGGGGCCTACCTTCGTTAAATTAGGGCAGATTATGAGCACCAGAAGGGATATTATACCAGACCCGATTGTTAATGAGCTTTCACGACTGCAGGACAATGTAGCCCCCTTTCCCTTTGAACAGGCCCAAAGGCTTTTGGAAAAGGAGCTCAAGCTTACGCTCGACGAAGCTTTTTTATTCTTTTCTCCTGAGCCCATGGCAGCGGCATCAATCGGGCAGGTATACGAAGCTACCCTATTAACTGGCGAATCGGTGGTAGTTAAGGTTCAAAGGCCAGATATACATCGAATCATTGAGCTGGATTTAGACATTTTATTCAATCTGGCAAGGCTGATTGATGAGCATATGGACCAGAATAAGCCATATCAGCTTTTTGAGATGGTAGAGGAATTTAGCTACTCAATTCGTAGAGAATTAGACTACACCTATGAAGCAAGAAATGCAGATAAATTTTATGAAAATTTTAGAGGAGATGCCAGCATCTGTATCCCCCGAATCTATTGGGACCTTACCACTAAAAAGATTCTTACCATGGAGCGGATATATGGAATTAAAATTATGGATACTGCCGCCCTTCAGGAGAAGGGTTGGGACTTGAAAAAATTAGCCAACATTGGAACAGAAGCCTTCATGAAGCAGATCTTTATATTTGGATTTTTTCATGGAGACCCCCATCCAGGGAACATTTTTGCAGTCAGTGAAAATCAAATTGCAATGATAGATTTTGGTATTGTAGGTTATTTAGATCGAAATGCCATAAGGATGTTAACGGATCTTTTTACTGCTGCTGCTAGAAGAGATGTAGAGAAAATTGTCAGCACCCTTATGGAAATGGAGGCCCTCAGTGGGGAAACAAATATACGTCGGCTAAAGGAGGATATTTCCTTTTTGTTGAACCTGTACTACAATCTGCCTTTAAAAAAGCTAAATATAGGAGAGGCTCTTAAGGAGCTCCTCCTAATTGCCTATAGGAATAAAATTAAGCTTCCTGCTCAACTTAGTCTCCTGTTTAAGTCTATCATCACCCTTGAGGGAAGCGGTAAATACCTGAATCCTGATTTCAGCCTGTCAATAGCGGCAAAGGGCTTTATCAAGGAAATATACTACCATCGTTATCATCCAAAGCAGCTTCTTGAGGGGCTAAAGGACTATTCCGAGGAGGTGTTTTTTAGCTTTAAGTATTTGCCCAAGCAGCTTAGAATGCTGATGAAAAAGTTGGAAAACAATGATTTGAAGCTGCAAATTCATCATCGGGGCCTGGAGGGACTAGATCGATCCATTGATCGAGTTACCAATCGTATTTCCCTAAGTATGATTACCTCGGCGTTGATTATCGGTTCTTCCCTTGTTATATATAATAATGCCGGTCCTAAAATAGGGAACCTTTCTATTTTTGGTATTGGAGGCTTCCTAATAGCCAGTTTTTTAGGGCTTGGCATGATTATCTCAATTTTATTACACAGTAGACATAAAAAATAAAAGGGAAGTAGTCATTTTTGTAGAATAATACTATATGGCCAAAGGCAGCAAAACAGCTGCCTTTGTTCTTGATTTTATGTTAAATATAAGTTTGAGGTGTAAAGATGAAACCAAATCGATATTGGACCTATAAAACAATCGAAGAAAATGAAATAACAAATCTGACCAAGAACTGTGGAATCTCACCAATTACGGCTAGAATTTTAATTAATCGAGGAATTCGAGAAGCAGAGGAAGTAAAGGCCTTTCTTCGGTCTTCTATGGAGGATATGCATTCTCCTCTTCTGCTCAAGGACATGGGTAGGGCTGTAGAACGGATTCAGTTGGCCATAGACCAGCAGGAGGACATATGGATATACGGAGACTATGATGTGGACGGAGTTTCAAGCACGGCCCTTCTGCTTCGATATTTTAGAAGTATTGGGTACCCGGTAAAGTATTACATACCCCATCGAATGGAAGAGGGATACGGAATTAATGGTGAGGCCTTGAGGGATATTGCAAGTCAGGGAGGAAAGCTGATTATTACCGTGGATTGCGGTATCACCTCATTAAATGAAGTCAGGCTTGGTACTCAACTGGGATTGGACATGATTATTACAGACCACCATGAGTGTCAGGAGGAGCTTCCTCCAGCCTATGCCGTAGTGAATCCAAAGCGTAAGGATTGCAGTTATCCCTTTAAGATGCTCTGCGGCTGTGGAGTGGCCCTTAAACTAATTCAAGCCCTTAGTCCAGAAGAAGATTTTGTGACAAATCTTAAGCAATATCTGGATATTGTCGCTCTGGCCACGGTGGCAGATATTGTCCCCCTGCTGGGTGAAAATCGTATCTTTGTGAAAAATGGGATCAAAGTGATTGAGGAAACCACTAATCAGGGAATACAAGCTCTAATTGAGGTATGCGGGTTAAAGGGGAAATCCATCAATGGAGGGCATATTGGCTTTATGCTGGCTCCCCGATTAAACGCCGCTGGTAGAGTCGGAAGCCCTAGGAAGGCAGTAAGCCTTTTAATTACCGAAAACCCAGGGGAAGCTAAGGAACTGGCAGTATTTTTGGATGAGGAAAACCACATACGCCAACAAATAGAGATGGAAATATTTAATGAAGCCGTTGCAATGATCGAGGGAGATGCAACCTATCAACAAGAAAAATTTATTGTCCTTTATCAAAGGGGTTGGCACCATGGGGTTATTGGTATTGTCGCCTCGCGAATCGTAGAAAAATATTATCGTCCCACGGTGATTCTATCTATTGAGGATGGAGAAGTAAAGGGCTCGGCCCGCAGTATACCAGGAGTAAACCTATTTGAAGCCCTGAATCAATGCAAATCCCTTTTCACCAAGTTTGGAGGCCATGAGCAGGCCGCAGGCCTGTCTTTAAAGGAAGAAAACATCCTTCCCTTTAGAAAAAAGATTAATGAAATTGCTGAGGAATTGATCGGTGAAGAGGATCAGATTAGAAAAATATTTTGTGATGGGACATTGAGGTTAAAGGAGATTAATGAAGGGCTGCTTGGGGAGCTCGAAACCCTTGAACCCTATGGAATGGGGAATCCCGGACCTAAATTTTATGCCCGGTTCCTTGGGGCAAAACATGCTAATCGGATAGGTGCCGATGGTAAGCACCTTAAGCTTCAAATGACATCAGGAGAGAACGCCCTGGAGGCCATCGGATTTAACCTGGGAGAATACAAGGAAGAAATTGAGGATTCTGGGTTGGCCGATGTGGTATTTACCCCGGAATTTAATAGCTTCAATGGAAAGAAACGAATTCAGCTAAATTTAAAGGATATTAAGGCAATACAGGCAGGAGTAAATAAATGGGATAGCTTTACAAACTGCTATTTTACCCATCTGAACATCCCCCAAGGGGATCCGGAGGGAGATTTAAATGAAATTATCCTTCCCTCAAAAACCATAGTAGATTATAATGAAGAAGTGCTGTTACGCCTGATAGAGGCGAACGAGAGGGTTCTAATACTGGTAAACAGTCGATACAAGGCATTACAGCTAATCACTTTAACCGATATCCGAATGGTAAAAAGCCCTCTGCAATACACTATTTCCTTTGGATTTAGGAAAAAAGAGCCCTTGGACAAGGAAGTTCATATTATCATTAATCCAAATATTGATAAAATTGATTTTAAAAGATATAATAAAATTATTCTATTTGATCATTTCTTTACAGAATCTGATTATCTGTTGTTTTTTCAAAGGATACAGGTGGATCAACTGACCATATTGCATGACCCTGAATCAGAAAAATACAACGAGGAAATCATAAGGGAAATCGTTCCAAAGCGAGATAAGCTTGTGATCTTATATAAGTATTTCACCCGAGAACCCAAGAGAACCCATTACAGGATCGATCAGGTGAGGGAAGATCTATATCGAAAGCACCAGGTATGGTGTAATCCTCTAATGATAAAAAACGCCCTTACGATATTTAATGAGGGAAATCTGCTTCGTGTTAAGGAGCAGCAGGGAGTCTTTGAAATCACAGTTAATTCCATGACTCAGAAAGTAGACCTTAAGACCCTTGACAGCTATAAAAGAATAAATCGATTATATGGTGATTTTACAATTCTTAAAAATAAATTGTACCGATTGTACATAAGGAGGACGTAAGAATGGATTTAAAAAAAGCAATCCGAGAAATCCCTGACTTTCCCAAGGAAGGCATAAGCTTTAAGGATATAACTCCCTTATTAAAGGATCCAAAGACCTATCGATATGTGATTGATCAACTGGCAGATCAATTAAAGGATTTGAAGGTGGATATTATTGTAGGACCCGAAGCCAGGGGATTTTTAGTGGGAACTCCCGTGGCCTATGAAATGGGTGTGGGTTTTGTACCCGTTAGAAAGCCCGGTAAGCTCCCAGCAGAAACGGTGAAGTATGAATACGAGCTGGAATATGGAACAGATGCCCTTGAAATCCATCGAGATGCCATTCAACCAGGGCAAAGAGTGGCTATTGTTGATGATCTCTTAGCTACTGGAGGAACTGTACTGGCTGCTGCGAAGCTGATAGAAGCCCTGGGAGGAAAGGTTGTATCTATGAATTTCCTTATCGAGCTGGCTTTCTTAAAGGGTCGAGAAACTTTAAAGGAGTATCATATTGAATCCTTAATTAACTATGATGCAGAATAATATATAATCAAAGAGTAAAACGCTTAACAATTAATGTCAAGGATTTGATAGAGGATATGCAATCATTTAATGGGATGCTTTAGCTGCGAGAGGGTGATCAAAAATGTTAGAGAACTTAATAGCAATGATAAAAGAGACGAACCCTCAATGTGATGTGGGATTAATTACTAAGGCCTATCATTTTGCTGAAAAGGCACATCAGGGCCAATATCGCAAATCCGGTGAACGTTATTTTATTCATCCTGAAGAGGTTGCCAAAATATTAATTGAGCTTAGATTGGACAGCAGCACAATTGCTGCCGCCCTGCTTCATGATGTCATTGAGGATACAGAATTCGATTATAACATTATAAAAGAGGAATTCGGCGAAGAAATTGCCCTGCTGGTTGAAGGGGTTACAAAGCTGACCAGGATGTCCTTTGAGTCTAAGGAAGAAAGACAGGCAGAAAATCTTAGAAAAATGTTTGTCGCCATGGCAAAGGATATTCGGGTTATTTTAATTAAGCTGGCAGACCGTCTGCATAATATGAGAACCCTAAAGTATCAGACCGATGAAAAGAAAAAGGAAAAGGCAATGGAAACCTTAGAAATTTATGCACCCATTGCTCATCGATTAGGGATTTCCAGAATTAAATGGGAGCTGGAGGATCTCTGCTTACGATATATTGATCCAGAAGGCTACTACGAGCTGGTTGAAAAGGTAGCGATTAAACGTAAGGACCGGGAAATGTATATCAACCAGGTCATTGAGGAGCTGCGAAACAGGCTGAAGGAATTTAGTATTGAAGGGGAAATTTCAGGAAGGCCAAAGCACTTCTACAGTATTTATCGAAAAATGACCTATCAGGGAAAATCCTTTGATGAAATTTTTGACTTCCTTGCGGTTCGGGTCATTGTGGAGACAATCAAAGACTGTTATGGGGTTTTGGGAATTGTGCACACCCTTTGGAAACCCATTCCAGGTCGATTTAAGGATTATATTGCCATGCCCAAGCCCAATATGTACCAATCATTGCATACAACAGTAATTGGTCCAAAGGGAGAGCCTGTTGAAATACAAATTCGAACCTTTGAAATGCATCAGATCTCGGAATATGGTATCGCTGCTCACTGGAAGTATAAGGAGGGGCGAGGAGCTGATCAAGATAAAATCAGCAGCAAGCTCACCTGGGTTGGTCAGATGCTTGAATTGGAAAAGGAATATAAGGACCCTAAGGAATTCATGGAATCCTTAAAAATTGACCTCTTTACCAATGAGGTTTTTGTCTTTACTCCTAAGGGAGAGGTGATCAACCTCCCTGCAGGATCAACTCCAATTGATTTTGCATACAAAATCCACTCAGATGTGGGAAGTCGCTGTGTTGGAGCAAAGGTTGACGGCAGGATTGTTCCCTTGGATTATAAGCTTAAAAATGGTAATATTGTTGAAATATTAACTTCATCAAATAGTAATGGACCAAGCCGGGATTGGCTCAAGCTTGTAAAAAGCTCCCAGGCCAAAAACAAAATTAAGCAATGGTTTAAGCGAGAACGCAGGGAAGAAAACATTGAAAAGGGTCGAGAGCTTTTAGAAAGGGAAATAAGACGTCAAGGCCTATCCCAGCAGGAAGCGCTTCAGACAAAGCTACTGATTTCCATTGGTAAGCGGCTGGGCTTGACCAGTGAGGAGGATCTATATGCTGCCCTGGGCTATGGGGGGATTACCCTTAGCCAGGTATTGCCTAAAATTAAAGAAGTAATTAAAAAGGACTTGGTGAAAAGGGAGCCGGTACCAGAGATTACCGAGAAGGAGTATATTTCACAGCCCAAGGGCCTTGAAGAGAAAATAACACGCAAAAAACAGGGGCAAGGAATTACCGTAAAGGGAATAGACAACATTATGGTTCGCTTCTCCCGCTGCTGTAATCCTGTTCCCGGGGATGAAATCATAGGCTATATCACCAGGGGAAGGGGTGTATCAATCCATAGAAAGGATTGCCCTAATTTAGAGGATAATATTGAATCTACTGACAGACTCATTGATGTGGATTGGGACACTACTAAACCCATTAGCTTTCAGGCAGAAATTCAAATTCGGGCTACAGATCGAAAGGGATTACTCTCTGAAATTACCAGGGTCATTACAGATAGTAAAATTACTGTTAATGCCCTGAATGCCAGAACCAATAAGGAACGCTTTGCTGTGTTGAACCTGACCATGGAAATAGACAATATTGAAGAGCTTGATCGAATCATGCAAAAGTTCAAAAACTTGCAGGGTGTCATCGATGTATATCGGGTTATTACGTAGATAAGGAGGCAATTATGAGGGCTGTTGCACAAAGAATTAGCCAAGGAAAGGTCCTTGTGGACCAGAAGGTAACAGGAGAAATTAGCCAAGGCCTATTAGTGTATCTGGGCGTTGGAGCTGAAGACAACCTTCAGGATGTAAAATATATGGCTGAAAAGCTGGTTAATCTTCGGATATTTGAAGATGAGAATGAAAAAATGAATTTATCTCTCCTAGACATTAAGGGAAAAATGCTGGTAGTTTCCCAATTTACCCTTTACGGTGACTGTCGCAAGGGTAGAAGGCCTAATTTTACCGAGGCTGCAAAGCCTGAAATAGCAGACGAGCTTTATCAGGAACTTGTTAAGGAATGTGAGACCCTTGGAATCAAAGTAGAAACCGGCGTGTTTCAAGCCCATATGCAGGTCCATTCCGTAAATGATGGACCCGTTACGATACTAATAGATAGCAAGAAAGGCTTTTAAGGAGGAGAAAAAATGTTTTTGCATAAAATACCCGTTGGGGTACTGGATGTTAACTGCTATATAATTGGGGATGACCCCACGGGCAAGGCCGCTGCCATTGATCCAGGGGGAGACGCTGATAAAATTGTATCCCTTTTGGAAGCGAACAATTTAGAATTGTCCTATATTATTTTGACCCATGGACATGGGGATCATATTGGAGGGGTGAAGGAGCTTCAGGAAAAAACAGGGGCTCCCCTATACATTCATAGGGATGATCTAAGCATGATAAAGGATAAGCGAAAGAACTATTCAGTTGACATGGGAATGTCCATTGAGCTTACGACTGATCATTTTGTTGCCGATGGGGATAAATTGTCCCTGGGAAACTTAAAGCTTGAGATTATTCATACCCCTGGACATAGCCGTGGAGGAATATGTATTAAGGTGAATCAAGTGCTCTTTACGGGAGACACCCTATTCTCTAATTCCATTGGCAGAACCGACTTGATTGGTGGAAATCATGAACAATTGGTTCAGTCTATAAAGGAAAAATTAATGATATTAAGTGATGAAATCACCGTTTTTCCTGGCCATGGGCCTGCAACTCGTATTGGAATCGAGCGATTGACTAATCCCTATATTAAGTAAAGCATACTCCCGGCAGAAGCGGGTAAAATAGTAAGACCGCTTTCCCGGGAGTTTTTATGAATATTGAGATAAAGCTAGAGAAATTAAGGGATAGGAGTTTAAGGGATGATGAAGGCTTTTTGTATGGGGCACAATTATGAATATGAAGTTAAGGAGCTGTTAAAACTATTTTATCCCCTTGAGAAGATTGATGTTTTGGTGGAGCAATATTCCAAGGAAGCAATGGATGGAGAAGTGTTGATTTCTCAGATTAATCGAGGGGAAAAAGCCCTGGCGGTCAAAACCTGTTATCGGTTTAAGGATCAAGAAATACGTTTTACAGAAACTAAAGAATGGGAATACCATGAAGAAAAAGCCACTCGAAAGCAGGAAAAGAAATTAATAAAAAGGGGAATATTTAAGCTGCTAAAGGATATTAAGGGCAGTTATTTACCCTGGGGAATTTTGACGGGAATCAGGCCCACTAAAATTGTTCATGAATTAATGGAAAGGGGAACGGAGGAAGGGGAAATTCTTCAGCACCTTCAGAAGGAATATTTGATCAATAAGGATAAGGCCAATCTTTTGGTTACTGTGGCCCAAAGAGAGTATCCCTATCTATATCCCCTGGACGAAGATAAAATCAGTGTATATATCAGTATTCCCTTTTGTCCTACCCGTTGCGTTTATTGCTCCTTTCCCTCTAATCCATTAAAGCAATGGAGTCACTTACAAGGACCCTATGTGGAGGCCCTCTGTGAAGAAATAAGGGAAATGGCCCCCAGGCTTCGGGAGGCGGGAAAGGAGATAGAAACCCTATATATTGGGGGAGGGACGCCATCGGTCTTAACCATAGATCAGCTAAAGCAGCTAGAGGATTGCGTCAAAGAGTCCTTTTCCCTGGAGGGGCTAAAGGAGTTTACCTTTGAGGCTGGACGCCCTGATACCATTGATGCCTCAATGCTGGCCCAGCTTAAGGAAATGGGAGTGACACGCTTGAGCATTAACCCCCAAACCATGAACGATTGTACGCTAAAGGCCATCGGCAGAAATCATTCCGTTGAAGAGTTAAAATCAGCCTATTACTTAGCAAGAGAAATGGGATTTAAGCAAATCAATATGGATTTAATCATTGGGTTACCCGATGAGACCCCTGAAATGGTCAGTCATACAATGGAAGAAATTCAATCCCTTTCTCCCACAAACCTGACGGTCCATACCTTAGCTTTAAAAAATGCTTCCAAATTAAAGGAAGATAAGGAGACCTATCGGTTAACACAAGGGGCAGAAATATTAAAGATGCTGGAAATTACCCAGAGTGTTGCCGAGGCTATGGGACTATATCCCTATTACCTGTATCGACAAAAGCACATGCTGGGTCACCTAGAAAACATAGGCTACAGTATTCCGAGCCATGAGGGGATCTATAACATCAAAATCATGGAAGAAAAACAAACGATTATTGCCTTTGGGGCTGGGGCTGTTTCAAAGTTTGTGTATCCAGTGGAAAATCGGGTAGAAAGGGTACCCAATGTGAAAAGCCTGGAGCAGTACCTGACGAGGGTCGAAGAAATGGTCCATCGAAAAATTAAATATCTGTAGGTCGTTGACAAGATGATAAAAAAGTCTTATAATATTACCAATTCAATAGCATAACTACGTTGAATCAGGAGGAGTAGATATGATAACCCGTGGCAGCGAGTCGAGGAAGGTGAGAGCTCGATACGAAGGTTCATATGGAAGACACCAGATGAGTAGATTTTCTAATCAGTATTTTGATAGGAAATCCGTGAGCCTGCGTTAAGGATTAAGTGGGATTTATCCAATTAGGGTGGCACCGCGGGAATACAACTCTCGTCCCTTCACAGGGAATGGGAGTTTTTTTATTGCAATAAATTAATTGAAGGGAGAAATTCATATGCTAACCAAGGCTCCTCGGGGCACCAGGGATGTGCTGCCCCAAGAGGTACAGAAATGGCACTATATTGAAAACACTGTAAAAGAGGTAGCCGGCTTATTCGGATATCAAGAGGTGAGAACCCCTGTATTTGAGCATACAGAGCTTTTTGAAAGAGGAATAGGGGATACCACTGACGTGGTAGAGAAGGAAATGTATACCTTTGAGGACCGGGGAAAACGCAGTATTACCCTAAAGCCCGAGGGAACAGCCCCAGTGGTCAGAGCCTTCATTGAGCACAAGCTCTATGCCGAGGTCCAACCAACGAAGCTCTACTACATCACACCGGTATTTCGCTATGAAAGACCTCAGGCAGGCAGGTACCGTGAGCATCATCAATTTGGAATTGAGGCCTTTGGTGCAGCCAGTCCTTCCATGGATGTAGAGGTAATTAACTTTGCCATGACCGTCTATCGGCAGCTAGGACTTAAGGGATTAGAATTGAGGATAAATAATATAGGGTGTCCCCAATGCCGCAAGGCCTATCATGAGACCCTTAAAGCCTATTTACAAAATCGACTTGAGAAATTGTGCGGCACCTGTCAGGGAAGGTTTGAAAGAAATCCTCTAAGAATTATAGACTGCAAAAATGATGCCTGCCAGGAGGAGTTGGTGGAAATCCCCTTAATGATTGATCATCTATGTGGTGAGTGTCAGGATCATTTTGAGGGTGTCAAACATCATTTAGCTGCAATTGGTTTAGATTATCAAGTTGACCCACGGATTGTCAGGGGGTTAGACTACTATACCAAAACAGCCTTTGAGATCATCACCGATGAGGCCGGGAAGAAAGGGACCCTCTGTGGCGGTGGAAGATATGACCGGCTGGTGGAGCAATGCGGAGGTCCCAGTACCCCGGGAGTAGGTTTCGGGATGGGCCTCGAGAGACTTCTGCTTGCCCTTGAAACCCAGAATATTCCCATTCCTGCTGCCAACCCAATGGACCTATTTATAATCACCATGGGAGATATGGCTGCTACCAAGGGATTTGCCATCTTGAATCAAGTTAGAGAAGCCGGATTCTCGGCAGATCAGGATCACATGGGCAGAGGCCTAAAGGCCCAATTTAAATATGCCAATCGAATCAACGCCAGGTATACAATTGTATTAGGAGAAGATGAATTAAAAAATGAGACTGTTATGTTAAAGCATATGGAATCGGGTCAGGAAGAGAGAATCGGTCTGACCGAAATAATCACTACGCTGTCCCAAAAACATTAAGGAGGTAATCGTAATGGAGCAAGCTAATCTAAGAAGAAGCCATATGGCAGGGACCTTAAGGAAGGATCATGTAGAGGCTCAGGTAACGTTAATGGGCTGGGTGCAAAAACGTCGGGACCTGGGAGGTCTAATTTTTGTAGATTTACGAGATCGTTCAGGGCTGGTACAGGTTGTCTTTGACAATAAGATATCTAAGGAAGCCTTTGAAAAGGCTGAGAAATTAGGTTCAGAATATGTAATTGCAATAAGGGGAAAGGTTTATCTTCGACATGCCGTTAATCCTAATCTTCCTACGGGGGATATCGAGGTTTTTGCAGAGCAGTTGGAAATTCTCAATGGAGCTGAAACTCCGCCTATCTATATTAAAGATGATGATGAGGTTTCAGAAAATCTAAGGTTGAAGTATCGCTATCTAGACCTAAGAAAGCCCTCTATGCAGAGGAATTTAATCATCCGGCATCAAACCACTATTACAGTTCGTAACTTTTTAAATCAAGAGGGATTCCTTGAGGTTGAAACCCCCGTATTGACTAAAACTACTCCAGAAGGGGCAAGGGATTATCTGGTACCCAGTCGGGTAAATCCAGGGAAGTTTTATGCATTACCCCAATCACCTCAGCTATTTAAACAGCTTTTGATGGTTTCTGGAATGGACCGTTATTTCCAAATCGTAAAATGCTTTAGAGATGAAGATTTACGAGCAGACCGTCAGCCGGAGTTCACTCAAATAGACTGTGAGATGTCCTTCGTGGATATTGATGACATCATCGAAATCAATGAAAGATTAATTCAAAAAGTATTTAAAGAGGTCATTAATGTCGAAATCCCCATTCCTATTCCAAGGATGACCTATCAAGAGGCAATGGAACGCTTTGGTTCCGATAAGCCGGACATTCGCTTTGGCTTTGAGCTGGTGAATGTATCTTCTATTGTGAAGAATTTAGAATTTAAGGTCTTTTCCTCCGCTGTTGAAAAGGGAGGCTCAGTCAGGTTAATTAATGTGAAGGGTCAAGCAGAGCAATTTAGTCGTAAGGACATCACTTCCCTGGAGGATTATGTCAAAACCTATGGCGCCAAGGGCCTTGCCTGGATTAAGGTTACAGAGGAGGGCATTACTTCTCCAATTGCCAAGTTCTTTGGTGAAGCTTCCTTGAAGGAGCTAATGGAAGCTTCAAAGGCAGAATCAGGAGACCTGCTTTTGTTCGTTGCTGATAAAGATGCCATTGTCTTGGATGCCCTGGGGCACCTGCGGGGAGAGGTAGCAAAACGCCTTGGAATTTTAGATAAAGAGGAATATCGTGCCCTGTGGGTAACAGAGTTTCCTCAGTTTGAATATGATGAAGAGGAAAATCGCTATGTCGCTAAGCATCATCCCTTCACAGCACCGATGGATGAAGACCAGCACCTGCTGTTAACCGAACCGGAGAAGGTAAGGGCTAAGGCCTATGATTTAGTCATTAACGGCTACGAGGTAGGGGGAGGCAGTATTAGAATTCACTCCTCCAAGCTGCAGCAGGAAATGTTTAAGGCCCTGGGCTTTAGTGAAGAAGAAGCCTGGGATAAATTTGGTTTCTTATTAGAGGCCTTTAAATATGGTACGCCTCCCCATGGAGGAATCGCCTTTGGCTTAGACCGTTTGATTATGCTATTGACAAAGGAAGATAATATTAGACAGGTAATTGCCTTCCCTAAAACGCAAAATGCCAGCTGTCCCTTAACCAATGCCCCATCGTCAGCCGATGAGAGGCAGCTGAAGGAATTAAGTATAGCCTTGGCCTTAGATAAATAATATGTTTCTTTCTCTTTACCCTAGAGTGCCCGTTAAATACGGGTGCTTTATCTTTTTTTTTGATTAAAAGGAAGTGGATTGGGTAATGTAAACCATAGATGAAAAATTCAGATTTTATATTGACAGGAAATGCAATAAATTATATAATGATGATAATAATTATCATTATCAAAAGTATTGTTTAATAACCGTTGGGTATGGAATGGGGGAATAAAAATGAAGGCTTTGATAGTAGGAGCAGATCGCTTGGGGAATATACCGGAAACCTTAGTAAACCATGGAATTTCAGATTACATACATTGGACAGGCCGAAAAAAAGGAATGAGAAGGCTTGAAATCCCCAATGAGGTGGATATGGTTATTGTTTTTTATGATTTTATAGAGCATAACATTACTGAAATTGTAAAGCAAAAAGCAAAACAAAGTAAGATACCATGTATTTTTTCCAGAAGGGCCTGTAGTGATTTAAGTAAGCGGTTAAATGATTGTAAGGAATGTAACCTTTGCACCATTACCAATAATTAAATTTGAAATTATGATGAAGATATGTTATTATACTATTAAATCCTGCTGTGTGCGTAGACTCGACCCAGTTTTGACCAACACTATTTAAACGGGAATCCGGCGTTTACTGTTGAAAGAAAGGCCCCCACTGAGGGGAATTCGGAATTCAGTGACAGGATACCCACCTGCGAGGCAGGTTTCAAAACCATCGATAAACGGCACAGCGGGGAACACTCTGCAAAAAGAGCTTCTGATATCAGGAGTTTTTTTTATTTTCTTGATAAGGTTGACAGAAATAATCTTTTTCGCTACTATTAATTCTAGTACTTTGTGTACATGATAGATCATCCCTGGGCAAATTTTCCACACAGGGAATATTGTGACGGGATACTAGTGTGAATTTAAAGGAGGAATAAAATGGCGTTACATGCTTTTTCAAGAAGTGAATTACTACTTGGAACAGAGGCCTTAGAGAAGCTTAGCAATAGTAAAGTGGCTGTTTTTGGCATCGGTGGGGTAGGAACCTTTACCGTTGAAGCCTTGGCAAGAACTGGAATCGGACATTTCGTCTTAGTAGATGATGATGATATATGCTTAACTAATATTAACCGACAGCTTCATGCCACGAGAAAAACCGTGGGAAGGGCAAAGGTTGAGGTCATGAAGGAAAGAATACTGGAAATCAACCCAAATGCCCAGGTCAAAATCCATAGGGAGCTTTACAATAGTGAAAGTGCAGAAAGGCTTTTATTAAAGGACTACGACTATGTAATCGATGCCATTGATATGGTCACAGCTAAGTTAGACTTAATTGAAAGAAGTAAGACAATGGGCTTAAAAATTATTAGTAGTATGGGAGCAGGAAACAAGCTTGACCCCACCAGATTTGAGGTGACGGATATACACAAAACCTCCATTTGCCCCTTAGCCAAGGTAATTCGTAAGGAATTAAAGAAGCGAGGGGTGAAGGATGTAAAGGTGGTTTACTCCAAGGAGCCTCCCATAACTCCTAAGGTAATTAATAGCGATTGTAAAAGCCACTGCATCTGTCCCAATAAGGACAGAACCTGCACCGTCAGACATCAAATTCCTGGCAGTGTGAGCTTTGTCCCCTCGGTAGTAGGCCTAATTATGGCCGGTGAAGTGGTTAGGGATTTAATTAAGTGATTAGAACTTTTAAGTTAGGTGTAAATATGGAATAGAAGTCTGGATAAAGGAGGTCCTTACGATGAAACAATGTGGAGTTGTCACAGGAATCGATGGAAACTATGCCAAGGTAGTGATGAAAAGACATTCCAGCTGTGGTAGCTGTAATGCCTGTAAAATGGGGCAAAGTGACGGTCAATTGGAAGTTAAGGTACTGAATGAGGTTGATGCTAAGGTTGGACAACGGGTTTCAGTGGATATGAATGATACTGATGTATTGACAGCAGCCTTTATTGTCTATGTAATTCCGCTGCTTACCCTATTGGGAAGTATTTTAATTGCCAATGCTATTTTTAACGCCCTGGGGGTAGAGGCCTATCGAGATATCTATTTGGCAGCCGTTGGATTTGCCATGACAGCGGTCTCCTTCTTACTACTTAAAAAGAGAGAAGGAAAGCTGAAAAATAACCGCAAATTTATTCCGATAATTGAAGCGGTATTAAAAGAAGAATAGCATCTGTAAAAAGTGAAAAAATGAATCAGACATTTTTAGCCCCTAGATTCAAGGAGCAAGAAAGACCGATAATGAATTTACAGCTAGGTCTTTTGAAGCGACGAAGAAGATAGGGTTTTTTTTTGGAAATATTAAGAAATTATTAAGATGCTGGTACTGCTATTGACCATAGCTAGGGTTAAAATATACAATAAGGGAAGCTGACACCATTATTGTGGAGGGAATTAATTTTGAAGGGGAAATATTTAATTGGTTTGATGATCATGGTTTTAAGCTTAACAGTTACTTTGCAGGCTAAAAACATAGGCCAGAACACCGGGAGTCCCAGTTCCTTTAATAGGGTAAATACTACAAGAGAGCTGAGATCAGCCAGGAAGGAATATGATCAGCTGGTAGAAGAATTAAATCAATTAGAGGGAAGATTAAAGGAATATCAAGATCAGGATGATAATACACTGAAGGCAGTCAACAACTTATCTGCTGACCTTCACCAATATCAAATACTTTCAGGCTATAAAACTGTAGCAGGACCGGGAGTGACAATAACCCTAAAGGAATCCCATTACTACCCCGAATCAGAAGAAGCCAAGGGCTATCTACTATATAATTACGATTTAATCGTTGCTCTGGTTAATGAGCTAAATTCTGCCGGGGCAGAGGCCATCTCTATTAATGGAGTAAGGTATACAGGCAATACAGAAGTATACTATACAGCAAAGGAGCTAACAGTCAATAATACCCCAATAAAAGCCCCTATTATTATTGATGCCATTGGAAATCCTCAAACTATTGAATCGGTTTTAAATATGAGATTTCGTGTGGCATGGCATCTAAAGGAAAATAAAAGCATTCAATTAGAAATCATAACGAAGAACCATTTAATTATTCCTGGAAACGAAGCAATACCCAATTATCAATATCAATATACAAGATCCCAGGAGGATGCCTAGTACCTCGTCGCTATTGAATACTAGTACGCTGCATCATTAAAAAGACCCAGCGTACTAGCAGTAATGATACAGTACCCAATAAATCGAAATGCCCAAGGTATTCTTTAATAAAATACTTTGGGCATTTTTAATGTTTAAGGAAACTTTCCTCTAAATATTATTGTCTTTTTTGAGTATAACGCCTTCGATAGGAATTGAAGGATAGAATTAGAGTGAGGGCACCGGCAATTGCTACGGCAATCATCAGGGCCTCGCTCCCATGATCTGCAGCACCGATATAATCACGTTCAATGATTGTAAGCATGGTGTAGTAAAGCTTATAGCCAGGCACCAGAGGAATGATGCTTGGAATAATAAAGACTGTGATGGGACTTTTATAATAAATTGCCATCACTTCACTAATTAAGCCTATACAAAGAGAGGCAAAAAAAGTAGAAAGTACTGAGGAATTAGATATTTGAAAGCAAATAATATAAACTGACCAGCCAATTCCACCCGCAAAGCCTGATTTTAAAAGAGAAGACCTGGGGGCATTAAATAGTACAGCAAAACCAATGGTACAAATAAAGGCATAGATAAAATGCTTAATAACAATCATAGCAATGTTCCTCCAGTTAAATAAATCCAGCCCTGTAGCGTAAAGCCCACGCCAAAGGCAATGGAGATGGCCACCAGCAGAGCTTCTGTTCCCCTTGCCAGCCCCGAGACCAAATCCCCGGCTATAGTATCTCGCAGGGCATTGGTAATAGCCACCCCTGGCACCATGGTCATCAGGGCACCGATAATCACCATATCAATATTGATTTGAGGATGGATCAGGGAAAAGAGTATTGCAAAAAATGCCGCTAAAAAGCCCCCAATGATGTTTGTTACAAACAGATTAAGCCCTGCTTTACTGAATTTCAATAGAGCAAAGGTAACAATTATGCTGGTGATGAGGGCTGCAAAGAATTCAAATAGGTTAGCATCAAATAAGAGTGCTAAAAAGGCACTGGCAATTCCCCCAAAGACAGCCTGGGTTTTCAAGGAGTAGGAGGATGAATTCTCTATAGTCTTAAGTTGAGCCAAGGCCTCATCTACAGACATGGCCGATTCTACAAATTTTCGGGAAAAATCATTTACCTCCGCCACCTTATTTAAATCGATACTCCTGGATGTGATACGCTTTACGTAGGAAACCATCTCATTGTGATCTTCTCCTTCATTATCTATAGAAATGATAATTCCCGTTGGAGTCACATAGGCCTCCACATAGGAAAAATTTCTAGATTTACATAATCTTGTTATTGTATCCTCCACCCGATAGGTTTCAGCGCCGTTTTTCAGCATGATTTCTCCTGCATAGAGGGCCATCACCAGAAGTCGCTTTCGATTTACTTGAATCACAAATATCACCTCCAAAATAGTATTATTATACCAAATTTACGAAGATATAGTAAGGGCTAAAAGAAAAAATAATATTATTTTCTTATTACCAATCATCTAAAAGAGAATACTACTTTACCTTGTAAAATATCATAAGAAATTTTATAATAAGAGTGTATCCATAAAATCGGTAAGCTGAAGGGAGAAATGCAAATGAACTTCGAGATGTTAAAAATGACCGACCCAGAAATCTATGAGACGATTGAAAAGGAAACAAAGCGACAGCGGGAAAAAATAGAGCTGATTGCTTCTGAAAACTTCGTTTCCGAGGCAGTAATTGAGGCCATGGGTAGTCAGTTGACCAATAAATATGCTGAAGGGTACCCTGGGAAGAGATACTACGGTGGATGTGAAGAGGTTGATGTGGCAGAAAATCTTGCCAGAGATCGAATGAAGCTTTTATTTAAGGCTGAGCATGTGAATGTACAACCCCATTCAGGTGCTAATGCAAATCTAGGAGTCTATTTTGCGATTCTTCAGCCAGGAGATACAGTCTTAGGGATGAATTTATCCCATGGAGGCCATTTAACCCATGGAAGTCCAGTTAATATTTCTGGTACATATTACAATTTCGTGGCCTATGGTGTTGATGAGAAGACCCACACCATAAATTATGATGAAGTACGTCGAATTGCTAAGGAGGCCAAGCCAAAGCTGATTGTCGCTGGGGCCAGTGCTTATCCTAGAACCATAAATTTTAAACAATTTAGAGAGATTGCCGATGAGGTGGGGGCCTACTTGATGGTAGATATGGCTCATATCGCAGGTTTGGTTGCAACGGGCCTTCATCCAAATCCCTGTGAATGGGCAGACTTTGTAACTACTACAACCCATAAAACCCTGAGGGGGCCAAGGGGCGGTGCTATTCTGTGCAAGGAAAAATATGCAAAAATGATCGATAAGGCTATTTTTCCAGGAATTCAAGGTGGTCCTTTAATGCATGTAATCGCAGCTAAGGCAGTGGCCTTTAAAGAAGCCCTTAACCCAGAATTCAAGCTATATCAGCAGCAAGTAGTAAGAAATGCAGCCCGATTAGGGGTAGAACTGACCAAAAGAGGCTTTGATCTAGTATCAGAGGGTACTGATACCCATTTGCTGTTAATTGATCTAAGAAATAAGAACATAACTGGCAAGGATGCAGAACGACTATTAGATGACATTGGTGTAACCGTAAATAAAAATACGATTCCCTTTGACCCCCAAAGCCCATTTGTTACAAGTGGAATAAGAATAGGGACTCCAGCCGTAACCACCAGGGGAATGAAGGAAGAGGATATGGCCAGTATTGCAACTATTATTGCAACCATAATAGATCATCCCGATAAAACAGAAGAAGCAAAGGGAATGGTTAAGGATCTATGCAGACAATTTAAGTTATATGAATAAGTAAAAAGCGTCCTCGGACGCTTTTTATGTTAAAAGTCTGGAAAACTGGTATAATGAAATTATTGATATGGGTAAGGGGGGATTGCCTTTGATGTCAAAAAAAATGCTGCAGCTGGTTCTGCAAAATATTTTGCAGTTTATGGAAGAAGGAATCCATGTGGTTGATTCCCAGGGGTATACCATTTTTTATAATCAAGCTATGGCAGAACTGGAGGGAATGGAAATAGGCGACGTGATGGGAAAAAGTCTTTTAGAGGTTTTTCCATCACTAAACCATGATACTAGCACACTGCTACGGGCCCAGAGCTCAGAACAGGTAATTGAAAATCAAAGTCAGACCTATCTAAACAATAGAGGAAAAGAGATTACCACCCTTAATACCACTATTCCCCTTCGTGATCAGGGTAAGCATATGGGGGCCCTGGAAATTGCTAAGAACGTTACGAAGATAAAAAGCCTCTCTGATGAAATTCTTAGGCTGCAACAACAGTTAACACCTGCTGCCCCTCAAGGAAGGGGAGCAATTAAAAAATATACCTTTGAGGTATTGAAGGGAAAAAGCCCCGGCTTTTTAAAGGCCATTAGACAGGCACGAAATGCAGCTGCCACCAGCTCAAGCGTCATGATATTTGGCGAAACGGGAACGGGAAAAGAACTCTTTGCTCAGGGAATCCACTATCATGGCCCCAGGGCAGATAAGCCTTTCTTAGCGCAGAATTGTGCAGCTATACCAGAAACCCTGCTAGAGGGGATTCTATTCGGTACCGTAAAGGGTGGTTTTACGGGAGCCATTGATCGACCTGGTATTTTTGAACAGGCTGATGGGGGAACAATCTTGCTGGATGAGATTAATTCCATGGGCCTACAGCTTCAAGCCAAGCTGTTACGAGTGCTTCAAGAGGGGTATGTAAGGCGGGTAGGGGGCCTAAAGGATATTCCCATAGACGTACGTATTATTGCCACCACCAATGAGGCACCCCTAAGGGCCATAGAACGGGGAAGCCTACGAAAGGATCTATACTATCGATTGAATGTGGTCAATATTTCTATTCCCAGCCTTAGGGAACGTAAAGAGGATATCTTGCTCCTTACGGATTACTTTATTAACCGATATAATGAAAGTCTGGGAAAAGGAGTATGGATGCTGGCTTCAGACGTAAGCCAATGCTTTTTAAATTACCCTTGGCCAGGGAATGTACGGGAATTGGAAAATGTAATTGAAGGGGCTATGAATATGGTTCAAGATGAACATATATTAAAAATGGAGCATTTGCCAGAGCTGATATTCCTTGATGGCTTTACAGATAATGAAAATGATGATGTTTTCTTGAAAAAGCAAGGAGGATCTACGGATTTAAACAAGGCCATAGAAATTCTGGAAAGGAATATGATTAAGGCTGCCATGGACAAAAATAAAGGAAATATCTCAAAGGCGGCCCTGGAGCTTGGAATAAAAAGGCAAACACTGCAGCATAAGTTAAAAAAGCATAAGGAATGACGCAAAATAATTTGCACTTTACGCAAAATATTTTGCGTTTTTTATTTTTTTGGAATAGGTTCTATATGCTAACTGTATATCTATACAAAGCACAGAAAAAATATTTGCAAAATTTTCAGTCAATTAATTGTTGGATGTATGTATTTACCGAGGATGACAAATGAATAATTAAAGATTATAAATTATGAATATTAAGGAAGATTTAGGGACAATATGGCAAGGTAATTGCATCTGATTATAGGTAACTTTAAATAATTGGAGGGAATAAAAAATGGAAAATGTAAAAGTCATCATTTGGGGATTTGGTGCCATGGGCAGCGGTATGGCTAAAATGCTGTTAAAGAAAAAGGGTGTCGAAATCGTCGGGGTCTGTGACAGAAACAAGGCAAGGGTTGGAAAGGATATATACGAAGTATTGGAATTGGAACGGGGAGACAATAAACCAGTGACCATTACCGATAATATAGTAGACATCGCTAAACCTGGCTATGCTGATGTGGCTTTAGTGGCTACCGATTCCTTTACCCGCAATACCTTTGACAAAATAAAGCTCCTGGTGGAGCAGAAAATCAACGTTGTGTCTACCGCTGAGGAGATGGCTTATCCCCAAGCCCAGGAGCCTGAGCTGGCTAAGGAAATGGATCGTCTGGCAAAGGAGAACGGCGTTTCAATTTTAGGTACAGGCATTAATCCAGGTTTTGTACTAGACCTATTAATTTTAGCCTTGACTGGAACCTGTGAAGAGGTGGATACAATTAAGGCAGCCAGAATAAATGATTTATCTCCCTTCGGCCATGCGGTTATGGAGGAGCAAGGCGTTGGTTTGACTGTAAAGGATTTTGAAGAAGGTGTGGCCAAAGGAAAGGTGGCAGGCCATGTAGGCTTCCCAGAATCTATTGGAATGGTTGCAGAGGGCATAGGCTGGCAAATTGATAAAATTGAGCAAACTAGAGAGCCAATTGTTACAAAGGTTTACAGAGAAACAAAATACGCAAAGGTTGAGGCTGGAAATGTGGCAGGCTGCCGTCAATGCGGCTATGGCTATTCCAATGGAGAAATTAAGATTGATATGGAGCATCCCCAGCAGATTCTTCCTGAAATGGAGGGAATAGATACAGGGGACTACATTTGGATTAAGGGTACCCCAAATATTAATATGCAAATCAAACCTGAAATTCCAGGGGGAATTGGAACCATTGCCATGTGTGTTAATATGATTCCCCATGTCATTAATGCCTCCCCAGGACTAAAGACAATGCTTGATTTACCAGTACCAAGGGCAATTATGGGAGATATGAGAGAGCTTATACAAAGGTAGGGATTAAAAATGATGGTAGAAAAGGGTTCATGGGTAAGAATTCACGAAACGATATTAGCCCCTGAAGACAGGGCTGAGAATTTACCTGAGGATACAAAACAGGTTCCGTTAGAAATGTGGGTAAAGGGGTTTTTACAGGAATCAGCGGCCATTGGGGAGCAAGTAAAAATTAAAACCATCACCGGTAGAATGGTGGAAGGGGAGCTGACAGAGGTAAATCCCTATTATGACCATGACTTTGGCAGGTTTGTACCTGAGATGGTGCAAATTGGCATACAATTAAAGGGAATCCTATGGGAAGGTGACAAGGATGAGTAAGGAAATGAGCTATTCAGCCGTCATGGGAAGACGGGGAGAGATTATGAAAAGGGCCGTGGGAATTGATTTTAGTGTTTTTGAACATGATACCATTGCCTTTGATTATGAACGGATGATGCGGGAAACAGGTTATACATTACAAGAAATGCAAAAAATTCAAGGGGAAACTGGGGTTGGCAATACCCCTCTTTTGGAACTGAAAAATTTAACTGCCCTGGCCAGAAGGCTTTCTCCTAAGGGAAGGGGCGCTAGAATATTTATTAAGGATGAGGCGGCTAACCCTTCGGGAAGCTTCAAAGCCAGAAGGGCGGCTAATGCAGTTTATCATGCCAAAAGACTAGGCTATCAAGGAGTTATTGCAGCCACCAGTGGAAATTATGGAGCCGCTGTAGCCAGCCAAGCTGCCATGAGGGGATTAAAGTGTATTATTGTGCAAGAGTGCTATGACAGCAGGGCTAAGGGACAGCCGGAAATTATTGAAAAGGCACGGAAATGTGAGGCCTACGGAGCGGAGGTAATCCAGCTGACTGTAGGGCCCGAATTATTTTACATGTTTTTGAAGCTATTGGAAGAAACAGATTATTTCAATGCTTCCCTATATACTCCCTTTGGAATTGCTGGGGTAGAAACCCTTGGTTACGAATTAGCCATGCAGTTTCGGGAACGGGAGGGACGGGATCCCGATGTGGTGGTATGTACCAATGCAGGAGGTGGAAACCTGACAGGTACAGCCAGAGGATTGTTGAAGGCCGGAGCTGACAAGGTAGAAATTGTAGGAGCCAGCGTTAATTTAAAGGGACTTCATATGGCCAGTGATCGAGATTTTAATCGAAAATCCTTTACCACAGGGCATACTGGCTTTGGAATTCCTTTTGCTACCTGGCCAGACCGTTCTGATGTTCCCCGTTCTGCTGCGAGACCACTTCGTTATATGGATCGATATGTACTCGTCAATCAGGGGGAGGTCTTTTATATGACCGAGGCCTTGGCACAGTTGGAGGGACTAGAGAGGGGACCTGCAGGGAATACATCCCTGGCTGCAGCCTTTAGTCTTGCCCAGGAGCTGGATCAGGATCAAATTATTGTAGTTCAGGAAACGGAGTACACCGGGGCAGGTAAGCATATTCAACCCCAGCTGTCCTTTGCCAGAGAAAATGGTATTGAAGTGGGCTTTGGCAGCCCTGAGGAGGAAATCCAGGGAAAAAATATTATTTTACCAAGCCACCCAAGCTTCCTAAGGGCTAGGGACCTGAATATAGATCAGCTTAAAAGCTCCTATATTAAAAATTGTATTGGTCAAAACCAGCTTATAGAGATTACGCAAGGGGATGTAGATTTTTTAGCGAAGGACACCAAGTCAGAAATGGCTTTTGTTTTAGGGGTGCTATCTGAACTAGGGGTTACTGTGAAGAATAATGATTAACGGAGGTGTAGCCATGAAGCGTGGAGATGACTTTCAGGAAAGAAGAAGCCACCTGGCAAATTTGAATGAAGAGGAATTAGAAAAACGTTTTTGGATGCTGGCTGAAGAAATTGTTACCCCAATGATCGACTTGGCCAAAGGCCATACGACTCCCTCTATTGAGCGATCAGTGCTTATGAGAATGGGTTTTTCAAGCCTAGAGGCAAAGTCAATTGTTGAGGGAGTAATGGATCGGGGATTAATGGGAAAAGGAGCTGGTCATGTGGTTTATCGGCTGGCCCGGGAAAAAGAAATGGACCTTAGGGAAGCAGGACTTCAACTAAGTCAGGGGAAGCTATGGAATGAAGCTGCAGCATTATTTGAGGGGGTGTCAAGTAATGGAACTAAAGCATAATGAAAAGCTTAATATTAAAAACCTATTAGAGGATTTAGAAAATTATCGACCTAAAAGAAGGGGATGGGTATGGCGAGAGAAAGAAGATAATCAACAATTAGGGCCCTTCACCTATAGGAACACTGCTAAAGCTTTAGAAAATAGCATTCCCCTCCCATCGGCCAAATATTTTGGTGATATTGATCCACAACCGGATGCTGTCATCACCACCGAGGTGGCCTCAGGCCGTTTTGAGGATGATATCAGAAGAATGAGAATGGCAGCATGGCATGGTGCAGATCATATAATGGTTATTCGAACCGCTGGACAAAGTCATTTTGACGGACTCATTGAAGGAACCCCCCAGGGAATTGGAGGTATTCCCATCACAAGGAAACAGGTAAGGGCTCAGAGAAAGGCCCTTGACATGATCGAGGAGGAAGTGGGAAGGCCTATAAACTATCATTCCTATATTAGTGGTGTAGCCGGGCCGGAAATTGCAGTAATGTTTGCTGAGGAGGGGGTCAATGGAGCCCATCAGGACCCTCAATACAATGTATTATATCGAAATATCAATATGATTCGATCCTTTGTAGATGCGGCAGAGGCAAAAAGTGTAATGGTTTGGGGGGATATTGCGCAAATAGATGGGGCCCATAATGCCAATGCCACAGCCCGGGAGGCCTGGAAGGTGATGCCCGAGCTAATGGTGCAGCATGCCCTAAACTCTGTTTATTCAGCCAAGATGGGAATGAAAAAGGAGAATATTTGTTTGTCAACTGTTCCCCCCACAGCTCCACCAGCCCCCTGCTTGGCCCTGGATCTCCCCTATGCCGTTGCCCTGAGGGAATTATTTAAGGACTATAAAATGAGAGCCCAGATGAATACTAAATATATGGAGTCCTCAACCCGTGAGGCCACTGTAACCCATGTATTAAACCTATTGGTGTCAAGGCTAACTAGAGCAGATATTCAATCCACCATTACCCCAGATGAAGGTCGAAATGTACCCTGGCATATTTATAATATGGAGGCCATTGATACAGCAAAGCAAGCCCTGGTAGGGATGGACGGATTAATGGAAATGATTACGCTAAAGGAAGAAGGACCCTTTAGGGGAAGAATACGAGAATTAAAAGAGCGGGCAGTGCTGTTTATGGAAGAAGTATTGGAGGTAGGAGGCTATTTTAAGGCCGTGGAAGAGGGTTTCTTTGTAGACTCAGGCTATTATCCTGAAAGAAATGGAGACGGCATTGTCAGAAAAATCGATGGAGGAATCGGTGTAGGAACAGTCTATGAAAGGGATGAGGATTATTTTGCTCCGGTAACAGCCCACTTTGGATATAATAATAAGGCCCAGTATGGCTTGGGAGACGAGGATGGCCCTGCCAAGGCAATCCATGGCTGTACCTTAGAAAAACCTGAAAAAATCATTTACATTGATGAGCTGGATGACAGTGATAATGTGAATATCAGACTGGAGGAAACGAAGGAATTAAGAGAATCCACTAAAATTAAACCTGAGGTTGAATGGGCAGGGGACGGTTATGTCATGCTAAATCTCTTTTTACCTGTTGAAAAAAGGACTGCTGAATTTGCGGCTATGGAAATGGCGAAAAAAATGGGACTGGAGGATGTGGAGGTAATTCATCGGGAGATAATGCATCCCACCGAAGGAACTCGGGTTGAATTAAAAGGAAGAGTTCCCTTTACCATTGATACAGCCTTCCTTGTGATTCCTCCGGAGCCGGTAATTATGTCAGAGGATGAGATTCGATCAGCAATCGAAGCACAGCCTATGAAGATTGTGGCAGGAACCGTAGGGGAAGATGAGCATTCCGTTGGCCTACGGGAAATCATCGATATTAAACACGGCGGAATTGAAAAGTATGGTATTGAATGTCATTACCTGGGCACTTCGGTTTCCATTGAAAAGCTGGTGGATGCAGCTATTGAATTGAATGCTAATGCTATTTTGGCCTCTACCATTATCAGTCATGACGATGTCCATTACAAAAACATGAAAAAAATTCATGATCTAGCCATCGAGAAGGGAATTCGGGATAGGATTATAATTATCTGTGGAGGAACCCAGGTAACCCCAGAGCTGGCTGTGGAGCAGGGAATCGATGCGGGCTTTGGTCGAGGAACCAAGGGCAGCCATGTGGCCAGCTTCCTGGTAAAAAGAAGAAGGGAAATACAGAATGAGAATTAATGTTCTAGTGGCAGAGATCGGCAGCACCACAACTGTTGTCAATGGATTTCAAGGAATTCACAGCACAAAACCAGAATTTATAGGCCAAGGGCAGGCTCCTACCACCGTACTGGAAGGTGATGTAACGGTGGGACTGAGGAAAGCCATTGAAAGTCTAAGAAAAAGTCTCGGGGTAGCTTCCTTAGACTACGATGAAATGCTTGCTACCAGCAGTGCTGCCGGAGGTCTCAAAATGTCGGTTCATGGACTGGTATATGATATGACAGTAAGGGCGGCCAAGGAGGCAGCCCTGGGGGCTGGGGCTATTATCCATCAGGTAACAGGGGGAAAAGTAAAGCGTACGGACTTAAGAAAGATCCTTGAAATTGAGCCTAATATCATTTTAATTGCAGGGGGCGTCGATTACGGTGAACGGGATACCGCCCTATATAATGCAGAAAAAATAGCAGAACTAGGCTTGAAGGTTCCTGTCATCTATGCAGGAAATATTGAAAATCAAGATGAAATACGGGAAATATTCAATGATACAAGCCAAAAGCTCTATTGTGTAGAGAATGTTTATCCCAAGATAGATTTCTTAAATATTGAACCGACCAGGACTGCAATTCAGGAGGTTTTTGAGGAGCATATTATCCATGCCCCAGGGATGGGCAAGGTTCGGGAATTGGTAATGGGGCCTATTATTCCCACCCCCGGTGCTGTTATGGAAGCCTCAAAGTTACTAAGGGAGCGAATTGGTGACTTAATTACCTTTGATGTGGGCGGGGCCACAACAGATCTTCATTCCGTAACCGAGGGCAGTGAAGAAATCAACCGGATTTTGATCAGTCCGGAACCCCTTGCTAAGCGAACCGTGGAAGGGGATCTTGGGGTCTTTGTTAATATGGGCAATATTGTTGATCGCATTGGCAGAGAACAGCTTGAACAGGAGCTGGGATTTGATTTAGAGAAAATCCTGACAGATTATAAGGCAATCCCTAAAACCCTTGAAGAGGTAAAATTCGTAGAACGCCTAACCCAGGAAGCGGTTTTTACCGCCTTGGAGCGTCATAGCGGTAAAATAAGACATCTCTATGGCCCTGGAGGGAAAAGTACAATAGCAGAAGGGAAAGATCTATCCAATGTCAAATATATTATTGGAACAGGTGGGGCCCTAACAAGATTACCCAGGGGAAAAGAGATACTTAGTCAACTGATTAAAGGAAACCGACAAAATGTGATGCATCCCACAGAGGGAGCGACAATTTTGCTAGATCATGATTATATCATGTCTTCACTGGGTGTCTTGTCTAAGGCTTATCCTGATGCTGCCTTTAGGCTGTTAAAAAACAGCCTAAGGATATAACGGGAGTGAGAATATGAATCCAAGAATAAACATCAATCTAAAAAAGCTTCAGCACAATGCGGCTACTATGGTAAAGCTATGTGAGGACTTCCATATTCAGGTGGCGGCGGTGACCAAAGGATTTTGTGCCCAGCCGGAAATTGCCGAGGCCCTAGTGTCAGGGGGCGTTCGATATTTAGCTGACTCTAGAATCGAAAACTTCCTTAAGCTTAAGCAGTTGGACGTAGAAAAGATTCTTCTTAGACTTCCGATGCTTAGCCAAGCCATGGATGTAGTCAAATATACAGATATCAGTCTAAACTCAGAATTGAAAATTATTGAAGCATTAAATAAGGCTGCTGAAAAGCTAAATAGGGTTCATCGTATTATCGTCATGCTTGACTTAGGTGATCTTCGGGAGGGAATTTTTCATGAACATGAGCTAATGGAGCTTTTGCAGGGAGTCAAAGCCTTACGGCATATTAAGGTAGCTGGGGTTGGTACAAATCTAACCTGCTTCGGAGGAGTCATTCCCGATGAAAGCAATCTGGGAAAATTGATTGCTTTGGCTAAGGAGGTGGAAGGGGCCTTAGGGTATCCTTTGGAAATCATTAGCGGCGGCAATTCCAGCAGTGTTCATTTATTGTTAGAGAACCGTATGCCCAAGGAAATTAATCAGTTAAGATTAGGTGAGGCAATCCTGCTGGGAACAGAAAGTGCCAGGGGAAACCTGATTGAAGGCACCTATCAGGATGCATTTCAGCTGGTGGCCGAGATTATTGAAATCAAAGAAAAACCCTCTGTTCCAATCGGAGAAATAGGCCGGGATGCCTTCGGGAATGTGCCTGTTTTTGAAGATAAGGGACCCTTAAGAAGGGCTATACTGGCTGTAGGGAAGCAAGACATTGCAACTCATCCAATATTTCCTGTTAATAACAACATTAAGGTGCTAGGGGGAAGCAGTGATCACCTAATTGTCGATTTAACCCAATGTAACCAGTCATATCAGGTAGGGGATGAGATTACCTTTAATGTGGGCTATGGGGCAATGCTTGCCCTTATGACCAGCCAGTATATTGCAAAGTATTTCATTTAAGTGCATATTTTCTCTTCGCCTCCAATAAGCTTTATTTAGGGAGGGGAAGGACCATGAGACTTACAATAGAATTGGATCAGGAAACCCATGATAGCATCTATAAGCTTGCTGAGGCAGAAAAGGTTACGGTTGAGGAATATATTGCTAAAAAGATAGAAGGGGGCAAGCTTCAGGAGCCAGACCTAAGGGACTTCTTCATCAAAGAGCTAAAGGGTCTTCTAGAGAAAATTCAAAGAGGAACAATGGTACAGAAAACGAGGAGTCAGCGAGCATCCATCAAACTGTATTCCTATGCCCAATTTAATAAGAAAGTTCCTAAGGAAATAGAAAGGCTGATTGCTGATTATCGGCATAGGGGCTGGCTCTACGGAGATCACTTCTACTTAATTATGGAAGATAATAAATTAGTGGGCTATTTGGGCTTTAGTCCCCATAGTGAATCGATGCCCTATGGCAGCTACCTATTCATCTACCACCTATATGTAATGGAATCCCATCAAAGTATGGAAAATATAGTGTATCTTCGTGATTCAATTCAGGCCATAGCGAAAAAAATCTCCTATCAAAGCATTGATATTAGCAGTCTTTGTTCCAATTTAAAAGAGGAGCAGTTAAGGACCATGGGTTTTCTACCCTTTGAGCAGACTATTTTGTTTAAGGGAAGTATTAAAAGAGGGGATATCCCGAAGTCAAACCTTAAGGAAGTGCCACTATCAGATAATTGGAGCCTTGAGGATAGGTTGGTTTTGGGCAGAAGCTATCCTATGGATTATTGGATAAAAAAATGGGAACAGAAGAAGGGGTTTTTTACCATTAAAAGCTATCGCCTGGAGAAAGCCTCTCTGCTGGTTGCAAGGGAGTATGGGGAAGGGGAGCGTATCATTAAATATACACTGTTCCTTGAGGCCAATAAGCTATTTGATCAAGATTTTCTGAATAAGCTAAAGGATACTATAATCCCATTGCTTTCAAGTGAAGGTTCAGATAAGACTGTTCAAATTGCCCTACCTCTAGAGATGAATGAAGGCCTTGGACTAGAAGGCGAGAAACAAATCAAAGCAATACACTGGTATCGAAAAATGATTTATTAACAAAAATAAAGAATAGGGAGCGAGCCCCTATTCTTTATTTTTGTTTCGGAAAAATCTTTTTAGCAAGTGTTATAGGATTGCCAAAACAAGAAGAATAAAATAAAGGGTCTGTATATATTCTTTATTTTTCTTAAGGTCGTTTTTTAAGGCTTCGTTTTCCTGTGCAAGCCTATGTATTTCACCATTTAATTCATCCACTTCATTGATTTCAACCTCAAAGGCTTCATAGCGTCTTAGCTTTTCCTCCAGCACCGCAACCTGATTTTTAGAATTTAACAGCTCGTACTCCATGGTCATCAGCTGGGTTTCCGAATGACTTAATTGACTTTTCAAGGTCTGCAGCTCCTGGGGCTCAGCAATGGTTCTCTCTACGATAGGGTGGATCTTTCCTTTGACTTCAGAAGATGGCTTTTCTTCGGCTTTAATTATTTCCTTCTTCGGAATGAAGTTGAGATTTGTCGTCGTCTGATATTTCATCATGATAATCACCTCCCAGGCCTAAAAACTGTATTCTTGGATATAGGGTACCATACAAGAACTGCCCCCTTAGCTTAAGCACATTGCTAATATAGCGATACCGTTTAAAATGCTTAGTTTTGCTTAAAGGGACTATATGGGGTAGAGACCAGCTATTGCCCTGATCCCGGGACATCCTTTGCATCAAATGATTATAGTGGAACCAAGTAAGATAAAGGTTATCTTGAAAGAGGATTAGCTGAGGGAAGGAGCAGTTTAACCGTTCAGACAGGGTTTTTGTCTCTCCTTGCCCCCCAGAGGTCTTTAGATTCAGATTATAGTATTGAACGGAAAGGGTATCCTGGGAATATTCGCTCCAGGTGGCATGGAGGGTTTCCTCCTGGTCTAAGAGACAATCTAAATAGAGCTTTGTGCTATTAATAGCGGTTAATTGCTTTGGCTTATTCCATTGATCTTTAGCGAGATCATAATTCAATAGAAAAAGCTGTTCATATTCATTGACTAAGGAGGTATAGAGTATAAGTAGTTTGTTGTCTTCTTGTACCAGTAGTTGCAGGGGATTAATATATTTTTTAAAGCTTATTTCTGTCACGACATTAGAAATCCACTGATCTGATCCGTGCTTAAGCAGATAATGATATAAAATAGATTTTTTTCGCTGATGCAAATCTAAGATGATATGGGTTTGGCCACAAATGTGCTTAATTCTACAATTAATGATTTGTTCAGAGGGCTGATGCTGAAATACCTTTAGGGTTAGCCATTTTCCATTATTGAGCCTATGATAATTAACTAGGCCGTTCCTATGGCAGGTTACTACATGAACTTGATCATCTGCATCTAAATCTGCGTCAATATTGTTGCAAGCCATGGGAAATACTTGATTTTTTTCTGCCCATTGCTGCTTCTCATTAGAAACAATACAGTATAGCTCCTTGGATTCATCTAAATATAGGTTGTATCTTTTTCCTTTTGAGGTATGCAATAAATATTCGTATCCTCCCATTAAAGCCATAAAATCACATCCTATTAGATTTTAGTAAAATATATGCATTTTCTAAATAAAAATTACTGATAACTAGCACCTAACCAGATGCAGATTCATATTTTACATTAAGTGAAGATGTTAAAAAGCAAAATATTAAATAAGAAAAGGAGTTGAGTTTAATGTCTTGCAAAAACAATTCTGATACAGCTCTCCAATCAATAGATGATAGATGTTGTATAGCCGATACCGGTTGCTATTTTGACGGTAGAATGGATAAAATTGTTGGAGAATGTATTTTTGTTGACAAGGTTTATGATTCAGTAACGTTCAACCTATCGGGGTTACAACCAGCTTCCAAGGTATGCTTTGGCAGCCTGCCAGCTTCAAAATGCGGGCCAAAATCAAGAATCGTTAAGGTGCTTGATATAAGAAGCAAAAAGTATTTTAATCCTGATAACATTAATGATTGCAAGAACCTTACCATTACCCCTAAGACTACTTTATCAGGAGCTCAATTTGTAACTGATGAAAGAGGAAATCCAGTTGTTGTACCTGGTCCAGCGGGCTTACTGCAATACTTGATTTACACCGATACTGAGGAATGTGACGAAGAGGGCTTAGGCACACCTATCTTTGGCTCTCAAGAAATAACCGTTACAGGAACAGTAAAGGTAGAAATTGATGTAGAGTATATTGATGCCCTAGGTCATACACAAACTGCTACATTAACAGGAAAGGTACCCGTTAATCAAGTATTGACTAACTTCTTTGAGCTTTGCATGCCTTCAGTATTTGATTCTTCGTTCCTTCCTCAGTTTACAGAGTTTTGTAATATTTTATTTAGAGCAAGACTTGCAACCCAAAGTATATCAAGGGATATCAGCTTTAATCCAGTGACGGGTGAAGTACAAGTAAATTTAATTCTTGCCCTATGTATTACATGTGAAAAGAAAATTAAGGTGCCAGTACAATTATGCGTACTCAGCACCGGATTCTGTAAACAAAAGCCAAGGGAAAGACCTATTTGCGGCGATGAGTTCCCACCATTATTCCCACCCCAGGTCAACGAGCCCTTTGTAACCATTAATAGAAATGAAGATTAGTATCATAATTAATTAAGGGGAAATTTTAAAATCTGGTATCATAGCATACCAGATTTTTTTTTCTCAAAGTTTTTTCCATAGTCAACAAACCCATCCTTTCACAATTGGAAAAAAGTATATTTTCAATTATAATAATAGATATACGAAGTTAAAGGAGAGATGTTTTATGGAAATAAATGTAATAGACCTTAGAAGCGATACAGTTACCTTGCCTACAGCAGAAATGATTGAGGTGATAGGGAAGGCTAAATTAGGAGACGATGTCTATAGAGACGATGAGACAGTCAATCAATTAGAAAAAATGGCGGCTGAGCTTATGGGAAAGGAAGCAGCGCTCTTTGTACCATCAGGCACCATGGGGAATTTGTTGGCTGTTATAACCCATACTGCCCCGGGGCAAGAGGTGATTTTAGAGGAGGACTGTCATATCTACTTATATGAGGTGGCAGGTATTGCTCGATTGGCAGGGGTACAGGCAAAGCCAATTAAAGGAATTGATGGAGTCATGCCACTAGATAAAATAAAAGGTGCCATCAGGGGTGAAAATATTCATTTTCCTGAGACAGGATTAATTTGCTTAGAAAACAGCCATAATATGTCAGGGGGAACTGTTGTATCCCTAGAGAAAATGAAGGATATCTATGACCTGGCCAAGGCCCAGGGAATCCCCCTTCATCTGGATGGAGCAAGGATATTCAATGCGGCTCTGGCTCTCTCGGTAGAAGCAAAGGAAATAGCCCAATACTGCGACTCCCTTATGTTCTGTCTTTCTAAGGGATTAAGTGCTCCAATTGGCAGCATGCTGGCAGGAACTAGGGATTTCATTGAAAGAGCTAGAAAAAATCGTAAAATGCTAGGGGGAGGAATGCGTCAGGTAGGAGTTCTGGCTGCCCCTGGAATAGTCGCTCTACAGCAATGGCAGCAATGGCTTCCCAAGGATCATGAAAATGCCCGACTACTAGCCAGAGATTTAAATACAATTAAGGGAGTTCAAGTGGATGTAGGGAAAGTACATACTAATATCATCAATGCTGATTTCTATGGAACCGGTAAAACTGTTTCTTTCCTATTAAATCAAATGAAGGATCAGGGCATTTGGGCAAATGGTAAAAATGAGCGGATGATTCGTTTTGTAACTCATCGGGGAATTGAGGAACAGGATATAGTCGACACGATAAAAATATTAAAGGACATTATAGAAGAAAGCTAGGGGGATCATGATGGATTTATTTGATATGGCAAAGGAAAATCTACTAGAAAAACAGGCTCCCCTGGCTGAGAGAATGAGGCCTAGATCAATAGACGACATTATGGGACAGAGGCAGATTTTAGACAAGGGCAAGTTTCTGTATCGATGCATTCAATCAAAACGACTGCCATCAATTCTTTTATATGGCCCTCCAGGAACTGGGAAAACCACCATCGCCAAGGTTATTGCCAGTGAAATGCAGTCAGAATTTTTTCAGCTCAATGCAGTAACCGCCGGTGTAAAGGATATACGAGAAATTGTAGACAAGGCCAACGGGCTGCTGGGAATGTATCAAAAGAGCAGTATTCTATTTATTGATGAGATACACCGTTTTTCAAAAAATCAACAGGACGCCCTTTTGCCCCACGTAGAAAAGGGGCTGTTGACCCTAATTGGTGCCACAACTGAAAATCCTTATTTTCAAGTGAATGGGGCCCTGTTATCTCGAACAACTGTCTTGAAGCTGGAATCATTAAAGAAAGAAGAGATAATTCTTCTGTTAAAGCGTGCCCTGGAGGATTCAAGTCGAGGACTGGGGGAATATCCTGTAATCATTACGGAGGAAGCCCTGGACCATATTGCCGATATTGCCGGTGGAGATGTGCGTAGGGCCTATAATGCTCTGGAGGTGGCGGTGCTTAGTACACCCTACAACCATGAAATGAAAATATTGATTGATCTAGAGGTGGCAGAGGAATCTATACAAAAGCGAGCGTTACAGTATGATAAAAATGGAGATCAGCATTATGATGTGATTTCTGCCTTTATTAAAAGCATTCGAGGCAGTGACCCTGATGCGGCCCTTCATTATCTTGCCAAAATGATATATGGGGGAGAAGATCCGGAATTTATCGGAAGAAGGCTTATTATTTCAGCAGCAGAGGATGTGGGCAATGCTGATCCTAATGCCCTCCAAGTGGCCCTGACAGCCCATGAGGCCGTCAGAATTATCGGCCTACCTGAGGGACGTATTATTCTGGCCCAGGCCGTTACCTATTTAGCCTCTGCGCCGAAGAGCAATGCTTCCTATGTAGGCGTCGATACCGCCCTCACAGATGTGGAATCAATTCAGACCACAGTGCCTAACCATTTAAGGGATTCCAGTTATGGTGGAGCGAAAAAGCTGGGCTATGGGGCAGGGTACCTATATGCCCACAATTATGAAAACAATTTTGTGGTCCAGCAGTATTTACCTGATGAGCTCCAGGGGAAAAAATATTATAGTCCTTCGGAAAATGGCTACGAAAAAAAAATTAAATCCCATTTAAGCTTCCTAAAAAAGGAAGAATAGAGAGAGACAAGAACAAAGTGGCTATCGGCACGTTTGTTTTCCAGGGAGCCCATGGGTTCCCTAGGACGCTTCGCTGTACCCTCCTTATTTTAATAAGGGGTGATGCCCCCCTTAATACCCCCCCCATTTCATAGGAAAAAAAGAACTTTCCTATGAAAGAAGAAAGCAAATATACCCGCGTTATCGCTGGCCAGCAGCGATATTGTTGTGGCGGGAAAGTGACCATAAACAACAAAAAAGATGTAGGGTAAAATCTACATCTTTTTTGTTGTATCGCTACTGTAACCATTTCCCATTCTTTACATATAGTGATAGTAGAATTGTATCCATCCGGGATAGAGGGGGACATTTTATGGAAACAAGATACTATTTAGCAGTATTTGATTCAAAAAATCATGCAATTTATGTCCATCAATATCTAAAGAAAAAGAGATTAGAAGGCTATGAATTGGTATCGACACCTTGTGTAATCAAATCTGGCTGCAGCTATTCCATTAAATTTGCTGATTTTCAACTCCACAAGGAGCTAATAGATCAAGCTGGGGAAATCAATAAAAAAATAGCTGCCTTTTATGAAGTAAATCGCAGCTACGGGAGAAGAACTGTTGAAAAATTAACAATATAGTCACATGCTACTATATTGACTAAATCTGAGCCTAACTATTTTTCATTTCACAGGAGTTTGTTTTTTTCCGATGAAATGGGAGGTTGTTAAGGGGTGTTACCCCTTATTAAAAATAAGAAGGTACAGCGAAGCGTCCTAGGGAACCCATGGGTTCCCTGGAAAACAAACGTGGCGGTAGCCACTTTGTTCTTTCATAGGAAAGTTCGTTTTTTCCTATGAAATGGGGGGTTGTTAAGGGGGGCCTCACCCCTTATTAAAATAAGGAGGGTACAGCGAAGCGTCCTAGGGAACGCAGGGGTTCCCTGGAAAACAAACGTGGCGATAGCCACTTTGTTCTTTCTGGGTAGGCTTATTTAAACAAATTACGGATACGGCTCATGAAATTAGGAGTTAAGGTATTTATATTTTTCACCTGATCTTGTATTTCTATTGCATGTTTCTTAAAAAATACCATGCGGTCTTCGATTTCGTAGATTCTCTTTTGGTAGTCATTTAATTCTTTTTGTAGTTGTAATTGATAGTTTTCTATTTCCATCAACTCTTGATTTAAGTCTGTAAGTTCTGTATAGAAGCTGTGGATTTTAGGTTTTTCAACATCTTCATTATCAGTGGTTATTGGGTATTGGGGCCCTGTGGCTTCCAATCTTTCTACCTCAAGAATTATCTGATTAATATATTTTTGAACTCCCTCAACTAGATCCTTAAGGTTAGAGTCTATTTCCAACGCTGGTTCATTGGCTTTTATTTCCTTTTTCTCTTCTATTTCCTCTGGACGGGACTCCTCCTTAGGTGCCTCTGCGGATGTAACAGAAGATGCTTCAAGGGAAGGCTTCACTGTCTGTTCCGGTTCACCTGTTTCCTTTTGGACCTCCTCTTCCTGTTTTTCAGAGGACTCGTTAAGGGAAGGCCCAGACTGGAGAGGTGAGGGGGTAATGGAGGAGGACTCTATGGCCGAAGGCTTAAAAAGCTTGGTTCCGATCATTTTAATCTCGTCTCCTATTTCACAATAGCACTGGTTGATGGACACACTTATTTTTTCATAATCATTATTTGTCAGATAGGAAACCAAAACAGGATTAGAAGTTTTATGAACCCGTTGTGTTGATGGGGCTGACCAATCGTTGCCGTAATCCGATGAATGAATTTCAACAATTTGATTGGTCTGTTTAGCCATAACCTTTAAAATTGTTCCATCCTGTATGAGAATAGGAGAGAGGCTGTTGGAATTAGGGTTAGAAATAGTTTTTGTTCCACTCCACCTTGATTTATAATTTGTAACATTTATTTTTCGCTTATATCTCACGATAAAGTTATTTTCTTGAATGGCGCACCAAACCAAATGAAGATTATCCTTATTATCAATAAGCATATGGGGATGGCTGTGGTCCTCTTGAAGACTTGTTATCATCTCAGCGCTGCTCCATCTTTTATTAAAGGTATTAAAGAAATTATAGTAGAGCTGATGGTTATTCTTATAAAGTACCTTGTATACTAGATGTACATTCCCGTGACTATCAAAGTCAATTAGCTGAGGCGTAGGATATTTTCCAGGAAGGTAATTAGATATAGTTTTTCTATTGATATTTTTATTGTCCCAGTACATGTGCTCTATGGAGGTAACCATGGGATTCGTAAGGTTTGTCTTATTACAGAATATATGGGTTTCCTTATTTTTAATCAAAATCAGTAGATTTTTATAGTAGTTTGATTTGATGTCCAGCTTAGAAATCTGTCTGTGGGACCATTGACTTTTCTGCTGAATATAGTATAGCAGGACACCATCCTTGTTGATACAAATTAAATGTATATAATCATTTGCATCTATAGTGACAGAAAAATCAAGTATTCCCTTGGGAGTTAATATTTCTTCATCCTGAGCTTGGTTATCTTCTGAAAAAAGCCTAGCAGCTATTGTCCTATCTTTATTCAAGTAAAATAGATATGCTAAATTTCCTTTTGTTTTAATGAGGTAGTGTTGAGGAGTATGAAGTTGCATCTTTTTCACTTCCTTTTAATCAGATTTTGAATTAACAATCACCAATATCGACTTACTCCATATTATGATATCACTAGCAAATTTATTATTGATTTGTATTTCTGGAATGAAAGTAAGGGGGGTAAAATATGTCATTAGTTTTTGATCCAAGTCCAGGGAGTAAAATCTCACTACAACAGGATCCGTATTTTCCAGATTTTAAAGCAGAGTGTGTTATTGTTGATAAAGTGTACTTTAGCTGTCAACAACGTGAATGCTTTGATGAAGTGTGTGTATCAATACCAGAAGGAGAGTATCAATTTTGTGAAATTATCTTTAATCCAGGTACAATCGTTCCCAATTCACTAGTAGTGACACCGATACCTAAAAGACCCAATTTTAGCAGAGTTCGTTTTAGAGTCTCTATTACCTTTATCTTAAAAATTAGAGACTGTGCAACGGGAAAAATCATTGCAGTTGAAGGGGAACTACCAGAAATTTCAAAGGATGTCATCTTGTTTGTACCAGAGGCCCGAGATGAATTTACATTCCAGATTGTTGTTGAAACCGCAAGCCAGGCCTTGACCATGCCAACTCAGGATAATTGCTTCTTCTGTTTTGCAGTGGGTACATTTATTATTATTAAGGTTGTAGGAAAAGTACAGCTGTTAATTCCAGCCTTCGGCTTTTGTCCTGAGCCACCTGAATGCGAAGAATTTCTGCCAGACGATATTTGCATTATTTTTGATACAGCCCCATTCCCAGAGTTTTTCCCAAAGCAGCTGGAGGACATTGATAACAACAACAATTTCTTATAAAGAAAACTGGAAGAAAGGCAAAAAAGCTACCAAAAAAATTGGTAGCTTTTATTTGTAACACATTTATTGCCAATACATATATTGATACTGTATAGAAAATTAAATTGATATAGCAAGGGGGTACTACGATGTCATTAAATTTTGATCCTAGCCCAGGGAGCCCAATAACACTTCAGCAGGATCCCTATTTCCCCGAATACAAGGCGGAATGTATCATTGTTGACAAAGTCTATTTTAGCTGTCAACAAAGGGAGTGCTTTGACGAAGTATTTGTACCGGTTCCTGAAGGTGAATTCCAGTTTTTAGAGATTACATTTAACCCAGGAGAAATTGTTAAAGGAAGCCTAGCGGTTACACCAATACCCAACAGACCAAACTTTAGCAGAGTACGGTTTAAAGTAAGGGTAACCTTTACATTAAAATTGAAGGACTGTAAAGTCGGCAACGTACTTAATATCGAAGGAGAATTACCCGAAATTTATAAGGACATAATTCTCTATATTCCAGAGTCAAGGGATGAGTTTACATTCCAAATCGTCATCGAAACCGCTTCCCAGGCTTTAACAGAGCCAGTACAGGATGATTGTTTCTATGTCTTTGCTGTAGGGGTATTTATCATTATAAAGGTTGTTGGAGAGGTTCAATTATTGATTCCAGCCTATGGCTACTGTCCAGAGCCACCTGAATGTGAAGAATACCAGTCGGATGATGTATGCATTATTTTTGATACAGCCCCATTCCCAGAGTTTTTTCCAAAACAGCTAGGAGATTATGACAATATACTATAATACAAAAAACACAATAAAAAACTGCCTAAGGCAGTTTTTTATCATGGGGTGAATTGTTTTTTAAGATGTATTTTATTTGCTGATAAACATTTGGGTGTAATATCCGTTGTAGATACCAATTCCAATATGGGTATAGCTAGGATTTAAAATGTTTCTTCTATGTCCTTCTGAATTCATTAAACTGGTGTGGGCAGCTTGCACACTTGAATTCTTAGCAATATTTTCTGCTGCACCTCGGTACTGAATTCCAAATTCACGCATCATATCAAAGGGTGACCCATAGGTTGGTGATTGATGGGAGAAATATTTGTTATCATGCATGTCTTTAGATTTAATTCTTGCCACATTTGCCAAGCTTGTATCAACAGTTAATGGCTTTAATCCAGCCTCTGCCCTTGCTTGGTTTACAAGCTCTACCATTTTGGCCTCTTCAGCAGATAGTCCTTGATTATTGCTCTCTGGGGTAGTTTCCTCTGGCTTACTTGGTTCAGATGGTTTTTCAGGGGTTTCTTCAGGCTTACTTGGTTCAGATGGTTTTTCAGGGGTTTCTTCAGGTTTGCTTGGTTCTGTGGGCTTTGGTGCTGGAGCAGGCTCCTTATCTTCGTCCTTAATTACAATCCCAGGATTAGTACAATTTCTTGTAGGGATAGTCATTTTCTTAGCGTCTTCATTGTTAAGGGTAACTTTATAACCATTTCCGTCTTTAACAATATTAAATACATTTGATTTTAATGAGGTGTTCGAGGGTAGTGCCACCAGCTTTGCATTGTAGTCTTTGATCATTGAGTTAATCTTTGTTTTTGAAAGATTAGCAACGTTACCAGTGTTGCAAATACTAGCCGCATTGGCTGTTGCCGAAGCACCTACAAACAAAGTAGCTACCATGGCAGGGACGATTACCTTTCTTGATAGTTTGTTGAAAAACATTCCATCTCCTCCTTTTTTTAAAGCTTGTACTAAATGATACAGTAATATATAGCTTCTTTCAACGCATAAAATATGGTAGTGGGGTGAAATAAAGGAAAGGAAGCGAGGCAATGAATAAAATCATTTGTCTTTCCTCTGTGGATTATGATTGGATGTTTCAACGGCCTCAGCAGTTGATGAGAGAGCTGGCGCGACAGGGGAAGGAGGTTATCTACTGTAATAAAAGCCAGCGAAACGATCGGGTGCTTGAATTTCGAGAACCTAATTTGGCAATATGTCATAATTTAGAGGGATTAGTGAATATTGGCGTGACAGCAGCGGTGGTATGGGTTGTTGATCCCCAATATAGTAAATATAAAGGGTGCTTTAAAGAAAATCTTTTTATTTACGATTGTGTAGATGACTTTCCCTATTTGATACTCCATCACCATCGCATGCTTAAGGCTGCCGATGTAATTGTTACAACCTCTGTTCCTCTATACAGGGGAATTCAACGCTATCGTAGGGAGGTACATTTGATTCCTAATGGCTGCGATTATTACTTTTTTAACGAGATGGAAAATCATGAGCAAGACAAAAAATACAATCAGCGAAAAATAATCGGCTATATCGGAGCCATTGCACCTTGGCTGGATATGGAATTGATAGCAGCAGCAGCTACTCGATATCAGGATCATACATTTGTAATAATCGGAGCCCGATTAGGAGGTAGTGTGCTACCCGAGGGAGAGAATATACAATATTTAGGACATCAGCTATATGAAACGATCCCCACACATCTACAGAATATGGATGTAGTGCTGATCCCTTTTAAAAATAATCAGACAACCCGAGCCACAAACCCCGTCAAGCTATATGAATACCTTGCCCAGGGAAAGCCTATTGTCAGTGTTGCGCTTCCAGAAATTGTTCCCTTTAGGCAATATCTATACTTATCTAAAACCCGAGAGGAGTTTCTGGAAAATCTTCAGCTAGCACTGAAAGAGAATAATCCGAGGCTGATTCAAGAGCGTAAGTCTATTGCCAAGGAAAACTCGTGGCAGGAAAGGGTGAGACAGATTGAAGAAATCATTAGACAATACCTGGAATAGTAGGTGAGTAGATGAGGATATTATTTTACATACGAGAGGACTATCTGGATAATATGGCTGGGGATACAATTCAGTTTATGAAGACACGCCAATATTTAGAAAAACTAGGAGTTGAAATAGATGTATCCCATGATCCCTATGGGGACTTAAGGTCCTATGATTTAATCCATCTATTCAATACCATTCGGATTGGGGATACCTACCGATTTTATCGTAATGGAATTAAGTATAAAAAGAAAATTGTGCTGACGCCTATTTATTGGAATTACTTTTATCATATTCCAAGGAATGAAAAGGGCCAAATGGAGCAGGTTTATTGGAATGAGGGAAACAGGCAACGAAAAGAGGTTTTTTCTGGGGTAGATTATGTACTGCCCAGTTCAGAAATAGAAATGCGGCAAATCGAGGCTAATTTTAATCTAATAAAGGATTATACAGTGGTCCCCAATGGAGTGGATTGTTGCTTCAAAGAGGGGGATGGGAGCAAATTTATGAAACAATTTTCAATAAAGGACTATGTACTCTGTGTTGGAAGAATATGTAAGCATAAAAATCAGCTAATGCTTGCTAAAATCACCCATCAGTTAAAGGTCCCCTTTGTCATGGTAGGGCCTGTAAATCATCTAGGCTACTATTATGAGTGTGTTCAGGCCAATTCAAACCTAATCTATTTACCAAAGGTATCCCATGAATCCTTAGCAGATATTTATCATGGTGCAAGGGTTCATGGTCTTGTGAGCTGGTATGAAATTCCAGGACTTGTCAATTTAGAGGCTGGCCTTGCCTGCTGTCATATATTAACCACCAGGGAAGGAAGTACTCAGGAATACTTTAAGGACTTAGCCACCTATGTTGACCCCCATAACCTTCAGGAAATAAAAGAGCAATTGGAATCATTAATAAATCGTGAAAAGACCACAGTCCTACGGGACTATATCCTTCGTAATTTTCTGTGGGAGGATGTGGCTGCAGGTATTCTAAAAGTCTATGAAGGTCTTATAAAAATATAACCAAATATCCCTTCAAGAATATACTGTAAGCAGAACGGTATGAAAGGAGCTTGTTCATGAAGGGATTAATCTTAAGTGGTGGAACAGGCAGTCGTCTGATGCCATTGACAGCCCAGTATCCTAAGCAGATGCTGCCGATTAATAATAAGCCAATTTTGTGTTATTTAATAGAAATGTTTAAAGATGCTGGCATTGATGAAATTGTGATTGTTGTTGGAGATACCTACCCCAAAATACAAAAAGTAATTGGGGATGGCAGCCAATGGTCAGTGAAAATACAATACAACTATCAGCCTATACCCTTAGGTCTTGCCCATGGGGTAACAATTTCCCAGGGACTACTGGGGAAAGAGGATTTTGTCATGGTTCTAGGTGACAATTTTCTAAATAAGCTGAATTTAAAGGAGCTTATAGAGCAACACTATCAAAATCGTAACCGAGCCACCCTTTTATTAAAGGAAGTTCAGGAGCCTGAACGGTACGGCATAGCTTATTTGGAGAACCAAAAAATCAGAAAAGTCATTGAGAAGCCCCAACACCCTACCAGTAATCTGGCAATATTGGGGCTATATGTATTTGATCATCTAAGCATCTATGAAGCAATTGAAAAGATTGAACCTTCCAAACGAGGAGAGCTAGAAATAACTGACGCCATACAGCAATTAATTTTAGCAAAAGCCTCCGTAGGATACTATCTAATGAAAGCCCCCTGGTTGGACATTGGTACCCCCAAGGACCTATTAGATGCCAATTTGTTAGCCTTGCAGGGGGGGAATGAAAAGGGATTGGGAGAAGCTGATGAGGACAGTAAAATTGCTGACAGTGTTAAGCTTGACCAAGGGGTCAAAATTACCAATAGTATCGTTGACGGACCAACATTAATCGGTCAGGGATCAGTTGTCATCAATAGCACAATAGGTGCCAATACAGTAATTGGAAAGGGGTGCCATGTGGTGAACAGCCATATCAGTCATTCTTTATTATTGGATGGTGCTCATATCTATGGACAGTCGAAAAATATGCAAGGTTATATTATTGGTGGTAATAGTTTGATACAGGTGGATAAAGGGGCAGAAGAATAAATTCAAATACTATTCCACTAGAAAGGGGCATATAATGAATTTAATTAATGGAGTTAAAATAAAAAAGCTCAATTATCGATGTGATGAAAGAGGGCGGCTAATCGAAATATTAAGAAATGATGAGGGAATGTTTAAGGAATTTGGCCAGGTATACTTGACCACCGTCTACCCTGGAGTTGTAAAGGCCTGGCATTATCATAAGCTTCAAGAGGATCATTTTTTTGTGGTAAGCGGAATGTTAAAGCTAGTACTGTACGATGATCGACCTGAGTCAGTGACCAAGGGGATGGTTAATGAAATTTTTATGGGAGAATATGAGACCATTTTAGTTAAAATTCCCCCTATGGTTTATCACGGCTTTAAAGGAATCTCCCAGGAGGAGACCCTTGTGCTCAATATTCCTACCAAGGCCTATAATCTTGAAAATCCCGATGAATATCGAGTAGATCCCCACGAAAATCACATACCATACCAATGGGAAAGGAAAGATGGTTAATGAAAATCGTTGTAACCGGTGGGATGGGCTTTATCGGTAGTCATTTTGTTAAGAAGCTGGTAAAGGAGGAGCCCCAATGGAATATTATAAATCTTGACAAATTAACCTATGCGGCCAATCCTAAAAATGTAGAGGAGATATCCACATCAGCTAACTATCGGTTTGTGAAGGGAGATATAGGTGATTTTACTCTTTTAAAAGAAGTAATTACACCGGAAATAGATGCAATTGTGAATTTTGCAGCGGAATCCCATGTCGATAGGAGTATTACCAATCCATCGATCTTTATTAGAACCAATGTATTGGGGACTCAGGCGCTATTAGAGGCTGCTGTGGCAAATAAAATTAAAAGATTTGTTCAAATTTCCACAGACGAGGTATATGGCTCAATAACTGAGGGAAGCTTTTCAGAAAAATCCTTTTTAAATCCCTCCAGTCCATACGCTGCCAGTAAGGCGGCGGCGGAATTGTTGGTTACAGCCTACCACAAAACCTATGGGCTTCATACCAATATTATTAGGGGTGCCAACAATTATGGACCCTATCAATTTCCAGAAAAGCTGATACCGAAAACCATCCTAAGGGCAATAGCGGGGGAGAAAATCCCCATGTATGGAGATGGACTGCAGGAGCGGGAATGGATTTATGTAACGGATTTTTGCCAGGGAATTAGGCAAATACTTCAAGACGGTGCAGCAGGCCAAGTCTACAATGCAGGCAGTGGACTAAGGTTGAAAAATATAGATCTAATTAAATTGATTCTAAAGAAACTAAATAGGGATGAGTCTCTAATTCATTCGACAGAGGACCGGCTAGGTCACGACTTTCGTTATGCAATGAACAGCAGAAGGATACAGCATGAGCTGGGTTGGAGTCCAAAGTATGATTTCGATAAAGGGCTAACCGAGACCATCCACTGGTATTTAAATAACAAGAGCTGGTGGGGTGAAGCAAGATGAGGCTCTGCATACTAGGAGGCACTGGACAATTAGGAAATGAACTCAATAAGCTTTTTCCTGAGGATGAAATCGTCAATTTGGGTAAAAAAGATTTTGATATTGGCAATTTAGATGAAATCTATGGAGGGCTCAAGGGAATCAAGCCGGAAATCATTATCCATGCCGCAGCCTATACCAATGTAGATCGATGTGAGGAAAGACAAGAAATTGCCTATCAGGTCAATGCCCAGGGAACAGAAAATGTGGCAAAGGCTGCAGCAGCTATCGGAAGTCAAGTGATCTATATTAGCTCTGATTATGTATTTGATGGTGAAAAGGGCAGTCCCTATTGTGAGAAAGACCTGCAGAACCCCATTAATATTTACGGCAAAACAAAATATCTAGGAGAGCTTGCATTAACAAAGCATCTGGAGGACTATTATATTGTACGTACTGCCTGGTTATACGGTTTTAAAGGGATGAACTTTGTAAAGACAATTTTACGGCTGGCCAATGATAATTCTCTCGTTAAGGTAGTAAATGATCAAAGAGGGTGTCCTACCTTCGCCTACGACTTAGCTCAAGCATTAAGGGAATTAATTTATCACAAAGCAACCCCTGGTATTTATCATCTGACCAATGATGGAAATTCCACCTGGTACGAGTTTGCAGAGGCCATATGTCGTTTTAGTAATATCCAGGCGAAAATATTGCCTATTATGACTGAAGAAATTCATCGAAAGGCACCAAGGCCTCGGAATTCTAGTTTAGAAAATAATTCAGCCATCAAGCTTCGCCATTGGCAAGAGGCATTGCAGGTATTTTTAAGGGAGTATCATTAAAAGATAGGGATACCCCCTATTTTTTTTGTTTATATTTAAAGTTCTTTTTTTCTATGAAATGGGAGGTTGAAGGGGGGCGTCACCTCTATTCTTCCATTCTGTCGTTAAAAGAAAATACTCCATTTTAACGGCTACTTCAATTTGAAAAGGTACATTGAATTAAAGGCTATCATAAACTGTATTGAAGTTTAACGGCATGTTAAATAAAATTCCAATAAATATAACGATAATAATCGTTTAAGAAGGTGATGAGCTTGAGATTGCTTTATTTATCAACTGGTATAAACTGGCCCTTTCAGTGGCTTGATACTGCAGTTAATTATGGAATCGTGGAAGGGAAGATAGATGGTCATGCATTAAATATTAGTCAATTGCCAAGCCAGCAAGAAATAGTCAGCTTTGCTGATACCCATCAACCGGCATTGATTATTACGATGAGCCCCACAATATTATCCATGGATATTGTAGCACAGCTTCGTCATTCAGGTTTTAATGTGGCCCTGTGGTGTACTGATGATCCCTATGACAGTGATACAAGCATTGGAATAGCAAGATATTTTGATATGATTTTTACAACGGAGATTGCGGCAGTGCCCTATTACAAAACTGTTGGGTGCAGCGCTGTTCATTACGTTCCGCTGGGAGCCGATATAATGAATTATAAACCCATGGAGGTTGAATCTAGGTATCAAAGTGAAATTTGTATTCTAGGTACTGCCTTTGATGTAAGATTGGCAGCTGTTGATTATATGGCTTCCTACCTTAAAAAAAGGAATACCTTAATTGTAGGTAATCGATGGGAAAAGCTTAACCACTATTCTATGCTTCAAGATAAAGTGAGGAGCGGTGTCTTTTATCCTAACGAGGCAGCCAAGTACTACGCTGGTGCCAAAATTGTCATCAACATTCATCGAGCCTATGACTGCCGCTATTTAAAACGAAATAGCAGAAATATACGGGGCTTATCCCCTAATAATAGGGTATTTGATGTGGCAGCAACTAAAACCTTTCAAATTATCAGCTACCGCAAAGATATTGATCAGTATTTAAAAAATCATGTAGCGTGTGAGATCGCAGTCAATTCGGATGAAATAATTGATCTTTGTGACAAATATTTATACAATGACCAAATCCGTGAACAGGCGGCGGAAAAAGCCTATGAAAAGGTAATGAGACATTATAAAATGAGTGACAGCCTGCATCAAATTTTAAATCTTGTCGGGGTCTAGTACCTTGCGACATTCCTGTTGTCTCTTGCCGAAAGAATGGCACTACACATATTTGAAGAATAAAATAATTAAAAAGAACTTAAGGGGGAATCAAATTGGTTAGTATTATAATACCTGTTTTTAATCAGCTTCATCTAACCAGAAATTGTATTAACCTCGTTCAGCAATATAGCGAGGGAAATTATGAAATTATTATTATTAATAATGGGTCAACGGATCGAACTAAAAAGGTTTTAAACCGTATTAAGAACATTCAGGTAATGCATAATCAGCGAAATGAAGGTTTTTCAAAGGGATGTAATAAAGGTATTATCAGAGCAAGGGGAAACCTAGTGCTTCTATTAAATAATGATACTCTGGTGGGGCCCAATTGGCTAAGTAATATGAAAAAATGTATTGAAAGCCATCCCCAAATTGGAATGGTTGGGCCAAGATCTAATTTTGTAGGGGGTCTACAGCTAATTAAGGGACCCAGACAAGAGGTTCAACTGGATTTTGTAAGGAAATTTAATCAACATGATCCACAAAAGTGGTTTGACATAGATTTTTTATCAGGTTTTTGTCTGCTAATTAAAAGAGAAGTAATTGATCGTATTGGATTATTAGATGAGCGCTTTGAAATTGGCTCTTATGAAGATAATGATTACTGTACAAGGGCCCTAAGAGCAGGTTATCGACTGGTATGTGCAGGAGATACCTTTGTGTATCACCTGGGAAGCCAAACCTTTAAGGGCAATCGAATGAATGATGTGAAGATAGGAGCAGAAAATCATAAAAAATATATTGAAAAATGGGGTTCCATAATCTAGTTTTTAAAATAAGGGAGGGCTGGCGTTGAGAATAGAAGATAAAACCCTGCTTTCTGCTGATGAAGTAATCAACCTTATGGCAGAGGCTTATAAATATAAAAAGGGGCTGTCTATCGTTAGATTAGGGGATGGAGAGGCCCTGGCATTAGCCCAGGAGATTGTTTTACCATGTGTTGAGGTGGCTAAAAGAAGATTTCTGCCCTATGCCGGGTTAAGGGTTCCCGACCTTAAGGCCAGGGATGAACTGGCGGAGGCTGTTAAAAGCGCCGACATCGTCGGGGTAGCCATGAATCATCTTCCGGATTTTACGCCTCTGCTTAATCAAGCCTTTTTAGCCCATAAAGTAAAGTTAGAGGAAATGACCTTAACCAATGCCTGTATCAACTATTTTCTAGTAGAACAGGATCGATTAAAGAACCTTCTAATGAAGGAGCCAAAGCCCAGGATATTGTTGGTGGGAAATGTTATGCAATTTTTATTGCCCATACTACAACGAAACCGTATCCCTGTGGCAGGATTAATTCGTCCGGTGAGGGGAGTGAAGGATTGGCAAAGGGTTTCTGACCTTGCAGCCAGATATAAATTTGATATTGCTCTGGTTTCTGCGGGAATTGCAGCTGTTATGATTTGTCAGAGAATAGCTGAAGAAACAGGAAAGATTGCCCTTGACTTTGGCCATGCAGCTAATGAAATAGGAAAGAGAAAATATTTTTAGCTATCAACACCCTTACCAGTGGTAAGGGTGAGTTTATGGTGACTTTTCTGCAACAATATTGCTATCGGGCCAGCGATAACGTAGACTACCCCTTTTGTTCAGAGCCAAATTCTAGGTTAAACTAGAAAAAATAAAAGGATAAGGTAAGTATATAACGAAATCAAATATAGCTAAATCTGTCAAATTTATGATTAAGATTGGGGAGTGAATCAATGTATAAAAATATTATTTTTGATATAGGGAATGTATTATTGAACTTTCAACCAATGGAATATTTATTAAAAAAGGTTCAAGAAGCAGATAAGGCGGAAGCTGTACATCAAGTCATATTTCAAAGTCAAGAATGGCAAATGCTTGATCGAGGTACCCTTACTGAAGAGGAGGCAAAAGCCATTCTAATGAAAAGAAGCAAGGACTATGGAGATCTAATAGGCCTTGCCTTTAAAAACTGGTACGAGCTTCTAACACCCATTGAGGAATCAGTGGAGATATTAAGGGAATTAAAAAGAGCAAATTACAGGGTATATTTTTTATCCAACTTTCATTTGCTGGCATTTGAATATGTAAATAAAAACTACGATTTTTTTAAGCTTTTTGATGGTGGTATTGTTTCCTTTCGAGAAAAGATGTTAAAGCCTGAGGAGGGTATCTATCTTAGACTGATATCCGAATATGGAATTAAGCCTCAGGAATCAATTTTTATAGATGATGTACAGGAGAATATCGAAGGGGCAGAGAGACTCAATTTTTGCGGCATCCTTTTTAAATCCCCTCAGGAATTAAAGGAGAAGTTAAAGGAGCTATATATTGATTTATGAAAAAAACAACCCCAAAATCCTTTAATTTGCCTCATATAATGACCCAGAAGCCGGTCATTTGCGTTTAAGGTAATTTTCCTGTCACAACAGCTTCTCTGCAAGACGCGACAGAGGCACTTCGTTTAGCTTTGGCTGTATGTGAGCTATTCCATAATCTGCGTTGAATAAAAAAACAAAAAAAATAAAAAAAGTAATGTTGACAAAAATAGTAGGGTATAATATACTTAAATCGAATTCCAATCAATTTACTTGGGATTAAAGGAGTGTTTGAATGAGACTTTCAACAAAGGGTAGATATGGTTTAAAGGCGATGTATGACCTTGCTATTCATTATGGTGATGGTCCCATTGCATTAAAAAATATAGCAGAACGCCAACGAATTTCCGATCATTACCTGGAACAGCTTGTGGCCGTTTTGAGGAAGGCTGGCCTAGTGAAAAGTGTACGAGGTGCCCAGGGAGGCTATATGCTTGCCTACGCTCCTGAAAAGGTGACTGTAGGCGATATTATTAGAGCCCTTGAGGGGCCCTTAGGACCGTCGGATTGTGTGTTAGAGGAGGATGCCGCAGTTTGTGAAAATGCAGAATGCTGTGTAACCAGGGTAGTATGGGAAAAAATTAGAATTAGTATTAGTGATGTAATCGATTCAATTTCTTTACAGGATATGGTGGACGATTATCATAAGATAAACAATAAAGACCATCCTATGTTCTATATATAGAAGCCAACGATGAAAAAGCTGAAGGAGTGGATGTTATGAAAAAAAGAGTTTACCTTGATTATTCTGCAACAACACCGATGAAGCAAGCGGTATTAGATGCAATGATGCCCCATTTTAATACTGAATTTGGAAATCCTTCCAGTATACATAGCTATGGCAGAGAAACCAAGGCCGTCATTGCTCAAGCCAGGGAAGCTATTTCAAAGACCATCAATGCAGGTGTTGATGAGGTGTTTTTCACCGGTGGAGGATCAGAGTCAGATAACTGGGCGATTAAAGGAGTTGTCAGCGCCCTAAAAAATAAGGGAAAACACATTATTACCACTAGCATTGAGCATCATGCTGTTCTGCATACCTGCCAATATTTAGAGAAGGAAGGGTATGAGGTAACCTATCTTAAGGTAGATCAATACGGGCTTATTGATTTAGAGGATTTAAAAAAAGCAATTCGCCCTGATACCATTTTAATAACGATTATGTTTGCCAATAATGAAATTGGCACCATTCAATCCATAAAAGAGATTGGTGAAATTGCCAAGGCAAATAAAATTACGTTCCACTCCGATGCGGTGCAGGCCTATGGTAATGTAGTCCTTGATGTAAACGAGCTAGGAGTTGACTTGATGTCACTGTCTGCCCATAAAATTTATGGTCCAAAGGGAATTGGATTACTTTATATAAAAAAGGGAACTAAGATTCATCCATTAATTCACGGTGGTGCCCAGGAAAGAAAGAGAAGAGCTGGTACAGAAAATGTCCCTGCCATAGTAGGCTTCGGTAAGGCAGCGGAGTTAGCCCTTGAGAATCAGGCAGCTCGAATTCAGCGTCTAAAAGCATTAAGGGATCGATTAGAAAAGGGTTTGATGGAAAAAATACCTTACACCTATTTAAACGGGCATCCAACAAAGCGACTGCCCGGAAACTTAAATCTTTCAGTGCAATATATAGAGGGTGAATCCCTGTTGTTAAGTTTAGATATGGTAGGAATTGCTTGCTCCAGTGGATCGGCCTGTACCTCAGGCTCCTTAGATCCTTCCCATGTTTTAATGTCTATTGGATTAACCCATGAAGTAGCCCATGGTTCTTTACGGTTCTCCTTAGGTGATTTTACAACAGAAGAGGATATTGATTATGTTATTGAGCAATTACCACCTATTGTAGATCGATTAAGACAAATGTCACCCTTATATGAGCAGATTAAAGGAGGAAAATAATATGTATAGCGATAAGGTAATGGACCATTTTATGAATCCTAGGAATGTAGGGGAGATTCAGGATGCCAATGCAGTAGGGCAGGTGGGAAATCCAAAATGCGGAGACATTATGAAGATGTATTTGAAAATTGAAAATGATATTATCGTAGATGTAAAATTCAAAACCTTTGGCTGTGGATCTGCCATTGCCACCTCAAGTATGGCAACAGAGATGATTAAAGGAAAGACCGTAAAGGAAGCCTTACAGTTAAGTAATAAAGCTGTGGCAGAAGCTTTAGACGGACTTCCGCCGGTAAAAATGCACTGCTCAGTTTTAGCGGAGCAGGCAGTAAAATCAGCCATATATCATTATGCAAAGGAAAATAATTTGCATTTTGAAGAACTAGATGGGTTTGATCCTGATGAGGACCATGATCATCATGAAGATTTTTGTGAAGAAATTAATTAATAGAAGAAAAAGCTAACTTAAAATGCAGGGATTCCCTGCATTTTTTTTAATGACTTCATCAAAAATAAAGGTAATAAGAAAAGAGGGATGAAAGTGAAAATCACTGGCCAGCTTATCGGTTTACCCATTGTTAAGAAGAATACAGAAACGAAATATCAGCTAAAGGAGCCCATTTATTCAATCAGGCCCTTAAAGCTATGGGGTTTTTTTGTTCAATCAAGCCATAAGGAAAAGGAAAAAAGAGTTTTGCTCCTAAAAAAAATCAAACAAGTAACTGAGGAGGCCGTGTGGGTAAATCATGAAAGCGATATCGTGCTTATTCACCAGCTTCCTGATATTGAGATCATCGCTAAAAAGAATCCTAAGCTTATTGGTTTTGATATACGGGATCAACGGGGGGATTTGATTGGCATTATCAAGGACACCATTATAGATGAAAGAAGCGGCACGATAAAGGGGTTTATGATTAGTCAAGGAATCATTTCTGATTTATCTACAGGATATTCCATTCTGCCCCTGGTACCCGAAATAGAATTAGTACAAAATGAATTTTTAATAGGGGCATTTGAATTGGAAGAATTACTTTTAAACCAAGGGGGCGGCTTGAAAAAAATGCTTGGTATAGATAAAGAAAACTGACAAAAACTAAAAAAGAAGAAAGGGTAAAAGGAGGGATAGCATGAATCGAGGAACAATGATGGGTTTAGTAACAGGCGGAATCATCGGCGCCACGGTAGGAATGTATGCAGTTTCTAATATGAGTCCCAGAGACCGTAAAAAGGCCATGAAGCAGACAAGAAGAATGCTGATGAAGGCCACTAATCTAATGGGGATGGATATTTTTTAGTTTAAAGGCAGCTCAAGGGCTGCTTTTAAATTTAAGAATTATTTATATTTTTCCAGATTGTAGTATTTAACTGAATATGCTATGATAAAATACATATAAATAAGGTAATGGGGAGGAGTTTTGCCAATGAATGAATCAGCCCTGGAAGCCATTTCAAAAGGAGTTAAAGAGTTAACCGGAAGCACCTATTTTGTTAATTTTATTGCACTCCTTTCGAAAATTGCACTACTTTTTTTAGCGCTGTTTACCATATATTATTTAGTACATATCGGAAATCGCTTTGTAGAGGATAAGCGTAAAATTATCCTGAAAAAAAGACAGCTGCTAAGCTTTTTATTAATTGTGGTAGGCGTATTTTGCATACTATTATTATTTAGTATGAGAAGCCTTTTATTTTCCATATTCACCCCATTCCTGGCAGCTGTGGTTTTTGCCTACATTCTAAATCCCCTAGTGAAATATTTAAACAACCGTGGAATTAAAAGAATTTGGGGTACATTAATCATATTTCTAGTGATTTCCCTTTTAATATTAACCCTATCTCTTACCATTTTTCCCATTATGAGTTCAGAGGTAAGGAGTCTGCTAGAACTGTTACCTGAGTTCAGTAATCGGGCTTATGAATATTTCAACCGCTTTTATGAAAGCCTTAATAACAATCTTCAAAGTTTGCCGCCTGAGTTTGGGATAAAGGATATTCCACCAATTAATCCTGACTGGATTCAACAAACAGTTTTAAATGCATTGACCAGTATAACCAATAGCCTGCTTTCTGCTTTTTCGAGCATATTTAGCTTAGTCTTGATACCTGTATTAACCTTCTACTTTTTAAAGGATGCGGAGATATTTAAAAAGTCAATTATACTAATGATCCCCACCAAAAGGCGTAAAAAGATTTTAGCTGTTTTCAGGGAGATTGATGAGGTATTAGGGGGCTTTATTCGGGGCCAGTTGATTGTCGCTTCCTTTGTAGGGGTGTTAACGACCATTGCCCTCCTGATTTTACGGGTTAACTTCGCAGTTATTGTGGGGATAATCGTCACTTTCACCGATGTTATTCCCTATTTTGGTCCGATTATTGGGATTATACCAGGGGTGTTTTTTGCTCTGATCGATAGTCCCTTGAAGGCCCTGTGGGTAATCATTGTCTTCACGGTTATTCAGCAAATAGAAAGCAGCATTCTTTCCCCAAAGATTGTAGGAGAAAGCGTTGGAATTCATCCGGTTTGGATAATCTTATCCTTAATTGTAGGTGGTAAATTCTTTGGTCTACTGGGGCTGCTCTTTGCTGTGCCGGCGGCAGGGGTAATTAAGGTTCTAAGTAAACATCTCATAAATTACGTTGTTAACTTTAAATAGAACAACAAAAAAACTTTGACAAAATCTCATAATTTTATTATAATCATATAAATTAATAATCCATAGGCAATGACGAGAAGGAGTAATGTGGTCCCTTTCTTTAAGAGAGGGGGTTCAAGGCTGAAAGACCCCTAGAGAAGCCATGTGAAGCAGTCTCAGAGCTATAATCTTGAAATGTCAGTAGAGATTATCGGTAAATCCGTTAACATTTAAAATGAAGTCGACCTTTTCAGGTAATTAGGGTGGTACCGCGGGCCTTTGCTCGTCCCTATATTATTGAAGTGGTCGCTTTTTATTTTGTTTATGATTAAATAAGGAGGAAAAGAAAATGGAAAAAATGGGTTTAAACGAAATAAGAAAATCCTTTCTTGAATTTTTTGAGTCAAAGGGTCATTTGGTGGCTAAAAGCTATCCCCTTGTACCCATAAATGACAATAGCCTATTATTGATTAATGCGGGTATGGCTCCCCTAAAGCCTTACTTTTCAGGGGCCGAGGTACCTCCCCGTAATCGGATGGCCACCTGTCAAAAATGTATACGAACAGGGGATGTAGAGAACGTTGGGAAAACTGCTCGACATGCTACCTTTTTTGAGATGCTTGGCAATTTCTCCTTTGGGGATTACTTTAAAAGGGAATCAATTCAATGGGGCTGGGAATACGTTACAGATTATCTAAAGTTGCCTCCAGATAGACTTTGGATTAGTGTCTATTTAGAAGATGACGAAGCCTATGACATCTGGACAAAGGAGGTGGGAATTCCCTCGGATCGGGTTGTTCGTTTAGGGAAAGCGGACAACTTTTGGGAAATAGACCTGGGCCCCTGTGGTCCCTGCTCAGAAATCTATTATGATCGTGGGGAAAAGTACGGCTGTGGCCATCAAGACTGTAAGCCTGGCTGTGAGTGCGATCGATATATTGAGTTTTGGAACCTTGTTTTTACCCAGTATGATAAGGATGACGCCGGGAATTATAACCCGCTACCCAACCCCAATATCGACACAGGAATGGGCCTGGAAAGGATTGCTTGCATAATGCAGCAAGTAGACTCCATTTTTGATGTAGATACAATGAGATATATTTTAGAGCAGGCCTGCAAAGCTACAGGCTCTCAATATAGGGTTAATAATAAGGTCGACACCTCCATAAGAATTATTACCGACCACATTCGATCAGCTGCCTTTATGGTGGGGGACGGTATTATTCCCAGCAATGAGGGCAGGGGATACGTCTTAAGAAGGTTAATTAGAAGGGCAGCCCGACACGGTAAGCTGCTGGGAAGGAATGATCCTTTTCTATATGAGCTGGTTGATGCAGTGATTAAAATGTATGGTGAAACCTACACAGAGCTGGTAGAAAAAAGAGATTATATTCAAAAAGTCCTGCGAGTAGAGGAAGAACGATTCCAGGAAACCATCGACCAGGGAATTGATATCTTAAACCAATATATTGACATGCTAAAAAAGGATGGTGGCGATACCCTTCAAGGGGAAGAAGCCTTTAAGCTCTATGATACCTTCGGATTTCCCCTGGATTTAACAAAGGAAATTCTACAGGAAAAGAATCTAAAGGTAGATGAGGAAGGCTTCAAGGAGGAAATGGAGAAACAACGGAATCGAGCTAGAACAGCCCGCTTGGATAACGATATTGAAGGCTGGAAAAAGGATGACTTTGCCAATCTCGATAAATCAATTCAAACAACCTTTGTAGGATATCATCAATTAACTTCAGGGGGAAAAGTACTGGCTTTATTCAAGGATCATGAAGAAATTAAGAAAATCAGTGACGGTGAAGTGGCATTGGTAATTCTTGATGAGACTCCCTTCTATGGTGAAAGCGGTGGACAAATTGGAGACAGGGGCGTTTTATTTAATGATATCTTTAAGGCAAAGGTAGTGGACACCAAAAAGGGACTTAACAATCGAATCCACTTGATGGTAAAGGTGGAGGAAGGAACACTGGCAGTGGGCGACCAGGTAAAGGGAGCCGTAGATGAGACCCTAAGACGCAATACCAGTAGAAATCATACAGCTACCCATTTACTTCATAGGGTCTTAAAAAATGTAGTAGGGGAGCACGTACAGCAGGCAGGCTCCCTTGTTACCCCCGAGCGATTACGCTTTGACTTCACCCATTTTGAGGGATTAACACAAGACCAATTAAAGGAAATTGAGGCCTTAATGAACGAAAAAATCATGGCTTCCTTGGAGATTCAAATATTTGAAACCTCGATACAAGAGGCTAAGGATATGGGGGCAGAGGCCCTCTTTGGAGAAAAATATGGTGAAGTGGTCAGGGTTGTTAAGGCAGGGGACTTTAGTACTGAGCTTTGCGGAGGCTGCCATGTGAAAAGCAGCAGTGAGATCGGTATGTTTATTCTTCTGAGCGAAACGGGAATTGCTTCTGGTACGAGAAGAATTGAGGCCTTAACTGGTGAAGAGGCCTATCACTTTGTAAGAAGCCAAAGGGAGACTCTTGCCAGGGCAGCGGAGATTGTGAAAACCCAAGAAGGCACGCTGCTAAATCGTCTGGAGGCCATGCTTGCTGAACTGAAGGAAAAGGATCGAGAAATTGAGAAGATAAAGGGACAATTGGCAATGGGTGCCACTGATGAGCTTCTGCAGCAGGCAGAGGAAATACAAGGGGCAAAGCTGATTGTTCAGAGAATTGAAGGGGCCTCAATGGAAGACCTAAGAAAAGTAATTGATAGGCTTAAAGAAAAAATTACTTCAGGAATTATTCTATTGGCAGCAGAAAATGATGGAAAGGCCAATTTTGTTGCCGCAGTAACAAAGGACCTTATTGGAAAGGGACTTCATGCCGGTAATTTAGTTAAAGAAGCAGCCAAAATCACCGGTGGCGGAGGGGGCGGAAGACCCGATATGGCCCAGGCCGGTGGGAAAGCACCCGAAAAAATAGGAGAGGCATTAGCAGCAGTAAAAGCCATTTTAAAAAATCAAATAGGCTAACACCAAGGGGGCATGGATTCATGCTCCCTAACTTAAAATAATAGATATCTCCAGCTACACATTCATATAGTACTTCGTTTGCTGAATGTAGAAAGATAGAAGCTAAAAAGGATTTTGGGATGCTCAGTATTTAGATTTAGTATTTTATTCAATTCATTGAGTATATCTGACATCCTATGGTAAAATAATAGTATCGAATGGAAGGAGTGTTACCGATGACTGATAAAATGAATTTTACCATGAAGTTTGATTTGGATAAAGAAAAGGAAGATAAAGCCCGAGAAATTATTACCACCGTATACAAGGCCCTGGAAGAAAAGGGTTATAATCCAATTAACCAGTTTATTGGATACATATTATCTGGCGATCCTACATATATTACAAATCATAATGATGCCAGAAGTATTATCCGAAAAATTGAGAGGGATGAGCTTTTGGAGGAGCTGTTAAAAACATACTTAGAAAAATAGGAGCGGGTTCCTTTGAAAAGAAAGAAAGTAGCCTTTTTTATTTTGATAATTATACTCCAATTGATCAATGTAGTTCCCTGCCAAGGCCTCACCGAGGATGGTTCCAATAGGGTGGTATTAATAATTGTGAACAGAGCAGGGTACGAAGACTTTTCTTCCATGGAGCAGCTTAACAAAATAATGGAAAAGGGCTACTTAGGGGTAATGAATACCCGGGCCTCCGGAGGTAACAGTGAGTATAAGTCCTATGCCACTATTGGCTGGGGAACCAGGGCTGAGGCCAATGCAGAAACCTCGGTCTTCAATAACCTTGATGAAGAGAATATCGCTATTTATAGACGAAGAAATGGCAATCTTTCCGAGGAGGAAGGTGTTGTCACTTTGTCTTTAAATAGACTTATTGATCAAAATCTTAAGGGAGAATACGGTGCAGTGCCCGGAGCCCTTGGAGAAGCCCTGACAGAAAGTGGACTTAAGGCAGCGGTTTATGGTAATAGTGATGCTGAAGATAGATACAATGCTCCTGCTGCTTTCATTACCATGAACCAAGCCGGCTTTACAGCCCTTGGAGATGTGAGCAATAGGCTGCTTCTTGAGGATGAGGAGAGTCCCTTCAGCATGAAAACCAATTATCCCCTGCTCCTGGAAGGGTTGAAGGAGAGCTATCATAAAAGTAGTCTACTGGTGATGGAAACCGGAGATTTTTCCAGGCTAGAGGCCTATCGAAAGAATCTAAGCACTGAAATGTATCAATGGCACAGGGAAAGGATATTGAAGGATATTGATCAATTCATTGGTGAGGTAGTGGACAATATAGATGAAAATACCCTCTTAATTATTTTGTCCCCCTATCCCTCGGGCCTGGCTATTGAAGCGGGTAATCGCTTAACCCCGGTTGTATTCTACAAAAAGAATCAATCTCAGGGGGGCCTGTTGACTTCAGGAACGACCAGACGTCCAGGCATTATAGGAAACGTAGATATTGCCCCAACCATACTACATTATTTGGGAGCAGAAAGTAACCTGATGGCTGGCAGAGTGCTAAATACAACTCAAGAAGAGGATCAGCTTAAGCTTATTACTGACTTGAACAGCAGGGTACTTAATACCTCTCAGCAACGATACCGGGTGCTGTACAGCTTTGCAGTCTATGAGATGCTGGCAACGGTCCTGGCATTGATTCTTATAATATTTAGAAAAAAGCTCAATCATCGTTATCGAAAGTGGGTCTCTCGATTAGTGTTAGCCACGATGATAGGTCCCTTTAGTCTATTAATTTTACCCCTTTTTGGCAAGGTGAGCCTAACCATGACCTATTTACTGCTGCTATTGGTGACGCTTCTTTTCACCCTACTAATTGATCGTCTAGCCAGGGAACCACTGCAAGCAATCACTTTAGCCACAGGAATACTGGTCTTTGCCCTTACCCTTGACCTATTACTGGGGCAGCCCTTAATTAAGAATTCCATATTAGGCTATGACCCCATTATTGGTGCCCGATACTATGGAATAGGCAACGAATTTTCTGGGGTTTTACTGGGAAGCAGTCTTGTCTTATGTGGAGCTTTAATTGAAAGATACCCGAAGGCAAAATGGCTGATGGTGCCCTTATTTGGCCTTCTTGTATTTGTAATAGGCTTCCCTGGGTTTGGTGCCAATGTAGGGGCAACGATCACTGCTATTTTTGTATACTTATTTACCTTCTTTAGGCTGCAGGGAGTAAAGCTAAACGCTAAGGTATTTGTGATTATAGCACTATCAGTTATTGGGGGAATTGCGCTGCTGGCGGTGATTGATATTGTGTTTTTAAGCAATGAATCCCATTTGGCCGGGGCAGTAAAACAGCTTTATTATAATGGGCCCCAGGTTGTACCCCAGATTATTACAAGGAAAATTGCCATGAATATTCGGGTAATGGGAGTCACCATATGGAGTCGAGTGCTTTTGTTGGCCCTGGCTGTGGTGGGGATTCTCTTTTACAAGCCTATGGGAATATTAAAAAAATTTTCTGCCACCTATCCAAGTATGGCCATAGGATGGAGCAGCATCGTCGTGGCATGTATTGTGGGTTTTTCTGTGAATGACAGTGGGGTGGTGCTGGCAGCAACAGCAGCGATTTTTTTATCTGCATCAATGCTCTATATAGTCTTAAATAATACCCAATTATTAGAATAAATGATGTATTCAAGGGGGAGATGTAACTGGAAAGACAAAACCTTGGAAAAACAGCCCTCATGGTTTCAAGGCTTTGCTTTGGCACCTTGACTATGGGGCCTTTACAAGCAAATTTAGCCCCAAAGGAAGGGGCCAAGCTATTAGTCTATGGCTATGAAAAAGGCATTAACTTCCTTGACACCGCTGAGCTTTATGATAATTATGCCCATATTGGGGAGGCCCTAAAGATCATTGGGCGAGATAATATGGTAATTGCCACAAAATCCTATGCCTATTCCAGGGAAACGGCAGAAGCTAGCCTCCGAAAGGCCATGGAAGAAATGCAGGTCGATACACTTGATTTATTTCTACTGCATGAGCAGGAGAGCCAGCATACGATAAAGGGGCATTACGAGGCCCTTCATTATTTTATGAAGATGAAGGATAAAGGATACATTAAGGCACTAGGCCTTTCAACCCACCATATCACAGCCGTAAAGGCCAGCTTAAGCTACCCTGAAATTGAAGTGCTGCATCCTATTGTCAATAAAAACGGCCTGGGAATTCAGGATGGAACCGTCGGCGAAATGCTTGACACTTTACAGCAGGCCGCTGAACAGGGAAAGGGTATCTATGGAATGAAGCCCCTAGGAGGAGGAAATCTGCTGAGGAGCTTTAAGGAATCCATGGATTTTGTTTTGAAAATACCCAGCCTCCATTCCATTGCTACGGGGATGCAAAGTGTAGAAGAAATTGATATTAATACCGCTATTTTTGAAGGAGCGGCTATGGACGATGTCCTTATGGGCAAAGTAAAGCTGGAAAATAAAAAATTGAAGATTGCCTACTGGTGTGAGGCCTGCGGTAATTGTATTCAAGGCTGCAGCCATGGGGCCCTTGAAATAAAAGACCAAAAATTAAGGGTAGATCATGAAAAATGTGTGCTTTGTGGATACTGTAGTAAACGATGCCCACATTTTTGTATTAAAGTTGTATAGGGAGGGACACTATGCCAAGAACATTAGCCTTAGATGTTGGAGATAAGACAATTGGGGTAGCAGCCAGTGATTTGATGGGCTGGACTGCCCAGGGTGTGGAAACAATCCGACGTATTGGAATTAAAAAGGATTTACAGCGATTAGAGGAAATTATCAAGGAATATGAGGTTAACAAAATTGTTGTGGGCCTGCCCAAAAATATGAATGGTACCATTGGACCCCAGGGTGAGAAGGTATTAGAATTCGTAGAAAGGCTCAAGAAAAGGTTTCAGGCAGAGGTGCTACTGTGGGATGAACGCTTAACCACTGTGTCAGCAGAGCGTACTTTGATTGAAGCTGATGTCAGTAGAAAAAAACGGAAAGAGGTCATTGATAAAATGGCTGCTGTCTATATTTTACAGGGGTATTTAGATAGCATTTAAGAATATGACACAATTAAATTAAGTAGTATTTTTTTCTAGCCAGTTGGTATATAATACTAATATGGCACGACCATAAGGAAAGGAGAAATAAACATGGAAGAAAAGGACAATATAATCACATTAGTTGACGAAGAGGGTAAGGAAGAGGATTTTGAGGTTCTGATGACATTAGAAGTTGAAGACAAGGAATACGCGATTTTAGTTTCCTTAGAAGCTGATGAAGAGGAAGACGCCTACATCTTCAGAATTGCTAATGAAAATGATGATGAATATACATTAGTTGCTATTGAAGATGATGAAGAATATAATACCGTTGTAGCTGCCTACGAGGCAATTTTAGAGGAAGAAAACCAAGAAGAATAGGATGCAGCTGCGGAAGGGTATTCATAGGGATCAAGGAGACTGGTTTTACGCTTGAAGCTGTATTTAGGGCTTAAGAGCAGACTGAGATGGACTTTACCAGGTCCATCTCTTCTTTTTATTAATGGACAGGCTTGATATAAAGGCTGCCATAAAGGTGAAGCTATAAATAATAGCTAAAATATAGGTGCTTAGTTGGGTACTAATGTCAGGCATACCAAAGCCCTCCTTTAGCAGTACAGGAGGAAGAGAAAGCAATCTGTCAAAGCCAGTTAAGTAATAGATTATGGATATAGAAATAATAGGTAAAAGAATGGTTCCTGCTGTTGAAAACAGTGGTAAAAGTAACCGATTTAGATTGTTATAGCCCTTAATAAACCCTAGCAGCCCAAAAAAAATAGCCAGGGTAGGAATTAAGTAGGCAGGTAAAAAGGGTAACTGCGGTTCAATCAGCTCGTTCCCAAGGACTGCCAGGGTTAGGCCTAAGACAAGACCTACAAAGATTCCGTGCAAGGTATTCAGAATAAGCATTGTGGATGGTTTCATATACACCCCCCTCTCCATATTTATCATGGGTAATTGTATTAAATTTAGTATAACATAAGTGGGTGAGAATTATGAAAATATTTATCGAAGGTGAAAGGAATTTGGCAATATTTAAGCGTAGATTAAATCGCTTCGTGGCAGAAATTGAGGTGGAGGGTAAACTTGTTTTGGCCCATGTGCCTAATACGGGGCGAATGGCAGAATTATTACTTCCGGGGGCATCCGTTATTGTACGGAGGGTTCAAGACCCTCTACGTAAAACTTCCTATGATTTACTTTTTGTTTATCGAAAGGAACTATTGGTTGCAATTGATTCAAAGCTGCCTAATCAGCTTCTAAAGGTTGCCTTTCAGGATAAGAAAATTCCATATTTCAAGGAATATGATCAAATAAAAAGTGAAGTACATTATGGAAAAAGCAGGTTTGATTTCTCCCTTAATAATCAAACAAGTAATGGGCTTGTTGAGGCCAAATGTGTCACCCTTGTAAAGGAGGGCGGGTTAGCCTCCTTTCCCGATGCCCCTACAGAACGGGGAACAAAGCATGTGCTGGAATTAATTCAAGCCGCAAGGGAAGGAATCAGAGGAGCCGTTATTTTCATTGTACAAAGAGATGATGCCACTATCTTTACTCCCAATATAGAAATGGACCCGCTGTTTGGTGAAGCGGTGAAAGCAGCCAAGGAACATGGTGTTGAATTCTATGCTTATAATTGTATTGTTACACCGGATTATGTTTCAATAAATCAAGAATTGGAAATAATTATATAAAATAAAGATTGACAAGGGCTGGAAAATAAATTATACTATTAATTGAAAAGTGTTATTATTTGAGAAGCGAAGGTGAAGCTATGGAAAGCCTAATGGAGAATTTAAAGGAACGATTAAAGGATTTGGGATTAAAATTAACCCCCCAAAGAAGAGCGACACTTGAGGTGATCTTTAACAACAAAGGAAAGCATCTGAATACAGAAGAGATTTATGACTTGGTAAAGGAAAAATGTCCTGAAATTGGTCTTGCAACGGTTTATCGAACACTGCAATTGCTTGATGAGATGGGTTTAATATCAAAGATAAATTTAGATGATGGCTGTAGCCGCTATGAATTTAATAATCATGAGGACGACCACCAGCACCATCACCTAATTTGTCAAAACTGTGGAGCAATCATTGAAGTGGAGATCGATCTGTTAGATCAGCTAGAGGAAGAAATCGAAAAGGTTTATCATTTCAAAATTAAAGATCATAAGGTAAAGTTTTTCGGAATTTGTTCTCAATGTAACTAGCCTTACGAGCTCGTGGGGCTAGTTTTACTTTTATCTTGTTGTAGGTTTCTAAAGGGCGGACTCTTACTCCATTAAAGGCTTAATTCAAATTTAATAAAAGAATATCAGGATGACTTTTAAAAATTATTGATTGGGTTAAAATAGATAATAAGCGATAGTTTATATTGTTAACAATGGCTTTCGATTGAGTAAAATCATTACATTTTTTAAATATGTTTTTATATAAATGATTAATATGGTAAAATAGCTAAGGTATATTTGTTCGGCGGGGTCATTTATATAAATTAATCATATACAAGGGCGGCATTTTAAATAAATAAAGGAGTGAAACGTATTGGGGAGAAAACCTTCAAAATTAAAAATTATTCCTCTTGGGGGACTGAGCGAGATCGGCAAAAATATGACTGCCATCGAATACAGGGATGAAATCATTATCATTGACTGTGGATTAAGCTTTCCAGAGGACGAAATGTTGGGGATTGACATCGTTATTCCTGATATTTCCTATATACTAAAAAACAAGGATAAGGTAAAAGCTATCCTCTTGACCCATGGTCATGAAGACCACATAGGGGCATTACCCTATGTATTGAAAAAAATTAATATTCCAGTGTATGGAACCAGGCTTACCCTGGGATTGGTAGAAAACAAATTGAAGGAGCACAAATTAGGCAGTGTTCATCTTCAGAGAGTTAATCCAGGGGACAGTATTAAATTGGGAATATTTACCGTTGAATTTATTCAATCCTGCCATAGTATTCCAGATGCCTGCGCTATTGCAGTTCATACACCCGTTGGAATAGTCTTTCATACGGGAGACTTTAAAATTGACTATACGCCTATCGATGGGGAGCTGATAGACCTGCACAAAATTGCCGAGCTAGGGCAAAAAGGGGTCTTGGTCATGCTAGCTGACAGCACTAATGCTGAAAGACGAGGTGCCACCATGTCAGAAAAGAATGTTGGGGCCACCTTCGAAAATATCTTTAGAAATACTGATAAGCGAATCATTGTTGCTACATTCTCATCAAATGTTCACCGGGTACAACAGGTTATGGAAGCCGCCCAAAAATATAACCGTAAAGTTGTTATTTCCGGACGAAGTATGGTCAATGTGGTAGGTGTCGCCGTAGATTTAGGAATTCTAACTTTACCCGAAAATCTGATTATCGATATTGACGAAATGGATCGATATAATGACAACGAAATTGTCATAATAACCACAGGAAGCCAAGGAGAGCCTATGGCTGCCCTGTCAAGAATGGCCAGTAATGAACACAAAAAGCTTGAAATACGTCAGGGAGACTTGGTTGTCTTTTCCTCTTCACCAATTCCCGGAAATGAGAAGCTGATTAGCCGAGTAATCAACCAGCTTTTTGAAAAGGGAGCTGAGGTGATCTACGAGAGTCTGGCTGAGGTCCACGTTTCTGGACATGCCTGCCAGGAGGAATTAAAGCTCATGCACCGTCTTGTAAAGCCAAAGTATTTCATTCCAGTCCATGGAGAATACAGACATCTAATGAAGCATGCTAAGTTAGCGGCGGATTTAGGTATGCCTGAGGAAAACATTTTTACAATCAATAATGGTACCATTGTTGAATTCACCAAGGATTACGCAAAGGTTAACGGATCAGTTCCTGCCGGCAGGGTGCTGGTAGATGGACTGGGCGTTGGTGATGTGGGGAACATTGTCTTAAGAGATCGTAAGCATTTAGCAGAGGACGGCTTAATGGTTGTTGTAGTTACCCTAGCTAAGGAAACTGGCAAGATTGTTGCGGGACCGGATATTATCTCAAGGGGCTTTGTTTATGTAAGGGAATCTGAGGTGTTAATGGTTGAAGCTAAGGAAGTTGTTAAGAATGCCCTGGAAATTTGTGAAAATCAAAATATAAGAGAATGGGCAGCCCTGAAAAACTCCATTCGTGATGGGCTAAAGGATTTCCTATATGAAAAAACAAAACGACGTCCTATGATTCTTCCTGTGATCATGGAGGTTTAAATGATAATAAAAAAATACCGACGGCATCTGCCGTCGGTGTTTTTTTATGTTAGGGAATCTCTTTTTTTAGCAAATGCCCCAGAAGCCAGTCATCTGGGGTTAGGGGTTTCCTGTCACAACAATATGGTTGCGGGCAAGCGACGGAGTTCCTTTGTTAAAAGACTAAAATCCCTATGTTAAACTGTTATTTTATGCCCGAATATAGTATAATAGATTAGGATGGAGGCTAAGTATATGAATATTCTTCTATATCTGATTATTTTAATAATAGGTGCGATACTAGGGAGTAAAATAAAATGGAAGTCTGGCCAAGATAAGGCCGTTGGACTAGTTCAAAATTTAGCTCTTTATTTTTTGTTGTTTGTAATGGGGATTAAAATTGGACTAGATGAAGAAATTCTTGGTTCCTTCGGGACCATTGGCCTTCAGGGAATGGTACTGGCGGCTGCATCGGTATTATTTAGTATAGCTGGTGTGCGGCTGGTTTCAAAAACCCTTTTTACAGATGCTGAAAAGGAGCAGGTGAATCATGACCTTTAAAATTTTACTTGCGGTTATTATGGGAATTGCCGTTGGTTTTTCAATTTTTCCGGATGGGCTGGTAGCTCATATCGGCCTATTGATTGACATAGGCCTTTGTTTATTGCTATTTTTTGTAGGTATTGATATAGGTCGACAGGGGAAGATATTTCAACAAATCAAAAAAATGGGCTTTAGAATTTTACTGGTACCGGCTATGATTGCCCTGGGTAGTATTGTAGGCTGTATAGCGGCGGGGCTGCTGCTAAAAATTCCCTATAATGAAGCAGCTGCCATTGGAGCAGGCTTTGGATGGTATTCTCTATCGGCCATCGAGCTTTCTAAGCACAGTGCCCAATTGGGTACCCTGGCCTTTGTCACTAATGTATGCAGAGAGATTATTGCCCTCATCACGATTCCTCTTATTGCAAAATATATCGGAAGGCTTGAAAGTATTGCACCAGCAGGGGCTACTTCAATGGATACTACACTACCAATTATCGCCAATGCAACGGATGGTACTGTAGCAGTAGTTGCCTTTGTATCAGGGGTTATCTTATCCTCCCTGGTGCCGATTCTTGTGCCATTAATGATGTCTTTATAGGCAAGGATTGCTTTTTCTCCATTAATTATATACAATATAAATAATAGTGCATGATATAGAACCCATTTTAATCATATAAGGGGGCTTTAAAAATGAATGTATACGATCAAGCACAACAGTTAGCCAAAGCCTTAAGGGAAAGTGAAGAATATAAGACCTTTAAGGAACTGGATCTAAAAATTAAAGCAAACCCTCAAATTAAAGAGTTGATGAAGGATTTTAGAAAGAGACAATTTGAGGTTCAAAGTGCTCAAATGATGGGACAAGGGGTAGAGGAAGCCAAATTGCAGAAGCTACAGGAGCTAAACGATATTTTAATGAAGGATGCCGTTCTCAGTGAGTATATGCTCTCAGAGGTGCGATTTACTCGAATGATGACAGATGTTTATAAAATATTAGGAGAATCAATGGACTTAGATGAAATATTTGGACATGAAATCGAGGCTTAGCCTTAAGGGGAAAGGTATTTTTTCTGATGGATTAAAATAAAAGCTTTCATGTTAAACTATTAATACGTGGTTCTGACCACGTATTAATTTATTAAGGGAGTTGTTTTACTTGAGTAATATAACAAATCAATTTGTAGAAGAATATATTGGAGCGTTATTGCCCGATGAAGAGGGGCATTTTAAGGAGATGGTAGAATATGCCGAGGTACACCATGTACCCATTGTCCAAAGGGAGGTAGCGGCATTATTGTTAGTGCTGACTAAGGCCCTCCAGGCAAAGAAGATTTTAGAGGTGGGGACAGCCATTGCTTATTCGACCCTTCTCTTCTGTAAGGGAATGGGTTTCCGGGGACATATTACTACGATTGAACGGAATGAAGAAATGATTCAGCAGGCCAAGGCCAATATTAAAAAGGCAGGTCGAGAGAAGCAGGTCAGACTGCTTCAGGGAGATGCCGAGGAGATACTGAAGTTTTTGGAAGGGGAATATGATTTAATCTTTCTAGATGGGGCCAAGGGTCAATACAATGAATTTTTAAACGATTGCTTAGATCGGTTAAGGCCCGGAGGAATGTTAATCTCTGACAATATTCTCTATAAAGGCATGATTGCCACTGACGATTTAGTGGTAAGAAGAAAAAAAACCATTGTCAATCGTATGCGACAATACTTAGAGACGATTTGTAATCACCCCCAACTGGATACAAGTATTATCCCCATTGGGGATGGATTAGCCATAAGCTATAAAAAGCAGGAGGATCAGGAATGAGAAAAATTGAATTATTAGCTCCAGCAGGAGACTTAGAAAGACTAAAAATTGCTGTACTATATGGGGCAGATGCCATCTATGTAGGGGGGCAGATTTTTGGATTAAGAGCAGCAGCTAAAAACTTTACCCTGGAAGAACTTGCTGAGGGGGTTGAGTTTGCCCATGAAAGGGGTGTAAAGATCTTTGTGACGGCCAATATTATTCCTCATAATGATGATTTAGAGGAATTGCCCGATTATCTAAGGGAGCTTAATAGGATCGGTGTGGATGCCGTCATTGTTTCAGATCCGGGCACTTTTATGATTGTCAAGGAAACGGTACCGGATATGGAGGTTCACATCAGTACCCAGGCCAATAACACCAACTATATGACAGTAAACTTCTGGCACCGACAAGGGGCTAAGCGGGTAGTTATGGCTCGGGAGCTTTCCTTTGACGAAATTAAGGAAATACGAAAAAGGACCCCAAAGGATTTGGAAATTGAGGCCTTTATCCATGGAGCCATGTGCATTTCCTACTCAGGCCGATGCCTATTGAGCAATTATATGGCAAATCGTGATGCCAATCGAGGAGAATGCGCCCAACCCTGCCGATGGAATTATCATTTGGTAGAGGAAAAGCGTCCCGGGGAATACATGCCCATTTATGAGGACGAAAGAGGCACCTATATTATGAATTCCAAGGATTTATGTATGATTGAATACATCCCCCAGCTAATTGAAGCAGGTATTGACAGCTTAAAAATCGAAGGCAGAATGAAGACCACTTATTATGTGGCTACGGTGATTCGAGCCTATCGAATGGCCTTAGACAGCTATCTACAGGAACCGGACCATTGGCACTGCAAGGAGGAATGGCTGGAAGAAATTCGAAAGGCAAGTCATCGGGACTTTACCACAGGCTTTTACCAACAAAAACCCGACCATAATGAGCATCTCTACTCCAACAAATCCTATGTAAGGAATTATGATTTTATCGCTATGGTAAAGGAATATGACCCTGAGACGGGCATCACCACCCTGGAGCAACGGAATCGATTTTTTAAAGGAGATCAGGTTGAAATCATCGGTCCCCATCAGGAAGTAATCAAGACCACCATTGAAGCCATATGGGACGAAGCGGGGATTCCCCTTGAGGCAGCACCCCATCCCAAGCAGATTATTAAAGCTAAATTAAATCAACCAACGGCCCCCTATTTCTTGCTTCGTAAAGAAAAGTCAGAGGCTTAACGCTTCTTAGTACCTTTGGGCCATCTAAAATGATAGATTGTCTTTGGTAAACCTTCCTGATCGCTGCGTTGTCGTCAGAAATGCTACCACAAGTTTACTTCCCTATGTATTTGGTGATACTAATAAAAAAATACATAGGGGTTTTTTTATGCGAAAGAGAAAAGAATACGACGAAAAGATAAGAATGAGCCGGCTTTTAATCATGGGAATTGTATCTAGCCTGTTAATCGTAGGCCTTGGGGTAAGATTATTCTATATTCAAATCTATAAGCACGAGCTATATACAACGGAGGTAAACAAACAACGAAGTTTGACCATTCCCCTCTCAAGCGGCAGGGGGCTAATTTATGACAGAAATTTGATTCCACTGACAGATCAGGAAGAAGAGACTGTGGTAATTGTTTTTCCCCAGTTATTTACTGACAACCAAGAAAATCTAAGCTTTCTTTCTGAAATTACAGGAATTTCCATTGTCAATCTCAAACGGAAGCTTCCCGGTGGAGGGTACCCTGTTGAATTTAGCCCCAAAAAGCAGCCCGACTGGAAGGACAGGCGGCTGGTCAACACAAGGGGACTATTTGTCGTAAACAAAAGAAAGCGATATAATGATCAACACTTGCTTAGCCATGGAATAGGATACATCAGCAGTGTTGATCGAAGGGGAATTTCAGGGTTAGAAAAATCCATGGAAACCTATCTAAATGGTCAGGAAAGCCGTGCTATTGCAGCTATTCTCGATGGACGAAAGCGTTTGCTGCCCGGGGAAGGCTATCGGGTGATTAATGCTTCCGCCAAGGCGCAGCATGTAAAGCTTACGGTAGATTATCATATTCAAAAAATTATCGAGGCAGCCCTGGATAAAAAGAATTATCAAGGGGCTATTGTCGTATCTGAGGTGAAAACGGGAAAAATATTGGGTATGGTAAGCCGACCTAATTTTGACCAAAATCAAATCAATCATCATCTCAACAGCCAGGGGGACGAACTCTATAACAAAGCAATACAAATGACCTTCCCCCCAGGTTCAATCTTTAAAACGATTGTTGCCGCCGCTGCCCTGGAGCAGGGCCTTGTCAGCACAGATGAAATATTTTACTGTAACGGCCTTGAGACGATTGGAAACATTGAAATCCGTTGTAATTCCTTTGAACAGGGAGGAAATGGCACCTTAAGCTTTCAGGAGGCCTTTGCTCAATCTTGTAATTCCACCTTTATTCAGGTGGGTCAAAGACTTGGGGCAAAGTCAATTATTGAGATGGCAGAAAAATTTGGCCTGGGGAAAAAGGTTGATATCGGTCTCCCAGAGGAGGAGCCCGGATACTTGCCCCAGGGTGATCAATTGATTGGGCCGGCAATCGGAAACATTTCCATAGGTCAGGGTGAAATTGAGGTCACTCCCCTGCAGGTCAATCAGCTTACCCAAATTATCGCCAACGACGGCGTTAAAAAGCAGCTTTCGTTCATTGACGAAATTATTGATGGGGAATACAAGACCCTAGAGGATTTTGAGGAAAGGGAAGAGGCGCCCTTTTTAAGCACAGAAACCATAGGCCAACTACAATATCTTATGGCACAGGTAATGGAAGCAGGTACGGGCAAGGGGGTTGGTGATAACCTATCCCTGATCACAGCTGGAAAAACAGGGACTGCTCAATCCACTTCCAAGGGACAGGATGTGCTTCATGCCTGGTTCACAGGCTATTATCCCAGTGAGGAACCCCAGTATAGCATTACGATTTTTATTCAAAATGGGCAGTCGGGGGGAGGCGCAGCGGTACCTGTCTTCAAGGAAATTGTCGAAAAAATCCAAGGATTGGGCCTTTAATTAAAGCATAATAAGGTGAATTAGAACTATACCTGAGCCATGATGGTACCCAGGTATAGTTCTTTTATTCATGAAAAAAGTTTCAAAATATTATAAGAATTTGGTGTAAAACAATCCAAAGTATGAAATAATATTTCATAAGGTGGCAGATTTATTGACACTAAATTTCATAATGATAGAATTGAATTACATAGAAGAGGGGTAAAGATATGCAAATAGCAACAATTCGATTAAAGGAGTACTATAATCAAGCCAGCACCACAGAAAAAGGAATCATTAAATTTGTTTTGGCCTATCCTGAGGAAACCTCCAGGATGTCCATTCATAAGCTTTCTGAAAAAACGTTTTCCTCTCCCTCATCAATTATTCGCATGTGTAAAAAAAATGGCTTTGATGGGTATAAGGACTTTACTAAGGCCCTTATCTATGAGCTGGCAGTTCGAAAAAATCACCGGGCCAAGGCCGACGGAATCATCACCAGATCCGATAGCCTCAGAGAGATTGTTGATAAGGTGACCAACATGAATATACTTTCCTTGGAGGATACGAAAAATTTAATTGATTTTGAGGTCTTAAATCAGTGTTTAAAATTAATCCAAGAAAGTGAAAACCTATGTCTTTTCGGAATCGGATCATCTCTCCTAGTGGCGAAGGATGCCCAGCTAAAATTCCTAAGGGTTAAAAAGAAGTGCTATGTCAGTGATGACTGGCATCTTCAGCTATTGACAGCAAAGAATATGACACCAAAGGATGTGGGTATCGTTATTTCCTATTCAGGGCAAACCCATGAGATGATCGAATGTGCTAAGGCCATGGGGAATTCGGGAGCTAATACAATTTCCATTACTCGATATGCCTCTAATCCCATTAAGGAGCTCTGTGATTATAATCTTTATGTGGCAGCCAATGAGACGCTGTTCCGTAGTGGAGCCATGTCTTCTAGAATATCTCAGCTTAATGTAATTGATATTCTCTATACTGCCTATACTAACAATCAATATGATGAGTCCCTAGAGCTGCTTGTCAAGACCCACATTAGAAAGGAGACAAAAAGTGATTAATTTAGAAAATATGTCAACAGAGCAACAAAATATAAAGAGCATAGATTTAGATAATATGTCTTATCTGGATGCCTTAACATTAATGAACGAAGAGGATGCTAAGGTAGCATTGGCCATCAGAAAAGAGATTGGCCCCATTGAGAAAACAGTAAGAAAGACCATTGAGGCCCTAAAAAAGGGCGGAAGGCTGATCTATGTAGGGGCAGGCACCAGTGGTAGGCTGGGAGTGCTGGATGCTGCCGAATGTCCTCCAACCTTTGGCACCCCTCCAGAAATGGTTGTGGGATTAATTGCAGGGGGAGAGGAGGCCTTCTTAAAGGCGGTAGAAGGAGCTGAGGATAGCCTCACCCTTGGGGTAGAGGATCTGAAAAGGCTTAATCTTAACGAACATGATATGGTGGTGGGTATTGCCGCCAGCGGCAGAACTCCCTATGTGGTTGCTGCCCTTAAGTATGCAAAGGAAATCGGTGTCACCACAGCGGCCCTTACCTGTAATAAAAATTCAGAAATAGGCCAGATTGCCGATATTGCCATTGAGGTGGTGGTGGGGCCAGAGGTCTTAACGGGCTCCACAAGATTAAAGGCTGGGACAGCGCAGAAAATGGTATTAAATATGATTTCTACTATTTCGATGGTGGGCATTGGAAAGGTCTATAAGAATCTAATGGTGGATGTACAGCAAACTAATCTAAAGCTTGAGACAAGAGCAACAAACATCATTATGAATGCAACAGAGGTAGACCGTGAAACAGCTAAGAGTAAGCTGGAAGAAGCCAGGGGCAGTGTAAAACTGGCCATAACGATGATTCTTTTAGACTGTGATGTACAACAGGCCCAGGAAAAATTAGATTTAGCCAAGGGACATATAAGAGCAGCTGTAGAGAAATAAAAGGATTCACTTATTTTGTCACATTATGGAAATTACTATATTTCCATTTTGAGAACTTATAATTTCCTAAATAAACTATTTAAAAGAAAGAGGTGCTTATGATGGCTAGTAATCAAGAATTAGCTAGAAAAATTGTTGAATTGGTTGGCGGTAAGGAAAATATCAGAACAGCAACCAATTGTATGACAAGACTAAGGCTGCAAATTAGAGATATGGCCAAGGTGAAGCTGACAGAGCTGAAGGGAACCGAGGGGGTAATGGGAGTAGTAGAGGCAGAAACCCTTCAGGTTGTTGTGGGGCCTGGAAAGGCCAAAAAGGTTGCCGATATCCTTGTGGATGAAATGGGTATCACCTATGATCAAGCTGTGACAGAGGATTGGAAAAGTAACAAGGAAAATATTAAAAAGGGTCAAAAGCAAAGCAATTTGAAAAAAGCATTAGAAACAATCTCTGGTATATTTATTCCTATGATTCCTGCAATCATTGCTGCCGGTATATTTAACGGTTTAAGCAGCTTAATTGGTACTCTTCAGGGAGGAGGCAGTCTCTCAGGCCAATTCTGGGAAGTCCTTAAGCTTCTTTTCTCACTTATCGGAACAGGATTTTTAGGATACTTTGCTATCTTCACAGGGGTCAATGCAGCCAGACGATTTGGCGCCACTGAGGCCCTGGGAGGAATGGTGGGAGCCATGTCTATTGCGGCTCAGATCAATAGTATATCTCAATTATTCGGACTATATGATGCAGAAGTACCCCTTAATTCCATATTAACCACTGGTAAAGGGGGAATCATTGGTGTAATTATTGGTGTCTACCTGTTAGCAAAGGTTGAAAAGGCCGTTAGAAAAAGAGTTCCCGATGTGCTGGATTTAATTTTAACACCAATTATCACATTACTGATTGTAGCTGTAATTTTCGTATTTGTTATCATGCCTGTATCGGGTATATTCTCCGATTGGTTAGTTAGTGGCTTAAGCGTAATTATAGGTTCAGACAATACTGTAGTGAGTATTATTTCAGGCTATCTGTTATCGGCCCTATTCTTACCAATGGTATTGCTAGGGTTACACCATGGCTTAATTCCAATCTATGCCATTCAGCTTGAAGCCCTGGGCGGGGTATCACTATTCCCAGTATTGGCTATGGCAGGGGCAGGTCAGGTTGGTGCAGCCATTGCCATTTATATGATTAGTAAAAAGGTTAAAAACGATAGAATGAAACAGGTTATCGCAGGAGCCTTGCCAGCAGGTATTTTAGGAATTGGAGAACCGCTTATTTATGGAGTTACCCTTCCTCTAGGAAAACCATTTATTACTGCTGGCCTAGGGGCAGGTTTTGGCGGAGCCTATGTGATGGCAACAAAGGTGATGGCCACTGCTTGGGGACCCTCTGGCCTTGTGGCAGTTCCCTTAATGAAGCCTGAAACAATGATTCATTATGTAATAGGAATCTTTATTTCTTACTTGGCAGGGTTTATCATCACTAGATTATTTATAAAGGATGCTGATGTGGCAAATGCTTAATTATATTGGATTATCGGTGTATCTATCCTTCTTTGAGCAGCAAAAGCCGATGCTTGAGGTCTTTAAAAACACCCAATCCTTTATTTTCACCTCCTTCCACATTCAAGAGGAGATGGATGAAAATTATCGGGATAAGGCCGTTGAAATGTGTAGGTGGCTGAAGGAATATGACTTTAAAATTATTGGAGATGTATCACCCAAGACCCTAAAGGCTTTCCAGTGTAAAGATTTGTCTGTTTTCGCCCAGACCATGGGGATAGATGTGCTTAGATTGGATTATGGCTTTACCGATGAAGAGATTCTGGAAATTTCAAATCAGCTCCCCATTGCCTTTAATGCTTCCACTATAGTGGAGCATCAAGTCAGTCAATTAGTTCAATCAAGCAAACAGGTCTTTGGGATGCACAATTTTTATCCTCGCCCTGAAACGGGATTAGATGAAGCATTTTTTTCTACGATAAATCAAAGACTTGCTTCTAACGGGATAGAGGTACTGGCCTTTATCCCAGGAGATGAAGTGAAGCGGGGACCTATCTTTGAGGGATTGCCAACCTTGGAAAGCCATCGAAAATATCCTCCCTATGTTGCTTTTCTTGACCTGGCAGTCAATCACAAAATCGACGGAATTTTTGTCGGGGATGTACGCTTATCTCCTGAACAATTGATGCTGATAGGTAATTATCTTAAGAATCAAGTTGTGGAAATACCAGCAACCCTACTTCCTGAGCATGAGAATCTGTACAATAGGGTATTTACTATCAGAGCAGATTCTCCTCAGCCCTTAATGCGATTGCAGGAGTCCAGAGAATATGCTACCGCAGGGGATAAGCAAATGCCTCATAACTGTGTTGCCAGAAGCAGAGGTGATATCACTATGGATAATAGTCTGTATCGAAGATATTCTGGGGAAATACAAATTTTAAGAACTGCCCTTCCCCAGGATGATCGGGTGAATGTCATCGGGGCCGTTTTAGACGACTATTTACCACTATTAGAATCTATTAAAAATGGCGATCAAATTAAATTGAGAAGGCCTTAGAAAAGACATACAAGTGGTCATATATTTTTCTGAATCTATATAGATTATAGTAAGCTAAAGAAAAAACTTTGAAGCCGATAACTTCAAGGGAGAGCTTAAAATCTATTGAGAAGGAGGAAAAGTATGCTCAGGATTTTATTAGTCTGCTCAGGAGGGATGTCAAGCGCAATTGTCCAAAAATCAATTGAAAAGGAATGTGAGAAACAAGGGCTAAAGGCAGAATTAAGAGCGGTAGGAACAGGAGCCTTTGAAGCGGTGATTCAGGAGGAGGGGCCATGGGATATTGCCCTTGTAGCCCCTCAGGTCCGCTATAAAATGGCATCTTTTGAATCGGCAGCCCAGGAAGCCAATGTACCAATTACATTAATTATTCCCCAGGCCTATACCCCTTTGGGAGGCCCCCAGCTGGTGCAACAAATTAAACAAATGACTGGGTTAGGAGGGGAATAGAATGAATGGATTTTTTCAAACTGTAGAGAAGGTATTAATGCCTCCAATGACAAAGCTTGCTGAGCAAAGACACCTAAAGGCCATAAGAGATGGTATTATTTCTACTATGGCCCTCATTATCATTGGCAGCTTTTTTATGGTAGTTGCATTCCCCCCAATTCCTGCCCTCTCAAAAATGGTTGCCCCCCATGTAGGGAAAATATTAATTCCCTTTAGACTTACAGTGGGGCTGATGTCACTGTATGCTGCCTATGGCATAGGCTATAGTCTTGCTAAATCCTATAAGCTAGACGGTATATCAGGGGGGGTTCTTGCCTTAACTGCCTTCATTCTAACAATGGTTCCTGAGAGCATTGAAGGCCATGGATTTATGCTGCCTATGGCCAATGTCGGCGGCTCAGGAATGTTTGTGGCAATCATTATGGCAATATTCTCAGTGGAAATATTACGATTTTTGCAAAAGCGAAACATTATGTTTAAAATGCCCGAGGGGGTGCCTGACTCAGTGGCCAGGTCCTTTGAAGCCCTTATTCCAGCTGCTGTAATTATCGTAACCGTATGGGCTGTAAGACACATGATAGGTTTTGATATTCAAAATTTTATCATGACCCTTTTTGCACCCCTGGTTAAAGCCGGGAACTCCCCCTTGGGTATATTAATCCCTATTTTACTCATTACCCTCCTATGGGTGACAGGAATTCATGGGGTGTCTGTCGTGGGGGCCGTAGCAAGGCCTATATGGCTTGCTCTCTTTGACCAAAACCTACAGGCGGTGGCCAATGGAGCACCAATACCTAATATTGCTCCTGAACCTTTCTTTCAATGGTTTATCTGGATCGGAGGCTCTGGAGCGACCCTTTCCCTGGTATTTTTGATGCTATTTTCAAGGTCAGTCTATTTAAAGAAGATTGGCAGAGCCTCCTTGATTCCTGGAATCTGTAATATCAATGAGCCAGTAATATTTGGTGCGCCTATTATGCTTAATCCTATTCTAGCCATCCCCTTTATCCTGGGACCAATGATTACAGGGATACTGACCTATGGAGCCATGGCATTAAATTTTGTAACTAGGCCCTATATATTGCCCCCCTGGACCCTGCCGGCCCCGGTTGGAGCCTATTTGGCCACTGGAGGAGATTGGAAGGCACCTATCTTGGTAATGATCAATATCCTTATTACCATGGCCATTTACTACCCATTTTTCAAGATCTACGAGAAAAAAATGCTTGAGGAGGAGCAAAGCAACAAGGAAGCGAATATGCTTTCATAAGCTATATTTCAGGAAGACATCAGCCTATACTGATGCTTCCCTAGGGAATTATTTTCACCGAATAATTCCCTAGGGAAGCAAACATTATATTGAGCTAAATATATAAATCTGATAGAATGATGGGTGAGCATAAGTGGAATGAAGTCTCATGCCTGTAATCATTTTTCTGACCAAAATAGAAAAGGGCTTGATAAATGTCTCAAGTAGTAGACCACTGCAAATTTTAATAAACAAAGGATGGGATTAGGATGAGAATTTACATTGAAGAAAATTATGAAAAAATGAGTAAAAAGGCTGCTTTAATTGTTGCCAGTCAGATCATTTTAAATCCTAAAAGCGTTTTAGGATTGGCCACAGGGACTACAACTATTGGAATGTACAAGGAATTAGTAGAGATGTATCGCCAGGGTGAAATTGATTTTTCTGAAGTAATCACCTTTAATCTGGATGAATACTATGGGCTTAGCAAAGATAATCACCAAAGCTATTATAATTATATGATGGAAAACCTGTTTCAGCATATTAATGTGTCAAGGGATCGAATCCATATTCCCGATGGGATGGCAGTTAATGTTGTGCAGGAGTGCTTGGCCTATGAAGAAAAAATACGGATGGCAGGCGGCATAGACCTGCAGATTCTAGGAATTGGTGCCAATGGACATATCGGATTCAATGAGCCAGCCAATAAATTGAATGTGATGACCCATTTGGTAGATCTTTCAGAGAAAACAATTCAAGATAACAGTCGATTCTTCGATAATATGGAAGAAGTGCCAAGGCAGGCATTATCTGTAGGTATTGCTACCATCATGAAGGCAAAGCAAATTGTCTTAATGGCCAGTGGCGAAAGTAAAGCTGAGGCAATTAAGGAAATGACCAGCGGCCATGTGAATACCCAGGTACCTGCTTCGCTTCTACAAACTCATCCCAATGTAAGCCTAATTATTGATACAGAAGCCGCTTCTTTAATTAGATAACACAGGGGATAGCGATAAAGCTTTAATTAATTTTCTATTTATGCCAGGAAAGCCACTGATTGATTTTAGGGCGAACTCCCTGGCATTCTTCCTATAGAAGAAAATAAAGGGAAAATACTCCTAAACAAGGAGAATACATAAAAAAGGATGGTGAAGGGCTCATGATTGCATTGTATAATGGAAAAATCATAACAGAGGATAAAATCGTTAAAGACAAAATACTCTTGTTTGATCAGAAGATAATCGGTATATTAGATGAGGATCAAGTAAATCATTACAATGTCAATAAGAGAATTGATGTACAGGGTCATTACATTTCCCCTGGCTTTATCGATATCCATCTCCATGGTTCAGGGGGCTGTGATACGATGGATGGTAGCCTAGAGGCACTGAATACCATTAGTGAAACGATTTTACGTTGTGGTACAACGGGCTTTCTCCCTACGACGATGACAATGGAGATGGATTTAATTCACCAGGCCTTGGACACAGTGAGGGAAGCCATGGCCCTGGAAATGAAGGGAGCTCAGGTTTTAGGGGCCCATATGGAGGGACCCTTCATTAATGTAGAATATAAAGGCGCCCAGAATGCAGCCTATGTCCTTGGACCCGAAAGAGCCTATATAGAAAATCACCTTGATGTGATTAAAATAATTACCATGGCCCCAGAGGTTCAGGGTGCCAGTAAGTTTCTCAATGAGATGAAACAAAATCCTGAGATTATTTTGTCCATCGGCCATAGCAAGGCCACCTATAATGAGGCCATGGAAGCCATTGAACAGGGAATTCGTCATGCCACCCACCTATTTAATGCCATGACCCCCCTGCATCATCGGGACCCAGGAATCGTCGGGGCAGTATTTAACAGCCAAATTACCTGCGAGCTGATTGCAGATCTAATCCATGTGCACCCAGATCTCTTTAAATTGATTTACCATATTAAAGGAAATGACAATTTAATTCTAATTACTGATGCCATAAGGGCGGGGTGCATGAAGGAAGGCCTATATGATTTGGGGGGACAGCCTGTGACTGTGAAGGACGGCAGCGCCAGGTTAGAAAATGGAAGTCTGGCGGGAAGCATATTAACCCTTAACCAGGCAGTAAATAATTTTGCTGGGGCAACGTCCCTTCCTCTCTATGAGGTAATTCGCCTTGTGTCCTTAAATCCAGCTCGACTCATTGGAATAGAAGATCGAAAAGGAAGCATTGCCCCGGGAAAAGATGCAGATATTATTGTTTTTAATGAAGACATAAGCATAGTAAAGGCCTTTGTAGATGGAATTGAAAAGCTTTAAGCAAGTATAGAAAAATAATCTAACCAGTGGGATAAAGTAAGTAATGCTTACCCGCTGGTTTTTTGTAGGAAAATTCTATTTTAGCAAATTAGTAGAGGAATTTATTTGGGGTAAAAGCCACGATGAAAAGCATATACAAACACTAATTTACTTCTTAGGTGATCTTTGGTAGCATAGATGTATGGGAAAATATTTTAACATTTAGATGATAAGACGCCTAGTACCAGTATGGCAAATCCTTCTAAAGGGAGGAGAAAAATTCCAATTCTTTAATGGTAAGAAAATCAATTTGTGAAGGGGGATTATTAAAAATGAAAAAAAGATTTGCTATTTTACTTATACTGCTGGGGATCTCGCTACTGGGTTGCAGCAATCAATCTATAACAGACCAGGATATTACAGATCAGAATAACAATAATGAATTAACAGATTCCCATGAACCTGTATCAGCAGATTTTGAGATACCAATAGCATTTAATGAATTTATCTCTGAAAATAAGATTAATGCCACCGTTGTAGTTTCTTCCTTGAATTCAGAGAAGGGGTATACCCATAACCCTGACCGGGCAGAGGAAAGATTTTTGCCTGCATCAACCTTTAAAATTCCCAATACCCTAATTGCACTTCAAGAGGGGGTTATATCGGATGAAAATGAGATGATTAAATGGGATGGGCAAGATAAGGGATTACCCCAATGGAACAAAGATCAAAGTCTGAGGACTGCTTTTCCTTCAAGCTGTGTATGGTTTTACCAGGAGCTTGCCCGCCGAATTGGATTGGAAAAATATGAACATTATCTTAATGAGCTGGACTATGGAAATAGAAAGATAGGAGCATCAGTGGATACATTTTGGCTGGAGGGCGAGATTAAAATATCAGCCCTAGAGCAGATTAACTTTTTAAAAAAGATCTATCAAGAGGAATTTGAATTTAATCAATCCCATTATACCCTGTTGAAGGATTTAATGGTGGTAGAGGAGGAACCAGCCTATATTCTCAGGGCTAAAACTGGTTGGGCTAAAAGAACAGCGTCTCAAGTTGGTTGGTATGTGGGTTATTTAGAAACGGAAGAGGATGTCTGGTTTTTTTCATGTAATTTGGAAATCCACCAGGACTCAGATGCCAATTACAGAGAGGAGCTAGTAATGAGGCTATTTAAAGACCTTGAAATCATTAAATAGGCAAATATTGATATAAGAAAAAACACATAATGGAGGCTTACAGAATGAAAATATACATAACAAGACATGGGGAAACTGAATGGAATCAAGCGGGGAAAATGCAGGGATGGAAGAATTCTAACCTTTCTGAGAAGGGTATAGCAAATGCAAAACGGCTGGGAGCCCATCTAGAGGATGTGAACTTTGATCGCATCTATAGCAGTCCCCTTGAAAGAACCCTCGAGACTGCCAAATATATAAGGGGAGATAAGACTACAGAGATTATTATTGAGGAGGGGCTAAAGGAAATGGGCTTTGGCGTATGGGAAGGAATGGAGCGGACTGTTATTGAAGACAGGTATCCCGCGGCCTATGATCATTTTTGGCACAATCCCCATCTATATACACCCATCGATGGAGAGAGCTTTGAGCAATTATTTGATCGGGTTAGGGAGGCTTTGAAAAATATAGTTGAAAATAGCAGGGGAAGCAGCCATGTTTTAATCGTTGCCCATGCTGTAGTGATTAAGGCCATCTTTGCCATTGTTAAAAATCTTCCCTTAGAAGAATTTTGGCACCCTCCCTATATGCATGATACATGCTTATCAGTTATTGAAGCTAATAACAATGACCTTAAGTTCATTTTAGAAGCAGATATTTCTCATTTGAAATAGTACATTCACTATGAAAACCCATTAGTCATTTTCAATTTTTCAGCAGTAAATATAAGTAGCTTAAGAAGGGGAGAAAAAATGGATAATATTTTAACTAAGGCAAGGAAATTTAGTATGACCTCATTATCCTACGTTGATGAGGAAGAAATAGAGCAGGCGGTGGTCTGTAGTAATGGACATGATCAAGTATTTCTATATAATGAAGAAGAAGATCGGGTAAAAATCCATTGGGCAGCATATTCTAAAGACACCTTTTCTGCGGGTTTAAAGGAAGCACTAGATTGTATTAATTCTAGAGGCCTAAGTAATAAAAATATATATATTGAGTTTATTCCAGAGGAACTTATCCCTATGCTGAAGAAGATGGGGTTTGAGATCGCCAGCGAATGGGTTGATTACTGGATTGACAATATAGAAGGTATTACTGTTGAGAACTCAAATACCATTAACCTCAGGCCCATGGAGGAGGGGGAGCAGGATATTACTTCAGCAATAACCCGTGCCTGCAAAGGGTATTCGAGGGGCTTTTTTGGAGAAACGCCAGAATTTATAAAGGAATGGCATGAATCGAAAAATTCAACAATATTGGTCGCTGAAGAGGATCGTGTAGTTGTTGGGCTATGCTTTGTAAATCTATATGGCTTTGACAGTAAAAAGGGGACAGTAGTATGGATTAGAGAGGTGGCGGTGGACCCTAAACACCACTTGAAGGGAATTGGCCGACAACTGATCAAATACGGCATTAGCTGGGGAAAGGCTAATGGAGCTGTAAGAAGCTTTTTAGCCTGTGATGTAGAAAACCCTGCCGTTAAATTATATGAAAAGCTTGGCTATAGAAGAAAGCCCTGCCGTGGGCAAATTAATATGGAAAAGTGGCATTTGTAACAGCGAGAGGAGGGAGGTAGATGTTAAAAATAAATGGATTGCCCCCTATTATTCGTCAGGATGCTAGGATTTTAATTTTAGGCTCCATGCCAAGTGTTGAATCCCTTCGTATCAATCAATATTATGGAAATCCCCGTAATCATTTCTGGCGGATCATTTATACAATCTTTACAATAGATGTCGAGGAGGATTATTCTCGTCGAGCCGCCTTTATTAAGGAAAAACGCCTTGCCCTTTGGGATGTGATTCATTCCTGTGAAAGAAAGGGCAGTTTAGATTCCAACATCAAAAATGAAAAGCCCAATGATATCCAGGGACTATTTGAAAAATACAATAAGATAGAGGCTGTGTTTTTTAATGGAACTATGGCAAGAAAGACCTTTTTCAAGTACTTTAATCAGTACAGCTTTCCCGTTGCGTATTATCTTTTGCCCTCGTCTAGTCCAATACCTGGAAGAAACATTAAAACCCTAGAGGAGAAGATAGCGGCCTGGAGTAAAATAAAAGATCATCTATAGTTAATCAATAAGAGATATAATAGAAGTATCCATTAATGGAAGGGAGATCGCCTATGGAATTAACTAATATACTGACAACAATAGCCATTGGATATGGATTTGGCTGCTTACAATTTTCATACATCTTAGGGAGAGTCTTTAAAAAGGTAGATATTCGTAGTCTGGGGAACGGCAATGCCGGTGCTTCTAACACCGTAACAACCCTGGGATGGAAATATGGTGCTGCTGTGGGGATATTAGATATAGTAAAGGCCGTAATTTCATTGCAGGTAATTAAGACACTGTTCTCAGGAAATACCTCAATTCGTGAGCTTTCCTTTTTACTTTTCCTCAATGGACTATTTGTTATTTTAGGTCATAATCATCCTTTTTTTATGAACTTTAAAGGAGGAAAGGGGACAGCCTCCCTAATCGGGATGCTATTAATACTTGATTATCGAATAGCACTACTGGGACTCTTGACAATTCTTCTGGTCACCGTCGTTACGGACTATATCGCCCTGGGAGCCATTTGCCTGGTTCTGATAATGGTAGGCTCAAGCATTTATTTCCGCTATAGCATGGGAAGTATTAGCGTTGCCTCTATCATAGCTGCCATGAGTATTTATAATCATATCCCTAATATCTCAAGAATTCGAAAGGGCCATGAAAGGGGACTACGGGGTTCTCTAAGGAAGAAAAAATAAATTATAGGAGTGATAACCATGGAATGGTATTTAAAAGCTTTTAATGAGCTCTCAGTGGAAGAACTATATAAAATCATTCAACAACGGATTCAAGTCTTTGTGGTGGAACAAAATTGCTCCTATTTGGATTGTGATGATAAGGATGTAAAGGCCCAGCATTTATATGGAATGGAGGGAAATCAAATTGTTGCTTATGTAAGGATACTCCCCCCTGAGGTATCCTATCAGGAGGCTTCAATAGGAAGAGTGCTGGTTCATCAAGAATTCAGAAATCGAGGAATTGCATCGGAACTGATGAAAAGAGCAATTGATTATGTGGAGAATGAATGGCATGAGTCAGCCATTAGAATTTCAGCCCAGACCTATTTATTGGATTTTTACGGACAGCTTGGGTTTAAGGCTACTTCAGAGATCTATAAAGAGGATGGTTTACCCCATATTGAAATGCTTTATCTCAGTCAGCCATAAAAACGATTAAACGATTAAAGGAGAGGATTTAAATGGGCGATAAAATTAATGGAATGCAATATACGATTTTCTTATTTGTACTTGGAATTATTGCATTTTTCACCGGGGAGATTGTTACCTTTGTAATGCTAGGCTTTATTGTCTTAATTCTGACTAATATTTACAATATACTTAAAGAGATTAGCTGCAAATTAAGTTCAAAAAAAGATTAAAAAAAGGAGAGGATTGATGATGTCTTGGTGCCCAAATTGTCTTACGGAATATCGAGAAGGCTTTAATACCTGTAAAGAATGTAATGAAAAGCTGGTTAATCAATTACCCTTTTCAACGCAGGATATCCTTTCTCTTCAGGAGATGGATGAGATTGTTTATTTAGGAACCTTTAGCGACGGGGTAGAAATAAATATAGTAGAGTCTCTTTTGAAGGCCCACGGCATTCCAGTATTGAAAAAGTATAAGGGGATTGGGGGCTACCTAAAGATTATCATGGAGATTACAAGGTTTGGAGTAGCCTTCTATGTACCCTCAAAAGCGTTAGACGAAGCCAAGGAACTGCTAAGGGATTTTTGCGGGAGACGATCATCAGGTGAAGAATTTGAGGCACTAGAGCATTCAATCTACATAAACCCATGGAAAAGAAGGGTCATTGGTGTAATTATTCTTACACTATTGACATCGGGGATTGGATGGACCCTGTATCATGTAATAAGGGCTCTGTTCCAGATAAACGGTTAACCCCTATACCAAAGGTATTCCCCATAGCTTACAGACAGTATATAAAAACATGACTAAAGTCTCGGTAGGAGATTGCCCCTCCATATTGAATTCTAATAGGTAGAAAATTAACAAGGGGGGACAAAAAGTGAAATTTATACTAGAAAAGCTGATCAGGGACTTTATCATTACTTATTCAGCCATAAATTCCACAGAAACCGATTGGTGTGAGCCCTTAATTGCCTATGGGGATGCTTCAGATCCCATGTTTGATCGAAATCAGGCAGCTGATCCACAAATCTATCTTAAACCTAAGGATTTTTTAGCAGAGGCCAAAACGGTGATCTGTTATTTCATTCCCGTAGAGGAAAGTATTATCGAATCCAATATTAACAATAAAGAGGCTTCACGGGAATGGGGCGTAAGCTATATTGAAACCAATCGACTCATACAGGACCTTAATCTGTACGTAAAGGAATATTTAGAGAGCGTGGGCCATAGGACCGCTATTCCTGCGACATTCCAATATAATGATGATGGATCTAGGGAAGGCTGGTCTAATTTTCATGCTGCCAACGTAACTGGGCTGGGAAAACCAGGCTTAAATAATATGCTTATAACGGAGCAGGGCTGCTGCGGTAGAATTGGAAGCCTTATTACAGACCTGGCTTTGGAGCCTACAATCAGAATTGAAAAGGAATTTTGCCTTTATCGATATGATGGCAGTTGTGGAGCCTGTATAGGAAGATGTGTGAATGGAGCCATATCTGAAAAGACATTTTTTCATGGCCGTTGCCAAGAAACCCGTATGGTAAATTCCCAACGGCTATCGGATATAGGGTCTCCAGAGGTATGTGGTAAATGTATGGTTAAGCTCCCCTGCTCTAGAAAAAATCCTGTCAAAAAGACATCTAACAAATAGCTGAATCAATATTTAGATTATCGAAATATTTTAGGCTTTTTACTTGGAAATCAATGAGCTTTGTCTTATAATAATAATATGTCTATCCTTTAGTGGATTATTTTTCAAATGACATGGAACAATACTAAAACCTATCATGAAAAATAAAAGGAGAGAAAATAATGAACGAATTAAAACAAAGACGTCAATGGATGAAGGCAGATTTTGATAAATGGGGCGAGGTTAAATCTGATCAGGCCCAAAGGCTGCCCCAACCCCCATTAGAAAAGCCATTTCTTGAAGGGGCTGAGATAATTAATCTTCCTGAGATAAAAGGGGAGACCTTACAAAAAAGAGATATTATAGAGATTATTGATGATCGTAAAAGCCATCGACAATTTACTGAGGCTTCCTTAACCCTAGACGAATTATCTTTTCTATTATGGTCGACCCAAAAAGTGAAGGAGGTTACTGCAAAGGGCTATGCAACAAAGCGAAACGTTCCTTCTGGCGGGGCGAGACATCCCTTTGAAACCTATCTGGCCATCAGTCGGGTAGAGGGGCTAAAGCCAGGGATTTATCGGTATTCCAGTTTAAATCATCAGCTGGTCTATCTATTTGCAATAGAAAACCAAGAGGAAAAGCTGAAGGAAATGTGCAATGGTCAAGGGTTTGTGGGAAAAGGAGCTGTTACCTTTATATGGAGCTGCTTCCCCTATCGAGGAGAATGGCGGTACCATATTTCTGCCCATAAAACCATGATTTTGGATGCAGGACATCTTTGTCAGAATCTTTACCTGGCCAGTGGGGCCATAGGCTGTGGTACCTGCGCCATTGGATCCTACAATCAGGACTTAATGGATCAGTTCCTTGGTTTAGATTCAGATCAAGAATTTGTCGTCTATGTGGCTCCAGTGGGGAAAATTGAAGCCTGATCATAGCTAGAATTCTATTGAAGCACCATCCAATACCTTTATACCAGCTATAGACCTTAGCTCCTCCATTAGATGGAAGAGGGCAAGGTCTTTTTGCTTTGCCTCCACCATAACATCAAAATCTCGGTTCAAGGATTTAGCTATCCTAATAAAGTCCATTAAAAAGTCAACATCAACATAATCAGCATGGGCCCGTAGCTGCTTCTCACATTTAGGACTCGAAAGATGGATTTTAGGAGGAAGGACTTCGCTATTCCAGGTATCAAAAATATCCTGGAGGAAATCCTTAAGGTTTTCTCCCTGATGATTGCAAAAATGATGGTGAATATCTAATACCATGGGAACCTTTACGGTTTTGCATATTTCTAGAACCTCCTTGGCAGTAAATGATTTATCATCATTTTCAAGGATAATCCGTTCCTGAAATCGGGAATCAATTTGACGAAACTGTTCAATGAATCGTTCTATAGATTTCTTTTTACTGCCATAGGTGCCTCCCACATGAATAACTAGCTTTGCCTCCTGGGGAGAAAGGCCCATGGCTTCAAAGAGGCTGACATGGTATTCTAAATCCTGTAGAGCAGTATTAAATACCTCTCGATTAGGGGTGTTGATAACGGTGAAATGATCAGGATGAGCACTGACCCGTAAATTATGCTTTTTAATATATTCTCCGATTTTTTCATAGAGGGGGAGAAAGGGAGTGATGTAGTCCCAATCAAATACATCATTATGGGTAATGAGGGGGACAAGCTTTGAGGTGAAGCGGTAGAGCTTAATATTGTGGGCCACGTTATAGAGGAGTACCCTGCGGGTAATCTCTAAGTTTTCCTTTACAATTGACTGCAGCTTATGCTTCTTGGTATCCTCATCGGGTAACTGAGAAAAACGCTTATAGGTCAGGGTTTTATTAGGGGAACCATCTTGAAGTTGCAGGGCAATGGCTACATAACCAAAACGAATCTTCATAGGTAATCACCTCATCTATAGTTGCAGGGGAAGGCCTGCTTTATGTTATATATATATAATCTTCCCTGAAAACATTGGAAATATAACAGGGGAGAGGGGGGGATGTATAAAATCCCACAAATGCACTTGGGATTAAACGAGAGTGTAGTTTTGTGGCGGACATTCAACGGGTGATTAATAAGTGATAATTATTATCAATTAGATAGAATAAAAGGGGCTTCATTAGATCATTATAGTAGATAATAAAAATCATGAAACTATGACAGATTACAGTAAGCTAGAATCCATCGACAAAATTCTTTTTTAAGTGACCAGTTATTCAACTATGTCATAAATCACTTTGCTGGGCTATAGTAATGATTTATAGATATTTTAGCCAGGTAAAATTGGGACGAAATTAATAGATCTATGAAAAATCACAAAATGGCTTACGCTAAAAATAAGTTTAATAAGCCAGCTAATAATTTATTATAGTATAAATCAGCATTTTACAGATATAATTTAATGACCACTTAAAAATAATTTAAGGTTAGCTATAGGGTATATAAAATTATAATATTATTCTGAGAAGCGAGGAAAGGAACAGACACAATATCAGTTCAGTCTAGTGAGGATAAGATCTATTATTATCTATTCAACTATTCTTTAAATGTATATTTAGGGAATAGTACTGTTTGAAATTTAAAAATGATATTCATTGTCATTTAAATTCATTACTGATCTTATGTTCTGTTTTCCTAATAGTTTGATCCTATAGTCTATTGCTTATTGATGATTATTTAATCATTCAATTTGATAAAGGCTTTACAGAAATAATTATTTTGTAGCAGAATCTGTTGGTCAAAAATATGCAGTACTGTAAGACAAAAATATAGATATTAAAAATACGTTAGCTATCCCTATTACTATTTAACTGTACCCCTCTCCCCATGAATGGTCTATTGTATTTCTCTTGAAATCTTTTATATCCAAAGATGTAGCCAGCAAAGTTAAAGGTAACCTCTTTTTTAGATAATTGTAATTAGATTTCTGATCTAAGCCTACAATAGTTACTGTAGGAATGTCTTTAAGCGTCGGTGTAAATCTTTGATTCCTTAGTTATCTATCGTAAAAACTTCTCCTACAAAAAGGTGTATTTATACTCTTTTTATTATCTGCTGATCCAACGGATAAAAAATTCTCCCCTAGATAATACCCTTAAATTACTGTATTTACCTTCATGGTATGAGGTGGTAAAAATGAGACTAAAGTCCTGTATTGTCGAATTTTGGAATTTTATGTTGACACACCCCCTAGGGTATAGTAACTTTTATAGTATAAATACTTTTACATAGATAGTATTAGTATTGCGTTTGATGTGCCGAAATAATTGACTTAAAAAAATCAAAATTAAGGGGGACACAATTAATGAAGAAGTATGAGTTTCAGGTTGATAACGGTAAAAAGCTGTTATTGATTAAGGGGAGCGGTATGTTTTCACTTGATGATGCCAAAAGTTTCATGGCTGATTATAAGAAACAGATCACTCAAATTGATGTAAAAGATTTTACTTTGGTAATTGATTCAAAGGACATTAAAGTAAATGGCCCTGAAATTGTTCCATTATTGGAGGAAATGATTCAGCTCTATGCAGCAACTCCATTTAAGAAGCGCTTCAGTGTAATTATTGAGTCTGCCATTGCGCAATCTCAAGTAAAGCGAGTTGGAAAGAATGATTATACCACAGCCTTTACCTTCGTTCCATCTGTGGAGGATGCCTTAAAGCAATTATAAGAGAGGTACAGATTTTCTTCAGTAAAAATTGCGGATATGCCGACCTTAAAGATCAGCATATCCGTTTTTCTGTTGCATTAATGAATGGCGATTATTTTTTACTATAAAACCTTCGACTATTGTCTAGTACCCTGCTAAAACTGGTAAAGTACGGCAGATATATTATATCCTGAGCCGATGGAAATTAACACTACCTTTGAACCAGGTACTATTTTTTTATCCTCTAGGGCATGCTTTAACGCAATGACTGGGCTGCTGCTGCCGGTATAGCCATATTGATCCCCTATAAAGGTGGTTTTATCTAAGCTAAAGCCCATTTTCTCACTGGTATCGTGGATGGCAGCCCTGGAAAATTGAGAAAAAATCAGATGATCAACATCCCTTAAGCCTAACTGGTTTCTATCTAACAGGGTCGTAATGGCCTTAGACCATTCGTCGGCTAAAAAACTAAAGTCAAAGGGAACATTCCCTGCCATTTTTAATTCGTCGGCCACATCATCTCTGTGGATTTGAGAAAAGCCGCACACGGGAATATGGACAGTATAATGATAATCTGAATTCGTTATGTATTGGGAATCGATAAAGCCCCTGGGGCTTCCTTCTATTTTGTTTTCTAATATAATGGCAGCACTGGCATCGCCAAAGGTTGCGTAAAACATGGGGTCCTTCTCTGTGGCATGGGGAGTAATTAAAAGTGTCCCTACCACCAAGGCGTATCGAAGACTCGGGTTTGTTCTCATATTACGGGATACCTGATCAATGGCTGTAATCATCCCTGTACAGCAGCCATTCATATCATAGGTAATATGGGCATTTTTTGCTTTTAAAAAATGATGGAGCTTCAGTGCATTTGTTGGGGAGGTAAATTCAGGAGTTTCAGAAACAAATAAAATCATATCTAGCATATCCGCTGTAATACCTGCATCTTCCAAGGCCTTTTCTGAAGCCTGAAGAGCCATATCAATTGCATTCATATCTGGGTCAGCCTGTAAACGAGTTTCCCTGCCTAGATTATTTAACATTTTTGAAACATCAATATCAAGCTTTTTAAAATGGTCAATGTAATAGTCATTCTTCATTACCTTGGTGGGATGATAGGTACCAATTCCTGTAATATTAACATTTCTGTGTTCCATTCCTCATACTCCCTTTCCTTGTCCAATTTTAATGAATCTTGTTATATATTGTATATATTTCGTAGATGATATATAAATTTTACATATTTTTTCATATATTGTCAATTTATTTGTCGAAAAATAGTGCTTAAGACCTATGGTTTTTCTTATCAATTTCCCTTAACACAACTTGTTTCCCTTGAATTTCAAGGCCATAGAGGATAAAATAGCTTTAGGGGTGATGCTTATGAAAAAGAAAAAACAGATACAGGTACATAATAAATCCGATCGTCCTGACAATATTGTCTTAAAGGAGCACCAAATTATTGAAGCCTCCCTAGAGATTGAAGCCCAGTTACCGGCCTTTATGGGAGACTTTTTTCTCTATTTAAAAAATGCCGTAGCCCTTTCTACTCGATTGGCCTATTTACAGGATATTCTCTTCTTCTGCCGATACTTGGTGAATGAAACAAGACTGACGACAGCAGAGAAACCAATTGATATTACCCAGGATGAATTTAATCAAATTACAGCCAAGCACATCAATCGTTTTATTGGGGACTATTGTACCCGCTATATGATTAAAAATGACGATCATATCAATATTAAAGTTGTGGAAAATCATAATCGGGCCTTAGCCAGGAAACAGTCTTCCCTTTCGGTCTTATTCAAATACTTGTATAGGGATGAGCTGATTAAAAATAACATTACCGATGGTTTTAATCCCATTCGACTGCCTAAGCCCCAGCCCGATGCCATTAAACGATTGGAAATTGATGAGGTGGCTCGGCTATTAGATGTGGTAGAAAGCGGTGAAGCCTTCACTGAAAAGGAACGGATTTATTGGGAAAAAACCAAGTACCGTGATCGGGCGATTCTTCTCTTATTCGTTACCTATGGGCTTCGTCTAAGCGAGCTGCAGCAATTGAATGTTTCCTCCTTTAATTTTAGCCGGGGGGAATTCAGAATTTATAGGAAGCGTGGGAAGGAGGTATTAATGCCTACAAATCGAACCTGTGAAAGGGTTATTAAGGAATATGTAGAGCTGGAACGCCCTACCCCGGCCCCCGATGATGAAGACAGCAAGGATGCGCTGTTTTTATCAATGCAAAGGAAGCGAATGACAGCCAGGGCAATTCGGAACCTTGTTAAAAAGTATACGGCCTATGTTTTAGATACAACAGCTGACAATGGCTATAGTCCCCATAAACTGAGGGCTACGGCGGCTACATCTTTGATTCAGCAAGGATTTTCTATTTATGACGTTCAAAATTTACTTGACCACGATAATGTTACGACGACCCAGCTCTATGCTGCCCATAAAAAGAATGTTAAACGGGAAATTATAAAGAATTTTGAGTGGATTGAGGAATGAATCAGAAATTTCAATTATTGCGAACAAACGTTTGTGAAATGCTATAATTTATGGTATAATATAGGAAATGATTTTGAAATGAGAGGAGCTCTTCTATGTATGATGATTTAAGCAGCAAGCAAATAGAGATATTACGATATATGAAAAGCCAGATTAGTGTAAAGGGATACCCACCTTCAGTTAGGGAAATTTGCGAAGCTGTAGGCCTTCGATCTACCTCCACTGTCCACGGTCACCTTGCTAAGCTAGAGGATCGAGGCTATATTCGGCGGGATGCTACCAAGCCCAGGGCCATTGAAATCCTATCCAATGATAATGAATATCCTCATATTCAAAAGAATAAAGAGATGATCCATATCCCCATAATTGGTAAGGTCACAGCAGGGCAGCCTATTCTGGCAGTGGAAAATATTGAAGACACCTTTCCCATGCCTATAGATTTTATTGATGGGAGTAATGCGAACCTATTTATGCTTTCTATTAAGGGTGAAAGTATGATTGAAGCCGGAATTATGGATCGAGATTATGTGGTGGTGCGACAGCAGTCCGTAGCCCATAATGGTGATATTGTTGTGGCCATGATTGGCGAAGAAGCCACTGTAAAGCGATTTTATAAGGAAAAGGGTCAGTTCAGACTACAGCCGGAAAACAGCTTGATGGATCCCATCATCGTGGATGAGGTCTCTATTTTAGGTAAGGTTGTCGGTGTTTTTAGAAAGATGTAAATAAACCGTAGCCGCCAAATCGCCAAATGCCCCGCTTCTGGGCATTCGCTATCATAAAACCTTTCTATACATTTATCAATAGCCCCAGGGAAACGGTAATGATGTCTTCCCCGGGGCTTAACATTTTTGATGAAACTATTCTGATGCTAAGGCCTGAACATTTTTGAGGGCCATCAGGGCACCAAGCTTTGAGTGCTCATAGGTGAGGCCCCCTTGAAAATAGGCCACATAAGGAGGCCTTATGGGCGCATCGGCACTTAATTCAATGGATGATCCCTGTACAAAGGCTCCGGCGGCCATAATAACTGGATCATCATAGCCCGGCATATCCCAGGGTTCAGGTTTGACGAAGGAATCCACTGGAGCCGCGGCCTGGACACCTCGGCAAAAGGCGACTACTTTTTCCGGGCTTCCCAGCTCGATGGACTGAATAATGTCACTTCGCTGATCATGGACCCCGGGCTTAATGGCATAGCCCTCCCCTTCAAAAAGCTTGCCGCAAAATACTGCTCCCTTCATGGCTTCACATACGATATGGGGAGCAATAAATAGACCCTGGAACATGGCTCTTGACTGACCGAAGGTCAAACCGCATTCCTTACCGATCCCTGGAGAGGTTAGCCGATAGGACACGGCTTCGATTAAATCCCTTCTCCCTACAATATAGCCACCAGTTAAGGCTAAGCCGCCACCGGGGTTTTTAATCAAGGAGCCAGCCATCAAATCTGCTCCTACTTCTGTTGGCTCCTGCTTTTCTAAAAATTCCCCGTAGCAGTTGTCAATCATACAGATGGTCTGAGGATTAATTGACTTTACCAATTGAATAATTTTTTCTATCGCAGCAATGGTTAAGGCATTTCGGAAGCCATAGCCCGTGGAACGCTGTATGTAGACTAAAGCGGTACTGGGGGTAACAGTTCTTCTAATGCCTTCAAAATCCACATTACCATCCCCTAGAAAATCCACCTGTTGATAGGCTATACCTAACTTCATTAAGCTGTTTCGATAATCGCCGCCAATTCCAATAAGCTCGTCCAGAGTGTCATAGGGCTTTCCCGTTACCGACACCATCTCATCCCCTGGGCTTAAAACGCCCGATAAGGACAGGGTTAAGGCATGGGTACCGTTAACAATGATGGGGCGAACCAGAGCATCTTCTGTTGCGAAAACCTGGGTGTAGACCTCCTCTAGCTTGTCCCTTCCCAGGTCATTATACCCATAGCCTGTTGTCCATTGAAAATGCTGATCGCTTAATCGACAGCGCTGCATTGCCTTTAGTACCTTATATTGATTATATTCCTTTATTTCCTGAAAGCTTTGAAACGTCTCCTTAAGGCTTGATTCTATTGCTGTTGCCTTTGCCACCAGGGCCTGGGGAATTCCAAACAGCCTTGTTAGTACATTGGTATCTTCTGTCATTTAGACCTTTCCTCCTTTGTGATACTGGTTCTTGCAGCAGATAGGGCATTGATTGTTTTTAAAGTATTCTATTTTCATTGCCAGAGGGATATAGCTGAGGGCTTTTTCATACCCTTCTTTGCTGCCCACGGTTCTGCCTAATCGATAGCCTATTAATAGGATCAATAAATTAATAATAATGATGGCTCCATATAGCATTATACCCCTCCTAATACTGGTGATACAAGTAATTTATTAAAAATGCTGTGGGTAAGACAATTACAGTGTTGATCCAATTGATTAAAAACACACCTACGAACAAAATTCCACAGAAAATAATTACTTCGCCCCGGCCAAATTTGATACAATAATTATGATAGCCATAGACTTGATCATAACTTATGTCAAATATATCATCAATGAGCTGAATCAGTAAAATGATCAAAAAACCATGGAGAAGGCTAAAAAAAGGAATCAACAGTAAAGAGGCAGTCATCACCAGCAGGGCCTCCTGATAGGCCTTGAGCTTAAGGGGAAGCAGTTGCCCCCCCATGGGAAACATCCCGATGATATAGGCCGAAGAAAAGAGGCTAAAGCTGTAAGCCCTGTCAAGGGTCATAGCCACCCCAAGGAAAAGCAGGCAATAGGGCAGTTTAAATTTTTGCAGCCCCTGTATTGCCCTGCTCACGGAGACTTGATCTTGATCCACTTCGTCATCTAATAGCTTAATCACTAGGCCTATAAATATAACTGCTACGTATCGCTTACATATTTCTGCCCACAAATTGCTTCACCTCTCTAAATCCTAAGGTATTGACCGTTGACAAGGGGATCACATAGGTATTGGGATATCGGCTTTGCATCTTCTTTAGGCCCTCCTGGGCCTGGGGTAAATCCATTTTATTGGCTAAAATGCAGTACCCTCCCCTTAACCCTCCATAGCGATTAATTTGGTCGTCTATGTGGGTGAGGCCAAGACTTTGATCCTGTGCCACAAGGGAGGCATCTATCAGATGAAGCACCACCTGGGAAGCCTGGATATTTTCCAGGGTTAAGGCCATGGATTTTCTTATGTAGGGGTCCTCGTGGATACCGTCAATCACACCTCCGGTATCTAAAAGCTTTAGCTCCTTTACTCCCTTGTAGACTGGCAGTTGTAGCTCTATTTCGCAGATTTCCTTTGTCTTAAAGGGAGACTGGCTAATAAAATATTTCTGAGCCATCTCAAGGTCATAGGCCTGTCTTCTTATCTCTCCCTCGGGGCTTTTGAAGGTGAGATGACATTTTGTTATTCCTAAATAGGCTGCAAAGCCTAAGAAAAATGAAGATTTACCTACATTGGGTTTGCCAATTAATATACAGCTTGTCATGATACTCACCATCCGATAACATGTTTTTACCTTAAAAAAACTCCCCGCCATGATAAAGCATATGCTTGGGAAGTAAAAACCATGACACTAAAGAAGCCTTTCTTCAAGGGTAAAGTCTTCACGTAAAAGGGTCATTAAATCCTCCATGGAGCACTGCTTCTTATCCTTTAGCCGTACTGCATGTCTGCGGATGGCCCGTTCTATTAGGTTCCTTACCAGCCTTGCGTTCCCTGAATGGACCCCTTCCCGAATCCTTTTTTGAGATAAGAGGTGGTAAAGCTTTGCCTTGGCAGACTTGGAAAGGGTATATTCCCGAGTCTTCACCATGGTTTCTGCGATTTCCACCAGCTCCTCTATGGAATAATCTTGAAAATCCATGTGAATGGGGAAACGTGATTGCAGGCCCGGATTTATTTTTAAAAAATTGTCCATTTCCTCTTGGTAGCCTGCCAAAATTAAAATCAAGCGATCCTTATGATCTTCCATGGCTTTTACCAGGGCATCAATTGCCTCCTTACCGAAGTCCTTTTCACCGCCTCGAGCTAAGGAATAGGCTTCATCTATAAATAAGATTCCCCCCAGGGCTTCCTTTACCTGTTCCCGAACTTTTTGGGCTGTATGTCCAATATATTCACCCACCAGGTCTGCCCGCTCCACCTCAATTAGATGGCCCTTTTCCAATACTCCCTTAGCCCTAAAAATCTTACCCATCAATCGGGCAACGGTGGTTTTACCGGTACCGGGATTTCCTTTAAAAATCATGTGCAGCACCAGTGCATCTGCGTTTAAGCCCTGGGCCCGTCTTTTCTCTTGAATATCGGTATAGGCCAGAATTTCTTCCATTAGACCCTTTACGGTTTGCAGGCCAATTAAGGAGTAGAGTGAATCAAGGGTCTCTTCAAGGGTTTCCAGGGGCTCTTGATTGGATTTAGAATCCTTAGACCTTGTGTTAATGATCAGATGATCAAAAAACTCATTGGTAGACAAGTTTCCCGAGGCCAATGAGTAGTATTTACCTGTAAATCGATTGACATTATTATTATTTTTCATGTCCTCAATCTCCTCAAAATAGATGCTATTCTATCATATTCACGATAAAGCAAAAAAGTAATAAAATCAGGAAAAACGAACTTCCCTATGAAATAAAAAAATTCCCCATGTATGCTGGGGAATCTTGTTCTTTCATAGGAAAGTTCAACTTTTTTTGTTCTGTTACCCTTGGTTTTTAATAGTTTGGGTTAAATTTACTGTTACAGTGGGGGAAATTGTTGATACAGCATGCTTGTAAATCAGCTGCTGCTTTCCATCGGAATCCAAGACAATGGTATAATTGTCAAAGCCCTTAACTAAGCCCTTTAGCTGAAATCCATTCACTAAATATATTGTGATAGGAATATTTTCCCTTCTGACCTGATTTAAAAACACATCCTGCAAATTAATCGTATTTTTCATGGGGTGGCCTCCTCAAAATTTATAGTAGCTTATAAAATTACTTATTCGATAAGAAGTTAAAATGTCCTTCAACCTCTTGCATAATCACTGCAAATAATTTCTCCCTGTGGGGGTAATGGGAAAGATTATACCATTTTATCATATTGTACCTTTTAAACCAGGTCAGCTGCCTTTTGGCGTAACGACGGGTGTCTCTTTTTAAAATATCAATAGCCCCTGCCAGGTCCCAACGGCCCTTCAAATAGGCGATTATTTCCTTATAGCCCAAGCCTTTGAAAGCAGTAAGGTCCTCTGAATAGCCCCTTTCTAACAGAGACTGGACCTCTTCAATTAAGCCCTGGTCGAGCATTAAATCGACTCGCTGATTTACTCTTTCATATAATTCCTCCCGATCCCTTGTTAATCCCAGGATTAGGCTGTCATAATCATCCTCGGGAAGGATATCGCTGCGAAAGTCCCCCATCCTTTCACCCGCTAGGTTCACCTCCAGGGCCCGAATTACCCGCTTGATATTGTTTGGATGAATCCGCTCTGCCGCCTCGAGATCCAGTTCCTTGAGTCTATTGTGAAGATATTCAGGGCCCAGGGTCTTAGCCTCTTCCTCCAGCTGACTTCGTAGCTGCCAGTTAGAAACACTGCTGGTAAAATCCATTTTATATAACAGGGAATTGACATAGAGTCCCGTTCCCCCCGCCACAATGGGGAGTTTCCCCCTGGAAGTAATCTCATTGATCAAATCCTTTGCCCTTCGCTGAAATTCCGCCACTGTAAAGGATTCATTGGGTTCAATGCAATCTATCAGGTGATGGGGAATCCCTTCCTGCTCTTCGAGGGTGGGCTTGGCTGTACCAATGTTCATATGCCGATATATTTGCATGGAGTCTGCTGAAATAATTTCGCCTCTTAATTCCTTTGCCAAATAAATTGCCGTATCGGTTTTCCCCACGGCCGTAGGGCCAACCACGAACAGCACCTTTGTCTTCAAGGGCTTCACTCCCTTCTATTGTATTCGTTTAAAGTGTTTTTCTATTTCACGCTTGGTCAGCATCAACAGAATAGGTCGACCATGGGGACAGGTCAAGGGTGGCTCAAGCTGACTTAAATCCTTCAATAGGGCCATTACCTCCTGATCACCCAATCGATCCATAGCCTTGATGGATTCCTTGCATGATTTTTGGATTAGTCTTTCATGGAAGGGCTGATGCTTGTCGTAACCAGTCTTTAATTCATCAATGGTGTCTAAAAGAAATTGATAATTTCTGGGAATACCTAACACCATAGGAACACCCCTGATGATAATTGTATTCTGCCCAAAATCTTCTATTTCAAATCCTATGGGTTTAAATTTGGGTAAATAGGTCTTAATAATTTCATAATCCTCCGTGGACAGGGAAAGCACCTGGGGAGCCAGCAGGCGCTGGGTGACCACCTCTTGGGCTTCAAATTCCCTAATTAAACGATTATAATTCAGCCGCTCATGGGCAGCATGTTGATCTATTAAATACATGCCATCGTCCTTCTCTAATATAATATAAGTTTGAAAGAGCTGACCGACAACCTTAGTGTCTGTCAATAGACTGGCAAGAAAATTTCGCTGCTTTATCCCTTCAGCAGGTGCTTTAGATGATTCAGTCTGGGCAATGATTTTCTGCTGCTCTTGAACCAGCTGTTGAAACACAGGCTGGGGTCTTGGTTCCTCAACCTTGATATTTACCTCCCCCAGAGGCTCTGGGGGCTGATGGTAGGCTGATGAAGGCTCCTTCACCCGCTCTTCCTGATCGATGGGGCTCGCTGGAATGATAATCGGCTGTTTTTTTTCAAGCCCTTGAATTGGCTGAAGCCCGATGGGGGGAATCGTCATTTCCGCAGATAAAGCCCTAGAGATACGTTTCTCAATATAGCGCTTCAGCTCCTCTTCGTGATGGAATTTTACTTCGGTTTTGGTAGGATGTACATTTACGTCAAGGACAGAAGGCTCCAGGTGAATATTGAGTATGCAAATGGGGTATTTGTTGATTGGCAGCCTTTCCTTATAGGCATTTTCAATGGCCTGATAAATGACCTTATTTTTTACATAACGACCGTTAATAAAAATAATTTCGTATCCCCTGTTCCCCCGCACATAGGTGGGCTGACTGATGTATCCCTCTATGGGGTAGTCACCGGCTTCCTTTTCTAAGTAAATTAAATTTTTATACATATCCCGATCAAATACCGATAGAATCGTTTGGGAAAGGTCTCCATTCCCAGGGGTGGTAAACATAATATTATTATTGTTAATATACTTGAAGGCAATGTGGGGCTTGCTTAAGGCCAAGCGGGTAATGATTTCGGTAATCTTTCCTGTTTCGCTGGAGGTACTCTTCATAAATTTAAATCGGGCCGGGGTATTAAAGAAAATGTTTTTCACCATCATGGTGGTTCCCAGGGGGCAACCTACCTGCTTCCTATTGACTGCCCTCCCTCCTGCCAGCTCCAGGGATACACCGTGGGGCTGATTATCAGGTCGAGTAATGATTTCTACCTGGGATACAGCAGCAATACTGGCCAGGGCTTCTCCTCGAAAGCCCAGGGAATAGATTTTCTCTAAATCCTCGAGACCAGTAATCTTTGAGGTGGCATGTCTTAAGAAGGCAGATTCCACTTGATTTTCTGGTATTCCCATCCCGTTGTCCGTAACTCGGATGAGCTTCTTGCCCCCCTCCTTAATCTCTAAGATAATGGAGGCAGCTTCAGCGTCTATGGCGTTTTCTACCAATTCCTTTACCACGGAATAGGGACCCTCTACCACTTCCCCTGCTGCGATTTTATTAATAGTTTGGTCATCTAATAATCGAATCATGATCCAAGCTTACCTCCCTGGGGTAGTTGATTCAGCTTTTTCTGAAGCTGTGCTAATAGATTCAAAGCCTCAATAGGAGTTGTATTTAAGAGGTTAATACCCTTTAACTCCTCTACAATAGATTGCTGATACAAACTGTCAAAATTCATTTGAAGTGGAGAAATCTCAACTGGCTCCTGGGTCACGGCTATCTCTTCTATGGAATTTAGCTCAAGGGGTTTTTCCTTGGCGATATCATTTTCCTCCAGCTGGTGTAATATTTCATTGGCCCGATCGATGACCTTAAGAGGAAGGCCTGCCAATTTTGCCACCTGTATCCCGTAGCTTTTATCAGCACTGCCTTCAACCACCTTTCTCAGGAAGATAATATCATCCCCCTCCTCTTTAACGGAAATTCGATAATTTTTTACCCCATGAATTTTCCCCTCAAGTTCGGTCAGCTCATGGTAATGGGTTGAAAAGAGGGTTTTAGCTCCAACCAGCCTGCTAATATGCTCAATGACAGACCAGGCAATACTAAGTCCGTCAAAGGTACTGGTTCCCCTGCCGATTTCGTCTAAGATCAGCAGGCTGTTGGCGGTGGCGCTATTTAAAATATTAGCCATTTCACTCATTTCTACCATAAAGGTACTCTGGCCCTGGGATAGGTCATCGCTGGCTCCCACCCGGGTGAAAATTCGATCGACAATTCCGATCTTACCCTGGCTGGCAGGAATAAATGACCCAATTTGGGCCATCAATACAATAATGGCTACCTGTCGCATATAAGTTGATTTCCCTGCCATATTAGGCCCAGTTATTACTGAGATTTGATGGGCTCCATGATCCATATAGGTATCATTATTGATAAAGTGCTCACTGCCCAGCATTTTCTCCACTACAGGGTGACGGCCCTCCTGAATATGAATAATGCCTTTAGAATTCATTTGAGGCTTTACATAATGACCCTCTGCTGCCACCTCAGCCAGTGAAATTAACACATCAAGGGCAGCAATGGCTGAGGCGGTCCGCTGAAGTCTTTTCACCTGTTTCGACACTGTCTCTCTGACCCCTACAAACAGCTGCTGCTCAAGGGCAATGATTTTTTCTTCGGCGCCCAGAACCTTAGCTTCCATTTCCTTGAGCTCTGGGGTAATATATCGTTCACAGTTGGCCAGGGTTTGTTTACGAATGTAGGAATCGGGCACCAGCTTTAAGTAGGATTTAGTCACCTCTATGTAATAGCCGAATACCTTATTGAAGCCAACCTTTAGATTTTTAATGCTGGTCTTTTCCCGCTCTGACATCTCTAAGCCAGCAATCCATTGCTTTCCTTCCCGGGAGGCTAGTTGAAGCTCATCTACCCTGGGATGATAGCCAGTTTTGATCACGCCCCCTTCCTTTAGGGTAAGGGGAGGGTCATCTATAATGGCTTGTTCAATTAAATCCGTAATATCATTGAGGGGATCCAATTGGTCATATAGGGTTTTGATCAGTCCTTTACTGGCTTCCAACAGGACTTTAATTTGGGGTACTTGATTAAGGGAGACCTTTAGGGCCACTATATCCCTGGGAGTAGCAGAGCCGTAGGCAATTTTAGCTGAAAGCCGCTCAATATCATAAACTCGTTTTAGATAGTCCTGCAGATCACCCCGTAAGAGGAGGTCACCCTTGAAGGCTTCTACTGCATCTAACCGCTGATTGATTTTATCAGTGCTTAACAGAGGCTCCTCAATCCACTTCCTAAGCATCCTTCCTCCCATGGTAGTTTGGGTACGGTCCAAGACCCATAACAGAGAACCTTTTTTGCTTTTGCTTCGGATCGTTTCCGTTAATTCTAAGTTTGACCGGGTGGTCAAATCCAATACCATGGTGTCTCTGATATAGTAAACATTCAGCTGATTAATGTGACCAAGGGTTCTCTTTTGGGTGGTGCCAAGATAGTCTATTAAAGCTCCTGTGGCATTGATCCCCATATGATTTTCGATTAGGCCTAAGCCATCTAAAGCCATTACATTAAAATGATTTTTTAGCTGATTAGAGGCATAGTTTTCTTCATAGCACCAGGAGGGTTGGGCATTGACCACCAGGTCAAATTGTTTTGAAAGCCCTTGAACCAGGATATCCATATCCTGTTCTTCTTCTATGTAATAAATAATTTCCTTTGGTTGAATTTTAGAGACCTCATCCAGAAATTTTTGCTTTATATTTGCCCCTGTGATTTCTGTTGCCATCAGCTCCCCGGTGGTTAAATCCCCATAGGCAATTCCCCAGCCTCTGGAGCAGCCATATACAGACATAATATAGTTATTTCTCTTTTCGTCTATTAGTTGGGTATCCATAATGGTACCGGGGGTAACGACCCTTACCACATCCCGTTTAACGATTCCCACCGCCTGAGAGGCGTCCTCCACCTGCTCGCAGATGGCTACCTTAAACCCCTTGGTGATTAAACGATCAATATAGCTGTCTACGGAATGGTGAGGAACACCACACATGGGAGCTCGCTCCGCTTGTCCACAATCTCGACCCGTTAAGGTAATTTCCAGCTCCCTTGAGGCGATTTCTGCATCCTCAAAGAATAGCTCATAAAAATCTCCCAGCCTAAAGAATACCAGTGTATCCTGATATTGGTTCTTAATCTCCATATATTGCTGCATCATGGGTGTTAACTTACTCAAGCTACCACCTCCCCCTTCCTTATTCGGTCTAAAATTATTATAACAAATAACCCAGGGTTAAACTATAGTATGGTTCTAATTAAACCATAAAAATCCCAGGGAAAAGATCCACCGGGATTTTGGTTTTTTAAATCAGCTCACCATTTAAAGAGAAGGTTTTGGGATCGGTTATTTTTACCTGTACCAGCTGACCGATTAATGATTCATCCCCAGAAAAGTTAACTAATTTGTTTTGACGGGTTCGTCCCATTAAACGGCTGGGGTCGGTTTTGCTGGGACCCTCTACCAGTACCTCCACTGTTTTGTCGAGATAGCCTTGATTAATGATACCACAGATTTCATTAACCCTTTCCACCAGACGGTTAAAGCGTTCATGCTTGACAGTATCCTCTACCTGAGCCTCGATTTTGGCGGCAGGGGTACCTTGCCTGATGGAATACAGAAAGGTAAAAGCCGCATCGAAGCCCACCTGGTTGACGATGTCCAGGGTATGGGCAAAGTCTTCCTCAGTTTCCTCTGGAAAACCTACGATGATATCGGTTGTAAGAGAAACATTAGGTACCCTCGTCTTAAGCTTATTTACCAGGTTCAAGTATTTTTCTTTGGTGTAGCTTCTGTTCATTGCCTTTAATACAGCATTGCTGCCAGACTGGAAGGGTAGATGAACATGCTCGCATACCTTATTACAGGTGGCTATGGCATCAATTAAATCCTCAGACAAATCCTTAGGATGGGAAGTCATAAAACGAATCCGTTCGATCCCCTCTACCTTATTTAATTCCCGTAATAGATCAGCGAAGGTAACGTCACCATCCAAGGTCTTGCCATAGGAGTTGACATTTTGACCTAATAGGGTGATCTCCTTAGTTCCATGCTGGACTAAATCAGTGACCTCCGCAAGGATGTCGGCTACTTCCCGGCTTCTCTCTCTGCCCCGGGTATAGGGGACGATACAGTAGGTACAGAAATTGTTACAGCCAAACATAATATTGACAAAGGTTTTGATATCATATTTTCTAATTACTGGAACACCTTCTATAATTTCGCCCTCCTGCTCCCATACATCCACCAGCATATTTTCTGAATGCAGGGTATTAGCTAAAAGCTCAGGAAATTTATGCAGATTGTGGGTGCCGAATACCAGATCCACGTGTCGGTATTTTCTTTTTAGTTCCTCTACTACTTGGGGTTGCTGCATCATACACCCGCATACGGTGATGATTAGATCTGGATTATTTTTTTTCAAGCTTTTTAGCGCTCCCAAATTGCCATACACCTTCAATTCTGCATTTTCTCGAACGCAGCAGGTATTGAATATAATCAGGTCGGCCTCTTTCTTATCATCAGTGGATTGATATCCCATGGTTTGAAGCATTCCTGCCAGCTTTTCAGAGTCATGCTCATTCATTTGACAGCCATAGGTTGTGATAATATATTTTTTTTCCCTTTTTTCCTCCAGGTTTTTATGCCTCATGGCTTCGATAAATTCCTGCTGGGTTTGTATGTCTAATGAAGTTACTTCATATTCCTTGCTTCTCTTCAATTCTGCTTCCTCCCTAATCTCAATTATGGTTATGTGATAATGACACATTAATAGCGTCATTGTAGGAATGACCTTTGAAAATTAACGTTGTCTACGCTATTTATTATATAACCATTTGATTCTATTTATCAATTATACCCTAAAATAGCCCAGAACAAAAGTGACTACCGCCACGTTTGTTTTCCAGGGAGATCATGGGTTCCCTAGGAAGCTTCACTGTACCCACCTTATTTTAATAAGGGGTGACGTCTCCCTTAAACCCCTAAAAAAAAGCCAGCATTTAGCTGGCCCGATGATATCTCACCTGATCAATTTCCTGTCTCCATTCCTTTAGATAGCTTCGCAGCTCCTTCACTTTTCCTGAATAAATAAATACCTTCATTTCTACACCTCCAAAATATTTACCGAGTTTACTTATTTTTATTATACCCGAACATTAGTTCGATGTAAAGGATTTTTGAGAAATGATTTTATGCTCCAGAAAAAAATGCTAACTTGGAGTTGTCTTGTAAGAAGAAATCAGGTTATTTCTATCAGTGAGATGCTTTAGCTTTCCATAGATTTTGATTGCTGCAGCCGCTCTGCTAGAATATCCTCTGCTTCCGTAAGGGTGTTAGGAATTGGCAGCAAAATTCCCCTCTTTCTTAATCCCATAAATAGACCAGTTAAAATGGGTGGCTGCAGATGGGCCATTTTGAGGGATTCAACCTGGGTAAAAACCTCCTGGGGACTGCCGCAGGTAATCATTTTCCCCTCGTGAATTACATAAATTTTGTCTGCAATTTCAGGAACCACATTAATATCATGGGTTGTGGTAATCAACGTAATGCTATGTTCTTTGTTTAAATGATTTAATAGGGTAATCATCTCTGCCTTCGACTTAGGATCAAGGGCATCGAAGGGCTCGTCCATGATTAGTATTTTAGGCATCATTACCATGGCTCCAGCCAAGGCCACCTTTTTCTTCTGACCGCCACTGAGATAATGAGGAATTTTTGTCAGCAGCCCTTCAATACCTAAGCTTTTTGCCACATTTAATACCCGTTCTTCAATTTCTTGGGGAGGGTAACCATCATTTTTTAAGGTAAAGGCTATATCATCATAGACCCTTGGGCCAATAATTTGCTCATCTACGTTTTGAAAGACCACACCGATATTTTTACGGATCTCATTAAAATGTTTACTGGGCGCTCTCCCCAGAACCTCTACTACACCCTCTACGGGGGACAGCAGGCCTAGAATATGGGATAGGAGCGTGGTTTTACCCGCTCCATTGGGGCCTAAAATGACGATCCGCTCCCCTGGGTTCACTAAAAAATCTAAGCCACATATATTTACTTCGGTCTTGTCAGGATAAATATGCTTTAAGCATTTTACTTTTATAATAGGTTCCATGGTATCACCGTCCCAATTAAAATAATAAGTCCAGATCCAATAAAGTAGTAGTCTAAAGACTTTAAGGGCCAAAAATCATGGGTAACAGGAATGCCTCCCTGGTATCCCCTAAGGCTGTAAACCCGAAACATTCGTTCAGACATTTCAAAGGAGCGAATAATTAAAATCCCCAGGGCCCCTGTAATATTTCGAAGGTTGAAGATGGGATTGAAAGAGCGGTAGCCTCCCCTGAGCTTCATGCTTAATAAAAGATTTTCGATTTGTTCAATTAGGATGAAGAGAGAACGATAGGTAAATAAAAATATATCTACCAGTAATGTAGGCATAAAGAGGGATAAAAATCCAAATATGTCTACATAGGGTGTGGTGGTAATTAAAAGTAGCATCGTTAGGGCTGAGGTCACCGCCTTAAGTAATACAATCATCCCCAGAAGCCATGACTGCTGAAATTGTAAAATGGCAAAAAATAAGCTGAAAATTATCGGATAAATTATCAAATGGCCCACCTGCCCCAGGGGAACATTACCCAAAAATAGGAGCAATAAGACTACCCCCATTAGGATTCCCAGCTTTAAAAGGCTGCTGGTAATAATAAGGGAGGCAATTAAACAAGCAGCCAACAGGATTTTGGAAATGGGTCTGGCTTGATGAATTATGCTAGTCCCATTGATGGAGAGCTGATCTATTTCTGCAATATGCACTATAATCACCCATTTCTAAATTAATAACCAATTGATTACCTAGTTGATGATGTCACCAAATCAGGTCGTACCCGTATAAAAAAACGAACGATTAAAGCTGTGGCCACAGCTTCCAGAAGGATTCCCAGGGAGAAAACGATAATCAGGGCAGTCCAGCCTGAAAAAGCAAGATATTGAAATTCTGCCAGGGCACCATGATGATGGGGAGTTATTTCATTAATTCCAACTGCATTTGATACAATTCCAATCATTAAGGTTAAAGAGAGGATTAATGCAATGGCAGTGGCAATAATGGTACTAGGCATCTGCTTCATTTTTTTACTTAAGGTTCGATACAAATAGGTTCCCACCAGGACTTCCGTACCTATAACTAGTGTATTTAGGCCCACAATGGTGATTCCCCCATGACTAATCAGTGCCAAAATAAAATTAACCACAAAGACTGCGATAAAGCCCAGACCAGGACCTACTAAAATTCCCGACAGTACCCCAAGACTGATATGTAGTGGTAAAATTCCTAAGGGCACTGACATGGCAATCATCATAATAGCAGCCACAATTCCTGTCATAGGCACCTTTCTTCTGATTTCATCGCCCTTCATTTGTTTCAACAGCACTGTAAGAATAATAAAGGTCACGATGTAGCCGAGAATCCACCAAAGGGGTGAAATAACACCATCGGGTAAATGAAGATGACTCATAAGACATTCCTCCTTGTTTTTTAATTGCATATGATTTGCATTTATGTTTTATAATATTCCCTTTTTTGGTATTTGTCAAACCTCCAATTGGTAAAAGAAAGAAAAAAACTGCATCCATTTAAGGAAGCAGTTTTTCAATAATCTATTATATGGACTTAACCAGCTCTGAGCCAAGCTGACGGCATTTTTCTAAGTCGTCATCTCCTGGAGTCAGATTGACAATCAAGCCTTCCCCGACTACCTTACTGCCATAGGAATCCATTCTTTCCTCCCAATCCTTCATCCACTCTCCACTTCCCCAATCATAGGAACCGAAAAGAGCTGTTGCTTTTCCTGTAACTTTACCTTGTAATGATTCAACGAAGGGCTCCATTTCTGATTCTTCAAGGACCTCAGCCCCCATTGAAGGGCAACCTAGGGCGATGGCATCAGCTGAAGTGACATCTTCTGAGCTGGCTTCATCAACACTTAACAGCTTTACTTCTGCCCCCTCAGCCTTGGCCCCTTCAACAACTGCTTTTGCCATGGCCTCTGTGTTCCCTGTACCACTCCAATAAATAACAGATACCTTTTTCATATCTAAAAAACCTCCTTCAAATTAATGAGAACGAATATCAATATCATTAACATTATAACTCCTTATCAGCAAATTGTAAACAGGATTTTCTTAAATTTTTCTTATAGTACTAATCTTTAACATGTTTTGTAGATAATTTTATATAATTATAGAAAAACGTTACCACTTCTATGAAGCTATAGACTTTTTTGGAAATAATACATAAACTATTCTAAATATTAAAACTATTAACCCTAGTGAAACATTTTAGTGCCAATATTTTGGAAGTGTGATATGATTATTTTAATACTAGTTAAAATTATTTTATAGGAGGTTGAAAAAATGAATTTTTCGAAGCGGATCACTTCCATGCAAGAATCTCCCATTAGAAAACTTGTACCCTACGCCCAAAAGGCAAAGGCTCAAGGAAAAAAGGTGTATCATCTCAATATTGGACAACCGGATATTGAAACCCCTCCTTCCTTTATGGAGGCTATTAGGAATGTAGAAGAAAAGGTTTTGGCTTATTCCCTCTCTCAAGGTATGCCAGAGTTGATTACTGAAATTATTCGTTATTATAAAAAATATAACATGAATTTTGAAAATGATGAAATATTGATTACGAATGGCGGCTCTGAGGCCATATTATTCTCTATTATTGCCATAGCCGATGCAGGAGATGAGGTTTTGGTTCCTGAGCCCTTTTATACCAATTATAATGGCTTTAGCGCTGCTGTAGACGTAAGGGTAGCCCCCATCACCTGTCGTGCAGAGGATGGATTTCACCTGCCTTCTAAAAAGATGATTGAAGAAGCAATTAACCCTAAGACAAGGGCTATTGTTCTTTCTAATCCTGGGAACCCAACAGGGGTAGTTTACACCCCTGAGGAAGTTAAAATGCTTGCTGATTTGGCCAAGGAATATAATTTGTTTATTATTGCTGATGAAGTCTATCGAGAATTTGTCTATGATGGATTAGAATATACCAGCTTCGGAAATATTAAAGAAATTGAGGACCGTGTAATTATTGTTGACAGTGTTTCTAAACGCTATAGTGCCTGTGGTGCCAGAATCGGTTCTATAGCCAGCAAGAATAAGGAATTGATTAAGCAAATTTTAAAGCTCTGTCAAGGAAGATTATGTGTACCTACCCTGGAGCAGATCGGTTCTATAGAACTTTATAAAACGCCTGAATCCTATTTCAAATCGGTGAATGAAGAATATGATAAGCGAAGAAATATTGTTTTTGAAGGACTGAATGCCATTCCTGGGGTCCTATGTAAAAAACCTACCGGGGCCTTTTATGTCATTGCAAAGCTGCCTGTGGATGATGCAGAAAAATTCACTATCTGGATGCTGAAGGATTTCGATGCAGCAGGTGAAACTGTCATGCTGGCCCCTGCCGAGGGTTTTTATGCCACACCAGGACTAGGTAGAGATGAGGCAAGAATCGCCTACATACTGAATGAAAACGATTTACGAAAATCAATGGAGATCTTAAAGAGGGCCGTTGAAGCCTATCCAGGTAGAACAATATAGAGATTAAAAAATAGAGGAGTAAAAGCCGAGGAAAACACATCTCCTCGGCTTTATCAATCTTTAATCCTTATTCAATTTCACAACATCAACTATATTTTTGCTTCGTTTCTGCTATCCATGTATGTAGTTCCTTAGTCAATCTCATGATGTGTTTTAACCTATTCTCCCCAGATTGATTTGTAGCCTTATCAAAATCAACACCCTTCGTTAGTTCATCGATATAGGGGATAACATCTGGCTGAGAATCAGAATATGAGTCTACAGATTTGTTAAGCAGCAATGCATCTAGTCCCCAGGCTTCAGCAAAAGTATCGACAACCCTCTTTTGTCTAATTTTTTTCCATGCCTCAAAGGATTCATCGAAATTCATGCTACTTGGTAAATTTCCAGGAATCAATTCCGTATCCACAAACTCTTTTAAGAGCACTGCCTGCTCATCTTCACCCATGTTACTAAGTTCTTGTATTTGCTCATGGATAATCCGCAATGTTTCATTATCAACAGTTTGAATGCCATCCACGCTGCCAACCTTAGAGCCAATCAAACTCAAAATATGAGCTGCATCTATCACTTGGGTCCCTGCCAGTTTGGTTTTACCTACAAGGGGTCTGACAATGGTAGGTGCCGATGGGGTACCTGGCTTATGGGTCAGATTCTTGTATGCACCCATATACTTCATCCAAGTGTGTTCATCGATACCAAAGGCAATATCGTTCCAATGAAACTCATAATATTGCATTACCAAATTTAACTGCTCAGCAGCATCCTTAAACCCAAGGATAAAGGCTTCTTTTTTCTTTTTATCATTTTTAAGAGTAGCCCATGCTGTTGGGTCTGGCAATGTTAGAATCATCTTGTTAAGTTTAATTTTCAATTTCTTAACTGCTGTTGCGTAGAGGTCAACTATGGCAGGACTACTCTTACCACCACTACCATACAATTTCAAAGCAGTATTTACAGTTTCCTCTGTTATTCTAGGATATTGGAAGTTAACAATACTACCGAATTCTTTAGTTTTGTCAAACACCCTGTTTGTGCGTGAATAGGCTTGGATTAACCCTTGTAGTTCTAAAGAACGGTCAACATATAGTGTATTAAGACGTTTGGAATCGTACCCTGTTAAAAGTTGGTCGGCAACAATCACTAAGTCAATGTTTTTTCTATTTCTACCACTACCACCACGAGTCGCACGTTCTATAACATCCTCAAAATAAGCCTCTTCACCGTGTTTTTTATCACCTGTGATAAATTCAATACCTGTAAACAGGGCATAGTCCCTAAACATTCCTTTGATGATTTCAGGGTCGATGTTATCGGGGTCGTTTTCATTACCAAAACTAAATGTCATGGCTACATTTAACTTTATATCGCTACCTTGCATCTGCTTCTTAAACTCGTTATAATATGCAATCACACGATTCTTATAGGCAACGGTTAGGATTGCGTTGAACTCACGATTTTGTGATTGTTTATCCCAATTGCCAAGAATCTCTTCTACAACCCTAGGGATATGGGTGTCATCTTGGTATAGAAGAATAGCACGTTTCTTGGCCTGTAATTCTACCTCTGCTTCAGACCAGCCTTGCACTAAACGTTCAATATCTCGCCTTGCCTCATCTGGTTTTTCTTCTTGGATTTTCTCAACAAGTTGGTCACGTAAATCATCATAACTGGTAAACTCACCCGTATTAATATAGTCCACATTAAAGCCTAACACGTTACCATCAGAAATCGCTTCGTCAATTGTATACTGATGTAATTTCGGTCCGAAGAGTTTTTCAGTGGTGTTAATGATCTCACTCTTCTCATTTACTTTTCCCTTAACTTTATTTTCATCAAAAAGTGGTGTTCCCGTAAATCCATAAAATAGGCCATTTTTCTTAAAATAGTTATTAATTGATCCCATCATTTGTCCCATAGTGGTACGATGAGCTTCATCAATAATAAATACTATTTTTTTATCGGCCAGATTATAATCGTGAGCTTCTTCTAGTTCTTTTACGAGTCCATTCAACTTATATGTGGTTGTGACAATAATACCAGTTTTAGCAGATTTCAATTGTTTTTTAAGATGATAGGTATACTTAGTATCATCCACTGTAACAGGCTCATAGGCAGCGTAGGCTTTAAAATTATCGCTTGTTTTAGTATCAAGCTCACGCCTATCTACTAAAAACACCACTTTATCAAAACCAGCACGTGTCGATAAAAAGAGTGCTGTCTTAAAACTAGTGATTGTTTTTCCTGAACCAGTCGTATGCCATACAAAACCACCATGAGGAACCTTCTCGGCATTATCCAAACCAAAGGCAGCACCCTCAACTGCTTGAAGGGCATAGACTTGATATGGACGCATAAGCATATGACGCCTATTTTCTTCTTCCTTAGCTTCATCGATAACGAGATAATCTCCTACCATTTGATGAGCCATAGGAATCATAAGAAAATGCTTCACCACTTGTTTCCAGTTGTTGATTTGTTTATTTTCCTTGTCTGACCAATGAAATACAAAACTAGGATTAAAATCATTTACCGATTTTGGTGTAGCAAAATAGCGGGTTTCTATCTCAGAAGTAACAACCATCATTTGAGAAAATGCCATGAAATTATTTATATACTCACCGTCACGGTAATATCTTATAAACTGGCCGAATGCCTTATCTAGGGATTGATCTGTACGTTTTTGCTCAATATTGATTAACGGTAAGCCATTAATCAACAAGACAATATCAAAGCGATTATTATTTGGTGTTACTACTTCACGGGCTATTTTATAGCTTGAATCCCCGCCACGTACTTCTGCTTTTTTGAAGATTGTCAATGTAATTTGTTTTCTTGTTATTTTCTGATTAACATCTCGATAAATGCCGTCAATCTTACCTTTTGATTCTTCAATCGCTAGAATTTTAGCGGCTTCATAGCTGTTGCTGATCTGATTAACCTTTGCCATAACTTGCTTGAACTCTCCATCGGTAAGGGGGACTCCCTCAAGCTGGTCCCCATTCATACGATTAAGCTCGCCTCTCCAATGCTTAATTAAATCATCTACTGTAACTTTATGCTTATTGCCATTAAGGAAATCAGGAGCTTCCCATTTGAACTCCGTTAGTTCTCTGACAAAGTTCTCTTGAAAGGCTTTTTCAGATGCGTCCTTTGGTCTATTGCCCATGACTTATGCTCCTCTCTAAATAAACATTTCATTCAAGTATCTTTTTTTAATATTTTGTAGTTTTTCTAACTTACGCTGATGAAGGGTGATAAGGTTGTCGATTGTTTTAAAAAATAAGCCAATATTCTTTTGCTCAGAAAATTTTGGTGCTTTTACTTCAACAGAATTTATCGAAATCTTTGATAAGCTTGGGACTCCAGTTGATTCATCTTTTTGTCTCCAATCAATATTTTGAAATATCCCATAAACGAAATCCAAATTATAACATGCTCTAGGAATCGCATAAAATAAGGTGTCTACAGTCCAAAAGGGTGCATTCAGAATATACGGTTTATCAATCGTGCCCTTTCTACCAATTCCGATTGCATCTTTATCGTAAGATAATGCAGCATTTACACTAAGCATATATCCCCCTGTTCCATAGACAGGTATATCACCTTCTGAGAGCTGTTTATAATCTCGTCCACTACATACATCAACCACTTCACCTAACTTACACTGTTCCCAAGCACCAGTAAAACCTATAAATCGGCGTTTTGGCTCATGCTGTCCTTCAAAGGGAAACATTTCTGACAGAAATGCCGCTTTTAGTGATTTTGTCTTTTCTAACTTACGCTGATGAAGGGTGATAAGGTTATCAATGGCTTGTAATCTCTGTCCAATTCTCGCTTGTTCAGCTTGATTCTTAGGTAAATAAAATGAAGTTTTTGACACCAGACTCCAGTCTGCACGTGGCATTTTTGTACCAGTGGATTGATTAGCAGCTACTTGAAAAGGCGTCGTTTGGATAAGGTAATATAAATACCGGCTGTCTATTTCTGATGGCTTCATTACCCAAAAGTCACCCACTGCAACGCCTGAAAAACTAGGCAAAAACCAATTTTTAAGGTATGGACGGAGCTTACCGAAAAGTACATCATAAGGGTCAAATCTTATACCTGTTTTGACTGCCACTTTCTCTCTAATATCTTTATTTAGAACACCTTGTCCAGAAACTATGTCCTCATACTCGACACTTGGCAAACCGCTATTGCAAACAGCCATTGTAGAGTTTCTTATAACCATTTCACCAAACTCACGCTGTTCCCAAGCGTCACTATTTTGAAACTCCTTGAATCGTCTTTTCGGTACTAGTTTAGCATTTTTTTCCATCTACATCACCACCAATTCACTCATCAAGGCTTCTAGGGTACCTTCTAGCTTATTAATCTCATCATCAATTTCAGATAGGGTATTGGCATAACGCTTGTTTAACATTTCTAAAGTTTCAAGTTCTTTTTTCAGCGGTATTTCAATCAAATTCACTAAATCGGATACTGTGGTGCCGAACCATTTTTCAAAAACGAGTTTATCGATTTCTTCGTCCGTCAATCGGAGAATCCTTTCGTAAATAGCCTCTTTGAGCTCTTTCTCTTGAGCTTTTATTTCTTTACCTAGAGCAGGCTTTTCAGCTATTAAACGATCAACTTTTTTCAGTAATTTATACTCAGTAGTTCCCTTAGCTGCTTTTTTCAACTCTGCCTTAACAGCTTTGTTTTCAAAGGAATCTTGCGGTTCATCATCTTCATTTTTCTTTAGAGCGTCATAAAGTGCCATATATTCTTCGCTGTCCTCAACTTTAGCAGCTTCTACCAATTCAGCAAGCTCAGTGTCAATTTCGACTACACGGGATTTTTTATTTTCTATCCCTTGAAGTTCATTACTGTATAACCGTTTTGCAATCAAGTCGTTAGGAACAATTGCCCCCACCCAGCCATCTTGTTCCTTCCGTTTGTTGTTACCAGTGCCTTTTGTTACGATGTTCGGCTCACGAGTTCGCCCTACTGTATAGAAATCACTTTCTGCAATCAACTCTGTATCATGGGTTAAAGTGTTCTTCCAAATCTCAGCAACAATTTGATAACCGTCATAAACATCAATAAAATCAAACTCAGACAAAATCTCCTTGATGTGAATTAACATTTCTTCCATCAACGGATTTATGTCTAATACATTATCAATTTTGCGTAAGGCATCCCAATATTTCGCAATGAAGTCCTCTGCTTTTGCTTTAATATCCTTAGACTTTTGGACTACACGGCTGTGGCTCAATATAGTAGCCGTCAATTCGCTTGTTGATTTTACTAGTACCGAGTATCCATCACGAACAGGCATTAGGGCACTATTTAGCACATCTCCCACTTCTGCTTGTAGAATTTTTAAATCATCAATATTTTTCTGCGGAATACCACCATATAAATGTCCATCTACATCTTGAGGAATCTCTTCCTCAACCGCTTCAACGTATCTTGGAATATTCATATTGTATTGGTTTTTGATGATATCTTCTAGTGTAGCTAAATGGCTATATCCCTTTATCTCCGCACGGTTTACATAGGTATCTACAATTTTAGCAATATCTTTTTCTTGTAGTACATTTTGCTTGCCGACCTTGATAAAACTCCTTGATGCATCAATCAGAAGGACAGGAGCACCAACGGCTCTGTTCTTTTTCAAAATAAGAATACACACAGGAATACCAGTATTAGTAAATAGGTTGCTAGGCAATCCAATAATCGCATCAATGCGATTTTTATCCAACAATCTTTTACGAATTTCACCCTCAGAAGAACCACGAAAGAGAACACCATGGGGTAATACAATGGCCATTGTTCCGTTTTGCCCTAGGTGATATAGGCCATGCAATAGAAAAGCAAAATCCCCCTTTGAATCTGGCGGCAATACGCCTGCAATTTCAAAACGTGGATCACTAACTTTCAATCCTGATTTATTCCAATTCTTCGCAGAGTATGGCGGGTTCATCACCACTGCATCAAATAATACACCTTCATTGGGGCGGTCTGGATCATCTGGCCAGTCCTGTGATAGGGTATCACCATTTTTAATAGTCATTTTTGTAGGACGAACACCATGAAGCAGTAAGTTCATACGTGTTAAGTTATATGTCGCTGTATTTTTTTCTTGTCCATAGTAGCTTAAATCCTTTTGAACCGCTTCACTTAAATGTTTTTTAACCGTAAGAAGTAACGAGCCAGATCCGACTGTAGGGTCGTATATGGATTTAATGTTTGAAGATTTTGCAACGATTTGTGCCATGACTTCACTGACTTGTCTTGGGGTATAGAACTCTCCCGCCTTTTTGCCAGATTCCATGGCAAATTGTCCGATTAGGTATTCGTAGGCATCACCAAGCACATCACCTTTTTGTAAGGCTACCATGTTCAAATCGGCAAATAGCAAAATTAATGCTTTGATGTTCTTGCTACGTTCATTAAGATTGCTACCTAGTGCAGTATCAGTTAAGTCAAGGGCAGAACTTGAAAATAGGCCTTTAAAATCATTTGAATCACCAGCTATGGCAATGGTTCTTTCAAAATAATTCAGACTATCCGTTACTTTTTGAACTTCAAAATTACCTGATTTTATATCTTTCAGCCATGTTTGGTAAAGATATTTAGGTATTACATAGTAGCCAAGCACACTTTGAATCATCGAGTCTAACTCTTCTCCATATTCTTCTCTTGCTTTAGTATACTCCTCAACTAGTTCAGTTTCAGAAACTTGCCCCTTAATGGCCCTTGCCTTGAATGTTTCCAAAGTCTTATCACTTAAAAACTTATAAAACATCAAGCCAAGCATATAATCCTTATAACGGCTTGCATCCATAGAACCACGTAGTTCGTTTGCTCCATCCCATAGTCTGCGTTTGATTTCTTCTGATGTAATCACTACTTACTCCTCCAAACTACAAATTTTCTCATTTCAATAATATTGCCAATATCAATAAATCTTTAAGTAGGGTTTTGTCCATGTTTTAATCCAGCAGCAATTTTTATAAATTTTATATGTAACTGGCATGATCACTTACAACTCCAAATGCTTTCTTAAGAAGAAAAATTCTATCTTTATTATATCATGATATGTAAAGATATTCTTCAATTTTCAATACATACAATTGTAAATTTGCTGAAATACCAATTGAACTTAATGATCAGATATTACCAGGAATTTAGGGCAAGCAAAAGACGGACAGTCTCGACTATCCGCCCAAAAAACCAAATCCAGCTCTATTTTTTTGAAATATAATTAAACCAGTTTTTGTTTAGACTTTTTAGTGGAAAAAAGCCGCTCAAATAGGGTTGTACTTTGATTTTCCTTTCGTTTAAGCTGATCCTTTAAATCTGCCACCTCATAGGACTTTTCCTTGACCTTCATCTTTAGCTTGGCATTCTCACATAATAAGACATCCTTTTCCTGACTCTCCAATAGATTTCGAAGCTCTTCCACTTTTTCAGAAAGAACATCCAGCTCCCTTCGGTAATCCAGCTCCTTTAAGGAGTCCAATAGCTCCATTCGCATATACTGGATTGCTTCCTTCATCCAAGCATCTCCATTGGCATCCAGGGTCTTAGAAGCTGTGTTAGGACCATGGCTTACGGCCACCTCTTGCTTTCCCTTTGCTTCCAATATAACCTTTGGCGATTTTAACACCTGTCTTATCTGTGGATTAGTTAATCCCTTTTCCTGAAGGCCCTTTATAAATTCCAGCTCTTCCAGCTCCTTATATGTAAAATATCGTCGGTTTGATTCATTACGAGGAATCTTTAATTGAAATTCTGTTTCATAGTACCGAATTACATGAGGCTGAAACCCAGTTATTTCTGCAGCCTCCTTCATTGTGTATATTTTGTTATTATTTTTCATTTTCTACACCCCCTATTGTCTGTTTCGATATGAATCCTAGTTTTTCCTATTAGGAAATGGGACTTTCGTCATACAAATTCAATCAAAATCAGCAATAATTAGACTGACCAGAGGATGTTGTGACAAAATAAGAGAGATTATTCCATAATCTCTCTCTGATGAAAAAACCCCTGTCTTATGGTTGTTCCAAAATCCAGGGGTACTTTATTTCTATTCTATTTCATTTTCCAGCAGTTTAATGGTCAATTCCACAGAATTAACAATATCACTTAAATAAGTCATCTCGCAGGTGCTGTGAATGTATCGTGTAGGAATCGACAACACCCCTGATGGAACACCGGCCTTGGTGAGGTGAATCGCTCCTGAATCAGTTCCCCCATACTCAAGGACCTCAAGCTGATAGGGAATATTATTTTGCTTTGCTTGTTCAACCATGTAGCCCTTAATTTGAGGATGACAGATAATTGAATTGTCCTTTACCTTAATGGCGGGGCCTGCCCCAAGCTTAACGGCCATGGTTTTTGCCTTAGGGGTATCTCCCGTTGCAGTTACGTCAAAGGCAATACCAAAATCAGGGTCAACACCATAGGCAGCAGTTTTCGCTCCCCTGAGTCCTAGTTCTTCTTGGGTGGTGAAAACAAAATACAGGTCGTGCTTATTTTCCTTCATATGCTTTAGGGCTTCAATCATAATGAAACAGCCAATCCGATCATCTAAGGCAGGAGTTAAGACCTTTTTACTGTCAACAATGAATTCACTGTGATAAACTGCCACATCACCAATAGATATCAGTTCTTGAGCCTCTTCTCTGGAGGAAGCACCAATATCTATGAACAGCTTTTCAAGCTTTAAGTCCTTGATGCTTTCTAGGTGTTCACTACCAATGACACCGATTACCCCATTTTCAAAAATAACCCGTTGGGCTATGGAAATTGAGGGAGATATGCCACCCACGTTGGTAAATCGTAAAAAGCCCTTTTCATCAATAAAGGTAATCATCAGACCAATCTGATCCATGTGGCCTGCTAACATAAGCTTTTTACCATCGCCCTTTTTTCTGGCAATAAGGTTACCAAGGGAGTCTGTATAAATTTCGTCAACCAAGTCCTTAATCTCATCTTGAATTAGCTCTCTCACCCTTCCTTCATTTCCCGAGGGAGAATAGATGCTGCACAATTCCTTGAGTAGTTCATTATCGACTGAATACATTACAGTAATCCTCCTTTACCCAATTTTTCAAGATATTTAACTAGTAATTTCTTTGCATTATTTACGTCATCTTTGCTCAATACTGAAACTGGTGAGTGAATATAACGGCAGGGTACAGCCATAGAAACGCAAGGTGTTCCAGTGTTGGCTAAATGGAACTTGCCCGCATCGTTTCCTCCAAAGGCAGTTTTACGATATTGCCAGGGAATTTCGTTTTCATCAGCAGTTTGAATTAATGCATCTAGCCATTTACGTTGATAAATAGAGGTTCTATCCATAATTGATATGGCAGGGCCCTTATCTAATTCAGTAACCTGTAAGTGGGGATCAACGTCTGATACATCGGAGCAGGTGGTCCCCTCTAGTACGATGGCTAATTCAGCATCTACCTGATTTGCTGCCACCTCAGCACCCCGTAGTCCGATTTCCTCCTGGACTGTAAAAATAGCTGTCATATCAATATTATGGGTCTGTTTTAGCAATTCAATAATTAGATAGCAGCCCACTCTGTCATCCAAGGCCTTGGCCTTAATTCGATTTTTACCAAACTCAGTGTAGGTGCTGTCGAAGGCAATATAATCTCCTATGGAGACATGGGTTTCTGCATCCTTTTGATCTCGGCAGCCCAGGTCTATATATAAATCATCTATTGTTAAAGCCTTTGTCCGTTCGTCTGGCCTTTGCATATGGATAGCCTTTGCCCCAATGACACCGGGAATATTTTGGGCTCCAATTAATACACGCTTTGATACCAGAATCCTTGCGTCAACACCCCCAATAGGTGTAAATCGAACTAATCCGCTGGGGTCGATTCCCTTAACCATTAGTCCTACTTCATCCATATGGGCTGCCAAGGCCACATGATGGGAGGATTGTAAGCCCTTTTTGAAGGCAATTACGTTCCCCATACGGTCTACCCTAACCTCATTCACATGGTCCTTAATTTCCTCTAAAATCATATTTCTAACAATTTTTTCGTTACCGGAAATCCCGATGGCATTAGTTAGTTTTTCTAAAAGCATAGAAATTCCTCCATTTCCTTATCATTTAAGCTGACAATAAAGGAGGCAAGAAGCTTGCCGGTCTTCTCAATATCAGATAAGCTTATGGTTTCAACGGAGGTGTGCATATAACGAAGGGGAATGGATATAACCCCTGTAGCTACTCCACTACGAGAAACCTGCATAGGCCATGCATCTGTACCTGAGTGTCTAGGAGCAACCTCAACCTGATAATCAATATAATTTGCCTTAGCAGCAGTTTTTAATCCCTGAAAAACGGCGGGATGTATATTGGGGCCCATGGTGATGGCGGGGCCCTTTTCCAACTCAATAGTATCGTATTGCTTTAATTCGGGGGTTCTACCAAAGCCCACATCTATGGCTAATCCAATATCAGGCCCTATGGCATAGGTGGCTGTGGTGGCCCCTCTAGTTCCAACCTCCTCTTGAACTGTGGCGGTAAAATAGATATCTGCCCGGTGGTTTAAATGCGTAAGCTCCTTCATGCAGGCATAAAGGACAGCAACCCCGGCCCGATCGTCTAAGGCTTTTCCAGAAATCCAGTCATTCTTCAGGGTCGTGAGGGACCTTTTTATGGTGATGATATCACCAATGGTTATTTTTTCTGTCAGTTCCCCCTGGCTGTAGCCTGTGTCAATCATTAGCTCTTCAATCTTTAATGCTTTACTTCTTTCTGCCTCATCTGTCAGATGAGGAGGTTTTACGCCGATAATACCATAGACTGGTTCTTTTCCATGGATGAGTACCTCTTGGCAGGGTAGGGTTCTTTGGTCAACGCCACCGATATTGGTGAAACGGACAAAGCCCTTTTCGTCGATATCCTTTACCATAAGACCAATTTCATCCATGTGGGCAGCCAGCATGATTTTACCGCTATTGGGTTGTCCTTTTTTGATACCCGTGACATTTCCTAGGGAATCTACTTTTACTTCATCACAAAATTCCCCAAAGGCCCTTTGAATTAGCTTGGAAACTTCAGCTTCATGGCCTGAAACTCCTGATGCTTCTGACAAAAGTTGAATAATTTCTTTGTTCTCCACTGTATAGCCTCCCTTCTAAAATTTAAGATCCTATTTTTTTATAGAAAAAGGTTTTAACAGGTGTTAGTCGATAGCGATGGGGCAAAATGATTTGCTCAGTGCTTCCCACAAACAGAATTCCATTAGGGTCTAGGGCATCGTGAAACTTATGATACATGGTTCCCTTAGTTTCTTCTGTAAAATAAATCATTACATTCCGGCAAATAATTAAATCGCATCCACTCGGGTAACTATCTGAAAGTAAATTATGCTGATGGAAAGATACCTGATCTTTAATGATATCCTTAATTTGGTACTGATCATTTACTCTAGTAAAAAAGGTATTTACAAAATCCCTAGGCAAATTCTCCAGACTCTTTGGTGAATAGATCCCCAGCTTAGCCTTAGCAATGGCACCCATATCTATGTCTGTAGCATGAATTTTAATATCCTTTAGCGGAAAGAATTTTGTCAATAGCATTGTAAGGGAGTAAGGCTCTTCCCCTGTGGAACAGGCAGCGCTCCATATCTTTAGCTTTGTTTTCCGTTTTAATAACTCAGGCAGAATTTCTTTCTCTAGGGCCTCCCATTGCTGAGGATTACGGTAGAATTCAGATACATTAATGGTTAAGTAATTAATAAATTCTTCATATAGGCGGTTATCCTTACATAGGGCTTCAAAATAGCTTTCATAGGAATGATAATTGTTTCGGGCAATAAGGGATTCAATTCGTCTTTTCATTTGGCGTTCCTTATAGCTTGCCAGGTCAATACCAGTCTTTTTATAAATTTTACCAATGAAAATTTCATAGCCTTCCATTATGTTCCCCCCTTTTATAAGAAGATAGTACATGAATTGTTCTATTGATTGGCGTAAATGTATAAATATGTAAGCTTCTTAATGTTGAAAAAATAAAGAGTCTAGGACTCTTTATTTTCATCACTAACGGAATTTACTACGTCACCAATTGTCACCGGTGGCTCTTCATCTATATACTCAGCTTCTTCTTCAACCTCTGGCTTATTGGCTGCGGCAATACTTAAGCTGATTCTTTTTTGTTCAATGTTTATATCTAAGACTTTTGCCTGTACCACCTGTCCAAGCTCAAGCTCTTGGGATGGCTTTGTTACATACTTATCACTGATTTCGGAGATGTGAACTAAACCGTCAACGCCGTGCTCAAGCTCAACAAAGGCACCATAATCAAGCATTCTAACAACCTTACCCTCTACAATATCACCAGCTTGATATTTTTCACCAGCCACCTGCCATGGATGAGGTTGAGTTTGCTTTAGGCCAAGGGAAATCTTTTCTTTTTCCTTATCAAGGTCCAAGACTTCTACTTCAACGTGGTCGCCAATCTTTAATAATTCACTTGGATGTTTAACTCGATTCCAGGATAAATCGGAAATATGAATGAGGCCATCGATGCCACCGATGTCAATGAAGGCACCAAAATCAGCAATGTTTTTTACTTCGCCTTTAATTCGTTGTCCCTTTTCAAGCTTTGCAAAGATTTCCTTCTTTAATTCCTCTTTTTCTTGCTTGATTACGGTTTTTCTAGATAGTACAACTTTGTTTCTTCTTTTATCAATTTCAATAATTTTTGTATTGAAGGTCTTTCCTAAGAAGCTGGATAGGTTTTCTACATAGGTATCAGAAACTTGGCTTGCAGGAATGAAACATCTGATTCCTCTGGATAGGGAAATAACACCACCCTTTACAACCTCAATAATTTTCGTTTCTAAAAGAGCTTCACTATCTTTAATTTTTTCTAAATCATCCCAGCCCTTTTGAATATCTACTCTCTTTTTAGATAATAGGACATTTCCCTCTCCATCATCTACTTTGATAACATAAACCTTGATTTCATCACCTATTGAAACAATAGATCTAGGATTAATTGTATGGTCGTTTGTAATTTCTTCCTTAGGGATAATTCCATCGGATTTATAACCAACGTTGACCATAATCTCATTATCCGTAACGTTAATTACCTTTCCCGTTACAATGTCTCCTCTATGTAATCTCACCATAGATTTTTCAATTTCGTCCATAAAGTTTTGCATCTCATTACTCATTACGATACCTCCCGATATTTGATCTTTAATAGTGCAAAGATGTTTTTTTAGATTGATGCTGACGGAAAATTAACTTCTCCTATTTTAAATCCCCCAGGGGGAGATTTTATTCTAAGGAATTCAGCCGCTTTACTACTGCGTCAATGATCCAAGGTGGGGTTGAAGCCCCGGCAGTTACTCCCAATATCTCAAACTTCTTGAGCTGATCTAAATCTAGCTCCTCAGCGGTCTCCACATGGAAGGTAGTATCGGGTCTTTCAACCTTAGAAATAGCAACCAGCTTTTGGGTATTGGAACTATGATAGCCTCCTACTACGATCATCGCATCTACTTCCTTAGCCAAGGATTTAACCGCATTTTGTCGTTCCTGGGTTGCATGGCATATGGTATTGTATATTTTTATTTCTTTATCCTTAACCCTGCTATTGATAAGCTGAGTTAATTCATGGTAAAGAGGAATTGCCATGGTCGTCTGCACCACCACACAAAGGGGGCTATCAATAGGAATTTTTTCAACGTCCTCTTTTTCCTTAATGATCATTCCCTCATTATTACACCAGCCATTAATCCCAATGACCTCTGGGTGATTGGGGTTACCTATAATAGCTATTTTGTATCCTTTTTGATGGTGCTCCTTTACGATATCTTGTATTCTTCTGACGAAGGGACAGGTGGTATTAATTATTTTAGAAGCTTTTTTTTTGGCAGCTCCATAGATTTCTTCAGATACACCATGGCTTCTGATAATAATATTACCCTTTTCTTTGATTTCGTCAAGGTTGTCTACTACCTTAACCCCTGATTCAGCCAGCTTTGCCACAACCTGGGGATTATGAATTAAGGGCCCCAGGGAATAAATTGGTTGTTCTTCTTTATTCAGCTTTACTTCATTAAAGGCCCTATCAATGGCTTTTTTAACCCCAAAGCAGAAGCCCGAATATTCAGCTAAAATAACCTTCATAGGAACCTCCCACAGTATAGTTGACAGAATAACACAATAGACGACTTATAAAAATTCGATAAATCATTCTAAAATCCTGCCTCCATTTAAAATATTTTATTTGTAATAATATAGAAGAAAATAAGTCCTATTTTTGTTGATTGAAATAGGTAACGATTAATTGAGAAACCTCTTGGATTGATAGGCCAGTGGTATCTATTTCAATGGCATCATGGGCCTTTATTAAGGGAGAGGCTGTCCGTTCAGAATCCATTTTATCACGACTGATAATTTGATTTTTAATTTCGTCTAAGCTAATGTCTGGATTTTGCTGTTTAAGTTCTCGAAATCTCCTTTGGGCCCGCTCCTCAACGGAGGCAGTTAAAAAGATTTTTAAGGTTGCCTCAGGTAGAACGTTGGTCCCAATATCTCGGCCATCCATGACCACATTATCTTGGGCAGCTATTTTTCTTTGTATGTCCACTAAACGATCTCTGACCTCAGGAATCTGAGCCACATGGGAAACATATTGATTAACCTGACTTCCCCTTACGGCTTCATTTACATTGACACCATTTAAGATCACATTGCCATTGACAAACTGAATTTCAGTGGTTAGTGCAATTTTAATAATTTCACCTACTTCATCAATAGAAATCTCCCTTGTAAGCACCTCCAGGGTAAGGGCTCGATACATAGCACCGGTATCAATATAGGTAAACCCTAAGGTCCTTGCAATGATCTTTGCAATGGTACTCTTCCCAGCCCCGGCGGGTCCATCAATTGCAATTTGTACTGCCTTCATCAAATACCCCCTACGAACAATAATAAACCACCAATCCATGGTGGCTTTTCAAACACAGATTTGGTTTGAAGTCTTTTTTTAAATAATCAATCTGAAAGAAATATTGCTATACAAATTATAACCTAGTTTATAAATTTACTCAAGTCATAGGAGACGAATCAAAGCAATTGTTGTCAACTTATCTGCTAATACATATTGATCTTTAAAATAAGCTTTTTTTAGATTGTCTCCTCCGGTGATGAATGCTTCGGTATTGGCACCATTGCCCCTGGCCTGAATCAAGTCATGGTCTTTAACGGTCAGGGTGATTTCCTCCTGATCAAAAAGGGTGGTAACAGATTCACCATTAAGAAAAATATCAACGCTGCTGTCAGCAGCAGCAGCAACTTTAATGGTAATGGTATCACTTTGATTGATAAGCTGTTGTAGGTTAAAGGGCGCCCCTTTATCGATGGAAGCCTGCCTTAGCTGATTATTATAATAAATATACCCATTGGTAAGGATTACCCCCAAAAGAAGTACCACCATAGATACTAATAGTGTCTTTTCCAGCTTCTTAATAAATTGACACGCCATTGTATTTCCTCCTATCATTAAGTATTGGTACCAGCTAAATAGCCTGTAGAAAAGGCAATCTGTAGGTTGTATCCTCCTGTTAAGGCATCAACATCTATCATCTCACCTGCAAAATATAGTCCTTTAATCAGCTTTGACTCCATGGTCTTAGGATTAATTTCCTTTACATGGACTCCACCGGCAGTGATAATAGCTTCCTTAATGCTCCGAAGCTGTTTGACCGTAAAGGAAAGCCCCTTTAGGGCGTCTATAAGCCGGATTCTGTCTGCCTTGCCTAATTGATTTAAGGGTAATTCCCTGTCTAATTTTAAAATTTCTAGAAGTTTTATGGCAAAGGCCCTCGGCAGTAATTCAGAGAGCACACCCATCAATTGCCTATTACCTTTATTTTTACCAGCTTCAATTAAAAAATCCACTAATTTATCAATAGGAAGCTTTGGTAAGAAATCGATTTTCAGGGTAACTGAGCCCTTTTCAACGGCACGATTAATATGAGAGGAGAGCTTAAGGACCGCTGGACCAGAAATTCCAAAGTGGGTAAAGATTAAGGAACCCTTTACCTCAACTCCTTTGTTTTTTTTCAGCGTAGTCCAAAGCCTAACCTCTTCAAAGGAAATCCCCATTAGTTCCTTCACCCAGAATTCTTTCAGTTCAATGGGAACCAAGGCTGCCATGGGAGGAACAATGGTATGACCCAGTGTTTGGGCCATTTTAAAGCCATCACCTGTGCTACCTGTGGCAGGATAGGATAGGCCTCCGGTGGCTAAAATAACTGAGCTTGCCTCTAGCATTTCTCCATCCCCTACTAATACGCCTCTTACCCGTCCCGCTTCCACAACCAGTGACTTAACTAAGGTGTGATATTGGATCCTTACTCCCTTTACTTTTAATTGTTGGTGGAAGGCGTTAATAATATCCCCCGATTGGTTACTTTTTGGGAAAACCCTGCCCTCCTCCTCTACTCTAAGGGGAACTCCCAGGCTTTTAAAAAATTTCATTAGGTGACCGCTGTCGAAGGTGTTAAGGGCACTATATAAAAAGCGACCGTTGGTAACGATATTTTGAATCATCATCTCAGGCCCATTATGATTGGTTACATTACAACGACCACCTCCGGTGATACTGAGTTTTCTGCCTAGCTGGCTGTTTTTTTCCAGCAAGATAACAGACTTTCCTGACGCTGCTGCAACAATGGCAGCCATTGAGCCGGCGGCTCCGGCACCAATAACGATAACCTTATTATTGTCCATTTTCTTCATCCTCTAACATTATTTCCCTATAGGCCGTATCATTATACTTTATCAATACAGGGCCTCTCCTTTTAAATTCAATGACATTAATGGCACAATTATTTTGTTTGAGCTTATAGAATTGGGATAAATTCATCTCTAACAATGCCATTAGATATAGTTTAATGATGGTACCATGGCTTACAATTAAAACCCTCTCCAAATTACAATTTTTTATGAGATAATCAATATACAGCTTGATCCTTTTTTGGGCCATAGAGATTCCTTCCCCCCCTGGTATGGAAGCCCTATGGGGAGCTTGATGCCAGCCTTTCAACTGATTGGGAAATTGAGCCTGTATTTCCTGTAATGTAAGGCCTTCCCACTGACCAAAGCCTATTTCCACTAGCTCATCGGAATTATATATAGGTATATTCAAGGCCTGGCCAATGACCATGGCTGTGGAAGCTGCCCGTTTTAGGGTACTGCTGTAGATAGCTTCAATTCCTTCTTTTTCTAATGCCCTTGCGAGGCCCCTTGCCTGGCATAAGCCCTGGGCCGTTAATTGTGAATCGCTTCTTCCCTGGGTTCTCCCCTCTTTATTCCAATTGGTTTCTCCATGGCGAACAATATATAATTTCTTCAAGGTATTCACCCCTTATGTTTTTTCCCTTAGTATGTCTGCTAGGTAACAATAATTATCCTAAAAAAGAATTTAATATGATTATCTAAATTTATTTTTTAACAATTTAAGCGGCCCTAGGGCCGCTTAAATTGTTTTATAGTTTTATTTTATATTCGAGAAGAAGCAAGGATAATCTATGATTGATTTTTATTATCGTAGATATTATATTTGTACCAAATATTCTCCAGCTTTTTGAAATAGCCTCTGATTTCATCCTTCTCCCGCATTCCAACGGCCACGATCAAAGCATTGATTAAGCTTAAGGGAGCCACAAGGGAATCCACGAAGGATACCATATTACTTTTGGCAGTCAAGCAGTAATCAGATAAACCGGCAATGGGTGAAAGTAAACTGTCAGTGATACTAATTATGGGAGCACCCTCTTCTCTTGCGTATTTGATGACCTCAATGGTTCTATTGGAATATCGGGGATAACTGATTCCAATGACTAAATCATTCTTTGAGATTCTTAACATTTGCTCAAATATGTCACTAATACCATAGCTTACAACCTTAACGTTATCTAAAATAAGGTTTAGATAAAAGCCAAAATAATCTGCCAGGGCAGTGGAGCTTCTTAGGCCCACAATGTATATTTTATCAGCTTTAAAGATTTGGTCAACTACAGCTTGAAATAATTCATAATCCATGTTCTCTAAGGTAGAACGAATATTTTCCATGTCAGACTTTAATACCTTTTTTAGTAATGCCCCTTCGTTGGTATACTCATTAGACATTTCAACCCGCTGTACCGTTGTCAGCTTTGTCTTAATAATTTCTTGAAGTGCTCGCTGCAGCTCTGGGTATCCATCAAAGCCCAGGGCATTGGCAAAGCGTACAACTGTCGATTCGCTGACACCTACCTTTGTGCCCAGCTTAGAGGCTGTCATAAAGGCAGCTTTGTCATAATTGTCAATGATGAATTGAGCAATTAGCTTTTGTCCCTTACTTAATTTAGAAAAGCTTTTTTGAATTTGTACAATTAGATCCTTCTTCTCGTCAATCATAAGCACCATCCTAAATTTTATTTCTTATTTGGAGGCTAGCATTCCATTGGTTTAACTGCACCTAGGGCATAGCCCGCCTTTAACGCGTTTCTATTTAATTCCTCTGTACCCTTGGGAACCCGATTTAAAACAGCTGTTTCCAGGGATTCCTTTGTGACGACCTGGGTTAATTCCTGAATAAGACCAAGGGCAACGATATTGGCCACCATACTCTTTCCAATTTCTTCTGAAGCTGTGGCTAAAATAGGCACTTGAATAATTTCGTAAGGAACCCTTTCATCTGAAATAGTTACATTAGAATCAACCACCAATACGCCATCATCCCTTAGACTATGGATATATTTTTTGTAGGCCACCTCTGTTAAGGCCAGGAGCAGAGCTGGCTTCTCCACCTTAGGATATAAAATTTCCTCCTGGCTGATAATGACTTCAGCCTTACTGGCTCCACCTCGGGCTTCAGGACCATAGGATTGGGATTGGATTGCATTATTCCCATCCAGTATGGCAGCCTCAGCCAATATGATTCCCCCAAGAATTAAACCTTGCCCTCCAGAGCCACTTAGTCTTATTTCATGTTGGTTCATCATATTATCTCTCCTTTTTAAATCGATTTATGATTTTCATGTATTCATCAGTGTACTCTGGCTCTTGGATATTTTTAAATTCACCAATGATGATTTTGCCTGCCTTTTCCTCTACTGACAGCTTTTCTGCCGCCTTAACATCCACTGCCTGCTCCTTTAAATAATTCATCATATTGACAGCAGATCCTTTTTTATTTTTTCTTCCATAGTAAGTAGGACAGATACTAATACTGTCTACTAGGGAAAAGCCCTTATTCAGTATGGCCTTTTCAATCAGCTTTGTAAGTGGAGCCGCATGGTAGACGGTACCCCTGGCTACGTAAGTGGCCCCAGCTGCATCCACTAACCTGCATATGTCAAAGGCCTTATCAATGTTTCCAAAGGGAGCAGTGGTTCCGAATTCTGTTGTGGGGGTGGTAGGAGAATATTGCCCGCCTGTCATTCCATAGATATTATTATTAAACACAATTGTGGTGATGTCAATGTTTCTTCTGGCGGTATGGATCAAATGATTCCCTCCTATGGCAGAGCAATCTCCATCCCCTGTAACAACAATGACCTTTAGTTCTGGATTTGCCATCTTTACACCGGTAGCAAAGGCCAGAGCCCTGCCATGGGTAGTGTGAAGGGTATTAAAATCCATATATCCTGGAGCTCTGGATGAGCAGCCGATTCCCGATATAATACAGACCTTCTTCTTATCATAGCCAAGATTTTCGATTGCCTGGGCCAGGGCCTTCATTACGATCCCATGACCACAGCCAGGACACCAAATATGGGGTAATCTATCCATTCTAAAGTTATTTTGTATTAATTCGCTACTCATCCTATAGATACCTCCCTAATCATCGCTAATATTTCCCTAGGAGACATGGCCTCTCCGTTTACTTTCCCAAGGGGAATAACCTTAGCCCTACCAGCTGCAACCCTTTCAACCTCTAGTGCATATTGTCCTAGGTTTAGCTCAGGAACAATAATACGATCCATTTTTTCAGCCAGCTCCCTAATTTGCTTCTCTGGGAAGGGCCAAATAGTAATGGCTTTGAACAAGCCTACCTTAATTCCCGCAGCTCTGGCCTCTTTAACTGCGCTTTTTGCAGAACGATAGGTTCCTCCATAGGCTAAAACAAAAAATTCCGCATCCTCCATATATTCCATTTCATAGCGAACAATGTCCTCTACATTATCACTAATCTTATTCATAATTCGTCTAAGTAATTTGTCAGCAGTTTTTGAATCATTGGAAGGAAAACCAAATTCATCATGCATCAAGCCTGTTACATGAAAGTGGAAGCCTTCACCAAAGGCTGCCATAGGGGCTACGATTTCATTTTCATTAACTCGATAGGCCATATAGTCTTCGTCGCCAATTTCAGGCTTAATTCTGTTAAAGACTTCAATTTCTTCTGCAGTGGGTATTTCAATTTTCTCTCTCATATGGCCTACGATTTCATCCAGCATTAAAAATACTGGAGTACGATATTTTTCCGATAAATTAAAGGCAGTAATTGTTAAGTCAAAGGTCTCTCGAACTGATGTGGGTGATAGGGCAATTACCGGATGATCTCCATGGGTTCCCCATCTTGCCTGCATGATATCCCCTTGAGAGGGTGAGGTTGGTAAACCGGTACTGGGGCCTGCCCGTTGAACGTCCACAACGACACAGGGCACCTCTGCCAAGGCGGCGTACCCAATATTCTCTTGCTTTAAGGAGAATCCTGGACCACTGGTGGCAGTCATGGATTTAAGTCCCGCCAGGGAGCCTCCGATAATCGCAGCCATTCCGGCAATTTCATCCTCCATTTGGATAAATTTACCGCCAATTACAGGAAGTTTTTGAGCACATAGTTCTGCAATTTCTGTGGAAGGGGTGATTGGATAACCTGCATAAAATTCTAAACCAGCAGCAAGGGCTCCCTCCACACAGGCTTCGTTACCCTGCATTAATTTTACCACTCTTTTACTCATCTTTTTTTCCCTCCAAATAAATTGCATAGTCTGGACAGCGTAGCTCACAAAGTCCGCATTTTATACATTTATCGATATGAACAATAGCGACCTTCTCGTTTTTCATTTCTAGTACCTGCTTAGGACAAAATGCTACACAGATGCCACAGCCCTTACACCATTCCTCCTTCACCCTTAAGGTCTTTTCAGCCTTTTTGATGCCCAACACTAACATCTCCCTTCAACCTTAATAAATTTAATCGCTTAACAAAAGCATAACAGATTTAGGGGGATTATGCAATTTTTATTTCATAATTAATTAGATGATTTTAAATTATGCAAGAATGCATTCATTTATTTGCAAATTTCTTAGAAACCACTACAATATTCCAAAGAAATAATTTTCCGAATATTAAAGCTCTATGTTCCAGTTTTTTAGTCCTTCATGGGCTTTATAGTCGGTTAGATCAAAATGGATGGGGGTAATAGAGATGTATTTGTCTTGAATAGCTAGAATGTCACTTGTTTCTTGTTGCTCCAAATCCAAAGGTGTGCCAGAAATCCAATAATAGGAATTCCCCCTGGGATCCTTTCCTTCCGTAAAGACATTATCGTATCTTCTAATCCCCAGGGTGGTGATTTTTACGCCTTTTATTGACTCCTTTCGACAGGTGGGAAAATTCACATTAAAAATCCCTATCCTTGATTCCTTTATTTGAAGTATACGGGTGTGAAACTTGCAGATAAAGTCTGCGGCATCCTGAAAGGTGTCGATTTTTGAAGAGGCCATTGAGACAGCTATAGAAGGAATACCTAAAACCGCCGCCTCTACGGCAGCCGATACTGTTCCAGAGTAAATAACGTCGGTTCCTAGATTAGGGCCATTGTTAATTCCCGAAATGACCAGATCAGGTCTACGATCCTTTAAGATGACATCAACGGACAGCTTTACACAATCAGCTGGTGTACCATCTATTTCATAGGCTTCGATAGGGGTATCAAAAAATTTTACAGGCTTTACTCGAAGGGGCCTATGGAGGGTAATAGAATGACCCTTGGCACTTTGCTCCCGATTTGGGGCAGCAACAATTACCTCTTTTATCGCGTGGATTTTTTTAGCCAGTGTATAGATTCCCTCTGCTAAGATGCCATCATCGTTAGTAATCAGTATTCGCATTAAATTACTCCTTTCTTAATTCAAAATTCATAGAAGCGATTCCTTAGGTGAATAATATGTCTTAGTAAACTAAAATGAGGTGATGAATTGATACAAATAGATGATGCTGGAAGCGGCAGCCTGCTGGGCGGTACCATTATCGGCGCCTATCGGGTTGAGACCAATGAATATTGTTATGATGTGATTCCCTTACGGTTTTATCAAGGGATTCATTTTCAAAGTAAGGAATATATAGATTATGTCGTTGAGATTGTCAAAAAGCTTTTTAACGAGCTAAAAGTAACTAAGGATGAAAGGGTTGAGGTCTGTAGGGGGTATATGTTTGAATCCCTCAACAAGTGGCTGAAACAGGAGCAATATCAATTTATAAACACAAAGATTGGTGATCCCCTGCAATCAGCCATAGAAAAAAGCTTTGATGACTACGCAATTAAATTGGGACTTCCGAAGGATTTTATTGCCTATACAAAGTACCCTTTTCATTTTCACCGAATTCTAAAATGGGTTTATGCAGATTTTGAAAAAAGGAGTGTGCTCTGCAAAACCGGATGGAAAAGCTGGAAAAAACACGATAATCTAAAGGTCACCATCAGTGAGGAATATATTAAGAAGCGGGATTGGATCTGTTTAAAATGTAATCAAGTGATTCCACGCCACACGACAGCTGCAGTAAAAAGCTATTGCAGTAATCGGCCCTATAAAATTTATGTTCATCTTCATTGTACATAATTGTTCCCTATTGTGGAAGACCTATTCCTATGAAAAGCCCCTATTTCCTTGGGCCTGAAGGAACGATGGATAACTCCATGGATTTTCTTAAGGCGCCTCGAAGCTAGGGGCTTTTTATAGTAGTTATTTACATTTATACAGGATGGGTTTTGTCCAGCTCATTATATAGGGTTCCTTCAATCTTATACTTTTCCTCCCATCGCCTTTTAAAGAAGGTCATGGCAACCTGAGGGAAAAGGGCATAGGAAAGTACATCCTCCTCCTGCTCAAGATATTCCTTCATCTCCTGTTTAAAGGCCACTAGCTGAGGAGGAATTAGATCGGCAGGTCGAGTCGTGATAACCTCTTCCTTTCCAATGATTTTTTCTTTTATTTCATTAGATATAGGGGCCGAGGTCTGACCATATTGACCACGGACGTAATCCTTAACCTCCTTAGGGACCATTTTATATCGTTCACCGATGATCACGTTAAAGACAGCCTGGGTTCCTACCATCTGACTCATGGGGGTAACCAGGGGCGGATAGCCTAGGTCCTCACGAACCCTAGGTACCTCGGCCATAACCTCATCTAGCTTATCCAGCTTATTTTGCTGCTTAAGCTGGGAAATTAAATTTGACAACATACCTCCTGGAATTTGGGATACCAGAGTATTGATGTCTACTCCCAAGACCTTGGGGTTGATTAGCCCAGTCTCCAGGTATTTATCCCGTAAGGGCTTGAAGTATTCTGTGATCTCATTGAGGGTCCCTAGCTCAATTCCAGTATCATACTCAGTCCCCTCCAGGGAGGCAACCATTGCCTCTGTTGGAGGCTGAGAAGTTCCCATGGCCAGGGGTGAAATGGCTGTATCAATAATGTCTACCCCTGCTTCAATGGCCTTCAAGTAGGTCATTGAGGCTACTCCAGAGCTGTAATGGGTGTGGAGCTGAATGGGCAGCTTGACGGCTTTTTTCAATTCTGTCACTAAATCATAAGCAACGTAAGGAGTTAAAATTCCAGACATGTCTTTAATACAGATGGAGTCTGCCCCCAGGTCTTCCATCTCCTTGGCCTTGGCTACATAATATGGGATATTGTGAATTGGGCTGATCGTATAGGACATGGCACATTGAGCATGGCCACCGGCCTCGTTGATCGCCTTTAGGGAAGTCTCCAGATTCCTTACGTCATTTAGGGCATCAAAAATTCTTATAATATCAATACCATTGGCAATGGATTTTTTGATGAACTCTGTGACCACATCATCGGCATAGTGCTTATAGCCCAATAAATTTTGTCCCCGAAGCAGCATTTGAAGCTTAGTATTCTTGATTTGCTTTCGAAGCTTACGGAGTCTTTCCCAGGGGTCCTCGTTGAGAAAACGCAAACAGGAATCAAAGGTTGCGCCTCCCCACACCTCCATGGAATGATATCCTACACTGTCCATTTTTTCAGCAATGGGTAGCATTTCCTCTGTACTCATTCGCGTTGCTAAAAGGGATTGATGAGCATCTCTGAATACTGTTTCCGTAATCTTAATTTTAGCCATCATATTACCTCCTAATTTTGCCATACATTTTTTTATTTTATTATGGTATTAATTTACTTTCGAGGTATAGCGCTTATTTCTTTTCAATCATCACAATAATCGGCGGATCATTACTTCGATTGATATATTCATTTTTAATGACAATATAATCCTTGGCGGGCAAGGCTGATACAAAATTCAAAAGGGCATCCTTTTCCTTAATCCCCCCCTGGTGTCCATAATAAATCATTAGAGTAACGAGGCCACCCTTTTTCAGCAGCTGCAAAACTCCTTTTAGGGCATTGATACTGGTTTTTTCTCTGGTGACAATCTGATGGTCGCCCCCAGGAAGATACCCCAGATTAAACATGGCTGCATCAATTGGCTCCAGCACATAAGATAGAACCTTTTCATGACTGTCATGGATTAAAGTGACATGGTTCTCAAGGTCAGGGCTTGCTTCCTGTAATCGCTCAGATGTCATGTTAAGGGCAGCTTCTTGAATATCAAAGCTGTAGACCCTTCCCTTTGATCCCACCAACTGGGCCAGAAAAAGAGTATCGTGGCCATTTCCCATGGTTGCATCAACCACGACCGAATCCACGGTAATTCGTTTTTCCAATAGGGTTTTAACAAGGTTTGTTCCCCACGTAATAGCAGTATTCATTGTCTTTCACTACCTTTGCATTTCCGACTGAAAAACTCCCTTGGGGCACAATAATAAAGGGTCTTGTCTCCCTCTAGTATGGGCTTAAGCCCTTCATGGGCTAAGAAACCCGTAAGGGCTTCATGACCCTCCAGAAGTACTTGTGAAATTCCCATTAAATCCAACAAATTTAATGATGCTCTTAAAAGACCGTCTCCAAGTCCTAAGCCCCTCTCGGAGCGCTTTATGTATAGATAGGAAATATGGGCAGCGTGGGGAGTGTCGACGGATACCATGGAAAAGCCCAGGGGAATATTGCCATCCTTTATAAGCATAAAAAAAGCTGAATCTGTTGGTCTTTGCGGCAACGCTAATCCTTCTTCTCTACAGAGCAAATCAATTAAAGGAAGCTCAGGGGTCAGGGCCCTTTTCATTTCAATCAACAAATCACAACCTTTCAAATCTTTCCAAGTATATTATACATGTTTTTAATTTTTAATACAAAGGAGTCTTTGGCATGAGATGGGACTATTACAGGCATTTAGAAATTGTTACAATTTTTTTAGATATTCGATCTCCCCTTGAGTCAAAAAACGCCATTGCCCTTCCTTTAAATTTCCCAGAGTCAATTTTCCCAGTTTGATTCGTTTCAGTTCAATAACAGGATGACCAATGGCATCGCACATTTTTCTTACCTGGCGATTTCGTCCCTCCCTAATTGTTATCGCTACACGACTGCTGGCTCCTCTGGAAAGGACCTTAATCTTCGCCGGTGAAGTAACATAGTCCTCTATGGCAAGGCCCCTTTCAAAGGAGGCCAGGGCTTCCTGAGTAGGGTCTCCTTTAATAAGGGCTGAATAAACCTTTTCCACCTTAAACTTAGGATGGGTTAATCGATAGGTTAACTCCCCATCATTTGTCAACAGCAATAGGCCTGATGTGTTGTAATCCAATCTTCCCACTGGAAAGATTCGCTG
>SWCF01000734.1_pt1 | contig 158529 bp, 138 predicted proteins | sample 4690081 | NCBI WGS metagenome assembly SWCF01 (sample SAMN10267280, study PRJNA491770) | bioreactor metagenome | isolation source: DHS bioreactor inoculated with | place: Japan: off Shimokita Peninsula
GGGGGGGACAGTACGATGAAACCAGGTTTTTCTTTTGAAAACGAACCGGAGGCGCAGGGCCGGCCACGACGCTTGTTCACGATATCCATGCAGGGCAGGATCATGCTCCTGGCCTTTTGCTGCGTGATTGCCAGTACCCTTGTCATCGGCTCGATTGCCTACAATCGAATTCGGCAGGCGACATTCGACCAGGCGGAGGAAAGACTGGCGGGTCATACCAAGTTGATGGCTCAAAGGTTCCGGCTCGCCTATCGGGACATAGAGGAGGATCTTTTCGCCCTTTCGACCACGCCGCCCATTCGGGGAATCATCCGAGCAACCGCAAACGGCGGCATTGACCCCTATGACGGATCGTCGCTGGAAAGCTGGCGGTCCCGCCTGTCGGCGATCTTTGCCTCGATCATGCGTAATCGCCCGAGCTATTTCCAAATGCGCTTCATTGGCGTTGCCGATCAGGGCAGGGAAGTCGTCCGTATCGACCGGGTCGAAAATGGAGAGAGACCGACGCCGGCCAGTCTGTTGCAGCAAAAATCAGGCGAGCCATATTTCATCAGGGCAATGGACGGTGCCTCGGGAAAGGTGCTGTTTTCCGATGTGACCTATAATCGGGAATTCGGCGGCGTGGATCCCCGGCAGATCCCGGCAATTCGCGGGATGCTGCCGATCGACCGGGCGGACGGGACCCGCTTCGGCTTTCTCGTAATCAACGTCGATTACGAAAGTATGCTGCGGTCGACGTTCGAGGAACTGGCGCCGACAACCAATACCTTTGTGGTCAACGGTTCCGGCGACTACATGCAGTATCAAGGAGACGGTTCTTCGATAGAACATCCCTTGGAGCTTCATGACGCCTACACCAGGCAGATGCCCCGATTTGTGGCTGAAACGCTTCGGTCTTCGAAGCAGGAGGGGTTGATTCACGGCGTCGACAACGTGGCCTTTTTCGTCAAGGAAGACGGCAATGTCGGTGCATCGGATTTTGTTTCGGTCATTTTACAGGTGACTGACGAAGAGCTCTACCGGGACGCGCGGAAGACCCGCAGGGATGTGGTGCTGATCGGCATTGTGTTGATATTGGTCTGTCTTTCGGTTTCCGTTCTGATCGCCCGGGCGATGATGGTGCCGCTGAACCGTCTGGTTGGTCTTGTCCGCAGCCTTGATGATCACGAATTGCTTGCAAAGCTGCCTGTCGATCGTGGGGATGAGGTCGGCGACCTCGCCCGTTCCCTGAAGGAACGGACACAGGCGCTGATTGCTTCGGAAGCGCGCGCGGGCGCCATTGTCGACAACGTTCTGGACGGTCTGCTCCTGATCGGTGAGAACGGCATTGTCGAACGCTTCAATCCCAGTTGCGAGCGCATCCTCGGCTACAAGGCCGAGGAGGTTATCGGCAAGAATGTCTCCATGTTCATGGAGGCCCCCTTGGCGGCGGTGCATGACGGATTCCTGAGTCGGTATGTCAGCGGCGCGCCAAGCGGTTTCATCGATACCAGCCGCGAGGTGGTCGCCATTACCCGCTCGGGAGAAAAAATTCCGATCGAACTGGCAATCAGCGCCTTGCGGCTCGACGGTGCTGTCAAATTCAGCGGTGTCATCCGGGATATTCGCGACCGCAAGGAAATGGATCGTCTGAAGGCGGAGTTCGTGTCCACGGTCAGTCACGAATTGCGTACGCCGCTCACCTCCATCCGCGGTTCTCTTGGACTGATCGAACGGCTGATGCCTGAAGAGCTGTCCGATTCCTTCCGTCAGATGGTGCATCTGGCGCGCAAGAACACCGAGCGTCTGATCGTGCTCGTCAATGACATCCTCGATTTCGAGAAACTCTCCGCCAACAAGATCGAGTACGACATGAGCACGACAGACGTGCACGCGGAGTTGAAACAAGCCGCCGACCTCAATGCCGGATATGCGGAACAGCATGACGTTTCGATCGACCTTCGACTGGCGGAGGAGCCGCTTCTGGTATCGATTGATGTCAACCGGCTCCAGCAGATCCTTGCGAACCTGATTTCCAACGCCGTCAAGTTTTCGGAATCCGGGAAAACCGTGGTTATCCGGGCTGAAAGGATTGGCGGATATGTTCGTATATCCATCATCGACTCCGGACAGGGAATCCCGGAAGACTTCAAGAAAAACCTTTTTACGCCCTTTGCTCAGGCCGACGGGACATCGAGCCGGGAAAAGAGCGGCACCGGCCTCGGCCTGGCGATTACGAAACGGTTTGTCGAGGGGATGAACGGAGCGATCGACTTCACCAGTCAGGAAGGCGAGGGAACCACCTTCCGCATCGAATTCCCTCTGGCGGAAGCCAACGCCCTGATGGACGCTCTCGAAAGAGAGGATGGCGACGCCCGGCTGGTGGGGCTCCATATTGAAGACGACACGGACTTCTATGAAGTCCTGGCCGCCAGTGTCGCGGAGGATATCCTGCTGGTTCAGGCCCGGACCCTGGACGAAGCCCGGCGCCGGATCGCGGTCGATTATTTCGATGTTCTGATCATCGACATTTCCCTTGAGGATGGAAACGGTCTGGAGATCCTTGACGATCTGGGCGGTGTGGAAGGGATGGTGGTCGTCGTCCTCACCGCTCTCGATGTACAGATCGATGATCCCCGGGTGGATCTGAACGTGGTCAAGTCGCGAAGCCGGCCCGGAGATTTGCCTGAGATGCTGCGGGACCTCACGGATCGGAAAATCCGGAAAAAGGCAGTCGCCTCCTGATTCGGCCAATGTGAAACCGGGGCGATGGCTCCGGCGAACCGATCTGCGTGTCACCCGGTCGTTTGCAATGCGGCGAAAGGCGGCCTGCCAAACGCGGTCCGGGCTTATCCGATTCTTTCCAGGATCTGTGTGACGTCGTCTGCAAAGGAGATCGGCTCGAAAGGTTTGGCGATCGTGCCGAGAGCGTCTAGCTCGGAAAGGGTTTTCAACTCGTTGGGTTGTGTCTTCGCCGTGACGAAAATCACCGGAATATCGGCGGTTTCCGGATTGTCCTTCAACTTTACGCGCGTCGTCGGTCCGTCCATAACCGGCATCATCACATCCAGCAGGATCACGTCCGGTTTCCAGTCCGCGGCGATGTTCAGCCCTTCGGCCCCGCTGGATGCATGCTGGGCGTCGAATGCATCGTTCAATTTCAGACACATGACGGCAATGGTGCCGATGTCCTCGTCGTCATCGATATAAAGTGCTTTCAGTGGCATGTGGCAGGGTTCCGTATGTCTGAAGGGTGGCTTTGGTCAGGCGGCGGCTCTGCCGGTCTGGTGGCGGGCCTTGATGGCACTCGCCAACTGGTCGAGCCCTTCGGTCACCTCTCCGCTCGCATCGTCGAGCTTCTTCAGGGCGTCCAGCATGGCTGTGTGATCCTGTGCCTTTGCTGCTTCGAGCGCCAGCTTGGCGGATGCGTGTACCACCTGGTGCGGGTTGACCAGCGACTGGAACGCCGGAAGGGCGCGGATGCTTTCATCGGTAATCTGGTCGTACCATTTGCCCAGTCGGCAATGGTGATGGTCCGGAACATCGGCCACGTTCCAGTTGTCGGCACCCAGACAGGTATCGATTATGCGTTTCTTGAACAATGCGTGGTCGATTTTGGCCATGTAGCACAGTCCGACATCGGACTGGGGGTCGAACAGCTGGTCGGCATTGGCCTTGAACTGGTTGGTGCTCGAGGTCATTGCCGATGCAATGATCTTCACATACTCGTTGCTGTCGGCGGCGAGGTTAGCCACGTCGCTGATGCTGAGCGCGATTTCGCCACTGGCTTCCTTCTGCTGGGACAGCACGCCGGCGATTTCCGACATCCGGCCCGAAACGCTTTCGACCTGCTGTGCGAACCGGTCGATCTGCTCGGAGGTACGGGCGATCGCCTCTTCGCTTTCCTCGACGGCTTCGGTGGAGGTTTGCATGTTGGTCTGGATCGCCGACATGCCCTCTCGCAACGCGGCAATGCGCCGGGCAATATCATCGGTGGACTGAGCCGTCTGGGTTGCCAGCTGCTTGACCTCGGAGGCCACGACGGCAAAACCCTTGCCGGCTTCTCCGGCGCGCGCCGCCTCGATCGTGGCGTTCAGCGCCAGCAGGTTGGTCTGCTGTGCGATGCCTTCGATCACACTCAGCATCTGGCCGATCTGGTCGGAGGCTTCGGAAAGCTCGTCGACACTGCTGGATGTTTCATGGACGGCCCGGGCGATGTTGGACACAACGGACGACAACTGGCCGATCGCTGTTCGTCCGTTTGCGACGGAGGAGTTGCTGTCCTGTGCTTCCTGCGCGGCATTCTCGCTGGAGGAGGCGATGCTTTCGACCGAGGAAACGAGTTCTGTCGCCGCCGAGGAGATCGTCTGGCCGTTGTTTGCCACGTCGTTCGAATTCCGTTGCAGGAACGCCAGCTGCAGGATCACCTTGTTGATATCCGTGACCGAGTCGGCGAGCTTGCCAAGGCTGTCGGTCTTGTTCTCCCGCGCATCGTTGAGAGTTTTCAGGACCAGTGCTTCTTCATAACCGGTCTGCGACGCGGCCATGTCGGAGAACAGCCGGAAGATCAGCGTGCAAAGAACGCCTTCCAGCTCACCCTTGCGGAAGCGATGCCTGCGGACGAGTTCCGGCACCAGTTTCATCAGGACCCAACCGTAGGCGCTGATATACCAGACCGGCGACAGGCCGGCGTTCAGGTGTGTCTTGCCGATCTCCTTGGACTTTTCCAGGGTAAGGGGCGACAGCTCGTCCTTGAAAAGTGCCTCCCAGTGGTTGAGCTGGGCGGATCTGGCCGATGTAACCTTACCGGTATCCGGAAAAAACTCCGCCGCCGGCGAGGCCATGATGCGAGCATAGAATTCATCGAGAATATCGGGGAGCTTGCCGGCAACGCTTTTTCTCATTTCGGCGGTCCGCTCCCGCTCCGACATTGCGGACGACAGGAATTTCAGTGCGGCATCGCTGGCAATTTCCATCGGCATTCCCCCATTTCACGGTCTCGGCCTCGAAGCCGGTACAATGCGTGTTCACTCTCTCGATAAGCGCTTGAGAGAAGGAAGTCGTCCGAGTCTAGTCATTCTAAATATAATAAATAATTACTTTGAGTAACTAAAAGAGTATTGGATATTACTTAGGTTGATTATCAGTATAAATAACAATATTTATTATTCTTGGATATAAGATGTCGAGGTGAATAAGGCGCGATTTTGTCAAAGAATTTCGCAATAAAAATTGGAAAAAGGTGAGGTGCGGGTTGCATGACCTGTTGCCGGTTATCGTACCGGGTCGCCTTCGGACGTCGCCAAATTTGCCTCTGATTAAAAATTCGCCTTGACCACAGGCTCGGCAGTTCCCTACGATTTCTTGACCAAATGGTCAGACGAATTGCCCGCGCGAAAAAGCAAAAAGAGTGCGGGCGTCGGAGGACCGGAGCGGATAGGCTGCCGATGGCGCGCGCGTTCATGACGGCAGGGGCAGAAGGCTCTCGTTCGCTTCGTTGGTCTTGAAAGTTTCCAGAGAAGGGGCCGGTCGGCCCCGACGAAAGAGGAGTAGGGGAATGGCATTGAAGGCTTTGAAAGCTCTGGCGGTTGCATCCGTATTCGGCGCAACGGTCATGGCGGGTGCTGCACATGCGGCCGATGAGCTCACGCTTCAGCTGAAATGGGTCACCCAGGGTCAGTTTGCCGGTTATTACGTGGCAAAGGACAAGGGCTTTTACGAAGAGGAAGGCCTGGACGTCACGATCAAGCCGGGCGGCCCGGACATTGCTCCGCCGCAGGTGATCGCAGGCGGTGGCGCGGACGTGATCATCGACTGGATGCCGTCGGCTCTTGCCAGCCGCGAAAAGGGCGTGCCGCTCGTCAATATCGCCCAGCCGTTCAAGAAGTCGGGCATGATGCTCACCTGCCGCAAGGACACCGGCATCACGTCGCCGGAAGACTTCAAGGGCAAGACCCTGGGCGTCTGGTTCTTCGGCAACGAGTATCCGTTCCTGTCCTGGATGAGCCACCTCAACATGCCGACCGAAGGCGGAGCTGATGGCGTGACCGTCCTGAAGCAGGGCTTTAACGTCGATCCGCTGCTGCAGAAGCAGGCGGATTGCATCTCCACCATGACCTACAACGAATACTGGCAGGTGATCGACGCCGGTATTCCGGAAGAAGACCTGATCGTCTTCAAGTATGAGGACCAGGGTGTCGCCACGCTGGAAGACGGCCTTTATGTGCTGGAAGACAGCCTCAAGGACCCGGCCATGGTCGACAAGCTCGCCCGGTTCGTGCGCGCGTCCATGAAGGGCTGGGCCTATTCGAACGAGAATCCGGACGAAGCCGCCGAGATCGTTCTTGAAAACGACGCCACCGGCGCCCAGACCGAAAAGCACCAGAAGCGCATGGTCCGCGAGATCAACAAGCTGGTTGACGGCTCCGACGGCAAGCTCGACATGGCCGCTTACGAGCGCACCGTGAAGTCCCTGCTGGCCGGCGGTTCCGATCCGGTCATCACCAAGGAGCCGGAAGGCGCCACCACCACGGTCGTCACCGACAAGATGTAATCCGGTCCACAGGATCTGGTTAAGGGAAAGGGCGCTCCTCGGGGCGCCCTTTTCATTTTGACGCCCGAAACGGTTGCGCATGATCCGTGCTTGCGCCACTCCTTTGTCATTGACGGAAAAAGGGGCGGAGTTTGGCAGCCAAGAAAGCCTGTGTGCTGGGCGGATACGGATTTATCGGCGCCGGCTGCATCCGCGCCCTCAAACGCGCCGGCTACGAGGTCACGGGCATTGGCCGGTCCCTGGCGACGGGCCTTGCCAGCGATCCGGATATTGCCTGGCTGGAGCGCGATATTGCCCGCACCGACGCGGCAACCTGGAAACGGGACCTCGCCGACGCGGATGTGGTGGTCAACGCCTCCGGCGCCCTGCAGGATGGAGCAAGCGACAGCCTGAACGCCATACATGAGACCGCGATCGTGGAACTGATCGCGGCGCTGAACGGCTCTGATACCCGCTTTATCCAGATCTCCGCCGCCGGCGTTGCCGAAGATGCATCGACGGATTTCTTCCGGACCAAGGCTTCTGGAGACGCCTTGATCGCCGCATCGGACCTGAACTGGATCGTGCTGCGGCCCGTTCTGGTGATCGGGCCGGAGGCCTACGGCGGCACCGCCTTGCTGCGCGCAAGCGCCGCCATGCCGGGGGTGGGATTTGCCATTCGATCCGGCGTGCCCGTCCGGACCGTCTTCGTCGAAGATCTCGCCGAGGCGGTGGTTCAGGCGGCAGGCGGCGAGCTTGGTGTCCGGTTCATCGCCGACATAACCGAAGATCAGTCCCGAAGTTTCGGAGAACTCACGGCAAGGATCAGGGCCTGGCTCGGCTACAAGCCCTGGCGGTCCATGTTGCCGGTCCCGGATGCCGTGGTCAGTCTGACGGGCAAGGGCGCGGATGCCCTCGGCTGGCTCGGCTGGCGCCCGCCCTTGCGCACCAATGCCTTGAAGGCGCTGGCGGGGGGCATTGTCGGCGATCCGTCGGAATGGAAGAAGCGCGGCGGCCGTCACCTGCGCGGCCTGGACGAGACTCTGCAGGCCATGCCCGCAACTCCGCAGGAAAGGATGTTCTCGCGGCTCTATCTGCTGCTGCCCGCGGCGATTGCGGTCCTGTCCCTGTTCTGGATCCTGTCCGGCCTGATCGGTTTTTTCAGCTTCGGTGAAGCGGCAGCCGTCCTGACGGACAAGGGCGTTTCCGGTTTTCTTGCCGGGACGGCGGTTCTGGGCGGCTCGGTGATCGATATCGGTCTTGGGTTTGCGATCCTTGTCCGCAAATGGACCCGGCCGGCATGCCTTGGAATGGTCGCGGTCTCGCTGGCCTATCTCATCGGCGGCAGTTTCATCGCGCCGGGCCTGTGGGCGGATCCGCTGGGACCTCTGGTCAAGGTTCTGCCGGCGATGATGCTGGCCCTCTTCCCGGCGCTTTTGCTGGAGCGGCGATAATGGTCTACGAGCTTTTGCGGTTTGCCCATGTCATCGGCGCTTGCGTGTTGCTTGGAACCGGCGCGGGCATTGCGTTCTTCATGGTGATCTCCAACCGGTCGCAGGATCCGGCCCTGATCGCACATACCGCCGGGATCGTGGTGCTGGCCGACACGGTCTTTACCGCGACCGCGGCGATCTTCCAGCCCGTCACCGGCGTGCTTTTGGCGAATATAACCGGCTATCCGGTCCTGGAGGGCTGGGTGGTCGTCTCCCTCGGCCTTTATGTCTTCGTCGGCGCGTTCTGGCTGCCGGTGGTCTGGATCCAGATTAGGCTGGGGCGCCTTGCAGCTTCCGCCCGGGACGCGGGAACCGCGCTGCCGCCCGCCTATCACCGGCTCTACCGGATCTGGTTCGCCTGCGGCTTTCCGGCGTTTATTGCCGTCCTGGCCATCATCTGGCTGATGCTGACCAAGCCGGATATCTGAAAGCCCGTCATTCGGCTGTAACGGAAGAACGAAAGGCAAAACATGGCGTTGAAAATCGTTCGGCGACTGATCCCGAATTGGGGCACGACCTATGGCCCGCCGGGGGACGGGCCTTTTCCGGCCGTCATGATCTTTCACGGATCGGAAGGTGCCTATTCGGGGTGGAGCCATCGCAATGCCGTGTTGCTGGCAGCGCATGGCTTCCTTGCCTTCCCTTTCGGCTATTCCAGGGGCGGCAACGCCTGGAACGCAGGCAGTATCGAGGATGTGCCGCTGGATCGTACCGTGGAAGCGCTTGCCGCCCTTCGCGCCTTTCCGGCTTCGGGCGGCAAAGTGGCTTTCTACGGTGTGTCGCGCGGAGCCGAGCATGCGCTTCTTCTGGCCTCGCTGATGGCGCGCGATGGCCTGGAAGGCATGCCGGACGCCGTGGCCGCTCATAGTCCGCCGGACGTCGTCTGTGGTGCTTTCGATGCGCGACGGCATCGTGATGCCGGGGATCCTGGCTGGCAATCCTGGGATCCGGCACAGCGTGCATGGTCCTGGCGCGGTTCCACCGAAGATCTGCTTCCCACGCAACCGATCGAGATCGAGCGCTATAACGGGCCGGTCTTCCTCAGTCACGGGACCGCCGATCGCGTCTGGTCGGTCGAGATGACCCGCAGGTTATCGGCCCGATTGGAAAAGAATGGCCGAAATCCCGAGGTCCATTATTATGACGGACAGGATCACATCCCCGGCAGCGCGTCCGAGAACGAACACCACGAACATCTCGTTGCCTTCCTGGAACGGCATTTATCGATTGAACCCTGAAAGGCTTCAAGCCGGAATTCAGAAAGCGTCACATGTCCATTGAAAACTGGCTCGCATTCACGATCGCCTGCATTGTCCTGACCCTCATTCCGGGTCCCAGCGTTCTTCTGGTGATCGGTCAGGCCCTGACCAGGGGCAAAAGAGCCGCGATGATGTGCATTGCCGGGGATCTGATCGGCAGCATCGTCTTGATGTGTCTGTCCTTCATGGGGGTCGGCGCGATACTGGCGGCGTCCGCCGTGCTCTTTCAGGCGGTGAAATGGGCAGGCGTTCTGTATCTGGCCTTTCTTGGATACCGGCAGATCGCCGACAGCCGGAAGGATGCGTTTGAACTTCCCGGACCTGAGACTGTGTCCACCGGATGGGGAAGTCTGTGGGCCGGGGCCGTCACGGCCGTCCTGAACCCCAAAGCGATCGTCTTCTACATGGCCTTCCTGGCGCAGTTCATCGACCCGGCGGGCAGTTTCGCACAGCAGGTGGTCATCCTGACGGTGACATCCACCCTTGTGGTGGCTGTTCTGCTCTCGGCTTACGCCATGATCGCCACCCGCGCCCGTCGGGCCTTCCAGAGCAGAGCGGCACGAAGGAAAATCGGCTATGCCGGAGGCACATTCCTGCTGGGTGGCAGCGTCTTGATGGCGACCACGCGTTAGAGCGTCTGGCGGAGAAAACAGCCGGATATGAAAAAGCCCTCCTCCCCGATTGTGTAGGATCCGGGGAGAAGGGCTGGAGTGGGCTTCGGGCAAGATGTCGAAGCCGGGTCTTGCGGGAGGTTATTCGGCTGCCTGGACGGCCATCGGGTTGTTCGGATGGGTCGTCCAGTTGGCGTAGTTCGGATCGACGGTCTTGCCCGTGCGCGGGTCGGTGCTGCCGGCGGCCATGGGTTCCATGGTGATGCAGTTGTCCACCGGGCAGACGTTGACGCACAGGTTACAGCCGACGCATTCGTCGTCCATCACCTCGAACTTGCGCACGCCGTCGACCATGTTGGTGATCGCCTGGTGCGAAGTGTCCTCGCAGGCGATGTGGCAACGGCCGCACTTGATGCACAGATCCTGATCGATCTTCGCCTTGGCGATGTAGTTGAGGTTGAGATGCTGCCAGTCGGAGCAGTTCGGAACGGCCCTTCCGACCACTTCCGAGACGGAGGAATAACCGGCGGTTTCCATCCAGTCCTTCAGGCCCTCGATCATGTCTTCCACGACCTTGAAGCCATAGGTCATCGCCGCGGTGCAGACCTGCACGTTGCCGGCGCCGAGGGAGATGAACTCGGCCGCGTCGCGCCAGGTGGTCACCCCGCCGATGCCGGAGATCGGCAGGTCGGCGAGCGCCGGATCGCGGGCGATTTCGGCGACCATGTTGAGCGCGATCGGCTTCACCGCCGGTCCGCAATAGCCGCCATGGGCGCCCTTGCCGTCGATAACCGGGCTCGGGCACATGTTGTCGAGGTCGACGGAGACGATGGAGTTGATCGTGTTGATCAGCGACACCGCGTCCGCGCCGCCGTCCTTGGCAGCCTGGGCGGGCTTACGGATATCGGTGATGTTCGGCGTCAGCTTGACGATCACCGGCATGCGCGTGTGCTTCTTGCACCAGCGGGTGACCATCTCGATATATTCCGGTACCTGACCGACTGCGGAACCCATGCCGCGTTCGCTCATGCCGTGCGGACAGCCGAAGTTGAGTTCCACGCCGTCGGCTTCCGTGTCCTCGACCTGTTTCAGGATCGCGACCCAGTTGGCTTCCTCGCAAGGCACCATGAGCGAGACGACCAGGGCCCGGTCCTTCCAGTCGCGCTTGACGCGCTTGATTTCCTGGAGGTTCACCTCCAGCGGCCGGTCGGTGATCAGCTCGATGTTGTTCAGGCCGATGAGTTGCCGGTCCTTGCCGTGGACGGCCCCGTAGCGCGGGCCGTTGACGTTGACGATGGGGTCGCCGTCGCCAAGCGTTTTCCAGACGACGCCGCCCCAGCCGGCCTTGAAGGCGCGGACGACGTTGTATTCCTTGTCGGTCGGCGGCGCGGAGGCCAGCCAGAACGGGTTCGGCGATTTGATGCCAACGAATTCGGATCTCAGATCAACCATGACGGGATCTCCAAAAAGAACTTAAGCGGAAAGGGCGCGGTGGATCGATTCGGCGGCGATCTTGCCGTCCTCGACTGCCGTGACCGTCAGGTCCTCGCCACCGTGTGCGCAATCGCCCCCGACCCAGACATTTGAAACGGAGCTTTTGTTGCCGTCGAAGCGGGCAAGCGTCGTGCCGTCGAGTTCGAGGTCTTCCGTTTCGGCATCCATCCATTGACCGATGGCGACGAACACCTGGTCGGCCGCGATTTCCAGGGTTTCGCCGGTCGGCACCAGATTGGACCCTTCCTGGCGCGTGTATTCGAAAACGATCGCTTCCGCCGCATTGTCGCCTCTGATCTCGGCGGGACGGGCGTTGAAGACGAGATGAACCCCGTGGCTTGCCGCGAGGTCCTGCTCGTAACGGCTGGCGGCCATCTGCTCGCGGCCGCGCCGATAGACCAGCGAGACTGTGCGGGCGCCGAGGAGTTTCGACTGAACCGCGGCGTCGACCGCGGTCATGCCGCCGCCGATCACGACAACATCCTGTCCGATGGGCAGGCTGGAAAGGTCTTTCGACTGGCGGAGGCGTGCGATGAAGTCGATTGCGGATTCGACGCCCGGCAGGTCGGCCCCCGGAATGGACAGCTTGGAAGCCGCCGGCAGGCCGATGCCGATGAAGACGGCGTCATATTCCTGGCGGAGACCGTCGACCGTAATGTCACGGCCAAGCATCTGGCCGAGGCGCAGTTCGATGCCGCCGATATCCATCAGCCAGTTGATTTCGCGCTGGGCGAAATCCTCGGTCGCCTTATAGGCGGCAATACCGAATTCATTCAGGCCGCCCGGTTTTTCGCGCGCTTCGTAAACCACGACGTCATGGCCATGGGCGGCGAGGCGATGGGCGCAGGACAGACCGGCCGGGCCGGCGCCGACGACGGCGATCTTCTTGCCGGTCGCGGCAGCCCGGCTGAACGGCTGCGGCAGACCCCGTTGCATGTAGGTGTCGGTGGCGTAGCGCTGCAACTCGCCGATCTTGACCGGCTTGCCTTCCGCGTCATTGCGCACGCAGGCCTGTTCGCAAAGGGTTTCCGTCGGACAGACGCGGGCGCACATGCCGCCCAGGATGTTCTGTTCGAAAATCGTCTTCGCCGATCCGGTCGGATTGCCGGTCGAGATCTGGCGGATGAATTGCGGGATATCGATGCCGGTCGGGCAGGCGTTCATGCACGGCGCGTCGTAACAGAAGTAACAACGGTCGGCCTCGACCTGGGCTTCATGTGGGTCGAGCAGTGGGTGCAGGTCGCAAAAATTCTGGTCCAGTGCGTCCTTTGACAGTCGCCCTGCGGCGATGTCCGGCGCGGAAGTCGTCTCGGTCATATTGATCTCCGGAAGGAGTGGCGATCGTTCAATTTGCCGCCTCTTTCATTGGGTGAAGAGGCTGTCATCCGGCATTGGAAAAAAATTTGAACAAATAGTCAAATATTTTCCAAGTCCTTGAAAATATGAGAATAAAACTCATGAAATAAGAGTGCGATATTTCAATTGGTTATCGCCAGAATGGGCATATGCAAAAAAGTAAGGCAGGCGCGCCGAACGGGCAATTCAGGCCGTTATCCGGCGAACAAACCGTCTGGTTCCTATTCCGGATACCAGAGCCGGGCCTTTTCGGAGCCGCGCTCGATGATCACGTGAGAGTTCGCGAAAACCCGGTAGCCGTGGCTCCAGTCGCCGTCCGGCCAGCGGATGCGGACCTGGGCCCGTTCCGAGACGCCGAGCCCGAAATGGACGAAGCCGAGCTGGCCCGAGGCGTGGCCCGCGCCGATCTGCACGTCACGCACGATGCTGCGGTTGCCGATCTTCACGCTGATTTTTGCGCCGACCCCGTAGCGATTCGGCTGGTGTTTCTCTTGCCGGATCTCAACCGCCAGCCAGTTGCCCAGGGGCCTTGGCTCTTCGGCCGTACCGGCGCCGACGTTGCGGAACAGGCTGACCGGTCCGGCCCGGTTGACGACGACCAGATCCAGAAGCCCGTCCATGTTGAAATCGGCAAGCCCCGCGCCCCGGCCGCGCCGGTTGAGCGCGATCCCGGCGGTGTCGCCCACTTCGATGAATTTCTCGTCCCATTGGCCGAGCAGCAGGTCGTCCGGATCGAAGGCGGCGAAATCCGGCATGGCCTCCACGTTCCCCTTGGCGATGAACAGGTCCCACAGGGTGTCGTTGTTCACGTCCTGGAATTCCGAGTGCCAGCCGGTCGACGGGCGCAGGTCGTCGCCCGTGTAGGGCCTGTGGGCGGTGGCGCCCCGGTCGAAGGCGATATCCCGGTAGACCGGCACGGTCTCGTCCGCTTCCGCATCCAGCGTCTGCAGCTTGGTATCGCCCATGCTGGTCAGGGCGTATTCCGGATAGCCGTCGCTGTTGAGATCGATGGAGGCGATGCCCATGCCCCAGATTTTCAGGTGTCGCCATCCGTCGGCGCGGCGATAGGCGCGCGGCGGCCGCCCGGGCGGCACGGCCCAGAGCTGCTCTTCGCCGCCGCGGTAATACTGGCGGTCGTTGGAAATTCGCAACGAAGACTCGCCGGACCGGTTCCAGTCGGTGAACAGCATCGACAGGGCACAATAGCCGGGCGTCAGCCGGGTGGCCTCATCGTAGCGCAGCGTGTCTGCTTCGTTCGGCCGGAACAGGAAATTGTCGTGACACGTCCCCCACGGCGACCCCGGCTTCGACCGGTCGACATAGTTGCCGAAGGCAAGGGTCGGATAGCTCTGCCCCTGTTCCCAGACGGCGGAAAAACCGGTGGTCCACTCCCGCCCACCGTCGAAGGCCAGTGCCCGGTTGGCCTCCTCGAACCGGCAGTTGCCCTTGCCCTTGAGCAGCAGGTTCTCGCCCAGGCGCAGGACGGCGAGGTCAACGATGCCGTCATTGTCGAAGTCGAGCGGATAGGCGCCGAGCACCTTTGTGATCTGGCGGTCCGGCAGGTCGATGTCGCGTGCCTTGAAGGCAAGCGTGCCGCCGGTCGGGCTCCGGTTTTCGAAGAGCTGCGCCGGGTTCTTGCCGCCGGCCAGGAACAGGTCCGGCCGCCGGTCGCCGTTGCAGTCGAAGATCGCCACGCCGCCGCCGACGAAGAATTCCCAGGCGCCGTCATAGGTGTGGTCAATGCCTGCCTCTGCGGCCTCCTCGATAAAATGCGGAAGGGGGGCGGCCGACACAGGGCGCGGCGCGTTTTCTGCAATCGCTGCCGCGGGAAGCGCGAGTGCGGCCATGGCCAGGACAAGGCGGATTGCATGCCGGCTCATTCGGGGATCTCCAGGCTGCGCAGGAAGGCGATGATCGATTGCCGGTCTGCCTCCTCAAGCCCCGTATAGGCCTTGGTTGCGTCGGCGGCTTCCCCGCCATGGGCCTCGATCACCTCGTGCAAGGTGGTGATATCGCCCCGGTGGCCGTAGGGCGCGGTGGTGCCGACGCCCCAGAGTTCCGACGTCATGAAGACGTCGCGGGCGACGAAGCGCTGGCTGAGCAACTCGTTGCCGAGCGTGTCGCGGGCCGCATCGGTAATCTTGTGCCGTTTCAGGTCGCCGAACAGAGGTACCAGGACCCGGCCCTCGTCGTCTCTCGGCAGCGCCCTGACCCAGTCCAGTTCAGCGAGATCGAGCACGATGGGCTTTGCCACGTCGGCCCGGCGCAAGGTGCCGGCACCTTCGAACGGGGACGGGTCCTCGAAACGCAGGCTTTCAAGCGGCAGGGCCGGGCGGTGGCACTCGGCGCAGCCGATTTCCGAAAACAGGCTCTCGCCGCGCGTGGCGGCCTTTTGCCAGTCCGCGGGCAGATCCGCCATGCGCCCGGGGGCGGGACGGGTCGCCTGCCAGGCGACAAGGGCGGAGATCTGGCCGACGCTCATCTCGTCTTTCACCCCGTCGCCGTCGAAATCGTCGGCTCCCGTCCAGGCTTTGCCGAAACGCTCCTGCGCCTGGATGCCGTGGTGGTCGTTCATGGCGTTGACGGTGAACTGGCGCAGAGAGGCGAAAACGCCCTTTTGGCCGAAGGGACGCAGGGTCAGGTCGTCGTCTATCCCCTCCAGCCCTGAGACATCGAGCGACCCGTCCGGTTCCGCCGTCAGCTTGCCGAAGCCGACGCCCTTGGTTTCAAGCGCCACCGTCACCGGGTTTCCGGTTTGCCTCGCCTGCTGAAGCGCGGCGCGGCGCTGGGCGCGCAGGTCTGCCGTCATTTCCCGGCCGAGCAGTTCGATCAGGCCGGCCCCTTCGAGGGCAACCGTACCGCGCTCGTTGGAAAACTGCGGATCGATGGAATCGAAATCCGCGCTTTCGAACCCCTCGGAGACGAAGACGTTTGCGGTAAAGGCGCCGGCGCCGCCGATCCCCGGTTCGTTGTGGCAGGAGGCGCAGGAGTTGGCGTCCGGACCCGCCATGCGCTGAAAGGCAAGGGCGGAAGGACGGCGTCGTTTGGTCGGCACGATGGCCTGTGTCGCCTCCGGCCGGCCCGCGCCGTCCTCGGTGACGAACTTCGCCTTGAACAGCTTTTCGCCCAGCTCCACCAACTCGGCCAGAGGATCCTTGTTCCCGTTGGCGAGCGCGTCGAAATCGAAATCTGCGGTAATGCCCCGCTCCGACCAGGGCGGAACGGCATCGGCAGCAAATCCCTGTGCCGGCCAGATGCCGGCGAGAAGGATCAGCGCTGCCAACCGCCGTTTCATGCCGCCGCCCCCCGGTTGCGCGGAGGGGCCGTCTTGCGCGTCGCCGCGCCAAGGTAATCCTTGTCGAGCCGGTCCATGGCCTGGGCGACGAGACCCCTGCGGATAAAGTCCTCGTTCCACGGCATCACGTCGAGCTCGAAATTCTGCCTGAGATCCTCGACCAGGGCTTCCTCCAGTCCCTGGTACATGCTGGCTTCCATGAACCGGAAAGCCCGCATGGCAGCTCCGGTGAGCACGATGCGCTTGGGGTCCAGAATGGCAAGCAGGCGGGCCAATCCGTAGCCAAGGACCCGGCCGGCACTGGCAAAGGCGGTCAGGGCGTCCTCGTCGCCTTCGTCGGCGCGTGCGATCAGGGCGGCCAGACCGGCCACGCCGGCATTGATTTCCTTCGGGTCTGACGTTTCCGGCAGATGGGTGGCCGCCCGCACCAGCGCGTAGTCGGACAGATAGGCCTCTATGCAGCCCCGTTTGCCGCAGCGGCACAGCGCCCCGCCGGGAATGTGATTGGAATGGCCGAACTCGGCCGCCATGCCGTTGGCGCCTTCGAACAGGCGATTGTCGAGGTAAAGGCCCATGCCGACGCCGTAGTCGAGCATGACCACCGCGAAGGTATCGCTGTATCGCGCCGGATCGATCCAGTGCAGGGCCTCGGTGATCATGTTGGTGTCGTTGGACAGGATGCATTCCGCATCGAAGGCCTTTGTCAGCGGGGCAACGATCGGAATGTTGCGCCCGGCGAAGGCGGGGCTCCAGACCACCATGCCCGCACCCTTGTCGACAACGCCCTGGGCGGCCACGCCGATTTCGCGGATGCTGTCCGGCCGAAGGGCGGCTTCCCTGACGAATGTTTCGATGGTTTCGATCAGGAGCATGGGAAAGCTTCCCGCATCCGCCGATGCGCTGTCGAAGGGGACGCGCTTGTTCAGGAAGGTCTCGCCGGCGAAGTTCGCAAGCGACATGTCGATCGCATTGACTGAAAGACGGATCGCAACCACGCAGGCCGCTGCCGGATTGAGCTGCAGCAGTGACCGGGGGCGGCCGCGGGATTGGGGCGCTTTCGGCTCCTCGCTTTCAATGCCCTCGATCAATCCTTGGGCAAGCAGGTCCGAGGTGATCGCCGTGACCGTCGCCGGGCTCAGCCGGGTGATCTGGCCAAGGTCGATCCGGGCCATGGGCCCTTGCCGGCGCAGCGCCTTCAGGATGATGCTTCGATTCTGTCGCCGGATCTGATCCCGGTCCGCTTTCCGTGTCATGCGCTGACGGTTCTTCCCTGACGTGTTTCCCCAACAGCCGGTTTAACCGGTCTTGTTTTGTGCAGTCTCGCCAATTTTGCGGCGCAGAACAATGTTTTGCAAAACCATGTTGACAGGAGCGGCGCTTTGGAGCAACTTTTTTTCGGACGTCAAAAAAAATAAATACCAGACGTCGCCCGCGTTTCCGCCTCAGGCGGGAACCTCGCTTTATGGGATGTGAAGCGGCATGACCGGACAATGACAGGTTGTGCCTGACGGAGGAAACACCGCGATGCGTAAAGTAAAAGTTCTTTTGGTTGGCGCACTTATGTCCGCCAGTGCAATTTCTGCTGCCCATGCCGCCGATATCGTCGTCGGCGTGAGCTGGTCCAACTTCCAGGAAGAACGCTGGAAGACCGACGAAGCCGCCATCAAGGGCGCTCTTGAAGCCGCCGGCGCCAAGTACATTTCGGCCGATGCCCAGTCGTCGTCTGCCAAGCAGCTGTCGGATGTCGAGGCTCTGATCGCCCAGGGCGCCACCGCGCTGATCATTCTCGCGCAGGATTCCCAGGCGATCGGCCCGGCCGTTCAGGCCGCCGCCGACGAAGGCATCCCGGTGGTCGGCTACGACCGGCTGATCGAGGATCCGCGCGCCTTCTACCTGACCTTCGACAACGTCGAAGTCGGCCGCATGCAGGCCCGCGCGGTCTACAAGGTCGCGCCGGAAGGCAACTATGTCATGATCAAGGGTTCGCCGACCGATCCGAACGCCGACTTCCTGCGCGGCGGCCAGCAGGAAGTCCTGCAGTCCGCCATCGACAGCGGCAAGATCAAGATCGTGGGCGAAGCCTACACAGACGGCTGGCTGCCGGCGAACGCTCAGCGCAACATGGAACAGATCCTGACCGCCACCGACAACAAGGTCGATGCGGTTGTGGCCTCCAACGACGGCACCGCCGGCGGCGTTGTCGCGGCACTCACCGCGCAGGGCATGGAAGGCATTCCGGTGTCCGGCCAGGACGGCGACCATGCGGCCCTGAACCGCGTCGCCAAGGGGACCCAGACCGTTTCCGTCTGGAAGGATGCCCGTGAACTCGGCAAGGCCGCCGGTGAAATCGCGGTCGCAATGGCCGGTGGCAAGAAAATGTCGGAAGTCGACGATGCCGCTGCCTGGACCTCCCCGGCCGGCACCGAGCTGACGGCGCGCTTCCTGAAGCCGGTCCCGATCACCAAGGACAACCTCAATGTCGTGGTCGATGCCGGCTGGATTACCAAGGATGCGCTCTGCCAGGGCGTGACCAACGGTCCGGCTCCCTGCAACTGACAGCACCAAGCGATTCGCGGTCCCGGTTTTGCGCCGGGGCCGCGGACGTGGTTTGATCGTATTACGCGCGCCGGCGGGGATGGACGCCCCGGCGACTGAGCGTCTGGTCTCCAAGTGGGAGGAAACCGATGTCCGATACCGCCGTGTCCGGGCCCAAGGCCCCGGCAGCACGCAATTTCTTTTCCGTGCTTCAGCTCGATACGCGCCTTCTGGGAATGATCGGCGCCTTCATCGTGCTGTGCCTTGTGTTCAATTTCGTCACCGACGGCCGGTTCCTGACGCCCCGGAACATCTTCAACCTGTCCATCCAGACCGTCTCGGTCGCGATCATGGCGACCGGCATGGTGTTCGTCATCGTCACCCGCAACATCGACCTGTCGGTCGGCTCGCTGCTGGCCACGTGTTCGGCCGTCATGGCGATGACGCAGACATCCATCCTGCCTGACATGCTGGGTCTGGGCCTCGGGCATCCGTTGATCCCCTGGATCTCGATCCTCGCGGGCCTTGTCGCAGGCGTGGCGATTGGAGCGTTCAACGGCTGGCTGATCGGATATCAGGGCATACCGGCGTTCATTGTGACTCTCGGCGGCCTGCTCGTGTGGCGGTATGTGGCGTGGTATCTCACCAACGGTCAGACGATAGGACCACTCGATCAGGTCTTCCAGATTTTCGGCGGTACAAATGGCACCCTGGGTGTGACCTGGTCCTGGATTCTGGGCGGAATCGCTGCACTTGCGGCGGCGGTAAGCATATTCTCCGCGCGGCGCCGCAAGATCTCCCATGAGTTCCCCGTAAAGCCGTTGTGGGCGGAATGCCTGGTGGCCCTGCTGGCTGTCGTTGCCATCCTGGGCTTTGTCGCCATTCTCAATGCCTACGAGATTCCGGAGAGAGCCCTGCGTCGGGACTTCCGGGCACTCGGCATGGAAATGCCGGAAGGCTTTACCGCATCATACGGATTGCCGGTCTCGGTGGTCGTGTTGATTGCCGTGGCAATCGTCATGACAATTGTCGCCCGCCGAACGAGGCTTGGCCGCTATATCTTTGCCGCCGGCGGAAATCCCGACGCGACCGAGCTATCGGGCGTCAACACCCGGCTGCTGACCGTCAAGGTCTTTGCGATCATGGGCGCGCTTTGTGCGATTTCCGCGGTTGTCGCTTCGGCACGGCTTACCAATCACACGAATGATATCGGCACCCTCGACGAGCTTCGGGTCATCGCGGCGGCCGTCATTGGGGGCACGGCTCTGTCCGGCGGTGTCGGCACGATTTACGGCGCCATTCTGGGTGCCCTGATCATGCAGTCGCTGCAGTCGGGCATGGCCATGGTCGGCGTCGATGCGCCGTTGCAGAACATCGTCGTGGGCGCGGTGTTGGTATTCGCAGTCTGGATCGATATCCAGTACCGCAAGCGCACGGGAGACTGATCGAAATGGCTACTCCCCTGGTTGAAATGAAGGAAATCAGCATCGCCTTCGGCGGTGTGCATGCGGTCGATCACGCTTCGGTGGAGCTTTATCCCGGCGAAGTGGTCGGACTTCTCGGCCACAACGGGGCCGGCAAGTCCACCCTGATCAAGTGCCTTTCCGGCGCCTACAGGGCCGACAGCGGCGAAATCCGCATCAACGGCGAAAAGGCCAACATTCAAAGCCCCCGCGATGCCCGCAGGTACAACATCGAGACCATCTACCAGACCCTGGCGCTGGCGGACAATCTCGATGCGGCCTCCAACCTGTTCCTCGGCCGCGAGCTTGTCACGCGGCTCGGCTTTGTCGACGACGATGCCATGGAAGCGGAAACCCGCAAGATCATGGGCCGGCTCAATCCGAACTTCCGCAAGTTCAAGGCGCCGGTGAAAGCGCTTTCCGGCGGGCAGCGCCAGTCGGTCGCGATCGCCCGGGCGGTCTATTTCAACGCCCGTATCCTGATCATGGACGAGCCGACCGCCGCCCTTGGGGTGCAGGAAACGGCCATGGTGACGGAACTGATCCACGAGTTGAAGAAACAGGGTCTCGGCATCTTCCTGATCGACCACGACATCCATTCGGTCATGCAGACCTGCGACCGCGCCGCCGTCATGAAAAACGGCAAGGTGGTCGGGACCGTGAAGGTCGATCAGGTCACCGAAGACGATCTCCTGGGAATGATCATTCTCGGAAAATGTCCGCCGGGTGCGATCCCCGGTCCAGGGGCGATCAATCCGGAGATCGCCGCAGCCTGAGTGTCCATTGCGGCGGTTCCCGACAGGGACCGCCGGTGCCGCTTCCCGCAATCGTGCCGGCTGTCCGGCTGGCACGTATCTTTTCTGTCTTTTTTTGAGGTGCGTCCCTCATGTTTGTCGGTCTCGACATTGGAACAAGTTCGGTCAAGGCCGTTCTGCTGGATGAAAACCAGTCGCACATCGGCTCGGCTACCTCCGGCCTGAGCGTGGAACGGCCCCATCCCTCCTGGTCCGAACAGGACCCGGACAGCTGGTGGACCGCCTGCGAGAAGGTCATGGACGCACTGGCCGCCCGGTTTCCGGCCGGGATGGCCGCTGTCCGCGGCATCGGCCTTTCCGGCCACATGCACGGGGCCACGCTGCTTGGCGCCGACGACCGGCCGCTGCGCCCCTGCATCCTGTGGAACGACGGCCGGTCGGCGAAACAATGCGAGGAGCTGGAGCGGGCGGAGCCGAAGTTCCTGACCCTTGGCGGCAACCGGGTCATGCCCGGCTTCACCGCGCCCAAGCTGCAATGGGTGCGGGAAAACGAGCCGGATATTTTCGCGAGGGTGGCAAAGGTTCTGCTGCCGAAGGATTACGTCCGCCTGAAGCTGACCGGCGATCATGTCGGCGACATGTCCGACAGCGCAGGCACGCTCTGGCTCGATGTGGCCGCCCGCGACTGGTCCGACGATCTGCTTGCCGCGACCGGTCTTTCGCGACAGCACATGCCGCGGCTGGTCGAGGGCTCGGAAAGCTCCGGGCAATTGCGCAAGGACCTGTGCGACCGCTGGGGCATGGCGCAGGCTCCGGTCGTCGCCGGGGGCGGCGGCGACAATGCCGCGTCCGCCTGCGGCGTCGGTGCGGTCGAGCCCGGCTCGGCCTTCGTCTCGCTTGGAACCTCCGGCGTCCTGTTCGTCACCAACGACCGGTTCTCACCCAATGTGGACAGCGCCGTCCATGCCTTCTGCCATGCGGTGCCCGATACCTGGCACCAGATGGGCGTGATCCTGTCGGCGACTGACAGTCTCAACTGGCTGGCCCGGACCTTAGGGACTGAACCGGAAAGCCTGACCGGGGCGCTGGGCACCGTGTCCGGCCCGTCCGACGTGATGTTCCTGCCCTATCTCGGCGGCGAGCGCACGCCTCACAACGATGTCCGGATCCGGGCGGGCTTTGCCGGCATCGGCCACGAAACCGATCGAACGGCACTGACCCATGCGGTGCTGGATGGGGTTGCCTTTGCCCTGAAGGACTGCATGGAGGCCCTGAGTGCCGCAGGAACAAAGGTGAACCGGGTCACGGCCGTCGGCGGCGGCTCGCGCTCGACCGCCTGGCTGGAAATCATCGCCACCCTTCTCGACGTGACCGTCGATGTGCCGGCCGATGGCGATTTCGGGGCCTCCCTGGGCGCGGCCCGCCTCGGCCAGGCGGCTGCGGAAGGCCGGACAAGCGGTATATTCGCGCCGCCACCCATGCAGATGCAGATCGAGCCCAGGCACGACATTCAGGACGATTACCGTCACGCCTACGAGCGTTGGCGGTCCCTTTATCCTGCTTTGAAGCAGGCTGGCTTTTAAGGAGTAGATTGAAAATGAGCACCGGATTTTTCGGCGATCTCGAACCGATCCGTTACACCGGCCCCGAAAGCACCGATCCGCTCGGCTACCGCTTCTACAACAAGGACGAAGTGGTTCTCGGAAAACGCATGGAAGACCACCTGCGCCTGGCCGTATGTTACTGGCACAGCTTCTGCTGGCCCGGCACCGATCCCTTCGGCGGCGACACCTTCCAGCGCGCCTGGATGGCGGCGGACGGCGACCCGATGGCGCAGGCGCGCCTGAAGGCGGACGTGGCCTTCGAGATGTTCGACATCCTCGGCATGCCGTTCTTCACCTTCCACGACCGCGACATCGCACCGGAAGGGGCGACACTGGCCGAGAGCAATGCCAATGTGAACGCAATCGCCGACATCTTCGAAGACAAGGTGGCGAAGTCGGGCATGAAGCTTCTTTGGGGCACGGCGAACCTGTTCTCCAACCGGCGCTTCATGGGCGGGGCTGCCACCAATCCGGATCCGGATGTCTTTGCCTATGCCGCCGCCCAGGTGAAGAACGTCATGGACGCCACGCACCGGCTCAAGGGCGAGAACTACGTGCTGTGGGGCGGCCGCGAGGGCTATGAGACCCTGCTCAACACGGATCTGTCCCGCGAGCTGGATCAGCTCGGCCGCTTCCTCTCCATGGTCGTCGACTACAAGCACAAGATCGGCTTTACCGGCACGATCCTGATCGAGCCCAAGCCGCAGGAGCCGACCAAGCACCAGTACGACTTCGACGTCGCCACCGTCTTCGGGTTCCTCAAGAAATACGGCCTGGAAAACGAGGTGAAGGTCAACATCGAGCAGGGTCACGCGATCCTGGCCGGCCATTCCTTCGAGCACGAACTGGCGCTTGCCAATGCGCTCGGCATCTTCGGCTCCGTCGACATGAACCGGAACGACTACCAGTCCGGATGGGACACGGATCAGTTCGCCATGAATGTCCCCGAGCTGGCGCTCGCCTATTACGAGATCCTGAAAGCGGGCGGCTTCACCACCGGTGGCACCAACTTCGATGCCAAGCTGCGTCGCCAGTCGATCGATCCGGTCGATCTGATCCAGGCTCACGTGGGATCCGCCGACGCAATCGCGCGGGGCCTCAAGGCCGCCGCCCGGATGCTGGAGGACGGTCGTCTGAAGGCTCATGTCGAGGAGCGTTATGCCGGCTGGGAGAAGCCGGAAAACGCCGCGATCCTCAAGGGCGAAAGCTCGCTGGAAGCGCTTGCGGAGCGGGTCCATGGCGAAAACCTGGAGCCGCAGCCGAAGTCCGGCCGACAGGAATATTTGGAAAGCCTGGTCAATCTCTACGTCTGAAAAACCGCCGTGCGCACAACCTGTTGCGCACGGCTTCTTCCTGCCCTTGCGCCGCCGTGAACTTGGTCTGCCACAAGTTTGTGCTCGGTTTGCGCCGAAAAACGGCAGCGTCACCTTTTCTCCGTCATGCACACCTCCTAAGAAGAAGGCATGAAGGATTTGCCGCCGATCGGGCCGAATGAGGCCCTCTTTCTCGATTTCGACGGGACACTGGTCGATTTGGCGCCGCGCCCGGAAGATGTCCGGGTGTCGGATGGCGTCATCGTGGCCCTCTCCCACCTGCAGGACCGTCTCGATGGGGCGCTGGCCGTTGTCTCCGGCCGGCCGATCGCCCAGATCGATGCCTTTCTTGCACCCTTGCATCTGCCCGCTGCCGGGCTTCACGGGTTGGAACACCGTCATACGGTCGACGCCGATATCGAGCGGACGAAACCCGGCCCGGAAATCCGGGCCCTGAAAGGTGTCGTCCGCAACTCCGGCCTCCTGGAAAAGGGCGTCTACCTGGAAGACAAGGGCGCCACGCTCGCCCTTCACTACCGCTCCGTTCCGGCTATGGAAGAGGCGGTGGTCAGGCTGATGAGCGAAGCCCTCGAAGCGCTTCCCGCTCTTCATATCATCCGGGGCAAGATGGTGGTCGAGGCCAAGCCCTACGCCAGCGACAAGGGCAGCGCGGTCCGGTCGTTTCTCGAACACGCGCCGTTCAAGGGACGCAAGCCTGTCTTTGTCGGGGATGATGTAACCGATGAAGACGGCATCGCGGCCGCGCAGGACGCCGGCGGGATCGGCATCAAGGTAGGCGACGGCGAAACCTGCGCGCGCTACCGGCTGAATGATGTTGCCGCGGTGCACGACTGGCTTGCAGGAAAAACTACAGTTTCGGAGACCTGATTGATGGTTTGGACACCGCCTGTAAAACTCGCTCCCTCGCTCGATCTGGCGATGATCGGCAATTGTTCCCTCGCGGGGCTGATCGACAGGATGGGGTCGGTGGTCTGGTGCTGCCTGCCGCGGTTCGACGGCGACCCGGTGTTTCACAGTCTGCTCGGCACGCGCGGAGAAGAGGGCGACGGGGAATTCACCATCGAGCTGAACGGTGCGGTCCGGTCCGAACAGGAATATGTGCCCAATACCGCGATCGTGAAGACACGCCTGTTCGATGGCCAGGGCAATGCCATCGAAATCACCGACTTCGCGCCGCGCTTTACCCGCAAGGGCCGAATGTTCCGTCCCAACAGCATCGTGCGCCGCGTCCGGCCGCTGTCGGGTCATCCGCGCATCAAGGTCCGCTGCCGGCCGCGGTTCGCCTGGGGCAAGCGCGTGCCCGACATGACCTTCGGGTCCAATCATATCCGCTGGGTCGGTGACGGCACCACCTTGCGGATGACCACCAATGCTTCCGTCACCTATATCAGGGAAGAAACCCCCTTCCTGGTTGACGGCCCGTTGTCGTTCTATCTCGGCCCTGACGAGTCGCTGACCGAACATCCGGAATGGCTGTGCCGTGATTTCGAGGAAAACACGGAACGGTACTGGCGCCGCTGGACGCGCCGGCTCGGCCTGCCACTGGAATACCAGGAAGCGGTCATCCGGGCGGCGATCACGCTGAAGCTGTGCACCTATGAGGAAACCGGCGCGATCATTGCGGCGGCGACCACCTCCATTCCCGAAGCCGACAACACAGAGCGCAACTGGGACTACCGTTACTGCTGGCTGCGGGATGCCTTTTTTGTGATCCGCGCGCTGAATTCCCTCTCCGAAATGGAGACGATGGAAAACTACCTGCGCTATCTGAACAACATTGCCGCGGTCTCCAACGGCGGTCACGTCCAGCCGCTGTTCGGCATCGGTTTGGAAGAAAAGCTGGTCGAGGAATTCGTCGATCTCCCCGGCTATCGAGGCAACGGACCGGTGCGGATCGGCAATCAGGCCTATGAGCATTTCCAGCATGATGTTTACGGCAACATCGTGCTGGGAGCCGCCCAGGCCTATTTCGACAAGCGCTTGCTGCACCAGCCGGGCCTGGAGGATTTCCGGCGCCTGGAACAGGTGGGCGAACGGGCCTTCGCCATGTACGACCAGCCGGATGCCGGCATGTGGGAATTGCGTACGCGCGCCAGGGTGCACACGTCGTCGGCGCTCATGTGCTGGGCGGCCTGCGACCGGCTGGCCAAGATTGCCCGCCGCTTCGGCCTGGAGGAACGCACGGCCTACTGGCGCGACCGCGCCATGGTCATCCACGGCGCGATTTGCGAGCGCGGCTGGAACAAGGAACGGGGCGCCTTCGTGGAAAGCTTCGAAGGCTCCGATCTCGATGCGGGACTGCTGCTGATGGCGGAGGTCGGATTTCTGCCTGCCAATGACCCGAGGTTCATCGCTACTGTCGACAAGATCGGCGCGAACCTGCGCCACGGCAATCATCTGTTCCGCTATCATGCGGCCGACGATTTCGGCGCACCGGAAAATGCCTTCAACATCTGCACTTTCTGGTACATTGACGCGCTTGCGCGGATCGGCCGCAAGGATGAGGCGCGCGAAATCTACGAGACTATGCTCTCCTGCCGGAACCATGTCGGATTGCTGTCTGAGGATACCACACCTTCGACAGGCGAATTGTGGGGCAACTTCCCGCAGACCTATTCGATGGTCGGCATCATCAACGGTGCCGTGCGTTTGAGCGCCGGATGGGAAAGCGTGACCTGACCCGCCATTCCCGGCGGACAGAAACAGATAAACTGGAGGATCAAATGGGACGGCTCGTCGTCGTATCGAATCGCGTGGGACCGCTGAAGGATACAGGACGGGCAGGCGGACTGGCCGTGGCCCTCGTCGATGCCCTGACCAAAACCGGTGGCATCTGGTTCGGCTGGAGTGGCGACGTTTCCGAAGAAGGCACCTTCGGTCAGCTCAAGAAGCAGAAAACGAAGTCGGTCCAGCTGGTGCAGGTCGACATGACCCAGGCCGACTACGACGACTTCTATGCGGGATATGCCAACCGCACGCTTTGGCCGGTCCTCCATTACCGGCTCGACCTGGCGGTGTTCGACCGGCGCTTCGAGCAGGGCTATCGCCACGTCAACGACCGGTTCGCGACCCGGCTCCGGCCGATGCTCAAGCCGGACGACATCATCTGGATCCACGACTATCATTTTCTCACAATGGCCTCCAACCTGCGGGTGATGGAGGTGACCAACCCGATCGCGTTCTTCCTGCATATCCCGTTTCCGGCTCCGGAAATCCTGGCGGCCCTTCCCAACGCCGGCTCCATCGTCCGGGCGATGCTCGCCTATGATCTGATCGGCTTTCAGACCAAACGGGATGCAAGCAATTTCCGCCGCTTCGTGCGGGAGGAACTCGGGGGCGAGGACCTGGGCGACGGCAGGATGAAGGTCGGCGGGCACGAGGTGATCGCCCGCGCCTACCCGATCGGGATCGACGCCGAAGCCTTTTCGAAATTCGCCATGTCGCCGGACGCGCGGCGCAACATCTCGCGGCTGGAAAAGTTGCTCGGCGGGCGCCAGCAGATCATCGGGGTCGACCGGATCGACTATTCCAAGGGCCTGCCGGAACGGTTCAAGGCCTTCGAGCGCCTCCTGGAAGACTATCCGGAAAACCGCGGGCGGGTGGCTCTGATGCAGGTCGCGCCGCCATCGCGCGCGGAACTGGATGCCTATATCGACATTCGCCGGGAACTGGATGAACTGACGGGCCATGTGAACGGCAAGTTCGCGGAACTCGACTGGACGCCGATCCGCTTTATGACAAAATCTTTCCCGCGCCGGGCGCTCGCCGGCATCTACCGGGCAAGCCGCGTCGGCCTGGTCACACCCCTGCGCGACGGCATGAACCTGGTGGCCAAGGAATATGTCGCGGCACAGCGCTCGGAAGATCCGGGCGTCCTCGTCCTGTCCCGTTTTGCCGGCGCCGCCGAGGAAATGCAGGAGGCGATGATCGTCAATCCCCATTCCGCCGAAGAAGTAGCGGCAGCCTTGCAGACCGCGATCACCATGCCTTTGGAAGAACGCCGCGACCGCTGGCAGGCCATGTTCGACCGCTTGTGCGTCAACGATGCGGTCGCCTGGTCCGGAAAGATCATGGCGGATGTGGAAGCCGGCAAGCGCAATTCGCGTTAAAAATTCTCAGGGTTGATTGAAACAATGGCTGCCGGGCGCTGGCCCCAAATTGACCGGAAAACGCTCTGACCGTTTGGTTCTAAATCCCCCGGTAGAACCGCCTGCCGTCCGGATCGCTCAGGTCGTGAAGCCGCTGGGCGGCGTTGCGGGCAAAGCGCAGGGTGACCGCTTTACGCGTGGCGGCGGCAACCTTGTGCTCCGGTGCCTCCCGGATGATTTCGGCGCCGAACCCGTCCGAAAGGATCAGTCCGGCTTCTTCAGGAAAAATATCGAGCGGCACGTCGGGATGGGTGGCGAAGAAGAACCGGTCGCAATGCTGGCGGTAATCGGGCCACTTCGTATCGGCCCGGAAGTCGGCAATTGACGACTTCACCTCGATGATCCAGAGCTCCTGCTTCGGCCCGAGCGCGAGCAGGTCGGCGCGCCGACCGGAAGCCAGGGAGACTTCCGGCAGACAGGCGTAATCCATGATCCGAAGCAGCCGCGCTGCGCCCCGCCAGACCTTCAAAGCCGTTTCCGACTGCCGTCCGTCCGTTAACGGATCGTCGAGCCGGATGCGGTTGGCGCCTGGACCGATTTCCTCATTCATACCGGCAATGTTCCTCATTTGTTCGGATCGATCAAGATCGGCATGGAAAAATCCTAATGCGAGCGTTGGGATTTTCTCGATTTTGCTAACAAATTTGGCAATTTTTCGGAGGCAGACCCATGTTGCGTGATGCAAATGTCACGGTCGTTCTCAAGAATAGGTCATTTAACCAGCTTATGCATTGCAGTGGCGTTCGGATCGCCACTACGTTACGGAGACTTTTGTGGGAGCGTTGGCGTAGGAGGATGCTGGGTGCTCATCCGGTTGATTGCCGTCTTCTTGCTGGGGGGATCAGCGCTTGCCGCCGCCGCGCTTCGCGCGGAAGCGGCAAAGGGCGATATGAAGGTCGCTGTCCACCGCTCCTCGCCAATTCTCGAGGGACGCATTCTCGATTTGAAATTTTCGAGTTTCGCGCAAGGGGTCTGGACGCGGGAAGCAAGCGACTGCGACGCGTTCACGACTGTCGACCGGGGCCGGCCCGGCGGGGTGATCGCGATCTTCCGCAGCCTGATGGAGACCCCCGAAGAGATCTGCCAGGTCTACGGTGCGGAACGGGCGGGCGTCGAATCGCAACGCGCCGCCATGAACTGCCATCTGTGGAGCGGTTCAGAGACACTCGGTCTCGTGACTGTCCGGCAACTCGGCCCTTCCGGGCTCTCCGTTCAGTTCGGCGATCATCAGCCGGTTCCCTACCGCTTCTGCCGCGCCATTGCGCCGTTGCTGCTGCCGGTCAGCCAGCAGGCGGAACGCTAGCGTTCTCAGCCTGAAGCCTATCCAGATCCTGTGCCAGTTCGATCATCCGGTCGTCGGTCGGGAAGGTCTCAAAGGTTCTGGTCAGAAGCTCCCGAGCGTCCGTCAGCGCGCCGGTGCCCATCAGCCATTCGACCCGCCGCAGCGGAAATTCCTTGCGCCAGCGTTTCGGCATCGTGCGGACGACGGGGTCGGCCGCGATCAGATCTTCTGCCTGCCCCAGAAGGGCAATGGCTCCAAACATGTCGCCGGATGAGGCGGCCGCTTCCGCGGCCAGCCGGATCATGCCCGGATTTTGCGCAAATCCTGTCAGGGCGAAGACCTCTTCCGGTCGGACAGGTTCCCCTGCGGCCAGCCGTTCGCCAAGCAGGCCGAACGCCTCCAGATCTTCTATCTCCACAGCTGCGAGCAGACCTTTCGAGGCAAGTTCCGTCTCCGGATCGCGCTGAAAGGTGGTGATGATCCTGCGGATCAGGTTGAGGCTGTAGAGATGATCGTGGCTTGCGTGACACGAGCGCAGAAGGTGAATCCGCGCGTCCGGCAGCACCCGTGCGGCCTTGGCCGCATTGACCGCGTCGACCGGATCATAGACCCCGAAATAAAGATGGGCGGGAAACGCCGGGCGCGGCGCCTTTTGCCAGTCGAACAGGCGTGGATCGTTGGCGGGAATGCCATAGTCGCGGCTCTGGCTGCCCGGGCATCCGGTCCTGAGCTCCGGTCCGAAGGCGTGAATGTCGCCGTCCTGCCGGGAGAGTCCGGTCATGAGAGCGCCGTATCCGCCCATGGAGGAACCGTAGTAGACGACTTTCCGCGCGCCGGTTCGGGCAAGCGCGCTGTCGATGGTCGTATGGATCCCGCGTTCCAGGCCCAGGTACCAGCCGTTTTCGATGTCGTTCAGGAACAGGCAGGCATGCCTCGTGCGGGCGAACAGGCGTTCCAGGCCGAATTTTCCCGCCGGAACCCGTACCTGCGAAAAGACGATCGCAATCGTATCGCCGGAGCCTTCGGCAAGCCGGTGCTGCAGGCGGTTCGGCAAGGTGGTGTCGGAAAGGGCCGTCATGTGCCGGACACTGGAGCGAAACGGGTGTTTCCGCAAGCATCCCGATGACGGACGATCCGGTTATTCCGCGACTTTGGTCGTCGTCCGGGCTTCCGAACAATGTGCCGTTTGCGGATCGAGCTCGCACAGCGCCTGATACTGGCTGAGGAAGACCTTGCCGCTCAGATGTTTCAGGAGATCCGTTTTCTGCAACCGGTCCATGACCGGGCCCTTGACCTCAGACAGGTGGAAGGAAACGCCGGAGTCCGACAGGCGGTGATTGATTTCCTCCAGGCTCTCCAGTGCGCTGGCGTCGATCTCGTTCACCGCCGGGCACATCAGCACCACATGCTTGATGTTCGGCCGGTCCGCGACAAGCGCATAGATCTTGTCTTCCAGGTACCGGCTGTTGGCGAAGAACAGGCTTTCGTCCACGCGGAGCGTCAGCACCTTTTCGCCGGTCACGACCTTGTGCCGGTCGATGTTGCGGAAATGTTCGGTGCCCGGTACGACGCCGACGATCGCCATATGCGGACGGCTGTTGCGGTAGAGATAAAGCCCGATCGACAGCGCCACGCCGGTCACGACCCCCTGCTCGACGCCGAAGAAAAGGGTGATCAGGATCGTCGCCGCCATGGCGGCAAAATCGCTCTTTGAATAGGCATAAGTGCGTTTGATCGCACCGAAGTCGACCAGGGAGAGAACCGCAACGATGATGGTTGCCGCCAGGGTTGCCGTCGGCAGATGGGTCAGCAGCGGGGTCAGGAACAAGGTGGCGACGGCAATGCCGACGGCGGTAAAGGCGCCGGCCGCCGGCGTTGCTGCGCCGGCATCGAAATTCACCACCGAGCGCGCGAAGCCGCCGGTGACGGGATAGCCGCCGGAAATGGCGGAGGCCACATTGGCGGCGCCCAGGCCGATCAGTTCCTGGTCCGGCTCGATGCGCTGGCGCTTCTTGGCGGCAAGCGTCTGCGCCACCGAAACCGATTCCACGAAGCCGATGACCGAAATCAGCAGCGCGGATCCGGCCAGTTGCAGCCACAGCTCCGCATCGAACGGGGGCAATTGCGGCACGGGCAGGCCGGAGGGGATTTCCCCGACCAGCCGGACGCCATGGTCTGCGAGGTTGAAGACGCCGGCGAGAAGGGTCGTGACCGCAACGGCGGCCACCGGGCCTGCCTTGGTCAGAAGGTCGGCCGGAAACGGTTTGAAGCCTATGCCAAGCAGCGCCTTTTTAAGGCCCTTGCGCACCCAGAACAGAAAGACGGTGCTGCCGGCGCCGATCGCAAGGGTGATCAGGTTGGTTTCGCCGATTTGCGAACCGATCGACACGAAGATGTCGTAGAGCGTTCGTCCCGATGCCGATACGCCGAGAATATGTTTGAGCTGGCTGGAGGCGATCAGCAGCCCCGAGGCGGTGATGAATCCGGAAATGACCGGATGGCTGAGCAGATTGGCCAGGAAGCCGAGACGCAAGAAGCCCAGGGCCATGAGCATCAGGCCGGAAATGAATGCGAGCGCGATCGCCGCGCCGAGGTATTCCGGCGTTCCGCCCTTGGCTATTTCGCCGACGGTGGCAGCCGTGAGCAGGGAGACGACTGCGACCGGTCCGACAGCGAGCGCCCGGCTGGTGCCGAAGACCGCATAGGCGACCAATGGCAGGATCGAGGCGTAAAGCCCGACCTCCGGCGGCAGGCCGGCGAGCATCGCATAGGCCAGCGACTGGGGGATCAGCATGATGGTCACGATCACCGCGGCCACGAGATCGCTGGTCGCCGTTTCCTTGTTATAGGCGCGACCCCAGGTGAGAATCGGCAAATAGCGCTGAAGATATTTCATGTCCGCCCGGCTTGTCGGTCTGGTCGAATAGGGGAGGCGGGCCGGTGGTCCGGCCCGCCGCGAAATGCGGGATCGGCAGGAATCAGGCAGCCGATACTTTTTCCGGTTTGGCCATCCATTCCTTGCCGCGCAGCATCGCCTTCCAGTAGATCGGCGGCAGGATACGCTCCTTGAGGAGCCAGGCCGTGTGGCTCGGCTTGGTACCGTCGATCAGCCAGCGCGGGAAGCTCGGCAGCAGCGCGCCGCCGTAGCCGAATTCGGCAAGCACGATCTTGCCCCTTTCCACGGTCAGCGGGCACGAGCCGTAGCCGTCATATTGGGCAACGGCGCTGTGACCGTCGATGTCCGAGACGATGTTTTCGGCCACCACCGGCGCCTGCTTGCGGGCAGCTGCCGCCGTCTTCGCGTTCGGCGCGTTCATCACGTCGCCGAGCGACCAGATGTTGTCGAAAGTTTTGTGGCGCAGCGTCGCTTGGTCCACGTCAACCCAGCCGGCTGCATCCGCCAGCGGCGAGACCCGGATGAAATCCGGTGCCGTCTGCGGCGGTGTCACGTGGATCATGTCGAACTCGACCTCGACCCGGCGGGCGTCCTTCTCAGGCTCCTTGACCTCGAAGGTTGCCTTTTTCGCCTGGCCGTCGATGGCCACCAGATTGTGGAAGTAGTTCAGGTTGGCGTTGTAGCGCTCGATGTATTTCATCAGGGCCGGCACGTAGTCCTTCACCCCGAAGAGAACGCCGCCGGCATTCATGAACTGGATGTCGATGTTGCCGATGGTGCCTGACCGGGTCCAGTGGTCGGCGGACAGGTAAAGCGCTTTCTGTGGCGCCCCGGCGCATTTGATCGGCATGGGCGGCTGGGTGAACAGCGCGCGGCCCTCTCTCATGTTCTGCACCAGTTGCCAGGTGTAGGGCGCCAGGTCGTAGCGGTAGTTCGAGGTCACGCCGTTGCGGCCGAGCGTGTCCACCAGGCCGTCGACCTTGTGCCAGTCGAGCTTCAGGCCCGGGCACACCACCAGCCGGTCGTATTTGACTACGCGGCAGCCGTCGAGGACGACCGCGTTGTCCTTGGGCTCGAAGGCGGCAACCGCGGACTTGATCCAGTGGACGCCCGCGGGAATGAGCGAGGCCATGGTCTTGGCGGTTTCCGGCGCCTGGAAAATGCCGCCGCCGACCATGGTCCAGCCGGGCTGGTAATAATGGACGTCGGCCGGATCGATGATGGCGATGTTGAGGCCGTGTTTGCGCGCTGCAAGGCTGGAGGCAACCGAGATGCCCGCCGCGCCGCCGCCGACGATGACCACGTCGAAGCGCGCGTCTTCCGCCGTTTCGGTCGGAGTCCTGCCGCCGTTGACGATGCGCCGGACCACACCGGCCATGTCGTAGCCGGCGTTCTTGGCGCTCGCCAGGATGTCGGCAACAGGCATGGTGCCTGCCTGGGCCAGGGACCACAGGGTCGCCGAGCGGGTTCCCGTCCGGCAATAGGCGAAGACCGGTTTCGGCAGTTCGTCGAGTGCGGCCTTGAAGGCCTTGGCATCTTCGTCCTGTACCTTGCCGGAGACGACCGGCAGGTAGCGGGCCTCAAGCCCGGCTTTCTTCGCCGCCGCCTCGACTTCCTCGAACGTCGGCTGATCCGCACCTTCCCCGTCCGGCCGGTTGCAGATTACCGACCGGAAACCGAGCATCGCGATCTCGGGGATATCCTTGGGGTCAATCTGCGGACTGACCGCCAGTTGCTCGTTAATCGCCCTGGTCTCCATGCGGGTCTCCCATTCCTTGCCTTGTTATTGTCTGTTTTGCTTTTTCAGAGCCCGTTCACGGGCACTTTCAGGAACCGTTTGCCGGATTCATCCGCTGGCGGAAGCTTGCCGGCGCGCATGTTGACCTGCAGCGACGGGATGATCAGTTTCGGCATGTCCAGTTCGGCATCGCGTTCGGTCCGGAACTTGATGAATTCCTCGCGGGTCTTGCCGCCGCCCACATGGATGTTGTGCTTCTTCTCCTCGCCGACAGTGGTTTCCCACTTGATGTCGCGGCCGTTCGGGCCGTAGTCGTGGCACATGAACAGGCGCATGTCGTCCGGCAGGGCGAGAAGCTTCTGGATGGAATCATACAGTGTTCCGGCATCGCCGCCGGGGAAGTCCGCCCGTGCCGATCCGCCGTCCGGCATGAACAGGGTGTCCCCGACGAAGGCGGCATTTCCGATCACATGCACCATGCAGGCCGGGGTATGACCCGGGGTGTACATGGCAAAGGCCGTCATCCCGCCGATCTTGTAGGTATCGCCGTCGGAGAACAAACGGTCGAACTGGCTGCCGTCGCGCTGGAACTCGGTGCCTTCGTTGAAGACCTTGCCGAAGGTGTCCTGGACGACGGTGATCTTGTCGCCGATGCCCAGCTTGCCGCCCAGCTTGCTCTGGATATAGGGCGCAGCCGACAGGTGATCGGCATGCACATGGGTCTCGATCAGCCATTCCAGCTTGAGGCCGTTCTGCTCGATATAGGCGATGATCTCGTCGGCATGATCGTAGGTGATGCGTCCGGCGGCGTAGTCGATGTCCATGACGCTGTCGACGACGGCGCAGGCATTGCTTTCCGGATCCTTGACCACATAGCTGATCGTGTTCGTCGCCGGATCGAAGAAGGCTTTGACGTCGGGTTTGACCGACATGTCGACCGGATATTCTGCAGTACTCATTCTGGTCTCCCTATTAGCCGGAGCCCCGGCTGTTGTGGTTCATTATCGGCCAGGCCGATCTCAGGTAGAAGAGGGTGCCGACTGGCGGACACGGATGCCGGCAACGACACGAAGGGTGATCATTCCGGCCAGAATTGCCGCCGCCGTAAGAATCGGCTCGTAAACCCCGAGACCCATGGCCGGGACGAGCCCGCCCGGACAAAAGCCGCTCAGGCCCCAGCCGATGCCGAAAATCGCGGATCCGCCGACCAGTTTCATGTCGATGTCCTTGCGGGTCGGTACATGAAAGACGGTCGAAAGGACAGGGGCCGGCATGCGGAAAACGAGCCGGTAGCCAATGCCTGTGACGATCAGCGCGCCGCCCATGACGAAGATCAGGCTCGGATCCCAGGTACCGAAAATATCGAAGAAGTTCAGCACCTTTGCCGGATCGGCCATGCCGGACAGAAGTATGCCGACGCCGAACACGAGGCCGATCGCGAATGCGGAAAAGATTCTCAGCATGGATCAGCCTCCAATCACGTGGCGCATGACATAGACCGTGATCAGGCCCGTTGTCATGAAGGTCAGGGTGGCGACGATCGAACGCACAGACAGGCGCGACATGCCGCAGACGCCATGGCCGCTGGTGCAGCCGGAACCGAGTGAGGCTCCAATGCCGACCAGGAAACCGCCGATGACGAGGAAGACCGGTTCGACCGGAACCGTGATCTGCGGCATTTGCCCGGTGGCGAACAGGATCGCCATCGGACTTGCGATCATGCCTGCGATAAAGGCGGCCCGCCATGCCCAATCGCCCGTTCCCGGCCGGGCAAGAAGGCCGGCGGCAATGCCGTTGATCCCGGCAATTCGTCCATGAAAGGCCATGAGTGCCACCGTGGCCAAACCTATGATCGCGCCGCCGATCAGCGACAGCACGGGGGTGAATTCCGTCATTTGAGAGCCCATCCTTATATTCAATATTTTGAATATAGTGGTTACCCGCCCGAAGTTTCAAGTCTGATTCCAGGCTTTGTTGAACGTAACGGTAATTTCGGAAGTGCGCGGGCCGGTGGCGGGGCAGGGTTACCCTCATTAATCGCTTCGACACTGGCATTCGACGGCAAAGCGGATCATGCTGACAAGGCTGAAGTGGCGCCATGATTCATGAGACGGGTGGGGGAAAAGAAGGAATGGGTTTCAAAATGGGGAGGTTGGCCGTTTGGGCCGCGTTGGCGATATCCGCCGTGTTGGTTTCGGGACCGGTAACGCCAGCGCACGCGCAGGAGGACGGGACGGATATCGATCTGAAACTGTTCGGCACGAAGGATCTGCCGTCGAACCCGACCGGATGTCATTTTGCCCTGTGGCAGGCGAACCGTGACCCGGCAACCGACAAATACGCTTACCTGTTCTACCTGCCCTTTTCCGAAGACGGTGCGCCGCTCAAGGCGCGGATGAAGATCGGCGATGAATTCATTGAACTCTATGAAATCGCACAGAGTCAGGAACAGACTGTCGGCGGCCTGCCACGACATTTTGCCTACCGCTCCGACAATCCGAGATACCGTGTTCTGGTCGAATTGCTCAAGGTTGGCGATGGCGGTTCGATGGCACCGGTTACCGAGGCCGACATCTACGTCGTCCGGTCGAAGAAGTTTCCGTTTCTTGCGGGCGCCAGGGGAGAATACGGCTGCCCGGGCAAGGGGCCGATGAACCTTCAGGCACCGCCTCCCGCTGAAGCCCCAGCCGAAGAACGGTCGGAAAATTCGGATGCGATAAAGCTGCCGGACATGGCACGTTGGACCGGTCCGACCGGTCTCCCGCTCGGGCCGCAGCGCTTGTTGGCGAGCGCGGATGACATTCCGGTCCCGCTGCGCCAGGCCCTGTTCAAATACGCCTATCAGGAATGCGATCTGGCCGCCCCGAGTGCCTGGAACGGCGCCAGCTATGTGGTCAACAACAACTATATTCTCTGGGAGCTGCCCTGTTTTACCGGGGCGTATCAGGGCTCCAGCGCTTTCGGTGTGACGCAAAATCCCCCCGGCGACTGGGCCAACGTTCTGGTGCTGCCCACGCTGCCTGGAAACCTGGCCGACGAGAGCTACGGCGTGATGAATGCGCAGGTGTTCAACGACAAAGGCCTGATCACGGCGACCGAGTTCGGCCGCGGGCTCGGAGACTGCGGCATCTACAAGGTCTTTCGCCTGACGGATGGTCCGGGCGAGGAGATCGAGCTCGAACTTCTCGAATACCGCGAGAAGATCGACTGCAACGGGACGGCTAATTTGCCCGAGATCTGGCCCCTGGTTTTCCGGTCGTATTAGACGCCGCGGGTGCCGTCGGCTCCTCGCATAGCACGACTTCCATGCCGTTCGGCCATTTCCGGACGAGCGCGCCCGGCAGCAGTCGGGCGGGATTGGTGCTGAGCGCCGGTGCTTCCTGGTCCGTCTTCGGTCCGGAGAACTCGCCCATCGGTCGCAGGATCGATTCATGCAGGATGCTGCCCACGTAAAGCCGCTTGAGACTGCCGTCTGCCAGGATCTGGAAGCGGCTCGGCCACAGGCGCAGCACCCACCGGCCGCCGTTGGGATCCGACGTCTCGTCCTTGTGGATGAGAACAAGGGCCGGCGTCCGGCCGTTCTGGGTTCGGGGCAGGATCGGCAGCTTGTCCGCCGGCGTCTGGCCCTCGACAAAGCCAGATGCGGTGCTTAGGGACCATTTCGGTGGCCGTGACCAGCCATGGGCTGCAAGCACGGGCGCGAGCCGGGACGGATCGCCCGCATACTGAATGACCAGCGGCTCCTTCGTGCCGCCGCTGAGCTCGATGCGGTTCTGGGGCAACTCGGTCCAGCCGCTTGCCTGCCATTCCGTTTGGGTCAGGATCTGAAACCGGTTGCGCGGCTCGTAGGTGGCGATCGCCTGGTCCAGATGGGTCGTCACGTGCCAGCCGCCGAAGACGGTGAGAGTGCCGACCACGATCGCGGCCAGCGTGTTGCGTCCGATCTTCTCGTTGTGGATCGGGCCGAAGACGAAGGCGAAGGCCGATACGATCGCGAGGCCGAACAGGAAGCCGGCAAGCACATCGGACATCCAGTGGGCGGCGAGGTAGACGCGCGAAAACCCGATGGTGATCACGTAGATGGCGGTGACCGTGAAGATGCCGGCCTTGATCCATCGGTTGCGGTCATGGGCGATCAGAACGGCGCATATGCCGAAAAGGACCGCATTCAGGGTCGCATGACCGCTCGGAAAGCTGAAGGAATCCGCGCCCGAGTAAAGCGCCATCGGCCGGGAGCGTTCCAGAAGCGCCTTGAACAGCGGCACGAAGATCGCCGTGCTGCCGATGGCGATCAGAAAACCCGTGGCCCGGCGCCACGCCCGCCTGAAAAACAGGTAGAGTGCTGCGGCGGCCGTCACGACGGTCACCACGATGCCGTCGCCGAGCGAGGTGAAGAAAACCATGATCGTGTCGCCGATCGGGGTCCGCATCGACGAGAACAGGTTCAGGATCGCCACATCGGCCCGGACCATCGGCTCGCCCGGAGCAACCTCGCCGATAAAGAAGAAAAACGCCGGCATGGTGATCAGCAGCAGGAGTGCGGACACCAGCATGCCGATGGAGCGGGGATGATCGGGGTCGAAGGTCGCCGCGATCCATTGGGACGCCCGGCCGGGTCGCTTGGCGAACCAGTTGACGATCGCGACATGGGCGCCGGGGAACAGCGGGATGATGATCAGGATCAGCCAGCGGCCCAGCATGACCGCCAGGAACAGGATGACGCACAGGCCGCCGATGACGAAGGCCAGCCGCGAACTGATCTGGCCGATCGCTTCCAGCGCGGTACCGGCCAGAATGCCCGGTCCCAGATGCGCCGCGCTCCAGGCAATGGCCGAGGTCACGTTGATGATCGTGAACCGTGTCGCATTCATGCCGACCATGCCGGCAATGCCCGGAACCACCGATTTCACGCCGGGCACGAAACGGCCGATGAAGATGCTTTTACCGCCGTGTGCGCGGAAGAACTCCTCGCCCCGGTCCATCAGGCTGGAGTAGCGCGACAGGGGCCAGAGCCCGCGGACCTTGTCCTTGTAGAAATGGCCGAACCAGTAGGAAAGGGCATCGCCGGCCGTGGCGCCAAGGACCGTCCATATGAAGATCGAAACGCCGTCGAGTTTGCCGAGGCCGACCAGGGTTCCCGCCCCGACCAGAACGACCGTGCTCGGAACCACCAGGCCGATGATGAACAGGGCTTCGCCCATGGCCACGATGAAGCAGATCAGGCCCGCGAGGGAAGGGTTGTCTCCTATGAAGGCAACGATCTGTCCAAGGATATCGGTCACGAAGTGAAAGCTCGTTTTCTGGGCGGAGTCTGGCCCGAGGCTGCCATCGAATGGCACTCATATAGGCAAGCGCGGCGTGACTTAACAGAAAAAAGGGAAAGCTGAGGCAATGATTGCGGGGCCGTGCCTGCGACCATTTGGTTTCTCGGCTATAGTGAATGTCTTTCGAACCCGAGGTCGGACGTATGTTTGAATCCGCACAGCTGCCCCAGAAAATGGACAAGGAGACGTTCCGGAAACTGAAGCCTCAGCTTCGCTCCGAACTTCTGTCGGCGCAGCTGGAGATGATCGAAAAGAAGACATTTTCGACCCTGATCGTCGTGGATGGACTGGATGGCGCCGGCAAGGGCGAGGCGGTCGCGCGGCTCTACGACTGGATGGATGCGCGCCATCTGGTCTGCAACGCCTATGGCGAGCCGCTGGACGATGCACGCCTGCACCCGCCCTTGTGGCGCTACTGGCGGGGTCTGCCGGCCAAGGGAGAAACCGCCATCATTTTCGGCAGCTGGTATCAGAATCCGGTCCGCGGACGTATCTACGGCGAGATCGATGACAATGAATTCGAGAAGGACCTGGCGCGGATCGAACGGTTCGAGGAAATGCTCGCCAATGAGGATGTCCTGATCCTGAAATTCTGGTTCATCCTGCCCAAGAAGGACCAGGAACGGCGTCTGAAGAAGATCGACAAGAAAAATGCGGCGCGCCATGTCCTGTCCGACTGGGCGGCATTCAAGAACTATGACAAGGCCGTCGAAGTCGGCGATCGGATCATTCTGGAGACCAGCAAGGGCCATGCGCCCTGGTTCGTCATTCCCTCCCAGGACCCGGAATACCGGGATGCGGCCCTTGCCCAGACCGTGGCGCGGGAAATGAAGCGGAAGTTGGCCGATGGCGAACCCCAGAGCATGGCCGCGCCGCCGGTCGTGGGCGGACTGAAACGCAACACCGCGGTGGATGCGGTCGACCTGACGGCGAAACTCGGCAAGTCGGATTACGAAAAGCAGCTGGACAAGCTGCAGTCCCGTCTGTCCGACATGTCGGACAGCAAGGCGTTCTCGGACTCAGGGATGGTGCTCGTGTTCCAGGGAAACGATGCCGCCGGAAAGGGCGGAGCGATCCGCCGGGTGATCAAGCCGCTCGATCCGCGCATTTACAAGGTCTATCCCATTTCGGCGCCGACGGACGAGGAAAAGGCCAGGCCCTATCTGTGGCGGTTCTGGCGGCGCCTGCCGCGCCGGGGGCAGATCGCGATTTTCGACCGCTCCTGGTACGAGCGCGTCCTGGTGGAGCGGGTGGAGGGCTATGCCGGTCACGAGGACTGGCTGCGGGCTTATAGCGAAATCAACGATTTCGAGGCGGAGCTGACCGAGTTTGGCTACGTTGTCTGCAAGTTCTGGCTCGCCATCAGTGAGGAGGAGCAGTTGCACCGGTTCAAGGAGCGCGAGGAAACCGAATACAAGCAGCACAAGATCACGGACGATGACTGGCGCAACCGGCTCAAGTGGGAGCAGTACGAGGTGGCCGCGGGTGACATGATCGATCGCACGTCGACCCATTATGCCCCCTGGACGATGATCTCCTCGGAGGATAAGCGCCATGCGCGCATCGAGGTTCTCAAGACCATCTGCGACCGGCTTGAAAAGGTGCTCTGAAAACCTCTCAAGCCGGTTGCTGCCTTAAAGCGCGTCCTGCAGATAGCCGATCGCGGCCTGAACGCCACCCGGCTTGTGCGGAATGCCGAGTTTCGCAAGACCGAGCTCGATCGCCGACAGGGTGCCGAGCACCATGACGCCGTTGCAGTGGCCCATGTGGGCGATCCGGATGCCCTGTCCGCTCAGCGCGCCGATGGTTCCGCCGATGGTGACGCCGCAGACTTCCTTGGTGAAGCTGCGCAAGGCCGCCGGATCATGGCCGTTCAGCCGGACCACTGTGACGCTGTCGGATCTGTTTTCCGGGGCGAGGATATTGAACTCCAGCGCGCCGCCTTCCGCCCAGACGGTCACCGCCCGGCGGGTGGCTTCCGCCAGCAATGCGTGTCGCCGCCAGACGTTTTCAAGACCTTCTTCCTCGATCAGACCCAGCGCTGCGCGGAAGCCGAAAAGCATATGTTCCGGCGGCGTGCCGCAGTATTTTTGGTAATGCTCGGGACCGTTGCGGAACGTCCAGTCCATGTAATTGTTGCGCAGGTCTGCGGTTTCGTGCGCCTTCACTGCTTTCGGACCGGCAGCGACAAAGGAAAGCCCCGGCGGCGTCATCAGGCCCTTCTGCGATCCGGTCAGGGCGACATCCACCCCCCAGGCATCCATTTCGAACGGCAGGCAGCCGAGCGATGCGATCGTGTCGACCATCAGCAGGGCGCCGTGGTTGGCGGCATCCATGGCCTTGCGGATGGCCTTGATGTCGTTCCAGGCGCCCGACGCCGTGTCGACCTGAACCACCAGGACGGCTTTGATCTCGCCTGTGGTGTCCTGCTTCAGACGCGCTTCGACGGCGGCCGGGTCGACCGCTTTTTTCCAGTCGCCGGCGAGCACTTCCGTGTCGAGGCCGGCAATCCCTCCGGCCTCGCCCCAGCCAAGCGCGAAGCGGCCGGATTCCAGCACGAGGACCTTGTCGCCACGGCGCAGCGTGTTCGTCAGCGCCGCATCCCAGGCGCCGTGGCCGTTGGCGGCATAGATGTAGGTCTGATGCTCGGTGCGAAAGAGCGTCTTGAGGCCTTTGAGACAGATATCCGTCGTCTCCAGCAGCGGGCCTTCATAAATATCGACGGCAGGCCGGTGCATGGCGCGCAGGACTTCGTCCGGCACATTGGTCGGACCCGGAATCATAAGGAATTCCTTGCCGTTTCGCAGAGTCATTTCGGGTGAATCCTTGGGCGGTGAACAAAATGGGGCGGGATGTGTATCCGGTCTCAATTGTATAAATGGCCGCGCATTATCCGCCAATCGGAAAGATGCCGAATTGGAAAAAGGCATGCCGCCTGCGGGCTTACTCTGATGAGCCCGTTTCCAATCGTTCCAGTCGGTCGGCCAGAAAATCGTAAACCCGGCGCACGCGTCGGCTGACCTTCAGCTCCCGATGGGCGGTCAGCCAGACCGGCAGTTTCGGGATGTCCGCGTTCTCCAGGATCGGAACCACGGCCGGTTCGGTCGCGCCAACGACCTTCAGCACGAAGCCGATGCCGTAACCGGCCACCACCATTTGCCAGCAGACCGCCTGGTTGTCCGAGCGGAACGGGAAAAATCCGCGGCCGACCTTCAGCCCGGCCGCCTCGAACCCCTTGATGATGAGATCGCTGCGATCATAACCGACAACGTCATGGGAGCGCAGGTCCTTGATCGTTTCGGGAGTGCCGCGAGCGTTGAGGTATCCGGGGGTCGCGAAGGCGCCGGAGCTGAGGTCGGTTATCTTGCGGGTAATCACGTCGATCTGGGTCGGCCGGTACATGCGAACGGCGATATCCGCTTCCCGCTGCAGCAGGTTCTCCGTTCGGTCCGAGGCGACCAGCTCGATGTCGATCTCCGGCTCGTCCCGCCGCAGGTCGGTGAGGATGTCGGGCAGGACGTAGGTTGCCATGACCGCGCTGGCGGTCAGCCGAACCGTTCCGGCGAGCGATTGGGCGCGGCCTTCGCGCGCCAGCCGCAGATCTTCCGCAGCGTTGGCCATCCTGAGGGCGTAATCATAAAGTTCGGCGCCGTCCTGCGTGAGGTCCAGTCCGCCCGGCGTTCGTTCGAACAGCCTGGTTTCGGTCTGCATTTCCAGGGCCGCGATATGCCGGCTGAGCGTCGGCTGACTGCCGCCGAGTTTCCGCGCGGCGGCGGACAGGGAACCGCTCGAGGCGACCGCGGCAAAGGATTGCAACAAGCTCCAGTCGAGAGGTGGTTTCATCGAGATCTATTCATATTTGAATACCAATGCTTCATTATTAGCCGATTTTGTTCCTGGTATGAATATCCCATGTTCCGGCTCATGACCTATGCAGCAAGGAAGGACAGGCTCATGCAGAAGAAAGTTGTGGTTCTCGGAGCGACCGGCCGGTTCGGCCGGGCGGCAATCACGGCCTTCAGGGCTTCGGGATGGACGGTCCGCGGATTTTCCCGGTCGACCCCCGATCCGCGCCCGGCGGATGCACAGGAGTGGATGACCGGCGACGCACATGACCGGGACAGCGTGATCAATGCCGCAGAGGGCTGTGACGTGATCGTCAACGCGCTCAATCCGCCCTATCCCTTGTGGCGGCGAGATCTTCCGGTGTTTACCAGGAACGTGATCGCGGCGGCCTGGCGGTCGGGCGCGACGGTGATGTTGTCTGGAAACGTCTATAATTACGGCACCGGCATGCCGTCCGTCCTGAGCGAGGAAACGCCTCACAGGCCGACGGCCCGCAAGGGACATATGCGCGAAGAGATGGAACGGAGCTACGCCGGGTGCGGCATCCGCACCATTCTTCTTCGGGCCGGCGATTTCATCGACGGGCGAAAAACCGGCAATTGGCTGGAAGATTACATTCTTGCCGATTTGCCAAAGGGAAAGATCATGTATCCCGGCCCGCTCGACCGGGTCCATGCCTGGGCCTATCTGCCCGATATGGCCGCTGCCATGGCGGGGCTGGCCGACAAGCGTCACGAGTTTGCCGATTTCGAGGAATTCGGCTTTCCAGGGTATGCCCTGACCGGCCGCGAACTGATCGCGGCTGCGGAACAAGCCGTGGGCCGGAGCCTGAAGGTCACGCGCATGCCGTGGCCGCTGGTTCGGGCCGCCGGGCTTTTCAGCCCGCTCATGCGCGAAGTTGCCGAAATGGCCTATCTGTGGAAGGTGCCGCACCGAATCGACGGCAGCAAACTGGCCCTGGTCCTCCCGGACTTGCGGATGACGTCGGTCGACGAGGTCATGACTGTTGTCGCTGAAAACCTGACCGGACAGCGCACATCGGAAAATAATCAACAGCTTAAAATTGCCGACAATGGAGCATTGGCGTCCGATTTGTCATAACCACTGAAGCCTGATCTCTCCGATTCCGGCTGGACACCTGCCTCCGTTCAGAAGCTTCAAGCTTGCAGCGCACAAACTTTTCGTGGGCAGGTTGTCAATTGTCTTGTTTCCGTTGGGTAAGAGACTCAAACTGCTGTTCTGTTTGAGTCTCCCGTATTGGCGTAAAAGCATGATTCTGGTCGATAAAGGCGAAAGTCCTTTGATCCTCTGCCTGCCGCACAGCGGGACGCAGATTCCTCCGGCTATTGAAAACCGGATGAACGCTACGGGTCGGCTGCAGACGGATATTTCCTGGCGGCTGGAAACGATTTTCGACGTGGCTTCGGGCCTGGGCGCTACTTTGCTGCGCTCCACCGCCTCGCGTTACGTGATCGACGTGGACCAGCCTCCCGAGTTGCAGCAGGATCCCGAGACCGATCCGTTGAACGCGCTGTGTCCGGTGACCACCCTCGACAACAAACGGATCTACCAGCTCGACGAGGAACCGGGCCCCACCGAAACGGAGCAACGCGCGCTCCTGTTCTACTACCCGTTTCACGACGCCCTTCGCCGCGAAGTGGAGCGGCTGAAAAAAATCCACGATACGGTGGTCCTGATCGATTGCCGCTCGGTTCGCTCGAAGATCAAGGGCTTTATCGACCAGGAACTCGCGGTGCTCAATCTGGGCACGGCGGAACATACGGCCTGCCATCCCGATCTGGCCCGGACGTTCGCCGCCACGTTCCAGGGCGTGGACGGAATAACCGTGGCCGTCGATGACGTCTTCCGGGGCGGCTATATCACCCGGACCTACGGTCTGCCCGATATCGGGGTCCATGCGATGACGCTGGTCATCGCGCAAAGGGCATATCTCCGCCATGAATCGCCGCCTTTCGAGCCGGATCGGACCGGGTCCGCCCGCCTGAAGACGCTTCTTGCCCAGGCGTTGGGCAGGGTAAGCGAATGGGCAGAGGGATTTGAGCCGGATCCGGCGGATCAGCTTTTCGACAAGGATGCTGCGGTCTCTTGACCGCCCTGACCGCGAAACGCCGGCCTCAGACGACGTTGCGCTCGATCAGGGGCCTGTTCTGCCCGAACCGCTCGATGGAAAGCGGTGTGAGATCAAGCGTCTCATAGCGGCCGCAGGCGATCAGTTCGGCCATCCCGCGGCCCACCGCGGGCGACTGCTGCAGGCCGTGGCCGGAAAATCCGAGCGCGAGATAAAATCCGTCCAGATCCGGTACGGCGCCGACGAAGGCGTTGTGGTCGAACAGGTTCATGTCGTAGGAACCGGCCCAGGCAGTTCCCGGTCTGATCGCCTCGAAGGCCGGGACGCGGGCGGCCAGCGTCGGCCAGATATGTTCCTCGAACAGTGCGTAATCGACCTCGAAGTCGTCGCAGTCCGGGTCGTCGGCGGCATCGGGCGCGGAGCCGCAGATGTAGCCGGTGCCTTCCGGCCGGACATAGGTGCCGTTCGGATCGATCAGCAGCGGGAACCGGGGAAGGACATCGCGGCATTCGAAGGTGAAGACGCAGCGTTTCCGGCTGTGGATCGGAATGTCGAGCCCGGCCTTGCGGCAGATCTCCGCCCCGCCCGACGCGCCCGCCGCATTGACGACCGCCGGCACCGAAAGGCTGTCGCCATTTGAAAGGTCGATCCGCCAGCGGGAGCCCTCCCGCACCAGATCGTCCGCCCTCGCGGCAATATAGTCGACGCCGAGTGAGCGGGCCTTCTTGCGGAAGGCTTGCATCAGACCGTAGCCGTCGAACCAGCCTTCGCCGGACAACCCGTGGCAGCCGGCGGCAAGGTCGTCGACGTTAAGCCAGGGGAATTTCGCCTTGAGGCCGTCCGTGTCGAAAAAGGCGATATCGGCGCCGAGGCGCGTCTGCAGGGCATGGTTTTCGGTGAGAATGTCCTGCTTGTCCGGCGTGGCCAGGAAGAGGTAGCCGCCCTCGTTGAGATCGATGACCGGCCGGTCGCCGTTGACCGCGAGCCGGTCGCCGATCTCCCGCAGGAACTGAATGCCGAACAGGGAGATCTCGATATTGATTGCGCTGGAAAACTGTTGCCGGATCGAGGCGGCGGAGCGTGCCGAGGCGCAGACCTGGTAGGACGGATCGGCCTCGATCACGACGATCCGGCCGGAAAAGTCATCGCGGCCGGCAAGCTGGCAGGCGATGGAGGAGCCCATCACGGCTCCGCCGATGATTGCGACGTCTGCAGTCGATTGAGCCATCCGGCACCGCCAGGAAAGGGCCGGAGGCGGAGGCCCCCGGCACTATTGAGACTGTGTTTTTCTTAGAAAAAGGCCTGCAGGCCGGTCTGTGCCCGGCCGAGGATCAGCGCATGGACGTCATGCGTGCCCTCGTAGGTGTTGACCGTCTCCAGGTTCTGGGCATGGCGCATGACATGGTATTCCTCCTGAATGCCGTTGCCGCCGTGCATGTCCCGGGCCTGCCGGGCGATGTCCAGCGCCTTGCCGCAGTTGTTGCGCTTGATGAGCGAAATCATTTCCGGGGCGACCTTGCCGTCGTCGAACAGGCGGCCGACGCGCAATGCTGCCTGAAGGCCGAGCGTGATTTCCGTCTGCATGTCGGCAAGCTTCTTCTGGAAAAGCTGGGTCTGGGCAAGCGGACGGCCGAACTGGACGCGCTCGAGACCATACTGGCGCGCGCGCATCCAGCAGTCTTCCGCCGCTCCCATGGAGCCCCAGGCGATGCCGTAGCGGGCGCGGTTGAGGCAGCCGAACGGCCCCTTCAGTCCGGAGACGTTCGGTAGCAGGGCGTCCTCGGAGACTTCCACATTGTCCATGACGATTTCGCCGGTGATCGAGGCGCGCAGGGAGAGCTTGCCGCCGATCTTCGGAGCCGAGAGGCCCTTCATGCCTTTTTCCAGAACGAAGCCGCGGATGGCGCCGTCATGGGCTTCCGACTTGGCCCAGACCACGAACACGTCGGCGATCGGGGAGTTGGAAATCCACATTTTCGAGCCGGTCAGCTTGTAGCCGCCGTCGATCTTTTCGGCGCGGGTGCGCATGCCTGCCGGATCGGAACCGGCGTCCGGCTCGGTCAGGCCGAAACAGCCCACCCATTCGCCGGTCGCGAGCTTCGGCAGGTATTTTTTCCGCTGTTCCTCGCTGCCATAGGCGTAGATCGGGTGCATGACCAGCGAGGACTGCACGCTCATCATGGAGCGGTAGCCGGAATCGACGCGCTCGACTTCACGGGCGACAAGGCCGTAGGAGACATAGGACGCGGCCGCGCAGCCGTAGTCTTCCGGCAGGGTGATGCCGAGGAGGCCGAGTTCGCCCATCTCGTTGAAGATTTCCCGGTCGGTCTTTTCTTCCCGGTAGGCGTCGATCACGCGCGGCTGCAGCTTTTCCTGGGCGAACGCATGGGCGGTTTCCATGATCAGCACTTCGTCTTCATTCAGCTGATCGCGCATCATGAACGGGTCTTGCCAGTCAAACACGCCGCCGCCCGCCGGGGAGGCCTTTCCTTTTACCGGAGCATTCATGGGGTTTCTCCTCGTGCCCGCCTGCCGGGCTTGTGATTGTCAGTATACCTGCCACGATCGCGCGGCGTCTCGTCAAATTCGGCACAATCTGCCCCGTGCGGCAATTGCGGAAAAGCGATTTCTCCTCCATTGTTCATGCCGAACTGGAATGAACTCCCTCCTTTGAAGATGCGAACGACATGAAACGCGCCTTTCTGCCGCCGGCCGATGCCCTGATTGCTTTCGAATGCGCCGCGCGCCACCTGAGTTTTACCCGCGCTGCCGAGGAACTGCATCTGACCCAGGGGGCGGTGTCGAAACAGGTGCGCCATCTGGAGGACCGGCTCGGAGTCGAACTGTTCCGCCGGGTCCGGCAGAGGATCGTTCTGACCGACGCCGGCCGGCTTTACCTCCATGATATCCGGGGCGCTCTGGAGCAGATGACGACGGCGACCCGCCAGGTCATGTCTTACGCTGGCAGCGAGGATGTGCTCAATCTCGCGGTCCTGCCCACATTCGGTACCCGATGGCTCGCCCCGCGCCTGGCGGGATTCCAGCGCCGCTATCCGAGTGCCGGCCTGAACCTGAGCGTGCGCCTGCAGCCCTTCGACTTCGATAACGAGCCGTTCGATGGCGCCATCCATCATGGCGACCCGGTCTGGGCCGGGGCCATTGCCGAGCCGCTGTTTCCCGAAGAGGTGGTGCCGGTCGCATCGCGCGCGTTCCGCGACCGCCACGGCATTCGCAAGCCGGTGGATCTGGTAGATGTTCCGCGCTTGCAGCTGGCGACGCGGCCGCTTGCCTGGCGGCGGTGGTTCGACATTGCCGGGGTGGAAACCGACGCGGCCTTCCAGGGCGCGCGTTTCGAACAATTCGTCATGATCTCGGAAGCCGCCGTCCACCATGCCGGTGCTGCGCTCATTCCGAAATTCTTCATCGAGGAGGAACTTTCCTCCGGCCGGCTGGTTCGTCTGTTCGATATGCCCATGCCGCAGGAAACCGCCTATCATTTCGTTTATCCGGAAAACCGGACCCTGCGTCCGGTGGTCCGGGCCTTCCGGAGTTGGCTGATGGAAGAAGCCCGGGCCGCAAGGGCGGACCGGGAAGAGATGCTGCCGGGATAAGATGTGAAGGAAACCGATATGAGCCAAAGCCATTTGCGTCTTATTCTCAACGGTAAGGCCGCGCAGCGCGAAGATGTGCGCGCCGCGGTCGGTAAAGTGCGCGATGCCGGCCATGAGGTGTCGGTCCGCGTGACCTGGGAAGACGGCGACACGGAACGCCTGACCCGTGAGGCGCTTGCGCGTGCGGCCGAAGACGGAATCGATTGTCTGGTCGCAGGCGGCGGCGACGGCACCGTGAACGCGCTCGTCGCCACGCTCCATGCGGAACTGCCAAAGGATGAAAAGCCGCCGTTCTCCCTGGCCGTTCTGCCGCTGGGAACCGCAAACGATTTTGCGGCCGGCATGGGGATGAACCCGCGGGATCTGGCCGCCTGTCTGAAGATCGCGGCCGAGGCGGAGGCGAAGCCGACCGATATCGGCCTGGTCAACGGACGGGCATTCATCAATATGGCGACCGGCGGTTTCGGAGCCGGCGTGACCACGGAGACGGATCCACGTCTGAAGAATACCCTTGGCGGGGCTGCCTATCTCTTCACCGGTCTGAACCGGTTTGCGGAACTCGATGCCTGTGAAGGACGGATCGAAGGCGACGGCTTTTCCTGGGAAGGTCCCTTTCTCGCTCTTGCCATCGGCAACGGACGTCAGGCCGGAGGCGGGTTTCAGCTTTGCCCGGATGCGGATCTCAATGACGGCAAGCTGGATCTCTCCATCATTCCCGCACCTCAGGCTGCGGATGTGCCGGACATACTGGGCCGTCTTCTTCAGGGGGGGCTTGAAGGCCTGCGCGGCGCCGTCGTGAAGAAACAGCTGGCGGAACTGACCATCCACGCGGATCAGCCCTTGCAGATCAATCTCGACGGCGAGCCGCTGCATGCTGCGGATATCGAAGTGAAAGCGCTGCAAGGCCGTATTGACATGAGACGCCCCTGATCTGGGCCAAGAAGCGGCTAATTTGGTGGGGTTCCAGTAATTGGTTTGAAATCAAACTATCAACACGCTAAAACTCCGGAATGGTTGCGCGTCTGAAGCCCATGGGTTTAATCGGCGCGATAGAATTCAAATGGCCTTCGAGGTCATGATTAGGGGCGGATGCGAAACGATGACAAAAGAGACCATGACCGCGGGCGGCGCGCTGCTCGCCCGTCTGAAGACCTTGGGCGTGGATTACATTTTCGCCAACTCGGGAACCGACTTTCCGCCGATCATCGAGGGTCTGGCGGAAGCACGCGCCAAACAGATCGATCTGCCTGAAGCCCTGATCATGCCCCACGAAAATGCCGCCATGGGCATGGCCCACGGTTATTACTTCGCAACCGGCAAGGCCCAGGCGGTCATGGCGCATACCAACGTCGGGCTGGCCAACTGCGCCATCGGCGCGATCAACGCGGCGACCGATCACGTGCCCGTGCTGCTGTTTTCCGGCCGGACCCCGGTGGTCGAGCGTGACCGCCTCGGCGCCCGCACCGTGCCGATCGGCTGGGGCCAGGAAATGCGCGACCAGACCGCGCTCGTCCGTGAGGCCACCAAGTGGGACTATGAACTGCGCTTCCCCGAACAGGTCGCCGAAATGGCCGACCGCGCCTATGCGGTCGCCACCTCCCTGCCCAAGGGGCCGGTCTACATGAGCCTGCCGCGCGAGGTGCTGTGCGAGCCCTGTCCGGTCTCCGAACTGGAGCCGGCGCCGACCATGAGCGCGCATAAGATCGGCGTTCATGCGGAGGCCATCGCCGAGGCCGCCCGCATCCTGGCGGAGGCGGAAAAGCCGCTCATCGTCGCGCAGCGCGGCACCGGATCGGCTGAGGCCTTCGCCGCCTTTGCCGAGATGGTCGACACCTGGGCCATTCCGGTTTCACAGTACTGGGCGGTTCAGCTCGCATTACCGACGTTCCATCCCATGAACGCGGGTGCGGATCTGGAGCCTTATATCAGCGAGGCCGACGCCATCGTCGTGCTCGACTGCCTGGCGCCCTGGGCACCGGATGTCCACAAGCCGCGCGCGGACTGCAAGATCGTCCAGATCGGCCAGAACCCGCTTTATTCGCGGTTTCCGGTCCGCAACTTCCGCTCCGACGTGTCGATCATGGCGGACACGGCCGATGCGGTGCTTGCGCTTGCCGAGGCCATGAAGGCCCATCAGGCGGCTCAGGCCGACAAATGCGCTGCCCGCCGGGACAAGGTCGTGAACCGCACCAAGGCGACGCGCGACAAGGCCCTGGCCGCGGCCGACGCCGGCAGCGGCGCGCCGATGACCAAGGCGTACGTTTCCAGATGCCTTTCGGACGCGATCGCGAACAGGCCGGCCACGGTTCTCTCCGAACTCGGCTGCCCGCTCGCCCAGATCGACCTGAAGGACCACAACACCTGGTTCCAGGAACCGCATTCCGGCGGTCTCGGCTGGTCGTTCCCCTGTGGTCTCGGATTTCAGCTTGCGGACCGGAACCGGCTGGTGGTCGCCACCATGGGCGACGGCTCCTATATGTTCTCAAATCCGGTGACCTGCCACCAGATCGCGGAATCCCTCGGCCTGCCGATCCTGATTCTGGTCTTGAACAATGCCGAATGGGGCGCGGTGCGCCACTCGGTGACCGGCATCTATCCGGACGGCTACGCGGCGAAATCCAATGACATGCCGCTGGTCGGCCTTGCCCCCAGCCCGGATTTCACCAAGGTGGCGGAAGCAAGCCGCGCCTGGACGGCAAGCGTCGCCGACGGCAAGGACCTGCCCGGCGTGCTGGCGCAAGCCATCCGGCACATCGATGCAAACCGGACCCAGGCACTCGTGGAAATAAAGATCACGGGTTAACCCGCGACAGGCAGATGGCAAGCGACCCGGGTCATTGCGGAGTGGGCGCGTTCTGTTCGGGTCGGGGAGGCAACGCCACCCCGACCGATGCGCTTTTGACCGTCGTCGCGGTTTCCACCGAATTGCCGGACACCGTGGTCCTTGACCCGACCACCGCGCCGCCCGCGGAAACGGAGACGCAACCGGCCAGGAGGCCTGCGCTCAAGAGGGTGGGTATGATCTTTGCGATGGGAAACATGGCGGAACCGTTCAAATCCAGCGGCGCACCCGCGCCTTGTAGGATTGATAGTCCGCGCCGAAGACGGACTCAAGCGCAGCTTCCTCCGGCTTGATCTGAATCTCGGTCAGAAGCCAGACGAAAGCGGGAACGATCAAAAGGGCCGCCAGCGTCCCGAGATAGAGCGACCAGCCGGTCAGGAGGGTGGCCATGCCGAGATACATCGGGTTGCGTGAAATCCGGTAGAGCCCGGAGACGACCAGGCTTCCGGCCCGTTCCGGCCTCAGGGGATTGATCGTGGTTCTTTTCCGCAGGAAGGCGAGAACGCCTATGCCCTCGATCAGCACGCCGGCCCCCGCGCAGACCGCCGCCAGAACCATCCGGCCGGGAAAGGCGATCGTCAGGGCAGGCAGATACGCGGCCGCGCACCAGAGCGCTCCGGCGGCAGCAAAGCCGACAATCGGCGGCGGTATAATCGGGCGCATCAAACCGTGACCTCAAGGATTCCGGACCTTTAGGGCATTTATATATTTACGGATGGCAGCACCGGAAAGCCCCGGCGGAAGTGCGTACGGCGCAATCGCCACTACGTGACGGAAATCACATCGCTTTTTTCCTGGTGCTGCTAGATCTTCGTCGAAGATGACCGAAGACCTTTCATGCTTCTGCAACGGATTTTGAAGCAATTGACGCCAGGATGCGGACACGGTCAAATCAGGAACGATTAATTGGGGGATGCGACCATGAACAGAAGGCCAGCCCGGCGGACACATTCTTTCGTTGCGGCATATCTCCTCGCAGGCCTGGTACTGGTATGCGGCCTGTCGGACAAGGCGTTCGCCGGCGAACGCCTCGCCCTGGTCATCGGCAACGCCGATTACGGAAGCAAGACTCTCACGCCGCTCAAGAACCCGGCCAATGATGCGGCGCTGATCGCCGACAGCCTGAAAACCGCGGGCTTTAACGTCGATCTCGTCCTGAATGCGGACCTGCGCACCATGAAGCGGTCCGTCCGCGACTTTACCGACAAGCTCAAACAGGCGGGAACCGGATCGATCGCCGCCGTCTACTACTCCGGTCACGGCTTCGAGGCGGGCGGGCACAATTACCTTGCGCCCCTGAAGGCCGACCTGCGTGACGAGGTCGACGCGGAATTCGAGGCCCTGTCGGTGGACTGGGTTCTTTCTGCCGTCGAAGACGCCCATGACGGCGCGAACATCGTCATCCTCGATGCCTGCCGCAACACCGCGCTCAAGCGGTCGGCGGGCGGTACCGCAGGCGGCTTCACCCTCCTGTCCAGCACGCCGCGCGGGAGTTTCATTTCCTTCGCCACGGCGCCGGGCAGCACGGCTGCCGACGGACAAGGCATCAACAGTCCCTACAGCGCTGCCATCGCCCGGGAAATTCTCGTACCCGGTGCCACCATCGAAGCCGTCTTCAAGCGCGTTCGTCAGCAGGTGGTCGAGGCGACCGGCGGCGATCAGGTTCCCTGGGACCATTCGTCCCTGACCACCGATATCGTGCTGGTTCCAGGAGCCGGCCAGCCCGGCGGCAATACGGTCGCAAGCGGATCGGGCGCCAACGGCGCCATTCAGCTTGAGCTGCAGTTCTGGAACGACGTGAAGGACAGCACCGACACGGCCGAGATCCAGGCCTATCTGGACCGGTTCCCGCAAGGGGCCTTCGCCGAACTCGCCCGCAAGCGGCTGGAGCAGGTCGGAAGCGGTGGCTCCGGCGATATCGAGAAGTTGTTCGCAAAGCTTCAGAGCCGGTCCCTGCTGGTAGAGAACCCCACGCGTCCGCACGAATTTTACGCCAATGCGCGCCTGCGCGAACTCAAGGGCGACTATCCGAAAGCCCGACAGGATTACCTGAAGTATTTCGCCTTCGGCGAGCCCCAGGTCGATCCGCATCTGCGCTTCCAGGCGGTTCTCAAGGTTCAGGAAGGCCGGGCCGGCGCGCGCGAGGTCTACCGGGCTCTTTCACAGGGCCGGCGCGACCCGACCACCCTGTTTGCGGAAATCATGCTGGAAGACCGCGACGAGCGGGTGCGCCGCCTGAGCGCCTTCATCGACGCCTATCCCGATTTCGCACCGGCCCTTTACGAACTCAGCCTGGACTACTCCCAGGTCCGGCTCGGCCAGCAGTCGCTTGCGGACAAGACGAAGGAACTCGACCTCCTGAAACGCTTCATGACGGGCGTCGAGGACGGTCATTACCTGCGCTATTTCATCGACCAGCAGATGGCGGCCGAACGCGTCGAGGATGCCAAAACGCGGCTGGCGGCCCTGTCTCTCCTGAACACGACGGCGCTCGCCAATCCGGTCAAGGTCATCCCCATGCGCTCCAATCAGGGCTGGATGCTCAACCTGTCGATTGCCGACCGCACGCGGGAAATCTTTGTCCGCCTGCCCGGCGGGGATTTCCGATCCACCGGTTTCGTCAATGGCGCGGTCGACCCGACCACCGGCCAGCCGATCCCCTATCCGTCGTTCGAACTGCCCGGAACGGCGGGGGATACGGACATCGACGTGAAATACACCGATATCCGGGGTGAAACCCAGGGGCCTTTCACGGTGAATTTCCGCCCCGGTGCCGCTCTGGTCGCCGGCCAGAAGGACATTCTGGAACGCCTGTCCAACGCCTGGGTCAGCTACCGTGACTGGAACGGCAAACGGCTGGTCTATTTCACGCAGCTGATCAGCTATCGCTGCGCCATCGACACCGTGCTCTACGGTGTCGATACCGATACGCCGAACACGGAGTTCGAGATCGGTGAATGCGATCCGGACAATCCCCATGCGATCCCGAACGATGGGCCAGGATCGCTTGTCTATACGGCTATCCCCAAACCCACCGGATATATTTCGGTTCAGCTCTCCTACGCGGACGGCACCCGGTCCGAGGTGAAACGGTTCGATGCGCCCAGATGATCTCGCAGTCACGCGCATCGGCGAGCGGGAAGACCGCCCGGCGCGCGCGACACAGGCCCCTCCCTTTGCGCCGCGCGCGGCAGGCCCGTGGCGGCGGCTGGCGATAGCGCTCATCGCCAGCGTGCTGGCCGTGGCGATTGCCTTGCCGCTTGCGACACGGCTCGATCCGGTGATCGGCGATCTGCTGCTGTTCCGCTTTGCCGACGTCAGCGCGACCAAGCGGGACGACATCGTGATCGTCACCCTCACCGAAGACACGCTCGCCCAGTTTCCCTACCGCTCGCCCATCGATCGTGGGTTTCTGGCTGATCTGATCGGCACGCTCGACGCGGCCGGTCCGAAGGCCATCGGGCTCGACATCCTGCTCGACAGCCCGAGCGACCCCGACAAGGACCGCCGGCTGTTCGACGCGATCGACCGGGCTTCCAGCCCCGTGATCCTTGCGGTGGCAAAGGGGGCAGCGTTGTTGACGGACCGGCAATACACCTATCTCCAGGAGGTTGTCGCGAACCGCAAGCACGGCTCCGTTATTCTCCAGCGTGACGACACCGACGGTATCCTGCGCCATCTGCCGCAGCCCGGTGACCGGAACGGCGAACCGGTCCTGACGTTCACGAGCGCCCTGGCCGCAGCCGGCAACGGGTCAAATCCCGTCAGCGGACGGATCCTTTATCATCCGCCGGAACAGGATGGCGCGCCGGCCTTTCCAAAATATCCGGCGCAAACCGTCGCGTTCCTGCCTCCGGACTGGTTTGCGGACAAATACGTCCTCATAGGCACCGACCTGCCGAATATCGACCGGCACCCGACGCCTCTTGTTTCTATTGCCGGCTCGGCCGCAGGGACCCTGCCCGGGATCGTGATCCACGCCCATATTCTGGCGCAGGTTCTGTCCGGCCGCATGATCGGGACCCTGTCCCTGACGCAAACGCTGCTCCTGATGGCAGCCTCCGCCCTTGCCGTCGCACTGATATTCGGCCGCACGCGGCGGCCCGGCCGGTTCGCGCTTTTTCTCGGTCTGGCCATTGCCGCCTATGCGTTCGGTGTCTGGTTTCTGGTCAGCAACGATATCCTCATGCCACCGGTCCTCGGACCTCCGGCCGCGGCCCTCGTCTGCGCCTTTCTCCTCGCGGTCGTGCGCTGGCGGGCGGACCGGTCGGAGCGGGCCTTCCTGAAGACGGCCTTTTCCCGGTATGTCAGCCCCGCCGTCGTCAAGCGCCTGTCCAGCGGCGACATCAGCCTGGCGCTCGGCGGCCAGAAACGGACCGTGACCTATCTCTTCACCGATCTGGAAGGCTTCACGACCCTGTCGGAATCCTTGCCGCCGGACCAGGTCGCGGAACTCCTGAACGGGTATCTCGACCGGATGTGCGACCTGATGACAGAGCACGGGGCGACGATCGACAAGATCATCGGCGACGCCGTCGTCGGTTTTTTCGGCGCACCGGAAGACATGCCCGACCAGTCGGCACACGCGGTAAAACTCGCGATGGCGCTGGACGCCGCCTGTGAAGCCTATCGCGCGGACGCGGTTCGCCGGGGCATCCCGCTCGGGGCAACGCGCATCGGCGTCCACCGGGGCGAGGCCGTGATCGGAAATTTCGGCGGACGGCGCTTTTTCGATTACACAGGCATTGGCGACACGGTGAACACGGCGGCGCGGCTTGAAGGGGCGAACCGATATCTCGGAACCCGGATTTGTATCAGCCGGAACGTGGTGGAAGACTGCGACACGGTCGCATTCCGGCCGGTCGGAGACATCGTCCTGAAGGGGCGTGCGGCCCCGCTGACCTGTTACGAGCCGATGCCGGCCGAGGACGCCTCGATGCCCTGGATGGCGTCTTATCTGGAGGCGTACCGGCACATGACGGACGACAGCGCCCGCGCCATCGTCGAATTCGAACAGGCAGCGAAACTCAATCCCGAAGACGGGCCGACACGATTGCATCTCAAGCGCCTTCAGGAGGGCGCCATCGGCGCAAAAGTGGTCTTTTCGGAAAAATAACGGCAACATCCCAAATTGTTACCGGCAGAGGTGTTCCCCAGGCCGGTATCGACAGCACCAGGAGACGTTCCGATGCGTAAACTGAGTTTGATAACGGCACTCGTTCTTGGATTTCTCGTCAGCCCCGCCATGGCGGAGATCATCGTTGTGGCAACGAGCGGCGACGTCGGCTTGCAGGCTGGACAGAAGCTCGATCCGGCGGATCAGATCTCGCTGCAGCAGGGCGCACGTATAACGATCCTGTCGAAGACAGGCGCCATGCGGGTCATCGACGGTCCTTATTCCGGGCCGGTCGATGCTCAGGACGAGGCACCCAAGGGAGGGACCGCGGTGGCTCAATGGGACGCGGTCAAGACGTTTCTCGGCGATCCGGATGCCCGAACGGAAGTCGTCGGCGCGTCGAGGAGCGCAAAGGTCGATCTGTTTGCAGCGCCCTCCAGCATCTGGGACGTCAGCGTCGACAGTTCGGGTCCGCGCTGCACCCGAGCCTCCGGGCTGGTTCTGTGGCGCAAGAACCCGACGCTGCCTCTGACCGTCTCGGTCCGCGGGCCGGGCGTCCGTGTCACCGACCTGGACTGGCCGAAAGGGGATAACGCGCTCGCCCTGCCTGAGACCTTTGCCCCGGAAGACGGCCGTATGGTCGTCTCCCTCGATGGCAATCTGCGCGAACTGTCGGTCAAGGTTCTGCCCAAGGAGTTGGAAAATGCCGCTCCGGGCCAGCTTCTTGTCTGGCTCGTCGACAACAAATGCGCGCGTCAGGCCCAGGCGCTGATCGCCCATGTGCATGCCCGGACCGAGATCAGGTAAGCGCGGCCTCAGCCCGCTTTACGGGGCTGTTGCCGGAGGCGATGCGAAGGAGGCCGACGGTCGGCCGCTGGCAAGCCTTTCCGCTTCCAGTTCGCTGATCCTGCGGTCGATCACGGACCGGTCGAGCATGCCGGAGACATTGTCCGTGGTCGGCAATGTCTCCGCAACATGAAGAAACCGCTCCCGGGCGACGTCATGCAGCCGGCGGAGTTCCGACAGCGGATCGGCGTGATCGTCGGTGCGGATATCCAGCCACGGGAAAGCCTCGCTCCGGACGATCCTGAGAGCGGCCGATTGCTTGCCGCGCTTGTCGCCGCCGGCCTTCTCGCCCGCTTCCATTGCCGTCAGAAGCCGTTCGACCAGCGGCAGGTCGGCATGTTTCAGGTAGCTCTCCAGGGTTTCCGCGATCACGCCCGGCCCGGCAAGCATGTTTCCGGCGACAGACACATTCTCTTCCACGAGATGCCCTGCCCAGTCGATGCATTTTTCGCCGGTGAAGGCGGCGGATCGCCCCTGCGCATCGATCAGGTGAAGCTGGCGTGAATGGCTGCCCTCGTCGCGTCCGACGACGGCTTCCAGGACTTCGTCCGCGGATTTGCCGTCCTTCAACATTTGCAGCCCGTCCGTGCCGTAGAGCGGACTGATGAAGGCCTGGGTCGCAATGGCCCCGATGCCGCCCGCCATATAGGGAACGATGGCGCCCACCGCGAAGAAACGGCTGGCAACCGCAATACCGAACTCTCCCGTTCTGACGTCCCGGGCAACGATGGAATAGGTCATCTCATGTCTCCCGGACGTTTATCGGCCGACCGCATAGGCCTGCATCAGGCGTGGCGTGGCGGCGGCGCGCAACAGGCCGTTTTCCTCCCGCTTGGCCGCGGTCAGGCGGCCGACGGACCAGGCCGGCGCCTCGGTGATCGCGTGGCCTTTGGCGCGTAAGGAGGCCAGCACGTCCGCACCGATGCTTTCCTCAACCATGAGATGGCCCGGCTGGCGCTGGCGCGGATGGAACGACGCGGGAAAATGGGTGGTGTGGAACAGCGGCAGGTCGATGCAGTGCTGCAGGTCCAGCCCATGGTGGACATAGCGCAGGAACAGCTGCAGCTGCCACTGGTCCTGCTGGTCGCCGCCCGGCGTGCCGAAGGCCAGTGTCGGCCGGCCGTTGTGAAACGCGAGGCTCGGCGTCAGCGTCGTGCGCGGCCGCTTGCCCGGCGCCAGCGACGACGGCAATCCGTCTTCCAGCCAGAACATCTGCGCGCGCGAATTCAGGCAGAAGCCCAGGTTCGGAATGACCGGCGAGGACTGCAGCCAGCCGCCGGACGGCGTGGCGGAGAACAGGTTGCCCCAGCGGTCGATGATGTCGATGTGGACCGTATCGCCGCGCCGCTCCGACAGGTGCCCCATGGTCGGCTCATAAACGCCGGTCTTGGTAATCCCGGCGCGGTCGATCACGGCAAGCGTCTTTTCCACCTGGGCCTCGAAACCCGGCAGGACGCCCGGACGCAGGTCGAAGGACGCCCGATCGGAAATGAGCGCCCGGCGTTGCGCGTTGTAATCTTCCGAAAGCAGGGCCGCCATCGGAATGTCCATGAAGTCCGGGTCGCCGTAATAGGCCTCCCGGTCCGCATAGGCGAGTTTCATCGCCTCTGCGACGAGATGAACGAAGTCGGCCCCTGCCGGATCGAGGCTCGCGATATCGAACCCGCGCAGGATCGCAAGCGCCTGCAGCAGCACCGGACCCTGGCCCCACGGGCCGGTCTTGGCGACGGTCCAGTCGTGATAGTCGTCGGTGAGCGGATCTTCGTAAGAGGCGGACCAGCCGGCGAGATCGTCGGCGGTCAGCACGCCCTTGTGGCAGTTGCCGGAACCGTCCATGACCTCGGCGGTCTTCAGATAGGCTTCGATCTCCTCGGCAATGAAGCCGCGATAGAAGCAGTCGCGCGCAGCCTCGATCTGGGCTTCGCGGCCGGTCTTGCTTTCCGCTTCGCTCAAGAGGCGTTTCCAGGTCGCCGCCAGAACCGGCTGCTGGAACAGGGAATTGGCTTCCGGAACCTGCCCGCTGGGCAGCCAGGTCTGATGGGACGTCGGCCATTCGGTTTCGAAGAACTCCTTCAGTCCGTCGATCGCCTTGCAGGTGATCGGCAGGATCGGCTGGCCGTGTTCGGCGTAATAGATCGCCGGTTCCAGTACGTCGCGGAGCGCCATGGTGCCGTGGTCGCGCAGAAGCTGCATCCAGCCGTCGAAGGCGCCCGGGATGACCGTGGCAAGCAAGCCGTTGCCCGGAATGAAGTCGATGCCTTCGCTCTTGTAGTGGTCGATGGTGGCCCCGGCCGGCGCCGTCCCTTGCGCGCAGAGCACTTTGGTTTCGTTTGTCCGCGCGTCGTGGAAGATCGCCGGCAGGTCGCCGCCGAAGCCGTTCAGTTGCGGCTCGACCACCTGCAGCACGAAGCCGGTTGCGACCGCCGCATCGAAGGCGTTGCCGCCCTTTTCCAGGATGCTCATTCCGACGGCGGTGGCGATCCAGTGGGTGGATGTCACGACGCCGAAAGTGCCTTTGATTTCGGGGCGGGTGGTGAAAGCGGTCATGGTGTTCTCTTGATTATCGGTCTCTGTCGAAACCTGTTTGCATTATCAGCCTTCGCGCGGGTCGAGCGCGTCGCGAAGGCCGTCTCCCAGTAGATTGAAGCCGAGGACGACAAGGAAGATGGCCGCACCCGGCCACCAGGCCATCCACGGCGCCTGTGTCATGAAATTCTTGGCAACGTTCAGCATGGACCCCCAGCTCGGATCGGGCGGCTGTTGTCCAAGTCCGAGGAACGAAAGACTGGCTTCGGCAATGATGGCGGTCGCCACCGTCAGGGTCGCCTGGACCAGCACCGGCGCGAACACGTTCGGCAGCACGTAGCGGGTCATGATCGCAAGATCCGTCAGGCCGATGGCGCGCGCGCCCTCCACATAGTCTTCCGTCTTGACCGAAAGCACCTGTCCGCGGGTCAGGCGCACGAAAATCGGCATGGCGGACAGGCCGATGGCGAGCATGGCATTGGTCAGGCTCGGACCCAGGAAGGCGGCAAGCGCAATGGCGAGGATCAGGAACGGCGTTGCCAGCAGCGCATCCGTCACCCTTGAAATCCCCTGGTCGATCCAGCCGCCGAAATAGCCGGAGAGCAACCCGAAGGGCACGCCGATCAGCACGGCGATGAAGACCGAAACCACCCCCGCCATAAGGGAGGCCTGCGCGCCCCAGATCATGCGGGACAGGATATCCCGGCCGATTTCGTCGGTGCCGAGCCAGTGGGCGGCGGACGGCGCCTTGCGGATCGCGCTCCAGCTCGTCGCGGACGGATCTGCGATCGGCAGCAGGGGAGCGGCCACGGCGATGACGATGAAGAAGGCAACGATGACGAAGCCGACAAGCGCGCTCTTGTTGGCCTTGAGCTTCTTCCAGGCGCGGCTTTCGCGGCGGATGGTTTCCTCGCCCGGGACGGCATGATCGGTCGTGACGCTCACAGGGCACTCCTCATGCGCGGGTTGAGCAGGAAATACAGGATATCGGCGATCAGGTTCATCAGGATGAACCCGGCCGCGGTGCACAGGACGATGCCCTGGACGACCGCGTAGTCGCGGGTAAAGACCGCATCGACGATCAGCTTGCCGAAGCCGGGAATGGTGAAGATCTGCTCGGTCAGGACGGCGCCGGCCAGGAGCTCGCCGAACAGGAGCGCGCTCAGGGTCACGATGGGCAACAGGGCATTGCGGAAGGCATGCTTGATGATGACGACCCGCTCGCCCAGGCCCTTGGCACGGGCGGTGCGCACGTAATCCGCTTTCAGGACGCCGAGCATGGCGGAGCGGGTGTGGCGCATCAAGGTGGCGGCCTGCGCGGTGCCGAGAACGAAGGCCGGCATGATCATGGTCTGGAAGGACCGGGCGGGATCGACGAAGGGCGATTCGTAGCCGGAGGCCGGCAGCCACCCCAGGTTCACCGAGACGAGCATGATCAGCATGATGCCGAGCCAGAAATTGGGAATGGAAAGACCGGACAGCGCGACGATATTGGCGATGTAGTCGACCGGCGTGCCTTTCTTCGCCGCCGACAGGATGCCGGCCGGAATGCCGATCAGGAAGGCGATGATCATCGCCATGATCGCAAGCTGGATCGTGACCGGAAGCTTGTCCGCGATCAGGTCCAGCACCGGCTGGTTGGTGCGCAGCGAAACGCCGAGATCGCCATGGAGCATGGCCTCGACCCAATAGAAATACTGGTAAAGGATCGGCTCGGTCAGATGATATTTCTGGCGGATGAACTCCAGCATCTGCGGATCCCGTTCCTCGCCGGCAAGCACCAGCGCCGGGTCTCCGGGCAGCAGTTTCTGCAGCACGAACACGAAGATCGACACGAGGATCAGGGTCGGGATCGCAATCGCCAGCCGGCGGGCGATGTAGGAAAGCATGGGCTCACATCCGATGGAGTGGAACCCGGCCGGAGCCGGGTCCCAATGGCTGTTTCGTGTGGGTTATTTGAACTTCACGTTCTCAAGCCGGATCATGCCGTCCGGATAGGCGGTGAAGCCTTCCATCTTGTCGGACAGGGCCCAGATCCAGGTCTGATGGTAAAGATAGATGATCGGCATATCCTGGATCAGGATGTCCCTTGCCGCATCATACTTCGCCTTGCGGACAGCGTTGTCGGTGCTGCGGCGGGCTTCGTCGAGCAGCTTGTCGACCTCCGGGTTGCAGTATTTGCTGTCGTTGATGCCGCCCTTGCAGGTCATGAACTGGTGGATGTTGCCGTCCGGATCCACGCGGCCCGACCAGCCCACCTGGCTTGCCTGGTAGTTGCCGGCCGACTGGTCGGCGAGCAGGCTGGCGAATTCCATCGACTTCAGCTTGACGTTGAAGCCCGCCTCGGCGGCCATGGCCTGAACCACCTGCATCAGCTGGGTCTGGACGGGATTGTTGGCGACCTGCACTTCCACGTCCAGGCTGTCGTAGCCGGCTTCCTTGAGGAGCGCCTTTGCCTTTTCCACGTCGCGGGCGGGGACCGGGTAGTCCTTGTCATACCAGGGGCTCGTCGGCGGGAACGGCTGGTTGCCCGGCGCAAAGACGCCTTCGAAGACGACCTGGTTGATGGCATCACGGTCCAGCGACAGGCTGAAGGCCTGGCGGATCTTCGGGTCGTTGCCGAACGGGTTGTCGCCGCGCTCGCCGTTGTTGAGGTTCACGGTGATGCCCTGGTAGCCGAGGCTGACGGCTTCCGCATATTGCAGGCCGCTGTCCGATTTGACCGAAGCCACGTCCGTGGCCGCCAGGCGTTCCAGCATGTCCAGATCGCCGGAGCGCAGGTTGGCCAGGCGCACGGTGGTGTCCGGGATAGGCAGGAAGGTCACCTTGTCGAAATGGATCGCGTCCTTGTTCCAGTAGTCGGCGAACTTCTCAAGCACGATCCGGTCCTGCGCGACACGTTCGACGAACTTGAACGGGCCGGAGCAGACCGGGTTGGCACCAAGGTCGGCGCCGGCAGCCGCAGCGGCGGTCGGCGACAGCATCATGCCGGAACGGTCGGCGAACTGGGCAAGCAGGGTCGCATCCGGCGCCTTCAGCGTGAACTTGACCTGGTAGGAGCCGGTAACCTCGACGCCTGCGATCGACTTCACTTCGCTCTTGCGGCGACTTTCCGGCAGGTTCTGGGAGCGGTCGATGTTCGCCTTCACCGCATCCGCGTTGAACGGCGTGCCGTCATGGAAGCTTGCGTCTTGGCGCAGGTTCATGGTCAGCGTCATGCCGTCGTCGGACCAGCTCCAGTCCGTGGCGAGCTGCGGAATGATTTCCAGGTCAGGGGTGATGTCGACCAGCTTGTCGCACAGCGACGCATAGACGATACGTCCGACAAACGTCCGGGACTGATCCGGGTCGAGAACGTCCGGATCTTCCTGCAGGCCGATGCGGAGGTCCGCCGCCAGCGCAGGGGTCAACACGGAGCTTGCGCCGAGCAAGAGCGCGGCGAGCAGTTGTTTACGCATTTTCACTTCTCCTCTGGGTGTTTCGAGGCCGGGAGCCCGTCGATGGGGCTTTGTGCTTTTTTTGACTCCAGTCCCGATAAAGAGCGAAACGCCGGTCCGCCGCTGCGGTTCTTGGCGGTTCGCTATTCTGGCTTTGCGCGGTGCCTGTGATGCTGTGCCAATGGTGGCAGGCCACCTGGCGGTCTTCGCCGGCCGCGCTCAAAAGAGGTTTTTCGGTGCCGCAGATTGCGGTCGCGTGAGGACATCTTGTGTGGAACCGGCACCCGGTGGGCGGCGCCAGCGGCGAAGGTACGTCGCCCTTCAGATCGGCCAGCATGCCGCGGCTGTGGGGCGAGGGGATCGGGATCGCCTGCATCAGCGCCTGCGTGTAGGGATGCAGCGGCGCGTCATAAAGCGCATCCGTGTCGGCCAGTTCCACGATTTCGCCCAGATACATGACCGCGACCCGGTCGCTCATGTGGCGGATCACGGCCAGGTCATGGGCAATCAGGATCAGGGTCAGTTCGAACTCGTCCTTCAGGTCTTCCAAGAGGTTGATGACCTGGGCCTGGACCGAGACGTCGAGCGCGGACACCGGCTCGTCGCCGATGATCACCTTCGGACCGCTGGCGAGCGCGCGGGCAATGCCGATGCGCTGGCGCTGTCCGCCGGAAAACTCATGCGGGTAGCGGTTGGAAAATTCCGGGCGCAAGCCGACCTTCTGCAGGAGATCGGCGACCTTGCGGCGCCGCTCAGTGCGCGGCAGGCGCGTGTGCACCTTCATCGGTTCCTCGATGATGGCGCCGACCGTCATGCGTGGGTTGAGCGAGGAGAAAGGGTCCTGGAACACGAACTGCAGTTCGCCGCGCAGGCGCCGCATTTCCCTCTCCGACAGGGTGGAAATGTCGTTGCCGTCGTAGAGCACTTCACCGGACGTCGGCTTGATCAGCCGGACCAAAAGGCGCGCCAGGGTCGACTTGCCGCAGCCGCTTTCGCCGACGATGGACAGGGTCTCACCGCGCCGGACGGTCAGGCTGACCCCGTCCACGGCCCGGACGACCTTCTTTTCGGCAAACAGGCTGCCGCCGCTGGTGAAGTGCCGGGCGATGGCGCGGGTTTCCAGGATCCTGTCTTTTGTCGGAACGCTCATGCGCAGGCCTCCGCGAATGTGGCCTCAAGCGGCGCATGCACGCAGGCGACCCGGTGACCGCCTTCGACCGTCTGCAGCGGCGGCGGGGCCGCGGTGCAGGCCGTATCCGCAAAGGGGCAGCGCGGCGCGAACCGGCATCCGGCCGGCATGGTGTCGATGGTCGGCACCATGCCGGTGATCGTGGTCAGGCGGCCGGAGCGCTTGCCGATGGAGGGGATCGAGCTCATCAGGCCGATGGTGTAAGGGTGCTGCGGATCGTCGAAGATCATTTCCGCCGTGCCTTCCTCGACGATGCGCCCGGCATACATGACCGCCACCTTGTCGGCGATTTCCGCGACCACGCCGAGGTCGTGGGTGATCATGACCAGCGCCGTGCCGGTTTCGGATTGCAGCTCCCGGATCAGGTCGATGATCTGCGCCTGGATGGTGACGTCGAGCGCCGTGGTCGGCTCGTCGGCAATCAGGAGGGCGGGATCGTTGGCAAGGGCCATGGCGATCATGACGCGCTGGCGCATGCCACCGGAAAGCTGGTGCGGGTAATCGTCGAGCCGCTGGGCTGCCGCCGGGATTTTGACCCGGTCCAGCATTTCAAGGGCCCGGGCGCGGGCTTGGCTACGGGAGACCGGCTTGTGTCGCAGCACGACCTCGGCGATCTGGTCGCCGATCCGGTAGGCCGGATTGAGCGAGGTCATCGGCTCCTGAAAGATCATCGCCATCCGGTTGCCGCGGATATCCCCCAGTTCCCGGCGCGGAAGGGACAGCAGATCCATGCCGTCGAAATGCGCCGTGCCCGAGACGATTTCGGCCGGCGGCATGGGCAGAAGGCCCATCAGCGACAGGGCGGTCACCGACTTGCCGCAGCCGCTTTCTCCGACAATGCAAAGCGTCGATCCGGGTGCTACGGAAAAGGAAACGCCGTCGACCACGTTGGCTTTCGATCCCTTGAAGCGCACCGCAAGGTCCCGGACCTGCAATAGGTCGGCGGTCTCCGCTTCGCGGCCAGCGTTCTCGTCAGACGGCATCGGTCAGCTCCGCGGACGACTGGAACAGCAGGCGCTCCTGCAAGGCGAGCAGATGCTGGCGCATGGTCTTTTCCGCGGCGATCGGATCGCGGCGTTCGATTGCATCGATCACCTGGATATGCTGCGACTTGTAGAGAGACAGGGCATCGCTGGTGCGAATGGCTTCGCGCACGTGGCGCCAGGCGTCGTTCTGGCGAACCCGGTCGACCACATCGAACAGGGCGAGAAACAGCGTGTTGCCGGCCGCACTCGCAATCGCCCGGTGCAGGGCACCGTCCCAGAGTTCGCGGCTGTCCAGATCGTCGGCGCTTGCGACCTTTTCGGCCAGGTCGCGCATGGCGGCCACGTCCGATGGCGTTGCCCGGAGCGCGGCAAGCTGCGCCAGCACCGGCTCGATCCGCAGGCGGACTTCCATCACCTCGAGCATGTTGCTGACTTCCGGAAGCTTCCGGATCTGGCGCTCCGGATGGGTCGGCTCCGGTCCGATGAAGGTGCCCGACCCTTGCCGCCGCCAGATGCGGCCTTCCGTTTCCATGACCTCGAGCGCCCGGCGGACGGCGCGCCGGCCGACGCCGATCTCCTCGGCCAGTTCCCGCTCGGTCGGAAGCTGGTCGCGCCCGTCCATCTGCAACTGATCGACGATGATCCTCAGGCGCTCCAGCGCAAGACTGGAATTTCTCTGTGCGGGTCTGTCGTTTCCGGTCATGGCCAATCTTTGCGGAACCAATTTCTATTGGTCACATTATTGGAGCATGATCCGAAAAGGGGCAAGGTCCGTATTTAGGCAATGTTCCTTTTTTGGAGAGATGGGAGCGGGTCATGATCGGTCGCGGTTTGCAGTGTTCGGAAAAGCGCTTGATTCCAAATACCTTGACGCATCATAGGCTTGGGTTTCCGGCGGCAATCCGGCACTTTCCAGGGAGTTCGCCTGCCTTTGTTTTGGGCGGGCTGCGCAAGGCGTGGGCGCGGGTTCCGGCGACCTTGCATCGGAACGTTCAATCGTTTCTCGCTGAGGGGTCATTGCGAAATTGGATTCATATTGGTTACGGATTCGATCCGGCACTGGTCCTCCGGCAGGGAAATTCCTATGCTTGCTTCCAAAGCCGGCGGCGGGGCGGAATAGGCCCGTCATCCTGTCAACGACGACCATGTTTGGACGAACGATGTGCGTGAATTGCAGAACCGCGAGCTATACGATCCATGCGGCGCAGCACCATTTCGGTTGGGACAACTCCATTGCCCCGGTCGAAAAAGTGGCCCCGGGGAAGGTGCTGGAATTCGAATGCATTGACAGTTCCGCCGGCCAGCTGACGCCTGATAGCACCGCGAATGACCTTGCCTCAATGGATCCTGGCAAGATCAATCCGGTCACAGGCCCGATCCATGTGGACGGGGCCGAGCCTGGCGATGCGCTGGTTGTGAAGATACTCGACTACAAGCCCTCCGGCTTCGGCTGGACCGCGAACATCCCGGGCTTCGGATTGCTGGCGGACCAGTTCAAGGACCCGGCGCTCCATATCTGGTCCTACGACAAGGACAATCCCGTCTTGTCGGCCTTCTCCCCGTTCGGAAAGGTTCCGCTGAAACCGTTCGCGGGCACCATCGGCGTTGCGCCGGCGGAGGCCGGCCGTCATTCGGTCATCCCGCCGCGCCGTGTCGGCGGCAACATGGATATCCGCGACCTGGCCGCCGGGACGACGCTTTATCTGCCTGTCGAAGTGGCGGGCGCGTTGTTTTCCATCGGCGACACCCATGCGGCCCAGGGCGACGGCGAGGTTTGCGGCACGGCCATCGAAAGCCCGATGAACGTGGTTCTGAAATTCGATCTGATAAAGGGCGCGGATCTGAAGATGCCGCGCTTCGAGACGCCCGGCCCGGTCACCCGCCATCTCGACGAGAAGGGCTACGAGGTCACGACAGGTATCGGCGAAAACCTGTTTGAAGGCGCGCAGGGAGCCGTGTCCAACATGATCGATCTCCTGTGTGCCCGTCACGGCTACAGCCCGGTGGATGCCTACATGCTCTGCTCGGTCTGCGGCGATCTCCGGATTTCCGAAATCGTCGACGCGCCGAACTGGGTTGTATCGTTCTATTTTCCGAAAGTCGTTCTGGATTGACGCGTCGCGATCAGGACGAAAACTTTCTTCCTGACAGATCTGTATCGCGCATCTGAAAACAGAGAAAATTCCCATGTGGCGAAACAACTGATCGCCACTGAAACCTCGCGTCGTGAGCGCACGCAATTGCCAGAAACGTCGCAAGCGGAGCGGTGGTCGATTTCATTTGGTGGCTGGAGCGAGCTCTTGCTGCAGGTTGTCGAGTTTGAAAATGGTCTGCAGGGACTGTTCGTTAATTTTTTCATTTTTATCGAGAAAATTTTTCCACGTTTCGGGTGGAACAACTGTCGTTGATGGAATGGTCACGCTCGGATCATTGCTCTTTATAGATGCCAATACTGAATTCATTCGTTCTGATGTGTCTTTGACAGTCTGGCTCAGGATTTTTATTTGGTCGTTTATTTCTTTCTGCTGTTCCGTAATCGACTTAACTTGATCAGTAAGGGTCGCAGTCGCTTCCTTTGTCGTAAACTTGATGCCGCCGTCCGACCATTCAAAATTCACGACATGAGGCATCGCAACTAGTGCTACGCCGAGGGCGAATAACAAAGCTTGCCCTGTTGAAATCGTGTGCTGTCGAAACACAAAAAGACTCGCAACGAATAAAAGAATGACGCCAATGGCTGTAAATACCCATGAAGTAATATCCATAATGCATCCTCCCCGAGAAGAATATTAACATACAATTATAAATGTGCAATTTGAGTTGATCAGCCATGGGAAGTTTCGGCTTAACATGAGATTGGGTCGCGTCAGTAACGTCGCGTCCGGCTGGCGAGGGCGTTGAGAACGGATGGGGATGCGCGGGAATTGAATTCTGGGACGCTTGGATCTGGAGCATTCGAACTTCGATAACGACAACAGGTTTCGCGTCACCGGCTTCCGGGCCGGCGGACGGCGCGCACCTTGCCGCTGCCGCCGCCGCCACAGAAGAAGCGGCCGGCGCCATCGGATTCCATGCCCGACACGCCGGTGCCTTCCGGCATGTCGAGACATTCCAGCACCTCGCCCGTCTGAGGGTCGATGCGCCGGATGTCGCTCTTGTCGTCCTGCCAGGTGCCGTGCCAGAACTCGCCGTCCACCCAGGTGACGCCGGTGACGAACCGGTCGGAGTCGATGGTGCGCAGGATTGTCCCCGTTTCCGGATCGACCTGATGGATCTTGCAGCCGCGGTGCTGGCCGACCCAGAGGGTTCCCTCCGCCCAGGCAAGCCCGGAATCCCCGCCCTCGCCGGGCGCCGGGATTGTGCCGAGCACCTCGCCCGTCTCCGGGTCGATCTTGCGAATGACCGTTTCCGCAATCTGGAACAGGTGCTTGCCGTCGAAGGCCGTTCCCGCGTCCGCGCCGATCTCGATCGTCCTGGATGTCTCCCCGCTGTCCGGATCGAGGGCGGTCAGCCTGTCGCCGGTTGCGAACCAGACCTTGTTGCCGTCGAAGCTGACCCCGGCCACGGCCTCGACGCCGGGGAAGGGACCGTATTCGCGGAGGATTTCTGCGGAAGTGCGTTTCATGGCTCCAACCTCACTTATGAGTTTACAACCTAGCGGCTGATCGCCGAAGCGGGGAGTAACAAACTTGTCGGGAAACCGGGCACGGTCGATGCGATCCAGCGGCAGGCCCGGCCGCGGCCGAAACTTTCGACCTTGCCGGTTTCAGCCAGCGCCTCGAGCGCCCGCTGGACCGTGCGCGGGCTGACATCAAGCGCCTGCGCCAGCGCCGAGCTCGACCAGGCCTCGCCATCTGCGAGCAGGGCCAGGACGTCGCCGTGATCTTCTTCCACTGGCGGTGCCAGCACGACAACCGAATTCGCCGATTTGGAGGCCAGCACAAAGCCCCGGCTTGTGGCGCTGAGTTCGGCCAGGGGCTTGATCGCATCGCGAAGTCGTCCGATCTCGACGCGCAGCCGCCCGCGATGGGACTCGTCCGCATGGCGCGCACCGAAGGCCCGCGTCAGGAGTTTTTCCCGCGCAGCATCCCCGGGCCAGGCTTCGGCAAGCGCGCGCAGGAGCGTGAAAAGCACCGGACGGCTCGCCAGTGGAACCGAGGTCGGCCCGCAACGCACCGCATTGCGGCAGGCATCGACGACAAGCGCTTTCGAGGCCAGCAACGCCTCGACGTCCCCGAGTTTGAGCAGCCGTTCACCCCCTTGCGTTATCAGGCGCGCGGCAGGGGCTTCAAAGGCTTGTATTGCCCGGTCGACCTCGGCCTCCAGCGCGGGAATTCCGGTTGCCCGTGCCGCGCGCGCCGCCCGCTCGAGCGCAGCCTGCGCCTGCATCGCCCGGATGCGCCGCATGGCGATCCCGGCACTCACCAGTTCGTATCCCGGCCGGGCCACCGGTGGCAGGGTGTCGATCTCGATTCCGGACAGCACCTGTTCGGCCCCGTCGAGCTGCCCGATCAGAAGCAGGTGCCGGGCCTCGAGGAAGCCGGCATAGGCTGCATTTATCCGGTCGCCATGGGCGTCGAGCATGGCCCGCGCCGGCCCAAGGAGGTGCAATGATTTTCCGAGATCACGTGAGACGAGCGCGATCTCCGCCTCGGCGACCTGGCACCTCGCGCGGTGCATGGGCTCCACCGTTCCGAAGGCGCGCGCGGCCTTCCGCAACAGCTCCCTGGCAAGGGCAAGATCGCCCAACTGCGCCATGGCGATGCCGCGCAGGGCAAGCGCCGAGCGGATCGCCGCTCGCAAGGGCGCGGCCGGCCGCGGTGATCAGCGAGTCCATTCAAATCCCGTCACACTTGTAACTCACACCGGGTCCTCCCCCCGTTCTACATCCTTGTCCGGTTCTGCAACCGCAGGCAACGCCCTAATCGGAACGGAGAAACGGACATGACCACACCCGCAATACCGGCCGAATGCAAGACCGGGGCCCGGTTGCCCCGCGACGCGGCCGACTGGCTCGGCCTCGCCGCCTCTCCGGTTTTCGCGCTGATGGCTTGGATTTCGGCGGGCGATGCCTCGCAGACCCCGATCTGCTCCTCGGCACCGGGCCTGCTGCCCATTGGCGGCATGACCTGGATGTACCTGCTGATGAGCCTTTTCCACCTGTCGCCCTGGCTGAAGCTCGCTTCCCGCCGGCCGCGACCGACAACCTGACTAGCAAACCGCACTGAAGGAGACTGACCATGCAACATTCCGTCGTTTCAAGAAATGAATGGCTGGACGCCCGCAAGGCGCTTCTGGCGAAGGAACTCGACCTGACCCACGACCTCGACGCCCTGCGCGCCGAGCGCAGGCAGCTGCCCTGGGTCAGGATCGACAAGCCTTATGTTTTCGAGGGACCTGCAGGCCCCTGCGCACTGGAGGATCTGTTCGAAGGCCGCAGCCAGCTTGCCGTCTATCACTTCATGCTGACGCCGGGTTCCGACCATATCTGCTCCGGCTGCTCGTTCATCGCCGACAACATCGACGCCGCTCGGCAGCATTTCGAGCACGCGGACCTGGCCTTCGCCGCGGTTTCCCGCGCGCCGATCAAGCGGATCATGGAGGTGAAGGACCGCATGGGCTGGACCTTCAACTGGGTCTCCTCCGGCGGCAACGATTTCAACTACGATTTCGGCGTCTCCTTCACCGAGGAAGACCGCGCTTCCGGGCGGGCAACCTACAACTTCGGCAAGACGAAAATCGAAAAGGCCCAGGACATGTTCGGCGTCAGCGTCTTCGCGAAGGACGAGGCCGGTACGCTCTATCACACCTACTCCACCTATCACCGCGGCGCCGAACTCCTCATGGGCGCCTTCAACTGGCTCGACCTGACGCCCAAGGGCCGCAACGAAAACGGCTCCATCATGGGCTGGGTCAAGCTGCACGACAGCTATTGAGGCGTTGCCGCCCGGCAAGGGCAAGTGATGGACACGAACAGGCCCCGCTCGCGCAAGTGAGCGGGGTCGATCGTGTATGGCCCGCTGATTTTTAAGCCGGTGGCCGCGAGTGCACAGAAAATCAGGACTATAAAGCGTCCACGCTTGAAACGCCGAAACCTGCCTGCGGGACAAGGAGGATATCGCGCTCACGCGGGCCGAAGGCCGGTTGCGCCTGAGCTTTTCGAGAGATAGCTGACACTTCCTTTCCAGTCCGAACTCTGCAATCTGTCGTCACTACCGTCTCAGGGTATCGAAATACTCACGCAGTCCAGTAGTCCCAAGTGCTGGATTCTCTGGTTGGAACCCTTCGCCTTCGATCACGGCCGCAGTCATGCAGGCATAGGACGCCGCAGCTTCTTCCGAAAATCCGAATTGAAGGAAAGTAGAATGCCAAGCCTCACGCGGAACAACATCAAGATCGACCGAAAGACCGAAGGTATCGCCGATGGCGTTCGCGACATCCGCCGGCGTATAGCGTCGGGGCCCCTCGACATGTCTGAGATCGATGTCATCGACCGGGCTTAGAAGCCTTTCTGCCGCTGCTTCTCCCAGATTGTCGGGTGCAACCATCGGGAGCGTGAAATCGGCAGGAAAAAAGCTCGGAAGCTTTCCATTTTCCTCTACTGCTTCGAGCATACCGGCCCAGTTGCTCATGTAGTAAGCACCGCGATTGACAGCCGCCGGAATAGATTGCGCGCGCAACCTTTCTTCGAATTCATGCAGCACAGTCAGGTCGCCGCATCGTTCTCCGGGTCGCGCACCGTAGGTCGATGCCGCGACGACCTTCTCGAGACCGGAACTATCCAAAGCGTCGACAATGGCATTTACGTTTGCACGCTCTTCCGCATCCGTGTCGCCCGACGGATCGGCAGGCGGATTGAGCAGAAAGGCCCTTCGCCCAATTCTGAAAACCTCGCGTAAACGCGCCACATCCCTGATATTGGCAACCGCGACTTCCGCACCACTCTGCCGAAGGGCGGCTGCATTCTTCCCGTCGCGCGTCACGACTGTGACTCGCTCGCCCCGTTTCAGGAGCGCACGAGCAACGGCCGACCCAACCTGGCCTGTTCCTCCGAGAACGATATACAAGGTGTTTCTCCTCTTCTCCGACAATCTTGGCATTGATACCAAGACCCCGCGTCAGATGTTGTCAGGAACATTGCGCTTAGGAGGATCGAACAAAACTCGCTGCCGGTTTCGAGGTGATATCTCACCATCAGTTTGCTTCGGTCGCGACTTCGCGTGAAACCGATGCGCCGTGGACGCACCGCCCTTCAGGTCTCACTGTTTGGTTTCGCCTCAATGCGTTCGGACAGAGCGAACAATGCATCCTCCGTTAGCAAATGCGACGCAAGCAGCTCCACGGATTTCTTTGCCCCGTTTGGATGGGCGCGGCTCAAGTAATACGCCCCACCAGGTTCGAAAGTTCGGGTACTAAACACTGACAAACGTCCTTGTGAAACAAGGTCGGCCGTGTTGGATACCCAACCCAGCATGACGCCCATTCCCGCCAGCGCGGCCTGCGTTGCCTGTACGTAATTGTCAAAAATCAGATCCGCACGCCGTTTCCTCGGAAGCCCCACCGCCTTAAAGTACTCTTCCCAACCGGCCCAGCCGTTGGCGTCGGAGTTGACATGAAGAAGTGTAGCCGCCTCGAAATCCCCGGCCCCAAATCGCGTCATTGACTCAGGTTGGCAGACTGGGACGACCCGTTCGCGAAATAGCAGATCACTCTTTTCGTCCTCCCAGCCATCGCGCCGATAGCGAATCAACATATCGGTTTCGGGTGCGAACTGCGGAACCCCGTTGGAAGTAACGACCCTGGCGCTGATCTCGGGATGAGCACTGTAGAATGTCGCTAATCGCGGCATCAGCCAATAAGTGCCGGTACATACGGTACAGGCGATGTTCACCTCCGTCTCGGAGGTAACGCTCGCCCTGATCTCAGCGAGCGCTTGTTCCAACCGGTCCATTCCGCCGGACACCGCGTCGAACAGCGTTTGTCCGCATCGGGTCAAAGTCGCTGGCCGTACCCTTCGGTCGAGAAGCTTGACGCCGACATGCTCCTCCAGTGCTCGGATCGCTTGGCTGACAGCGGGCTGGGTGACATTCAACTCGCAGGCAGCACTCTGGATGCTGCCACTGCGAACGACTGCTTCGAACGCTGTAAACAGCCGAAGCGGGGGAAGGTTGCGGCGCATCTATATAAATCTCAGTTATGTAGCATTAGGTGATTCCGACTCCAAAGATCTTATAAAATCTTTGTAAAATCTACAATAAAAGATCGAAACGTTCAGTTCAGGACGCTCGCTTTTATAAGTGTGAAACTCTGGGAGAATGATATGTCACAAATAGCCGAGACGTTCGATACAGACGCTGGACAGCTTGGTGCCCTACGGATCGATATGGCTGCCGCGTTTCGGCTGGCTGCTCAGTTCGAGTGGCACGAGTCGGTTGGCAATCACTTCACTGCCGCAGTTTCAGATGATGGACGGCTTTTTCTGATGAACCCGCGCTGGCGCCATTTCGGCGAGATGCGGGCGAGCGATCTGCTGCTGCTCGACGCCGCCGATCCGGATGTAATGCTACGCGATGACGCGCCTGACCCGTCAGGCTGGGCCATCCATGGCGCCGTGCACCGCGCCCATCCTGAGGTCCGTGTGCTTTTACACTGCCACCCCCCGTATGCGACAGCATTGGCATGCCTCAAGGATCCCCAACTCAAGCCAATTGATCAGAACACGGCTCGGTTCTTCGGACGGCTTGGCATAGATCTCGGTTTCGGAGGGATTGCCAATGATGCGGAGGAAGGCGAACGGCTAGCTGCGGCTTTCGGCAACCACAGCACGCTCATCATGGGCAATCATGGCGTGAGCGTTTCAGCGCCGACTGTCGCCGAAGCTTTCGAGGACCTCTACTTCCTTGAACGCGCGGCTCGAATCTACCTCATCGCCCTCTCGACGGGTGAGGCACTGAACATCATGTCGGATGAACTGGCTCAGAAGACTGCCAGCGGCTGGCTTCCTTACAAGAGCCAGGCTTTTGAGCATTTCGAGTATTTGAAGCGTCAACTCGACAAGACTGACCCGTCCTATCGCGACTGAAATGAACAATGGGGAAATGGATATGCCTTCAATCGACGTAGTGTTCTTCGACGTTCTGGGGACTGTGGTGGACTGGCGCGGCAGCATCTCTGCAGAGGTAGAAAAGTTTTTGCAAACTTGCCATGTGAGCAACGTCGATGCCCGCGCACTCGCCGATGCTTGGGTCGGACGATACGATAATGCCGCCGAAAAGGTCCGTAACAGCAGCCGTCCATACGTGACGCTTGATGTACTTAACAGGGAGACCCTCGAAGCATGCATCGCGGAATTCGGGCTCGAACCCTCACGTATTCCCAATAGAGAACTTGAGGAACTGAACCGGGCTTGGCATCGATTGAAGCCTTGGCCAGACGCAGTCGAAGGCATCACGAAGTTGAAAGAGCAGTTTGTCGTCGCGCCCTTGTCAGATGGGCACACGCGAATGCTGGTGGACTTGGCCAAGTTTGCAGAATTGCCGTGGGACACAGTTCTCGGCGCCGATGTATTCAAGGCATATAAACCAACGCCCGAAGTTTATATTGGCGCGTGTAACCTTTTGAATGTCGCACCCGAGAAGGCGATGCTTGTTGCTGCTCATGACTATGATTTGGCGGGGGCGAGGCAGTGCGGCTTGAAGACGGCATTGGTTCATCGCCGGAATGCGGCTGACCCTTCAAAGGCATCTAACATCCCTTCTTCGGGCAGTTGGGACTTTTCCGCCAACGACCTTGGGGAACTGGCCAAGCTTTTGGGCCAGAACCTGTTGCGCTAAGTTGGTGTCGCGAGGAAGATTGATCATCGCCTGTATCAAGGCAAGCCCTGGTTGCGATACGGAAGGGCTCTGTTGCACAAATCCCGGTAAAGGTTCATGTCTCGAATCCAGCGGGGTATTTGGGCTGTACGGGCTGCCCTCCGCCGACCAACAAGTCCGAGAACCAGCCAGCTTATTATGACGGGCTCACCCGTAACGACTTTGCGGCACGTCGAAAACTTCCTCTCTCCGCTGCGGCGATAATGTCCCGGAGTAGCCAGACTGCCACCGTTGTCCAACTCACTCGTTGCTGGGACTTTCGGACGCGAAGCGGTCGAGATGATACGCATAGCTGGAGGAGGCGATATCCGCGGACTGTTGTCCAACAAGAAGAGCAGTTCCGAGGCCATGAATTAGAGCCAAAAGTATATAGGCTTCCGCCTCGGGATCGATTTCCTGAGCAAACTCCCCTGCAGCCTTACCTTGCTCCAAGATTGAAACGATCCGCTCCTGCAGCCGGTTTGGACTATCGATAAATGTCCGACCCGAAATCTCGGGGGCCGTTATTGCGAGCATCGCATACGACGTCCAGAGCAGATGGAACTGGCGACTTTCAACATCGGTGGGAAGCGCGACGGCAAACAATGCTTCAAGCGTCGCACGAGCAGTGGGAGATCGCCCGGAAGACTGAAGTCGAGCCCTCAGGCGTTCATTGCTCAGATACTCCAGGTGGGCGAGGCCCGCTTGCATCAATCCTGCCTTGGTATCGAAATAGTACTGCACCAGCCGCAGCGAGACATCGGCTTCAGCGGCAACGGCTCGCAGTGAAACCGCATGTAGACCCTCACGTGCCGCCACCGCGACAAAAGCTTTCAGGATCACGGAGCGACGCTGGTCGTGGTCGACGGTTCGCGGCATCGGAAAGGGGCCTCGCTCTAAACGAACTTTTATGGTACATTTGTATCATAAAAGTTCTTTCCCTACAAAGCTTCGAAGCCTATGTCGTTGCCTCCTCCCGAAGTTCCAGGCCGCCTCTGGGCAATCGCCGCCATAACCGGTTCAGGCGCCTTCATGGCCATGCTTGATTCCACCATAGCCAACCTTGCCCTGGAGACGATCCGGTCTGACCTCAACGCACCATTGTCTGGCGTGCAGTGGGTTGCGACCGGATATCTGATTTCCATCGCCGTTTCGCTACCCTTGACCGGGTGGCTGGGCCGACGGTTCGGATCAGGCCGTCTGTGGGCCGGTAGCGTTCTGATCTTTGTTTTCGCTTCGGTCCTCTGCGCGGTTTCCCATGTTCTGCCGCTACTGATTGCAGCGCGCTGCTTGCAGGGTCTCGCTGCGGGGCTCATGGTGCCCGCCGGACAGGCGGTCCTGGCCGCCACCGCGGATCGGCGGCAGCTGGGCCGGCTCATGGGCATCGTCGGGTTTGCCGTTGCGCTCGGACCGGCGCTGGGACCTGCCTTCGGTGGCGTTCTGATCGACACCGCCTCCTGGCGGTGGCTGTTCCTGATAAACGTGCCGTTGGGCTTAGCTGCTCTCCTCGGCGCAAAGCGCCTCGTACCATCCGGCGAGAGATCCGCGGAAGCCCGGATCGACGCCGCGGGGTTAGCGTTGATTGGTCTGGGGCTTCCGCTCCTGCTATACGGCGCTGCCGAGATCGGATCGAGCAACTTCAACATAATCTCCATAGCCAGCGTGGCCCTCGGCGCCAGCCTATCCGCCCTCTTTGTCGTTCATGCCATTCGCGCCAACGAGCCGCTGATTGACGTCGGCCTGCTGTTGCGGACACGTTTTGCCGCCCCGGTCATGACAGCAGGACTAACCGGTGCGGCTATGTATGGCGGATTGCTCCTCCTGCCGATCTTCTTGCAACGCAGCGTTGGACAAACTCCAACCGAGGCCGGTCTCATGCTTCTGGCAATGGGGCTTGGTTCGGCCTTTGTGTTGCCTGTGGCGGGGACGCTGACGGATCGCTTTGGCCCGAAGCGTGTATCTCTCACCGGGGGAGCATTGCTGACCTTGACGACCATTCCCTTCCTCTCATCGGCGCCGAGTATCTTCGGAGTCGTCGCGGTCCTCCTGGTCGCACGCGGAGCGGGGCTGGCTCTTTCCCAAATGTCCGCGATTACAGCCGCCTATGGGGAGGTCGACAAGACCGAGTCCGGCGACGCAGCGACCCTGATCAACATTGTCCAACGCCTTGGAGGTGCAATCGGCGCAATCGCGGTGGTGGCTGTCATTAAGCAGGTCGGCGTCTCCGCCTCAGGAACGGCATACCGGATCGCGTTCGGGATTCTGGTTGTCGTTTCAGCCGCCGCGCTACTTGCGGCAACACGAATAGCAGTGCCGAAACGTGAACAGTGAAGCACAAAGGGGCAGGGCAATGGACAGTCGGCCCACAATGGTCACGCCGCTGATTGAAACAGCAAGCGAAGAATTGTGCACGTCCCCGCAACCACCTTACTTGCTTGGCAACTTTGCCAACATCGGCTAGCCCCACAGGTCGGCCGTCTGAAGGCAAGTTATGATGGGTGCGCCCTCCTGACTTGAACCTAGCGCGTTCCAGCGGTCGATGGATGTTGCGCTGTCTGAAAGGCAGATAGTACGCGAAGCCGACGGGTATGCCGAGATAGGTCGCCAATTCGCGCCAATCCAGATCCCGACTATTGCCGTCATATTTTTCGTTCTCGTCGCACGCTGCTGTACCAGCCGGCGACGACGCAAGTCATTTGCATTCAAAGGGAAATTGGCGCACCCGACAGGATTCGAACCTGTGACCTCTGCCTTCGGAGGGCAGCGCTCTATCCAGCTGAGCTACGGGTGCGTGGTCGGCAGCCTAGGTGCCGACAGACTGTCCTGATACCCGATTGACCAGTCAGGGGCAATTGCTTTCTTCAAAAGATGCAAGCCTCGTTTTTCCGGTCGCGGTTACCCGCTGTCAGGGCATGCATCTGTCCGAAGTATACACGCGTTCGGAGCGCTCCCGGATCTGGAACACGCGGCCGATGGGTCGCAATCGGGACGGTCTTGGTTGGAAATGCATGATCGGAGCGGGCCGGCGTGTGATTTTCTTGTTCCAATCGCCGGATCCCCGAGCTTGGGAACGTTAACTTTTCGCGCCTGGTGAGGGGGCCGACAAGCAATAAAAAAAACGCGCGACCAAGCACGGGCCGCGCGAAATAAGTTACTGTGCACGTGGCCCCATCGACCACAGCGCGCATACTACTAAGGACAGAGGCGTTTGTCATTACCGTAAAAAAATTTATTTTTTGATTTACCGTACGGGAATCGATCACTTGTATTCATTCAAAGGACGGTGACCGGATGGTCGTGCGGCCGGACGGCATCCGTCAGCTCCAAAAGGCCATCATTTCCCGCAATCCGGCACCTCGTGGGTCTCGCCGTCGGCTCCGGCCACGGTGATGCGCACCTTTGCAACGCCCTGCGGCAAAAAGCCCAATTTGCCGGCCGCTGCTTTCGTCACGTCGATCACACGGCCTTTCACGAAGGGCCCGCGATCGTTGATCCGGACCGTGATTTCCCTGCCATTTCTGAGATTTGAGACCTTGACGAGCGTGCCGAAGGGCAACGTCCGGTGAGCGGCGGCCATGGCATTCGGATTGGCGCGCTCACCGCTCGCGGTCATGGACGTCAACGCATACCAGGAAGCCTTGCCGCACTGGATAAATGCCGGGCTCGCCTCGGCGGTCTGACGAGGCAGGACAAGAAAACAGGTAGAAAACAGCATCAGGCTCGTGAGAGCGAAGACCCTGGACGTCGGCAGCGCGGACGGAAAAAATGTATGCACTTTTACGAAGGCAGTGCAGATCTTGGGCTGCAGCATGTGCTTATCCTTGCGACCGGCTTTCCGTCGAAAGCCCGCTGAAAATTCAAGGTGTTCTATTGCCGGACAAGGTGGTCAAATTGAGGCGGGCATTTTTGCACGGCAAGGTTTATTGTATTTTTATAATAAATTGAACACTAAAAAAACAAGTATATCGTATTAACAGCTCGTTAAATATAATTTCTCGAAGGTCTGTGGGTATCGATATCGTAATATTTCTTAGGAGATAACTCGTGTTAAACATGAAGAAATTCGCAAAACGTCAATTAGTTATTGAGTGGTGACGTCTGGAAAACCGTCGAATTTTTGAAAGGGCGGCTTGTGCCGAACAGTCAAGGGGTGATCTGCAGTCAGGAGGATACCTCCTTTCGTGCGGCTTCAAACAAAGCGACCGGATTATACGGCTCCCTGCTGGAGGTGATCCCGCAGCCGGCCGCGTTTCTGGACAGCAGCGGTGCGATTGTCGCGGTAAACAAGGCCTTTGGATCGTTCCTGGGCCTCGGAAGCGGCGATTCCATCGGCAAAAGATTTTCCGATTTTCTGTCCCGGGAAACACTACGGCGATGCCAGCCTGCCCTGAAAGCCGCCTTTAACGGAACGCCTTCCGAAATCATCGGCAAACTGGTGTCTGCTTCGGGCGGGGATCTGGGCGGGAAGGCCGTTTGCACGCCGATCATTCTCCAGGACGAGGCATCGGCGGTCGTCCTGTTCCAGTTTGACGGGTCTCCCGAGGAGTCGGAACGTTTGCGGATCGACGACCTTCTGACCCGATTTCCGGACGATGTTCTGATCTTCGGTGCACTGGACGAAGCAGCGTCTATCCACGCGCGCCTCGAAGATGCGGCGGGCGGATCCATCGACCCGGCCGAACTATGCGTCATGCTCGAAAACTGTCTGAACGGCGACGTGCAGACGCTCTACACCGGATTGAACAGGCAAAAAAACGCCTGCGAACCCGGACCGGCCGCGAAAATTACCGAAATACGTCTTGTCCCCCTGGCCGAGCCATCGAACCAGGATCGGCCCGGCGTGATGGCGATTGTTCGCGGCAATGTGGATTCCCCCCATGAGGTGGAGGAATACAGGCGTCTGGCCTATCAGGATGCGCTCACCGGCCTGTCGAACAGGCGCGCCTTTCTGACATTTCTGCAGGAACACCTTGCCAGGCTGGAGGACAACCCTCTGGGGGGCCTCGCTGTGTTCTACTTTGACCTCGACGAATTCAAGAAGGTCAACGATCTTGGCGGTCATGACGCCGGCGACGAAATGCTTGTGCGGGTGGCATTCGCCCTGCAGCGCTGTTTCTGCGATATCGGCTGCGTCGGGAGGATCGGCGGCGACGAATTTGCCGGCATGTGCCTGTTGCCGGATGAAGGCCATGCGCTCGATCATGCGGAGCGGGTCCTGGACGCGCTGTCCCGGATCCGCCTCGAGGTCAGCAACCGCATTTTCACCATCGGCAGCTCGATCGGGATCTCGTTCCTGACCTCGCAGGCCGTGGACAGGAGCATCGATCCGTCCGCTTTGCTAAGGTTGGCGGATGCCGCTTGCCTGCGCGGCAAGAGGATAGGCGGCCGGACGGTCCACCTGCATAAGGCGGAAGCGGGAGACTTCCTGCTCGACAGTGCCGTACCGGTCAAGGTTATCGAGCCGGACGATATCCGAGCCAACGACTTTGAGCTCTATTCCATGCCGATACGGTTTCTTCAGGAAGACCGGCCATGCGGAGATGAAATTCTGCTTCGTCTGAGAGGGGAGAAGGGGTCCGGTTTTTCTCCCCGGGTCCTCATCTCGGCTGCGGAGCGCAGTGGTTATGTGGCGCAAATCGAAGGCTGGACCCTGGATAAGGTCCTGGACGCGGCCGCGGCTCGCGGCAATAAAACCATATTGACTGTGAATGTGTCCGCCGAGTCGGCCGGGAATCCGGATTTCCTGGATATCCTGCAAAAGCGGCTGCGTGACAATCCGCTCCTGGCAAGCCGAATATGTCTGGAAGTCGCGGAAAAGGATTTTCTGCGCGAACCGACGACGATCGAGAGTTTTTTCCGGTTCCTGATCGATCTCGGCGGCCAAACGGCGATCGATGATTTTGCCGGGCACTGGCCGGTGCTGGCACGCCTGACCGATTTGCAGGTCGACTGGATCAAGCTCGATGCCAGCCTGACCCAGCAGGTCACCAGGGACAGGGCCAAGGCGCTGGTCCTGAAGGGTCTGACCGATGCGGCCCATGATCTTGGCATCAAGGTGATCGCCAAGCATGTGGAGACGGAACGGGAAATGACACTTTTGCGCGCACTCGGCATCGAAGCCGCGCAGGGCTATTTCTTCGGGAAGCCGGTTCCCTGGATGTAAGGGCTCTGGGCTGAGCGGCCCCTGTGTTTAGAGGCCCCTGTGCTTAGAGACCCCTGTGTTTAGAGGACCCCGGGGTTTAGAGGACGCAGATCTGTCGGACATGGCTCCCCGTTTCCGGCCGGTGCCGGAAACGGGGTACCAAGAGATCAGATATCCAGATTGGCGACGCTCAGGGCGTTGTCCTGGATGAATTCGCGCCGCGGTTCGACTTCGTCGCCCATCAGCTTGGTGAAAATGTCGTCCGCATCGTCGGCTTCGCGGATCTTCACCTGTAGCAGGGAGCGGGCGTTCGGATCGAGGGTGGTTTCCCAGAGCTGTTCCGGGTTCATCTCGCCGAGGCCCTTGTAGCGCTGCAGCGAAATGCCCTTCTGTCCGTAAGCGAAAATCTGCTCGAGCAGGGTCCTGGGTCCGCGGATCTCGGTGTGGATATCCTTCCGGCGCAGGTTCGCCGCCTTGCCGTAGATTTCCTGGAGATGATCGGCATGGGACGCCAGCCGCCGGGCATCCGACGAACTCAACAGTGCCGCATCGATGGTCGCAACCTCTTCCACGCCGCGAACGGTCCGCCGGAAGACGAGACTGCCGTCCTCCTGCGCCTCGCCGGTCCAGCCGCGCTCGAATTCGTCCGCCAGGATATCGAGCCGACGGGCGATATAGGCAGCCGCATCGGCCGCTTTGTCCCGATCGTGGAGAACTTCGGAGTTCAATGCGCCCGCAATTGCCGCCTGCTCGACGACGGTACGATCGTAGCGCGAATGCAGGCCGTCGAAGATCGAGGCGATGGCACGCGCCTGTTCGAGAACCTCGCGCAGGTCCTTGCCGGTGCGCACTTCGCCGTTGGCGAGGGTGAGGGAGGAATCCTCAAGGCCGGTGGAAATCAGGTAATCCTCAAGCGCCTTCTGGTCCTTCAGGTACTGTTCCGACTGCCCGCGCTTGACCTTGTAGAGCGGCGGCTGGGCGATATAGATGTAACCGTTTTCGATCAGATCCTGCATCTGGCGGAAGAAGAAGGTCAGAAGCAGGGTCCGGATGTGGGCGCCGTCCACGTCCGCATCGGTCATGATGATGATCTTGTGGTAGCGCAGCTTCTCGATATTGAATTCTTCCTTGCCGATCCCGGTCCCGAGCGCTGTGATCAGGGTTCCGATCTCGTTCGACGACAGCATCTTGTCGAACCTGGCGCGCTCCACGTTGAGGATCTTGCCGCGCAGGGGCAAAACGGCCTGGTTTTCGCGGTGCCGGCCCTGCTTCGCCGAGCCGCCTGCGGAATCACCCTCGACCAGGAACAGTTCGGCCTTGGCCGGATCGCGCTCCTGGCAGTCTGCGAGCTTGCCGGGCAGGGAAGCGATATCGAGGGCGCCCTTGCGCCGGGTGAGCTCACGGGCCTTGCGCGCGGCTTCGCGCGCGGATGCGGCTTCGACCACCTTCGAAACGATCGAGCGCGCCGGGGCCGGGTTTTCCTCAAACCAATCGGCAAGCGCGCTGGAGATCAAGTTCTCGACGACGGGCCGAACCTCGGAGGAGACCAGTTTGTCCTTGGTCTGGGAGGAGAACTTGGGGTCCGGCACCTTGACCGACAGAACGCAGGTCAGGCCTTCCCGGCAGTCGTCGCCGGTGAGCGAAACCTTTTCCTTCTTCAACAGGCCCGCGCTTTCGGCATAGCCGGTCACCTGGCGCGTCAGCGCGCCGCGGAAGCCGGCCAGGTGGGTGCCGCCGTCGCGCTGGGGGATGTTGTTGGTGAAGCACAGGACGTGTTCGTGATAGCTGTCGTTCCACCACATGGCGGCTTCGACCGTGATGCCGTCCCGCTCCGCCATCATGGTGATCGGAGCCTCGATCAGCGGATGTTTCGCCCGGTCCAGATAGCGCACGAAGGCTTCGAGCCCGCCTTCATAGAACAGGTCCTCGACCACGTCTTCCACGCCGCGCTTGTCGGTGAGCAGGATCCGCACGCCGGAATTCAGGAAAGCGAGTTCCCGCAACCGGTGTTCCAGGGTGGCAAAGTCGAAGTCGGTCTTCGTGAAGGTTTCCGACGACGGCAGGAAGGTGACCTCCGTCCCCTTTTTGCCGTCTGCCGGCCCGACCACTTCAAGCGGGCTCTGGGCATCGCCATGGGCAAAGGTCATGAAATGCTCTTTGCCATTCCGCCAGATCCTGAGGTCCAGCCGCGTGGACAGGGCGTTCACCACCGAGACGCCCACCCCGTGAAGACCGCCTGAGACCTTGTAGGAGTTCTGGTCGAACTTTCCGCCGGCATGAAGCTGGGTCATGATGACCTCCGCCGCCGAAACACCTTCCTCGGTGTGCATGTCGGTCGGGATCCCGCGGCCATTGTCGGTCACGGTGACCGATCCGTCCGGGTTCAGGGTGACGGTGACCCTGTCGGCATGACCGGCAAGGGCCTCGTCGATCGCGTTGTCGACGACCTCATAGACCATGTGGTGCAGACCCGAACCGTCATCGGTGTCACCGATATACATTCCCGGGCGCTTGCGTACCGCGTCGAGGCCTTTCAGGACCTTGATGGAATCCGCGCCGTATGCGTCTTCGTCGGTGTCATTCTGAGGGGTATCGTTCATGCGAATCAGCTGCTCGTGGGTGTGTGTCTTACGGTTCGTTATACGGCGTTTCCGGCATCATTCAACTCGGCCGGGAAGGCGGTTGTATCGTACTGAAATAACTGCGTTTCTTTTACGGCTACTCGTTGAATTCCCGCGGTTTCCGGAGCGTATGTGACAGGATCGGGGTCCGGCACTCCGGACGGTTAGGAAATTATATACGAATTCAGGCAAAGGGTGGCGCCATTGGGGGTATTATCTTGAGGACAATCTCATGAACGTAGGTACCATTGGTGCGCTCTCCGCACCGCCCCAAAGCGTCCGTCCCCCTGTCAGCGAAACGGCCGAAGGTCCCGGACCCGATCAGGTCAACGATTACGATGCCGATGACCGTCCCGCAGCCAAGGCGCCGACGGCATCGGGAACCGGTTCCAGGGTTGACGTAACGGCATAATCAGCCTTCCGGACAAGCCTCACGGGGCTGTTTTCAAAAAACCTCAGTTTGCCGGCGGAAGCGTTGTTACGTCGCCGTCGGCAAGCTTGAACACCTGGCTGTCGGACGGCATGTCCTTGAAGAGGATTTCATCGGTGCCGGTCATGAACGCCTGCAGGCCCAGGTGAGAGAGCCGTGCGAACATCGCCGCCCGCCGGTTGGGGTCGAGATGGGCCGCGATTTCATCCAGGAGCAGAACGGGCTTCATGCCCGAAACAGAAGCCGTCAGCTCCGCATGCGCCAGGATCAATCCGACAAGCAGAGCTTTCTGTTCCCCGGTCGAGGACTGGGAGGCCGGCATGGCCTTTGCCACGTGGCGCACCTGAAGATCGCTGAGATGCGGGCCCATCAGGGTGCGCCCGGCGGCGCGGTCCCGTCCGCGGCCTTCGCGCAGGAGTTCCAGATAATGGTCCTCCCGGTCCGAAGCGCTCATGCCCACGGTCGCTGTCTCAAAGGCGCCTTCAAGGGCAAGGCTTGCCGTGGGAAACGGCAAGCCGGCGTCCGCCTGAACCTTGAGGGTCTCACCGAGCAGGCTGACGGTTTCGTGCCGCGCGGCCGAGACGGCGGTCCCAAGTTCCGCGACCTGCTGTTCGAGCGCACTCAGATAACTGTCCGATCCGCCGTGTTCCAGAAGCCGGTTGCGTTGCCTGAGGGCCTTCTCGAAATCGCTGACCCTGCGGCCGTGGCCGGGGTCGATGGACAGGGTCAGCCGGTCCAGAAACCGGCGCCGGTCGCCGGCCGGCCCGGTAAACAGGCCGTCCATCGCCGGCACGAGCCACAGGATCCGGACATAATCGAGCAACCGTTCCGACGATTTGACGTCATCCCCGTCGATCCTGACCCGCCGTCCGGGTTCTCCGGCAGTGAAACCGGTGCCGATACGGGTGTCCAGACCGTTCACCGAAAGGACGGCCGATACCGCCCAGTCGCCGGAGCCCGATACGCGGGCAATGTCCGCGAATGGCGCCCGGCGCAAGCCGCGTCCGGCGGTCAGAAACGAGATGGCTTCCAGGATGTTGGTCTTGCCCAGGCCGTTGTTGCCGACGAAGGCCACAAGCGGCTCGGAAAACGTGAGATCGAGCCGCTCATAGTTGCGAAAGTCCGTCAGGGTCAGACGGGTGAGCACCACTGACGTTTCAGTCGTCATGGGACCTCATTGGCCGCCGCGCGAAATACCGACCGGTCAGACCCGCATCGGCATCAGAACGAACAGGCAGTCGTCGACCGTATTGTCCTGGATCAGCGTCGGCGAACCGGAATCCGCGAGCTTGAACAGGGCGGTATCGCTGTTGAGCTGATTGGCGATGTCGAGCAGGTAGCGCGAGTTGAAGCCGATTTCCAGCGGTTCGGCATCATATTCGACCGCAACCTCTTCCGTCGCACTTCCGGAGTCCGGATTGTTGACCGTCAGCACCATGCGCCCGTCGTCGAGCGACAGTTTCACCGCGCGGCCGCGTTCCGACGAAATCGTCGAAACACGATCGACGGCTTCTTTGAACTCGTCGCGATCGACGCGCATTTCCTTGTCGTTGCCCTGCGGGATCACCCGGCCGTAGTCGGGGAAGGTGCCGTCGATCAGCTTGGACGTCAGCACGATGCTGCCCGTGGTCACGCGGATCTTGGTGTCCGACAACTCGATCTGGACGTCGGCATCCGGCTCTTCCAGAAGTTTCTGGATTTCGCCGACCGTTTTCCGGGGAACGATGATGCCGGGCATGCCGGCAGATCCGCCCGGAGCAGGTACTTCGGCCTGGGCCAGCCTGTGGCCGTCGGTGGCAACCGCGCGGAACTTCTGGCCCTGGGGGGTGTCGACCGTATGCAGGTAGATCCCGTTCAGATAGTAGCGGGTTTCCTCTGTCGAGATCGCGAATTGGGTGGTGTCGATGAGCTTTCGGACATCGCCGGCCGTCAGCGTGAACCCATGGGTGAATTCGCCTGCGGTCAGGTCCGGGAAATCGGTTTCCGGCAGCATCTGCAGGGTGAATTTCGACCGGCCTGCGCGAATTTCCAGCGTCGCGTTGTCGCCGGTCGTCTCAAGGACGACCTGGGAGCCTTCGGGCAGCTTGCGAACGATGTCGTAGATCATATGCGCCGGCACCGTGGTGGCGCCGCCCATTTCGATCATGGCGGGAACGATTTCGAGGATTTCCAGGTCGAGATCCGTTGCCTTAAGCTTCAGGGAATCGCTCTCAGCCCTGAGAAGAACGTTCGACAGGATCGGGATCGTGTTACGGCGCTCGACAACCCTGTGCACGTGGGTCAGGGACTTGAGGAGATCGCTGCGCTCGAGTGTCGCTTTCATACGCAAAGTCCGTACTCGTGAGGTGCCGGCCGGAAGGCGCCGACTGAATGGAACTGATGGCCCCCATGGAGGGAGCGGGGGATCGACACTGCCCTCAAAGGCCGCGAAAAGCAAGAGGGGCGCCCTGTCGGACGCCCCTGATTCTGGAGATATTTCGACCGCTTTTATGCGTCGAGCATGCGCTTCAGAAGCTCCAGCTCCTGGGCAAGCGCATAATCGCCTTTTGCGAGTTCCTCGATCTTGCGAACCGCGTGCAAAACCGTTGTGTGGTCGCGATTGCCGAATCGGCGTCCGATCTCGGGAAGCGAGCGCGGCGTCATGACCTTTGAAAGGTACATGGCGATCTGGCGCGGCCGCACGATGGTGCGGGTCCGGCGGGCGGACAGGAGGTCCGCTTTGGTCACGTTGTAATGCTTCGAGACCACCCGCTGGATGTCCTCGATCTTGACACGGCGCGGCTCACTGGACCGGATCAGATCGCGCAGGGTGAGTTCCGCCATCTCCTGGGTGATCGGCTGGTTGGTCAGCTGGTTGTGGGCGACCAGGCGATTGAGGGCGCCTTCCAGGTCCCGGCCGGAGGACGCCACATGCTTGGCGATATAGTCCAACACGGTTTCCGGCACCTCGAAATTCGGATAGGTGCGCTTTGAGGCCGCGACGCGTGCGGTCAGGATGTTCCGGCGCAGGCTGAAGTCCGGCTCCTGGATGCCCACCACGAGACCGCCCGACAGGCGCGAGCGGACCCGGTCGTCGAGCGTATCAAGCTCGGAAGGCGCGCGGTCGGCCGCAACGATCACCTGGCGCGCGCCGTCGATGAGCGCATTGAGCGTATGACAGAATTCCTGCTGAACCTGTTTGCCGTGCAGGAACTGCATGTCGTCGATCAGAAGGAGGTCGATGCTGCGCAACGTGTCCTTGAAGGCCAGAGCCGACTGGGCTTTGAGCGCGGAAACGAAGCGATACATAAAATGTTCCGCGGTCAGATACAGCACCTTGCGGCCCGCTGCGCGCGCCTTGGCGGCAACGGCCTGCATCAGGTGCGTCTTGCCGAGGCCCACGGAGGCATGCAGGTAAAGCGGGTTGAACGTCACCGCGCCGCCGGAGGCGACCTGACGGGCCGCTGCCAGGGCGAGGCTGTTGGAATCGCCTTCGACAAAGGTCTCGAACGTGTATTTCGGATCGAGCGCGGCGCCTTGCAGGACGTCTCGAGCCGCTTCCGTTTCGCCGCGACCGAGAGCCGCCGTTGCCGCCTGGGCGGCTGCGACGGAATTGCCCTCGGCATATCCGTCCAGGCGCCGGTCACCGATCTGCGCCGGGAGGCGCTTCGGCGTTGCCAGGCCCGTAGGTGCCGGGCTGGTGCTCTGCCGGGGCCTCATGGCGCCGCGCACCGTGAGTTCGATCCGGTGAACATTCTCGCACTCGCGCTGCCACAGTCCCATGAGACGGTCATTGTAGTGGGATTGGATCCACTGCTTCAAAAACCGGGTCGGGACCGACAGGCGAACCGTGCCGTCGTTATGTTCTTCCAGATCGACACGAGCGAACCAGCTCGAAAAAACATCATCGCCCAATTCCGCGCGAAGCCGTTTTTTAACGCGATTCCAATGTTCAGAGCCACTTGCCTCCTGAACCTGCATTTCCGCCTCCTGTCTAGATGAAGAAAGATCCGCCACAGTCTTTCTTCCTTTCCGCCAATATGCCGCATTCGCGGCTGTTCTATGTCCCTGTCGGGACGGTTCACGCATAACGGGTCCGGAACTCAGACCCGACTTCTGCCGCCGTGCTGGCGGCCTTTTAACTCTGTACCCAAGGAAGTCCAGCCGCTTTCCAGCCGGATTGTGTGCCTCGGTGATTTTTCGGGTCGAGAGGACCCTCGAAACCGCCGGAAACGTTAAAACACTTACCGAAGCCTGCCTGCGTCAGCGCAATGGCCGCAGACTGGCTGCGTTGGCCCGAGCGACACAGGAAATAGAGCTCGGAATCCTGATCAAACCCCTGTTGCGCCAGAAGCGCACTCAAACCGGACGCGAAGTCGGTGACCGGTGCAGCGGGAGGAAAACTCTGCCATTCGACGAACAGCACTTCCTTCCCGATTGCGCTCAGGTCCGGCACGCCGACGAAGTTCCATTCGGCCCGTGTTCGCACATCGATGAGGACGGTATTTTCACTGCTCGAAAGCCGGTCATAGGCCTGAGCAGAATCCACGTCGCCTGCGTACTGATCTGAAAATTGCATGACAGCCCCCTGTATCAATGGCGAAGCCATTGACGTCATGTATTTCAAGTTTTTTAATTGGAGAGGTTAAAGCTCAAAGAGCCTTGCGGTCATGAAATGAAAATTTACTAATGTATTCATTTCGGTGATGGGTTTTCTTGTGCTCTGGATTCTGGTTGGTTGACTTGGTCATTTCTTATCCAAACAGATTAGTTTTTGTTCTCTTAGCCGGTTGTCTGCGCTCCCGACTTTCTAAACATATACAGGCCGTCCTTCGTCGGCAACAGCGTCGGTTTAACAATTTATAAACGCCTGGAAAGCTCCGCTACGTAACTTCCCCGAGGCCTCATTTTCCCGACGGCCCAAAAGTGTTCTGTCTCAATGATTTTTCCGAGTGTGTATTCATAAAAGAGTGTGAAATTGGGGGGGCGAAAAAAATTTAATCAGATTTCCCTTGACTCGCATGAATTGCAGCCCATGTGGGGTGCGGTAATCACATATGCATGTAACTATTTGAAATTAAACAAAAAATTGTGTCACAGCGGTGGGTTGGAAATTCTCCTGATATTGCAATTGTGTTTAGCCGTATCAGCCTTGATATAATTGCACGGCTAAAAAAACCCGGCACATTGGCCGGGTCTTTTTGAACTCGAATTTTGCGGCGTTTATCAGGCGCCGAGAGCCTTCACGCGGGCGTTCAGACGGGACACCTTGCGGGCCGCCGTGTTGGCGTGAAGGACGCCCTTGGTGGCTGCGCGCATGATTTCCGGCTGAGCGGCTTTCAGAGCGTCATTGGCGGCTGCCTGGTCTCCCGAAGCGATGGCTTCTTCGACCTTGCGCAAATAAGTCCGCACGCGGCTGCGACGAGCTTTGTTCGTGGCCGTCTGGCGGGCAATCTTGCGGGCCGCCTTCTTGGCCGAGGGTGTGTTGGCCATGGGCTCAATCCTGGTCCGTGAGTGGAACGAATGTCCGGTTACAATCGGAACTTCCGGCCATTGGCGAGGAAGTCCCAGATCAAATAGCAACGGTGGCAGGGATCCCGCCACCGGTTGGGCGCTGCTTATAATCGTGCCTCAGGCCTCAGTCAATGGCCTTTGCCACGTGAAGTCCGCATTATTTGTTACGGAACTGCGGCGTGCGCTTTTCGATGAAGGCATTCATGCCCTCGGTCTGGTCTTCCGTGGCGAAGGTTGCATGGAAAACCCGGCGCTCGAACCGAATGCCTTCCGCAAGCGTGGTTTCATAGGCCCGGTTCACGCTTTCCTTCGTCAGCATGGCGACCGGCATCGAGAAGTCCGCGATTTTTTCGGCGACCTTCAGGGCCTCCTCCAGAAGCTCGTCGGCGGGAACCACGCGGCTGACAAGCCCGCTGCGTTCGGCTTCCTCCGCGTTCATCATCCGGCCGGTCAGGCACATTTCCATGGCCTTGGACTTGCCGACAAAGCGGGTCAGACGCTGGGTCCCGCCCGCGCCCGGCATGACGCCCAGGGTGATTTCAGGCTGGCCGAACTTGGCCGTGTCGGCAGCAAGGATGAAGTCGCACATCATGGCGAGTTCGCAGCCGCCGCCGAGTGCATATCCGGCAACGGCCGCGATGATCGGCTTGCGGTTTCGCGCGACCCGGTCCCAGGGTGTGATCAGATCGGTCAGATAAGCCTGGGAGAAATCGAACGGCTGCATTTCCTTGATGTCTGCGCCGGCGGCGAAGGCCTTTTCCGAGCCGGTCAGGACGACACAGCCAACGCGTTCGTCTTCCTCGAACCCGTCGAGCGCGGTGGCGACCTCCTTCATCAAGGCTGCATTCAGCGCGTTCAGCGCCTTCGGACGGTCGAGGGTAATCAGACCGACCCTGCCGCGTTTTTCGACGCGAATGTTCTCATATCCCATCAGGCGTTTCCCCTTTCAGGTTCTCCATGGGCTAGAGGGGTAAACGACCCCATTGCGGCTGGCAACACCGTTGCGGCTACGCAGTTGGACTATCGTTGGCACTTCGGGCAGTGGAAGGTCGAGCGATTGGATTGCACGATCCGGGCTATCGTGCCTGCGCAGCCTTCCTTTCGGCAGGGCTCGCCCTCCCGGTCGTAAGCCGCAAAATTATGTTGGAAATAGCCGAGCGATCCGTCCGCCTGGGTGTGATCGCGCAAGGACGAACCGCCCGCTTCGATCGCCTCCAGAAGGGTTTCCCGGATATGCCCGGCAAGCGCGGAGGTTTTCGCCGTGGCCTTGCCGGTCTTTCCCGCGATCGATCCGGCCTCGCGCGTCGGGCTCAGGCCCGTCCGCCACAACGCCTCGCACACATATATATTGCCGAGGCCCGCAATGAGTTTCTGATTGAGCAAGGCCGCCTTCAGGGGTGTTTTCCTGCCCGCAAACAGACGGGACAGGGTCTCCCCGTTCAGTTCATTGCCGAGCGGCTCGAGGCCCAGGTTCACGAACAGCGGATGGGACGACAGCTCGGGGCGCGGAACGAGCGTCATGAAACCGAACCGCCGCGGGTCATTATAGATGACACGCGCGTTTGCGCCTTTGGCCGTCTGCAGATGGAAGACGACGTGATCGTGCTTGGGATCCTTCGAGCGGGCAAGGGCAAATGCGCCGGGCGTGTGCTCGACCGCCGCCTCGATCCGGAACGAACCGGACATGCCCAGATGCATGACCAGCACGTCGCCGTTGCTGAGGTCCGCCAGCAGATATTTGGAGCGGCGGGAGAGGGCCGTGATCGTCTGGCCCTCCAGCCGTGCCTTGAAACCGGCGGGAAACGGAAACCGGAGATCGGGCCGGTTCTGGTCGAGTCTGACGACCCGCGCGCCTTCCAGGGTGGGGGCAAGACCCCGGCGCACGGTTTCGACCTCGGGCAATTCTGGCATGGATCGGACGGGCTCCCTCAACCGGTAGGATTAGGCGTTTGCGGCATATGACACTTTCGGCAAGCGGATGATAGCCTTCGCCTGATGCTTGTACTATGTTCCGCCGCAAATCGGATTGCGCCGGACGTTCGGCACCGCGATAAGGCGTGCCGGCCGGGCCGGCAAGGCCTTTGAGAAAAGCCCAGGAGACAAAGACATGATGCAGGACGGCCAGCAACGGCAGCGGACTTCGAGCCGCTCTCCGGAAGACATGCCGACCAGCTTCGGGTTCACCACAGTCGGCGAAGGCGAAAAACAGGCGCTCGTCGACGATGTCTTTCACAAGGTGGCCGAGCGCTACGATCTCATGAACGATCTGATGTCGGGCGGCATGCACCGGGTCTGGAAGGATGCGATGGTGTCCGCGCTCGCACCGCCGAAATCGGGTGCACGGCCGTGGACGCTGCTCGATGTGGCCGGCGGCACCGGCGACATTGCCACCCGGGTCGTGCGCCGTTCGGGGGAGACCGTGAAGGCGGTGGTGTGCGACATCAATGAATCCATGCTCTCCGTCGGCCGCGACCGGGCGGAAAAGGCCGGTCTTTCGGACTTGATCCGGTTCTCGCAAGGCAATGCGGAAGAGCTGCCTTTTCCCGACAAGAGCTTCGATGCCTATACGATTGCGTTCGGCATTCGCAACGTGCCGGATATCCCGAAGGCGCTGCGTGAAGCCTATCGGGTGCTGAAGCGCGGCGGCCGGTTCCTGTGCCTGGAATTTTCCGATGTCGATGTGCCCATGCTCGACAAGGTCTATGACGCCTTTTCCTTCAATGCGATCCCGGTCATGGGCCGGATGGTGACCGGAGACGGGGAGCCCTATCGCTATCTGGTGGAATCGATCCGCAAGTTCCCCCATCAGGACCGTTTTGCCGAAATGATCCGCGAGGCCGGTTTCGAGCAGGTGACCTGGCGCAACTACTCCGGCGGCATCGCGGCCCTTCATTCCGGCTGGAAACTCTGATCCATGGGGCTTGCGGTGATGCCGTTTCTCCGCCTCGCACGGGCGGGCTACGTGATGGCGCGCGAGGGCGTGTTCGGGCTGGCGCACCTGCCGGACCTGCCGTCCGGTCCGCGCCTGGCGATCGGCTTCGCGCGGCTGTTCGAGCGCCGCTCCGTGCGCAACAAAAGCGCGGAACTGCGGCTGTCGGATGCGCTCAACCGTCTCGGCCCTTCTTACGTGAAACTCGGCCAGTTCCTGGCAACCCGCGCCGACGTGGTCGGCAAGGAGGCCGCGCGCGAACTCTCCGCCCTGCAGGACCGTCTGCCGGCCTTCTCGCAAAAGGAAGCCGAGGCGGCAATCGTCGAACAGCTCGGCAAGCCGGTTGACGAGATCTTCCTCGACTTCGGTGAGCCGGTGGCGGCCGCCTCCATCGCTCAGGTGCATCCGGCGACGGTAATCGACCGGGACGGCACGGAGCGCAAGGTCGCGGTCAAGATTCTGCGCCCCGGCGTCGCCCGCCGGTTCCGGCGCGACCTGGACAGCTTTTATCTGGTCGCCCGTGCCGCGGAACGGTTCCATCCGCCCTCCAGACGCCTCAGGCCGGTCGCCATCGTCGACACCCTGGCCCAATCCGTCGCGCTGGAGATGGACTTCCGCCTGGAAGCGGCCGGTCTTTCGGAAATGGCGGAAAACACCGCCAACGACCCGGGATTCCGGGTGCCGGACGTCGACTGGATCCGGACCTCCAAGGGTGTGCTCACCATGGAGTGGATCGATGGACGCAAGATGTCGGATGTCGAAGGCTTGAGGGAAGACGGCCACGACATGGAGGCGCTGGGCGCCGCCGTCATCCAGAGCTTCCTGCGCCACACCCTGCGCGACGGTTTCTTCCATGCCGACATGCACCAGGGCAATCTCTTCGTGGAGCCGGACGGCACGCTGGTTGCGGTCGATTTCGGTATCACCGGCCGGCTCAGCGTGCGCGAGCGCCGGGTTCTGGCGGAAATCCTGTTCGGTTTCATCACCCGCAACTACCGACGGGTGGCGGAGGTGCATTTCGAGGCGGGCTATGTGCCGGCCAATCAGGATATCGACATGTTCGCCCAGGCCATCCGGGCGATCGGCGAACCGATCCACGGCCACGACGCCAGCGAGATTTCCATGGCGCGGCTTCTGACCCAGCTGTTCGAGGTCACCGAACTGTTCGACATGCACACCCAGACCCAGCTCATCATGCTGCAGAAGACCATGGTGGTGGTGGAGGGGGTTGCGCGCACGCTGGACCCGCATCTGGACATGTGGAAGACGGCTGAGCCCGTTGTCGGCGGCTGGATCAGGGACAACCTGGGTCCCGTCGGCAAGCTTCGCGACGCGGGCGCGGCCCTCGGCGCGCTAAGCCGGGTCGCCAACGACCTGCCGATTTTCGCCGACCGGGTCGGGCGCATGTCGGAAGAACTGGAAAGCATGACCGCCAACGGCCTGCGTTTCGACAAGGCCACCGCGGAAGCCATCGGCAAGGCCGAGGCCCGCCACACCCGCTCAGGACGGGTCGCTCTCTGGGTGATCGCGATCGCCATTGTCGTTTATGTCGTTCACTCGTTCTAGGGTCCGTACGCTGGACGGTACTCCAGGTGAACCCGGTTGCAACGGGATTGCCGCCCTGGAAGGGGCGGGTACCCCGTCCGCGTTGTCGATGAAGAAACACAGGAGGCAACCATGCGTACGCCCAAGTCTCCCGACCACCTCGTTTCCTTTTGAGGTCACGAGCAAGCGCCGGAAATCCTATCCTTCCGAAACCCGCGTGAAACGTGGCACCCGAATTGTCCACGGCGATGTCGAGCTTGTCGAAAAACTCGGCCGCAAAGATCTGTGTCCCTGCGGATCCGGACGCAGATTTCAAGCGCTGTTGCCTGAAATCGGGCAGATATGACGGGTCGCTCCGCGACCACTACTTTTAGGGATCGTGACTGAAGGGAGGCGGGCGCTGGCGGCGTCCGCCCGATTTCTGCTGTCGGTCCCTTGTCGCCGGTCAACCCTTCGTCACCCGCCTCAGCGTCAGATTGATCCGCCCGCCGTTCTTCAACAGCGTTGAGGAGCCTTTCAGGATCCGGTCGATCCCGTGATAGGCAAGCCGCGCTTCGCCGCCCAGCACCACCACGTCGCCGGAAGCAAGCCGGAGCGACGTCGTCGGGCCCTTGCGGCTGGTGCCGCCGATGCGGAAGGTGGCCGTGTCGCCAAGCGAAACGGAGACCACCGGCGCATCGAAGGCCTCCTCGTCGCGGTCCTGGTGCAGGCCCATTTTCGCTTCCGGAGTGTAGAAATTGATCAGGCAGGCTTCCGCCGGCGGGCTGTCCGGCGCGACGGTCTGCCACAGGTCCGTCAGCATCTCCGGCATCGCCGGCCAGGGCCTGCCCGTGACCGGGTGCGTTGACTGATAGCGGTAACCGTTGATATCGGACACCCAGCCGAGCGGTCCGCAATTGCTCATGCGCACGGAAAACGCTTTTCCGGTTCGGGGCATGACCGGCTGGAACAGCGGGGCATCTTCCAGAATCTGCCGGATCAGCGTGACAAGAGCTTCCTGCTGGACCCTGTCGAATGTACCGGGCAGCAGCCTGAAACCTTCAGGCGGAGCTGGTTTTACGGTCATTGCGGAAAGTTTCCCTGTGATTTTTACCCTTATCTGTCTGCTGGTAACGTTCCTGGAAGAATTGTCGGTCATTTAGGATGGCTGACAGCGAAACGCTTCACCCAGGTGTCTTGCAGCAGCAAGTGCATCCACCTATATAGCGATCAACGCGCTCGGCGCGACGTCCGGACACAACTTCCGGATATCTTGTGAGAAGGAACCGAAGGGATGCCTGAGCGGGTCTTTTCGGTTTGCTAGAAAGAGAGGCAAGTTATGGCAAAGGTCATTGGTATCGACCTCGGCACGACCAACTCGTGCGTCGCCGTCATGGACGGCAAGAATGCAAAAGTCATCGAAAATGCGGAAGGCGCGCGTACCACGCCTTCGATGGTGGCCTTTTCCGACGACGGCGAACGTCTCGTCGGGCAGCCGGCCAAGCGCCAGGCGGTCACCAACCCCACCAACACGCTGTTCGCAGTCAAGCGCCTGATCGGCCGTCGTTATGACGACCCGACCGTCGACAAGGACAAGGCTCTGGTTCCCTTCAACATCGTCAAGGCAGACAATGGCGATGCGTGGGTCGAAGCCAGCGGCGAGAAGTATTCCCCGTCCCAGGTTTCCGCCTTCATTCTCCAGAAGATGAAGGAAACCGCCGAATCCTACCTCGGCGAAAAGGTAACCCAGGCGGTGATCACCGTTCCGGCCTACTTCAACGACGCCCAGCGTCAGGCCACCAAGGACGCCGGCAAGATCGCGGGCCTCGAAGTCCTGCGTATCATCAACGAGCCGACGGCAGCCGCGCTCGCCTACGGTCTTGACAAGAACGACGGCAAGACGATTGCCGTTTACGACCTTGGCGGCGGCACCTTCGACGTGTCGGTGCTCGAAATCGGCGACGGCGTCTTCGAGGTGAAGTCCACCAACGGCGACACCTTCCTCGGCGGTGAAGACTTCGACATGGTCCTCGTCGACTACCTGGCGGCCGAATTCAAGAAGGACCAGGGCATCGACCTGAAGCAGGACAAGCTCGCTCTGCAGCGCCTGAAGGAAGCTGCCGAAAAGGCCAAGATCGAACTGTCTTCCTCCACCCAGACGGAAGTGAACCTGCCGTTCATCACCGCGGATGCCTCCGGCCCGAAGCACCTGACCCTGAAGCTTACCCGCGCCAAGTTCGAGGCGCTGGTCGACGAACTGGTCAAGCGCACCATCGAGCCGTGCAAGGCAGCCCTGAAGGACGCCGGTCTTTCCGCCGGTCAGATCGACGAAGTGGTTCTCGTCGGCGGCATGACCCGCATGCCGAAGATCCAGGAAACCGTTCAGACCTTCTTCGGCAAGGAGCCGCACAAGGGCGTGAACCCGGACGAAGTGGTCGCCATGGGCGCCGCCATCCAGGCCGGTGTTCTGCAGGGTGACGTCAAGGACGTCCTGCTGCTCGACGTGACCCCGCTGTCGCTGGGTATCGAAACCCTCGGCGGTGTCTTCACCCGCCTGATCGACCGCAACACGACGATCCCGACCAAGAAGAGCCAGGTGTTCTCCACCGCTGAAGACAATCAGACGGCCGTGACCATCCGCGTCTTCCAGGGTGAACGTGAAATGGCTGCGGACAACAAGGTCCTCGGACAGTTCGACCTGGTCGGCCTGCCGCCGGCGCCGCGTGGCGTGCCGCAGATCGAGGTTGCCTTCGACATCGACGCCAACGGCATCGTCAACGTGTCCGCCAAGGACAAGGGCACCGGCAAGGAGCAGCAGATCCGCATCCAGGCCTCCGGTGGTCTGAGCGACGCCGACATCGAGCAGATGGTCAAGGACGCCGAAGCCCATGCGGATGAGGACAAGAAGCGCAAGGAGCTGGTGGAAGCCAAGAACCAGGGCGAATCCCTGGTCCATTCCACCGAGAAGTCGCTGAAGGACTATGGCGACAAGGTCAGCGCGGACGACAAGTCCGCCATCGAAGAGGCTCTGGCCGCTTTGAAGACCGCGCTCGAAGGCGAGGCTCTGGAGGATATCCAGGCCAAGACCCAGGCTCTGGCCGAAGTGTCCATGAAGCTCGGCGAAGCCATGTATCAGGCGTCCCAGGCTGAAGGTGCCGACGCTGCCGAAGGCGGCGAAGAAGCGGCAGCCAAGGATGAGGACGTCGTCGATGCGGACTTCGAGGAAGTCAAGGACGACGACCAGAAAGACCAGAAGTCGGCCTAAGTCGAAAACAATTGCGGTCTGCGGGAGGACTTTGCCCGCAGGCCGTTTGTTTATTCTCCTAACCTTGAAACTATTTGTAGCCCGCAGCCGAAGGATTGCTGTAGGGATGTACGAATGACAGCGAGCCGCCGTAGGCACGGCAAGACTGAGTTATCTTGATGGCCAAACGCGATTTCTATGAAGTTCTGGGTGTTTCGCGCGATGCGGACGAAAAGGCGCTGAAAAGCGCCTATCGGAAGATGGCGATGAAATATCATCCCGACCGCAATCCCGGCGATGCGGACGCGGAAGCCAGCTTCAAGGAAGTGAACGAAGCCTATGACACGCTGAAGGATGGCCAGAAGCGGGCCGCCTACGACCGGTTCGGTCATGCCGCGTTCGAAAACGGCGGATTTGGCGGCGGCGGCGCCGGGCACGGCGCCGACTTCCATTCCACCATGTCGGATATCTTCGAGGAATTCTTCGGCATGGGCGGCGGTGGCCGGCGCTCGAGCGGACGCGAGCGTGGCGCCGATCTGCGATACAATCTCGAAATCACTCTGGAAGAAGCCTTCTCCGGCAAGACGGTGGAAATCGAGGTTCCCACCAGCGTGACCTGTGAAGCCTGTTCGGGCTCCGGCGCAAAACCGGGCAGCAGTCCGACCGCCTGTCGGACCTGCGGCGGTGCCGGCCGGGTCCGCGCGGCTCAGGGCTTCTTCACGCTGGAACGCACCTGTCCCTCCTGCCAGGGGCGCGGCCAGGTGATTTCCGATCCCTGTAGCGATTGCGGCGGTGCCGGACGTACGACCCAGGAACGGACGCTTTCCGTCAATATCCCGGCCGGGATCGAGGATGGCACACGCATTCGCCTTGCCGGCGAAGGCGAGGCGGGCCTGCGCGGCGGGCCGGCCGGCGATCTCTATATTTTCCTGTCGCTGAAACCTCACGATCTGTTCCAGCGCGACGGGGCGGACTTGTACTGCCGTGTACCGATTTCCATGACGACGGCCACGCTCGGCGGGCAGTTCGACGTGCCCACCGTGGACGGCTCGACCAGTCGCGTGAAGGTTCCCGAAGGCACCCAGGCCGGCAAGCAGTTCCGTCTGCGCGGCAAGGGCATGCCGATCATGCGCTCCAGCCAGCATGGTGACATGTATATTCAGGTCACGGTCGAAACGCCGACCAACCTGACCAAGCGCCAGCGGGAGCTGCTGGCGGAATTCGAACAGGAAAGCTCCGGCGAGAACCACCCGGAATCCGCCGGGTTCTTCTCAAAGGTCAAGGACTTTATTGATAATCTGGGCGCATGACACCGGTCATCGCCTTGAAATAGGCCCAATGTAATATTTTACAGTGCTGGCCATTGTGAGCCGGAGGAACTTTCGTTGTCGCAAATGTCCGATTTGGGTTCTGATACCCTGAAAACGAAGGTTCGAAAGGTTCGTGCCTTAAAGGCCAAAGCGCTCGACGAAGTCCGATTTCTGAAATCCTGGATCGAAAATCCCCTCAAGACCGGTGCGGTTTCCCCCTCCGGGCCGGCACTGGCTGCGCGGATGGCGTCTTATCTGGACGTGGTTCCGGGCGCCCGATATGTCGAGCTTGGGCCTGGAACCGGTGTTGTCACCAAGGCAATCTTCGACCGGGGCGTCAGCCACAAGAATTTGACGGCGCTCGAATACAGTTCCGAATTCTGCAAACTTCTGAATTCCCGTTATCCGGGCCTGGATGTCCTGCAGGGCGATGCCTATGCGCTGAAGCGGGAACTCGAAGCTCATTTCGGTGTAGCCCCGGACGGGTTGAAAGCCGGTCTCGACGGGATCGTCTCATCCCTGCCACTGCTGACGCGGTCCGAACCCGCCCGGCTTGCCCTCCTGGAGGAAGCCATGACGCTTCTGAAGCCGGGCGCGCCCTTCATTCAGTTTTCCTACGGCATTTTCCCGCCCGTCCGGCCCGCCTGCGGCACCATAAGCGTGACCCCATCGGAATGGATCTGGAAGAACCTTCCTCCGGCGAGGGTCTGGGTCTATCGCAAGATCCACTGACACCGGCGGCAGTCCTGCCGGTCCTCTCGGACTTCACCTACCGGATTTCCCTCCCATATTGTGAAGGAGGCCTGCATCAAGGCGGCCTTCAAAGGAGATGACATGCGCCAACCCCGGATCCTGACGTTTTCCGGCTCGGCTCGCGCCGGGTCCTACAACGCGAAACTGGCCGCCCTGGTCTGCAAACACCTTGCTCTTGCGGATGCGGAAGTGACGCGTATCTCGCTCAAGGACTACCCGATGCCGATCTATGACGGCGATCTGGAGGAGCAGGAGGGCGTACCTCAGAACGCCCGCAAGCTGAAAAGGCTGATGCGGGAAAGCGATGGCATCTTCATCGCTTGTCCGGAATACAATGCGGGCGTCACGCCGCTTTTGAAGAACACCATCGATTGGGTTAGCCGTATCAAGGACCCGGGCGAGGAACCCATGGCGGCCTTCAGGTCCCCGGTCTTCGCGATCGGAGCCGCATCGCCCGGGGCTTTCGGCGGCATGCGCGGGCTGATCGGCGTGCGTACGATCCTGGAAGTCGGGCTCGGGGCAATGGTGCTGCCGCAGATGGTCGTCGTCGCACGGGCGGCCCAGGGGTTCGATTCCAAGGGAGACCTCACCGACGACCGTGCGGCAGGTCAGCTTGACACCCTGGTCAAATCCCTGTTGCGTCAGACCCGGTTCCAGATGTCCCAGATGTCCTCGTAAGGCGTCCGTTAACTTGGAATCGTCGGAAGGCCGAATTACATAGGTCTCGACGATAGATTTATTGGCGGCCGGTCCGACCGGACTTCGGCCGGTTCCAGCCCTGATGAGGAAGACATGAGCGATAGCCGCGAACCCGCGACCTGGCATGGCACCACGATCCTGATGATCCGCAAGGGAGGCAAGGTCGTGATTGCCGGCGACGGGCAGGTTTCGCTCGGCCAGACCGTGATCAAGAACACGGCCCGAAAGGTCCGCCCCCTTGCCAAGGGTGAGGTGATCGCCGGCTTTGCCGGTGCGACCGCGGATGCCTTTACCCTGTTCGAACGGCTGGAAGCAAAGCTGGAACAATACCCGGGACAGCTCATGCGTGCCTGCGTCGAGCTGGCCAAGGATTGGCGTACCGACCGGTATCTGCGCCGTCTCGAAGCCATGATGCTGGTCGCCGACAAGCAGGTGTCCCTGGTGCTGACCGGCACCGGCGATGTTCTGGAGCCGGAGGACGGCGTCATGGGCATCGGTTCCGGCGGCAACTATGCGCTTGCGGCCGCCCGCGCTCTGATGGACAGCGAACATGATGCGGAAGCGGTGGCGCGCAAGGCCATGGCGATCGCAGCCGACATCTGTGTCTACACCAATGCCAACGTGCTTGTTGAAACCCTGGAGAGTGACACGTGACGGCGCCGGGCGAGGGGAATACCTCGCCGCGACTGCGATACGGCGCGCTACGCCTGGCACCTCTGACATTCTTTATTTGACGGATTGAATATGACCGACTTTTCACCTCGCGAGATCGTTTCCGAACTGGACCGTTACATCATTGGCCAGAAAGACGCCAAGCGTGCCGTGGCGATCGCGCTGCGCAATCGCTGGAGGCGCCAGCAGCTCGAAGGCCAGATGCGTGAAGAGGTTCTGCCGAAGAACATTCTGATGATCGGCCCGACCGGCGTCGGCAAGACCGAGATTTCGCGCCGCCTGGCGAAGCTCGCCAACGCGCCCTTTGCAAAGGTGGAGGCGACGAAATTCACCGAGGTCGGTTATGTCGGCCGCGATGTGGAGCAGATCGTCCGCGACCTTGTGGAGGCCGGCATCGCCCTGGTGCGCACTGAAAAGCGCGAGGCGGTGAAAGCCAAGGCGCATGTCCTGGCCGAGGAACGGGTGCTCGATGCGCTGGTTGGAACCAGCGCCAGCCCCGCGACCCGCGAAAGCTTCCGCAAGAAGCTGCGCGACGGTGAGATGGACGAAAAGGAAATCGAGATCGAGGTTCGCGCGCAACCGCAGATGCCGAGTTTCGACCTGCCGGGCATGCCGGGCGCGAGCGTCGGCGTGATGAATGTTTCCGATCTGCTCGGCAAGGCTTTCGGTGGGCAGACCAAGACCAAGCGGACGACGGTGACCGAATCCTACGAATTCCTGATCAACGAGGAATCCGACAAGCTGCTCGACGAGGACAAGATCATTCAGGAAGCCGTTTCGCTCGTGGAAAATGCCGGTATCGTCTTCCTCGATGAAATCGACAAGATCTGCGCCCGCGAAGGCCGCGCCGGTGCCGATGTTTCCCGCGAAGGCGTGCAGCGCGACCTGCTGCCGCTGATCGAGGGAACGGTGGTTTCCACCAAGCACGGGCCGGTGAAGACCGACCACATCCTCTTCATCGCCTCCGGCGCCTTCCATGTCGCCAAACCCTCCGACCTTTTGCCGGAGCTCCAGGGCCGGTTGCCGATCCGAGTCGAGCTCAGGGCTTTGACCAAGGAAGACTTCCGCGCGATCCTGACCGAGCCGGAAGCAAGTCTGATCAAGCAGTATGTGGCTCTGATGAAGACCGAAAATCTGGACCTGTCCTTCACCGAGGACGCGATCGAGGAGATTGCCTCGGTTGCCGTCGACCTGAACGCGTCCATCGAGAATATCGGTGCGCGCCGCCTGCAGACGGTGATGGAGCGCATCCTGGATGAAATCTCCTTCACGGCTCCCGACCGGGACGGCGAAACCGTCGAGATCACCGCGGACTATGTCCGGGAGAACATCGGCGAACTGGCGAAGAACGTCGATCTGTCGAAGTTCATTCTCTAGGTTACGGCTTGCGAGTAGTTCATTCAGGCAGGTGCAGCGCCATGTCACAGGCGCGGGATTGTTTATGACCCGCTCGTCCTGCTTGCAGGCGGGCGCGGCGGATGGCAGCATGCGCGCATGGTAGCGATCAGAAAGAGCAACGAGGAAGGACACCGCCGGAAGTTTCTGGTGGTGGTCGACGATACGCCGGAATGTGACCGCGCGATCGTCTATGCCGCCAAGCGGGCGGCACGGACGAGCGGAATCGTGACGCTTTTGTTCGTGGTCGCCCCCGGCGACTTCCAGCATTGGCTCGGTGTTGAGGACATCATGCGCGCGGAGGCCACGGAAGAGGCCGAAGCGACGCTTGCCAAGGCGGCGGAACGGGTACGCTCCGTCGCGAAGACCGAACCCGAAACCGTAATCCGGGAGGGCAACAAGGCCGAAGCGGTTCTGGAACTGATCGAGGCCGACACGGATATCGCCATCCTCGTCCTGGCGGCCGGAACGAGTTCGGAAGGACCCGGCCCCCTGGTGTCGTCCATCGCCGGAAAATCGGCAGGCAACTTCCCGATCCCGGTAACGATCGTGCCCGGAAACCTGGATGACGATTCGATCGCGGCGCTGGCCTGAGGCCGGCCGGCCGCGAAAAGGACAGCTGCGGCGGGGTTGATATTTCCCATCACAGGTATATCTACATTTTAATCATTCCAAAGTGCGCTCATATGGGTTAGTACTTATCATCGTATTTTTACGATGGTCTGACGGAAGCGAACAGGACAGGCGCGGCAGCAACGCCGCAGGGACAAGATATGTTTATTCAGACGGAAGCTACGCCGAATCCGGCAACCCTGAAATTCCTGCCCGGGCGGGTCGTCCTGCCCGAAGGAACCTATGACTTCCGCTCGTCTGCCGAAGCGGCGGCTTCTCCGCTTGCGGAAAAGCTGTTCCAGGTGCCCGGTGTCGTGGCGATCTTTTTCGGCCACGATTTCATCACCGTCACCAAGGACGATACGGACTGGCAGCACATGAAGCCCGCCATCCTCGGCGCGATCATGGAACAGTTCATGTCCGGCCAGCCGGTGATGGCCACCGATCAGGCAGAAGACACGGAAGATGGCGAATTCTTCGAGCAGACCGACGAAGACACTGTGAACGTCATCAAGGACCTGCTTGAAACACGGGTGCGTCCGGCCGTGGCGCAGGACGGTGGCGACATCACCTTCAAGGGCTTCAAGGAGGGCGTGGTCTATCTGTCCATGCGCGGCGCATGCGCCGGTTGCCCGTCTTCCACCGCGACCCTCCAGCACGGCATCCAGAACCTGCTGAAGCATTTCGTACCGGAAGTGCAGGAAGTCCGCCCGATTTAAGGGTAACTCGATCTGGGAAATTCCTTTCGGCAAAAGAGCTTGGGCCCGGTGCTTTGCCGGGCCTTTTCGTGCGCGCGCTGTCCCCGGGCCCGCTTTCATGGTTGCAAGCCCGACCTTCGGGCTAAGTCCAAAGCGCATCTGGACGGGTGCCGAGGACAGGGGTAATGGAAACGGACCATGCGCGTTCTTGCCATCGATACCGCCCTTGCCAATTGTGCCGCCGCCGTCTGCGATGACAGCGCCGCGACCCCGTGTCTGGAGGTCAGCAGCGAGGAAATCGGCCGGGGGCATGCGGAAAAGCTGATGGACATGATCGGCGAGGTCATGGCCGAATCCTCAACCGCGTTCACCGATCTCGATCGGGTGGTGGTCACGACCGGTCCGGGCAGCTTCACCGGATTGCGTGTCGGATTGTCCGTTGCGCGCGGTTTCGGCCTCGTTCTCGGAAAGCCGGTTGTCGGGGTGACCACGCTCGCAGCCCTTGCCTGCTCCGCCGCAAACGACCCGAAAGCCGGGTCATCGATCCTTGTGGCGCTGACGGGAAAAGGCGAGGAAGTCTACTGCCAAGTGTTCAACGGTCATGGCGAGCCCGCCGGCGAACCTGCCGTGCGTACCCTGACCGATCTGCGATCAAGCCTGCCTGCCGATGTGACTTTTGCCGGTTCGGCGGCCCGCGCGGTGGCGGAAGCGGCAGGATACGGTGAGGAGCGTATCTTGTCGGAATGCGGCTATCCGGATATCAGGGATGTTGCGCGGCTTGGAATTTCGGCCGATCCGAAGCAGGCAGTCCCCGTACCGCTTTACCTGCGGCCGCCCGAGGCCTCGCCTCCGAAATCGGGAAGGATTGAAAGGCAATGAGTTTCTGGTGGTTCCGGACGGCACCGCCTGTCGTTGAGGATGCGCTGGATGAAGATCTGCCGAAGCTCGCAGAAATCCACGCAAAGTCTTTTGCCCATGACTGGGATGCGGAGGAACTGGCGCGCCTTAAAGCGCAGCCGGGTGTCTCGGTGAGCGTCGCCCGCCGGGCAAGCCCTTATGGTACGCGCAATCCGCTCGGATTTCTGATCCTGCGCCAGGCAGCCGACGAGGCGGAGGTGATCACCATTGCGGTCGATCCGCGTTATCGTGGCCGCGGGGTTGCCCGGAAACTGATGAAGGACGGCATGTTCCGTCTTTACGGCGATCGCTGCGCCAGCCTGTTTCTGGAGGTCGACGCGGCCAACGAACCGGCCCTTCAGCTTTATAAGGCCCTCGGCTTTCGTCAGGTCGGCGAGCGCAAGGGTTACTATCGTTCCGGCGATGGCGATGGCACCGCGCTTGTCATGCGCGTGGATCTTCGCTAATCGCTTGCCCATGACCGATGATCGAGGCAGGAGCAATGGCCCAGATTAAGGCAGTCCTGACGATCCTCGCTTTGACGGTTGTCTCCCTTGTCCTGATCCCCCTGCAGTGGCTGGCGATGAAGGCCGGCCATCCGGTTCAGCGCAAGCTGCCGCATCTCTGGCATGTGATCGCGACCCGTCTCGTCGGCATCCGTATTCATCAGGAAGGAAAGCCGACCGGGGCCCGCCCGCTTCTGATCGCGGCGAACCATGCCTCCTGGGTCGACATCACCGTCGTCGGCTCGCTGTTGCCGCTGTCCTTCATCGCCAAGTCGGAAGTCTCCGGCTGGCCGATATTCGGCCTGTTTGCAAAACTGCAGCGAACGGTGTTCGTCAACCGCACCCGGCGCAGCGAAACCGGCCGGACAGCGGATGAAATCGCACGGCGCATGGCGGAAGGCGACGCCATGGTGCTGTTCGCCGAAGGGACCTCGAACGACGGCAATTCGGTGCTGCCGTTCCGCTCCGCCCTGCTGGGGGCGGCCACCCGGGCGCTCGGCGACGACGGCAAGGTCTGGGTCCAGCCCCTGTCGGTCGCCTACAGGAGCCTGCACGGTCTGCCGATGGGACGTCAGTTCCGGCCCCATGTGGCCTGGTATGGCGACATGGAACTTGCCGGTCATCTCTGGAGCGTCTTTGCCGAAGGCGCGCTCGATGTGATGGTGACCTGGGGAGAGCCGGTGGAAGTGGACGCGACGACCGATCGCAAGGCCTTGACCCGCGATCTGGAGGCGGCGGTCAGGACCATGACCGTCGCATCGCTGACCGGCGCAAAGAACCGGCCGCAAGATTCTGCCGAAAACCCGGCTGCTTCCCTATTCTCAAGCGAGGAAAAACCGGTTAAAGCAGGCGCAGAACAGTGAGGGCGCTGACCAGGCGCCGGAAAATGCGTGCATACCGGGGCCTTGAGGTCCGATTGGCCGCTAACCATCTACCGAAGATCTCAGAGAGTGTGAGCTATGCGGCCCAGCCGTCCGGAAATTGAAATCGCTGAAGTCACGGCCCAGGACGAAACCGGCACCAACCGGAAGCGGAAGGTCTTCGTGCGGACCTACGGCTGTCAGATGAACGTCTACGACAGCGACCGCATGACCGACGTGCTCGCACCCGAGGGCTATCAGGCGACCGAGGATCTGGAAGATGCCGATCTGGTGATCCTGAACACGTGCCATATCCGGGAAAAGGCCGCCGAAAAGGTCTATTCCGAGCTCGGTCGCATTCGCAAGGTCAAGGAAGAGCGGGCGCGTCAGGGCAAGGACATGATGGTCGGCGTCGCCGGTTGTGTTGCCCAGGCGGAAGGCGAGGAAATCGCCCGCCGGGCCCCCATCGTCGACCTGGTGATCGGACCGCAGAGCTATCACCGCCTGCCGGGCCTTCTCGCTAAGGCCGGTTCCGGTGAGAAGGTCGTTGAAACCGAATTCGACATCGACGCGAAATTCAAGCATCTGTCGGCACAGGCCGCCGCGCCCGTGAAGAAACGTCCGCCGGCGGCGTTTCTGACCGTGCAGGAAGGCTGCGACAAGTTCTGCACCTTCTGTGTCGTCCCCTACACCCGCGGTGCCGAGGTGTCCCGTTCGGTGGAGCAGATCGTCACCGAAGCGGAGCAGATGGCAGCATCCGGTGTCCGGGAAATCACGCTTCTCGGCCAGAACGTCAATGCGTGGCACGGCGAGGGCCCAAGTGAGGGCTCTGGCGGTAAAGCCTGGGGCCTTGGCCGGCTGCTGCGCCGACTTGCGGAGATCGACGGCCTCGACCGGCTGCGCTACACGACAAGCCACCCGCGTGACATGGACGACGAGCTGATCGCAGCGCACCGGGACCTGAAGGAGCTGATGCCCTATTTGCATCTTCCGGTGCAGTCCGGCTCCGATCGGATCCTGAAGGCGATGAACCGCCGTCACACCCGCGAGGATTATTTCCGCCTGATCGACCGGATCCGGGAGGCTTCGCCCGATATTGCCCTTTCCGGCGATTTCATCGTCGGCTTCCCGGGAGAGACCGATCAGGATTTCGAGGACACAATGGACCTGATCCGGCGGGTCGAATACGGGTCCGCCTTTTCGTTCAAATACAGTTCGCGGCCGGGAACCCCTGGCGCGACCATGGACGATCAGGTGCCCGAAGACGTCAAGAGCGCTCGGCTTGCCGCCCTTCAGGATCTGGTCAGCGCGCAGCAAAAAGCCTTTAACGCCTCGCGGCTCGGCATGACCTGCGACGTGCTTCTGGAGCGCAAGGGTCGCAACCCTGGCCAACTGGTCGGCAAGTCGCCCTGGCTGCAGGCGGTTCAGCTTGACGCCCCGGAAAATCTGATCGGCAGCATACAAGCGGTGGAAATCATCGAGATCGGTGCCAATTCGCTGTTCGGACGGCTGATTGAAAGGCAAGATGAAAGCGGATCAAACCGTCCAGGCGCCATCAAGGAGGCGGCATTTGACGCGTGACAGCCAAGTAACGGCTCGCAAGGGTTCGGACACATCAGCGGTTCCGGCATCCGACATGACGCATATCGTTCTCGCGTTCGAAGACAACAGGCTTATCGGTGATCTCTTCGGCCAGTTCGACCAGAACCTTGCTCTGATCGAACAACGGCTCGGTGTCGATGCGGTTGCGCGCGGCAATCAGGTGACCCTGAAGGGAAGCCACGCGGGCTGTGCCCAGGCGCGCACCGCCCTCGAGGCGCTGTACCAGCGCCTGCAGCAGGGCCATGAGGTTCATCCCGGAGATGTCGACGGCGCGCTGCGCATGGCGGCTGCCGCAGAAGCGCAATTGCCGCTGCCGACCCTGGAGCCGAAGTCCCGTCTCGCCTTCGCGCAGATTTCCACCCGACGCAAGACGATCGTCGCCCGCACGCCGACCCAGGATGCCTATATCCGGTCCATGGACCGCGCCGATCTTGTCTTCGGCACGGGACCTGCCGGCACGGGCAAGACGTTTCTGGCCGTTGCCTACGCGGCGGCCCTGATCGAGCGCGGCGATGCCGCGCGCCTGATCCTGTCCCGTCCCGCCGTGGAAGCGGGCGAGCGTTTGGGCTTCCTGCCCGGCGACATGAAGGAAAAGGTCGATCCCTATCTGCGTCCGCTCTACGACGCGCTTTACGAAATGATGCCACCGGAAAAGGTCGACCGGGGCCTGCAGTCGGGCATGATCGAGGTCGCTCCGCTCGCCTTCATGCGCGGCCGGACGCTCTCCAATGCCGTGGTCCTGCTCGATGAGGCGCAGAATACCACGTCGATGCAGATGAAGATGTTCCTGACCCGCTTGGGGGAAGGATCGAAAATGATTGTCACCGGCGATCCGAGCCAGGTCGATTTGCCCCCCGGGCAGATGTCCGGCCTGCGCGAGGCTCTGTCTTTGCTGACGGATGTCGAAGGCGTGGCCCATGTCCGCTTTACGGAAGCCGACGTGGTCCGGCATGAACTCGTCGCCCGGATCGTGACGGCGTACGACAATGCTTCGCGCGAGGTGCTGCAGGAACGCGAGCGTCGCCGGTCCGGCGAGACGGAAGCGGCGCAATGACGGGAGAGGTGGCGGGCCTGGAAATGGCTCTGCCGGAAGGCTTTCAGATCGATCTCAGTGTCGAGGCCGGCGACTGGCCGGACGAACCGGCGCTTGAAGACCTGTGCGCCCGTGCCATCGGTTGCGCCCTGCGTGCGGGGCATTTACAGGCATCGCCCGGATCCGAGGTGTCTCTTCTGTTCACCGACGATGCGTCGATCCGGGTATTGAATCGGCGCTGGCGAGAAAAGGACAAGCCGACCAATGTGCTTTCTTTTCCGGGAAGCGATCCGGAAGGTGAGATCTACGGACCGATGCTCGGTGACATCGTTCTGGCAAGCGAAACCGTTCACCGCGAAGCGGACGAATTGGGAATTGAATTTGCCGATCACCTTACCCATCTGATTGTTCACGGAATACTTCATCTTTTCGATTATGATCATCAGGAAGAAGACGAGGCCGAGGCGATGGAGCAGCTTGAAAGGACAATCCTTGCAAGGCTGGATATCGCCGATCCCTATCAGGACAGGCCGTTGCTTGCCGATGAGAATTAAGCCAGGCCCAGTGAGCCTAGATTGACGACATGACTGCTTCAGACGCCCGAAGTCCCGAAACCTCCTCCGCGCCATTCGAAGGCGCGGCAAAGCAGGACGCCGAAGACCCGCAACAGAGCGGGCCGCCGAAGGCGGCGGCCATCTGGAATACCCTCAGACGGATGTTCGGCATGCGCCGGGCGACCGGTAGCCTGAGGGAAAACCTCGAAGACGAACTTGCCCGCGAAGGCAGCGGCGATACGGCCTTTTCTCCGGAAGAGCGGATGCTGCTCGGCAATATCCTGCGCCTGAGAGAACTGCGCGTCGACGACGTGATGATCCCGCGGGCGGACATCGATGCGGTCGAGAGCAGCTCCAGTCTCAGCCGTGTGATGGAGCTGTTTGAGGAAAGCAGTCACTCGCGCATGCCGGTCTATGAGGAAACCCTCGACGATCCGCGCGGCATGATCCACATCAAGGATCTCATGGCCTTCATCGCCGCGCGCGCTTCCGTCAGTGATGACAAGCCGGACACCTCAGGCGAGGACGGTGAGGAGACCCCGCCGCGCGGCCATAATCTCCGGGAACTGGATCTGTCCCGTGTCGATCTGTCCGGATCGTTGAAGGAAGCCGGCCTTGTTCGTGAACTTCTTTTCGTTCCGCCTTCCATGCCCGCCACGGATCTGATGGCGAAGATGCAGGCGGACCGGATCCAGATGGCGCTCGTCATCGATGAATATGGCGGAACCGATGGTTTGGTCTCGCTGGAGGATCTCGTCGAGGAAGTCGTCGGCGATATCGAGGACGAGCACGACGAGGACGAGGAAGCCATGCTGGCGGAAACCGGGGATGGCGGCTGGATCGCAGATCCGCGGCTTCCGCTGGAGGATCTCGATCAGACTTTGGGCACCCAATTCGCGACCGGCGAGATTTCCGAAGACGTCGATACGCTCGGCGGGCTGCTGTTCGTCTCCATCGGACGCGTGCCGGTGCGCGGCGAGCTCCTGGCCGCTCCCGGGCTCCCCGGCTACGAGTTCGAAGTGCTGGATGCGGACCCGCGCCGGATCAAGCGCCTGCGCATTCGCCGCCGCAAACCCGATGGCAGGCTGCCGGAACAGCGCAGACGGGTGAAGAAATCCGAGGCCACGGCAAGTTCCGGACAACCGCCGGCAGACCAATAAACGCCAATTCCCGGACCGCGAATAACCGCGTTCCACTCCGGGACTTGACCCCGGTTTGCGCGCGGCGCAAAGCTCGGGTGCATAGCGATTCGGCCGGGAACTGAAAGCGATGGAGCGTAGCCTTGGGGCTTTGATGGCGGTACCCAACGCCTGCCTGCTTGCCTGGGGGTGGCGCAGACGTGGCCTGGCTTTCGCCGCGGGCGGCGTATCCGCATTCGCGCTCCCGCCCTTCGGCTGGTTTCCCCTGCTGTTCGTAACGTTTCCCGCTCTCGTCTGGCTTCTGGACGGGGCAATTGAAACCGGGACCCGGCAATCTGCCTTGAGGCGGGTCGCATCCGGGTTTTCCATCGGCTGGTGGTTCGGGTTCGGATACTTCCTGGCCGGTCTGTGGTGGATCGGCAGCGCCTTCCTTGTCGAAGCCGACCGGTTTGCCTGGATGATGCCCTTTGCGGTTCTGGCCATGCCCGTGGGCCTTGCGCTCTTCACCGCGGCCGGGACCGCCTTTGCCGCGCTGTTCTGGACCGATCGCTGGAGCCGGGTTCTGGCGCTGGCGCTGTTCCTGTCTCTCGCCGACTGGGTGCGAGGCCATGTGCTCACGGGTTTTCCCTGGAATCTGTTCGGCTACGCGTTCTCCAAGCCTCTGGTTCTGGCCCAATCCGCAAGCCTGATCGGTATCTACGGCTTGAGCTTTCTGGCCGTCCTGATCTTTGCCTTGCCGGCGGTTCTGGCCGATCACAAGCCCCTGCGCGCTCGTCTTGCCGGCCTGGCGGCGTCTCTCGTATTGCTCGCGGGTACGGCTGTTTTCGGTTTCATTCGCCTCGATCTTGTTGAGGACCCGGGTTTCAGCGATGTGGACGTGCGTGTCGTTCAGCCGTCCATTGCCCAGACGGAAAAGTGGGTGCCGGAAAACAAGGACTGGATCTTCGATACCTATCTGGACCTCACCCACAAACCGCTTGGCGGAACCGCACGCGTCGGCCACGAACGGCTGATTATCTGGCCCGAGTCCGCCGTTCCCTTTCTCCTGACCCATGAGCCGGGAGCGCTCTACCGGATTTCGCAGGCGCTTCCGCCGCAAACAACGCTGATCTCCGGTGCGATCCGGTTCGAGCGGTCCAGCGACGGGCCGGCCTACTACAACAGCGTCTATCTGATCGATACGGACGGCGAGGTTCAGGATGTCTACGACAAGGTCCATCTGGTTCCGTTCGGCGAGTATCTGCCTTTGCGGTCCCTTCTCCAGCGTCTGGGACTGGAACAGCTTGTAGACGTGCCGGGGACGTTTCATGCGGGCCTGCGCCACCGCGTCATGCTGCCGCAGGCGGCCCCGTCGTTTCTGCCGCTGGTCTGCTACGAGGCAATCTTCCCGGATTTCGCGGGCGCTTCCGATGTCCGCCCGGGGTTTTTGCTGAATGTAACGAACGACGCCTGGTTCGGAGATACGACGGGGCCGTATCAGCATTTCGCCCAGGCCCGCATGCGGGCAATCGAGCAGGGCCTTCCGCTCGTAAGGGCGGCAAACACCGGAATATCGGCGGTTATCGACGCGAAAGGGCGGGTGCTCGACGCGCTGCCTCTTTTGACGCGGGGCGTGATCGACAGCAGATTGCCGGAACGTTTACCCATGACAATTTACGCAGGGTACGGCGACGGGATCTTTGCGGTATTCTCAATTTTAAGTTTTGTTTTACTTTCAAAACATCGATACAACCCGGGTTCGCGTAAAAATTGATTTTTCTGCTTGGGGAATGTGAATACCCTGTGATACAACCGTGACATTGCTTCGGATGACGGAGCGCGGTGAAGCGTGCTTGTTGTGTCGGGATCAAGTTGATCAGGTACGCGGGGGTAGGTGCTTGTTCATCCGATTCAATTGGAGAACTTGGCGTAATTCAGCCAATAAATAAGAAAGACCAAAGACCCATGCCCAGCAAAAAGGCACCAAATCCGATTGATATTCATGTTGGAAGCCGGGTTCGGCTTCGGCGCATGATGCTTGGGATGAGCCAGGAAAAGCTTGGAGAAGCTTTAGGCATCACCTTCCAGCAGATTCAGAAATACGAAAAAGGCACGAACCGGATCGGCGCAAGCCGCCTGCAGCACATCGCGACGATTTTGAAAGTGCCTGTTGCGTTCTTCTTTGAAGATGCGCCGGGTACGCCGGACGAAGCCGAGGGCTTTGGCGAATCTCAGCCCACATCCTATGTGGTCGATTTCCTTTCTTCTTCCGAGGGCCTGTCTCTCAACAAGGCCTTCGTCCGCATCGAGGACCCGAAAGTGCGCCGTAGAATTGTGGATCTGGTCCGTTCTTTGGCCGGTGACGACTAAGAAATGCGGCTTCGCGCTTGACGCGGGGAAGAACTTTCAGGATTGATGCGCATTGAAGCGGCGAGTTCATTCGCCGCTTCAATCATATTCATTCCCAGAAGGACGATAGCCAATGGCCCGTCAAGATTATCTCTTCACCTCTGAATCCGTGTCGGAAGGACATCCGGACAAAGTCTGCGATCGTATCTCCGATGCCGTTGTCGATGCATATCTGAGCGAAATGCCCGAAGCGCGTGTTGCCTGCGAAACGCTGGCGACGACAAACCGCATCGTGATCGCTGGCGAAACCCGTGGTCCGAACACGATCACCAAGGATTATATCGCGCATCTGGCACGCATGGCGGTGAAGGATATCGGTTACGAACAGGAAGGTTTCCATTGGGAGACCTGCGACGTCGCGGTTCACCTGCATGCCCAGTCCGCCCATATCGCGCAGGGCGTCGATGCGGCGGACAACAAGGACGAGGGCGCGGGCGACCAGGGCATCATGTTCGGTTACGCCTGCCGTGAGACGCCGGAACTGATGCCGGCCCCGATCCTGTATTCCCACAAGATCCTCAAGACCCTTGCCGAAGCCCGCAAGTTCGGCAACGCAGGCGTTCTGGGTCCGGATGCAAAGAGCCAGGTCACCGTCCGTTATGAAAACGGCAAGCCGATGGAAGTCACCTCCATCGTGCTGTCGACCCAGCACCTCAACGCGACCATGACGTCCGAAGATGTGCGCAAGGTCGTCGAGCCTTATATCCGTGAAACGTTGCCGGCCGGCTGGATCACCGACGGTACCCAATGGCACGTCAATCCGACCGGCGCCTTCGTCATCGGCGGTCCGGACGGCGACTGCGGCCTGACCGGTCGCAAGATCATCGTCGACACCTACGGCGGTGCGGCCCCGCATGGCGGCGGCGCCTTCTCCGGCAAGGATCCGACCAAGGTCGACCGGTCGGCTGCCTATGCGGCGCGTTATCTTGCAAAGAACGTCGTCGCCGCCGATCTGGCCGAGAAGTGCACCATCCAGCTGTCCTACGCGATCGGCGTTGCCGACCCGCTGTCGGTGTATGTCGACCTGCACGGAACCGGCAACTGCGACGAAGCCAAGCTCGAAAAGGGACTGCGCGAAGTCATGGGGCTCACCCCGCGCCGCATCCGCGAGCACCTGAAGCTCAACAATCCGATCTACGAGCGCACCGCGGCTTACGGCCACTTCGGTCGTGATCCGGATGCCGATGGCGGGTTCTCCTGGGAAAAGACCGATCTGGTCGACGCCCTGAAGACCGTTGTAGGCTGATCGCTGACCTGACGACAAAGATGGAAAGTGCTCCGCCGGCCTCCTGGGGGCCGGCGGAGCCATATATGCCAAACCATGACCGATCGATACGAAGGCGCCTTTTTCGGCCGCCGCAAGGGAAAGCCGCTCAGCCCCAAGCGTAACGCGCTGATGGAAAACGAGCTGCCCCGTCTGGGCCTGGACCTGACCGCCCCGGCGCCGGACACGCTCTGTCGCTTGTTTACGGTGCCGGTGCGCGAAGTCTGGCTGGAAGTGGGTTTCGGCGGCGGCGAACACCTCCTGCACCGCGCGCGCGAAAATCCGGACATCGGTTTCATCGGCGTGGAGCCCTTCATCGGCAGCATGGCGAAGGCGGTCACCGCGATCGTGGACGAGGGCATTGAGAACATCCGGCTCCATGCCGACGACGCCGTCGATGTGCTCGACTGGCTCCCGGAAGCGTCTCTTGATCTTGCCTATCAGCTCTACCCGGATCCCTGGCCCAAGAAGCGTCACTGGAAACGCCGCTTCGTCAATGCGGCGAACCTGGACCGGTATGCCAGGGTCTTGAAGCCGGGCACCGAATTCCGCTTCGCAAGCGACATCGATACCTACGTGGACTGGACCCTGCGCCATTGCCACGATCATCCGGCCTTCGAGTGGACGGCGGAATGCGCCGACGACTGGCGCAGGCCCTGGGCCGGCTGGCCCGGCACGCGCTATGAGGCCAAGGCCCTGCGCGAAGGACGGGTGCCGCGCTATTTGACTTTCCGGCGGACAGGCACCACCTAAAAGCTGTCGGGAACCGGTTAGCCCTTGCGTTTTGCTGTTGTTTGACTGTATACAGTCGCTGTTTCACCTCAAACGGCTCATATGGCGGTATTGAGAGTGGGCCCGCAGGGGACCCGCTCTTTTTTGCATACAGGGCTCGATGAGACTGATCGGCGGAAGGCTGCGCATGCGCGCCAGGCGCCGGTTTCGATCCCGGTTCTTCGTGGAATGACGGGATGTTGCAGGAGTAGGGCGTGAGCGCAAACGAAGCGAGAATCATAACGGAGCAGGGACTGGATGCCCGTGTGGCCGCTATTGTGGAGCCGGTGATCGAGGATCTCGGCTATCGTCTCGTGCGCACCATGATTAGCGCGGCCAACGGCTGCACGCTGCAGATCATGGCGGAACGCCCGGACGGAACCATGACCGTCGAGGACTGCGAGACCATCAGCCGGGCCGTTTCGCCGGCACTCGATGTGGAAGACCCGATCAACCGGGCCTACCACCTGGAAATCTCGTCTCCGGGGATCGACCGGCCGCTTGTCCGTGCCGGCGATTTCGAGCGTTGGGCCGGCCATGAAGTCAAGATCGAGCTCGCGGTGATGCTCGACGGCCGCAAACGGTTCCGCGGCACGCTGCTGGGCGTGAAGGACGGAGCGGCGCTGGTCCGCCTGGCGGATGTGCGCAAGGACGAACAGGATACTTTCGAACTGCCTCTGGAAGACATCGGCGAAGCCAAGCTGGTTCTGACGGATGATCTGATTACTGCTGCGCTGAAAGCGGAAAAGGCGGCTTTGGCCGCGCGGGGCGCGCAGATGGAAACTGAAAGCAAGGCCAACTGAGGAAGTGCCCTGCGCATTGGGGCTTCCGACTAAACAAAAGCGCGTCATGCGGAAAATGAGACGTGCAAGAGGAGTGGATTGAATGGCTATCAGCGCGAACCGGCTGGAATTGCTGCAAATCGCCGACGCGGTTGCCAGGGAAAAGTCGATTGACCGCAACATCGTCATCACGGCGATGGAGGATGCGATCCAGAAGGCTGCCCGGTCCCGCTACGGTACCGAGACGGAAGTGCGTGCCGAGATCAATGCCAAGACCGGTGAAATCCGTCTCCAGCGTCTCCTGCAGGTCGTTGAAGCAGTCGAAAACGTTTCGACCGAAATCTCCCTCGACGACGCGCGCGCCCGCAATCCGGAAGCAAATCTCGGCGACTTCATTGCCGAGCCGCTGCCGCCGCTCGATTTCGGCCGTATCGCGGCGCAGTCCGCCAAGCAGGTGATCGTGCAGAAGGTGCGCGAAGCCGAGCGTGACCGCCAGTACGAGGAGTTCAAGGACCGTGTCGGCGAAGTCGTCAACGGTGTGGTCAAACGCGCCGAATACGGCAACGTGATCGTCGATCTCGGCCGTGGCGAGGGTATCGTCCGCCGCGACGAACTGATCCCGCGCGAAGCCTTCCGCACCGGCGATCGTATTCGCGCCTATATCTACGACGTGCGCCGCGAACAGCGCGGTCCGCAGATCTTCCTGTCGCGGACCCATCCGCAGTTCATGGCAAAGCTGTTTGCCCAGGAAGTGCCGGAAATCTACGACGGCGTCATCGAAATCAAGTCCGTTGCCCGCGATCCGGGATCGCGCGCGAAGATTGCCGTGATCTCCAAGGACAGCTCGATCGATCCGGTTGGTGCCTGTGTGGGTATGCGTGGTAGCCGCGTGCAGGCCGTGGTCGGCGAACTGCAGGGCGAGAAGATCGACATCATTCCGTGGAACGAGGATCCGGCGACCTTTATCGTCAACGCCCTGCAGCCCGCCGAAGTCGCCAAGGTCGTTCTTGACGAAGACGCGGAACGCATCGAAGTGGTCGTTCCTGACGAACAGCTGTCGCTCGCCATCGGCCGTCGCGGCCAGAACGTGCGTCTGGCGTCCCAGCTGACCGGCTGGGCCATCGACATCATGACCGAGCAGGAAGAATCCGAGCGCCGCCAGAAGGAATTCCAGGAACGCTCGCAGCTGTTCATGGATGCTCTCAACGTCGACGAGATGGTTGGCCAGCTGCTGGCGACCGAAGGCTTTACCTCCGTGGAGGAAGTGGCCTATGTCGATCTGGACGAAATCGCCATGATCGAGGGTTTCGACGAGGAAACGGCGGAAGAGATCCAGGCCCGTGCCCGCGATTATCTGGAAGAGCTGGAAGCGAACCTGGACAAGAAACGCATCGAACTCGGCGTTTCCGACGATCTGCGGTCCATCGACGGCATGACCACGGCGATGATGGTCGCTCTCGGCAAGGACGACATCAAGACCATGGAAGACCTTGCAGGCTGCGCGGCAGACGATCTGGTCGGCTGGACCGAGCGCAAGGATGGAGAAACCAAGCGGTTCGAGGGCTCCTTGAGCGGAATGGATCTGTCGCGGGCCGAAGCCGAGGCCATGGTGATGGCTGCGCGCGTTGCCGCCGGCTGGGTCACCGAGGAAGAACTGGCCGCAATGTCGGCTGAAGCCGAGGTGGAAGACGCCGAGGAAATCGAAGAGGCAGAAACCGAAACGGCACCTGCGGGTGCAATTCTGAACGGCTGAACAAGCCGATCGCAGGCAATCCGGCCGGAGAGAGTGGGTGCCAAAAAAGAACGAACCGACGGAACGGCAATGTGCCGTGAGCCGCAAGGTACTTCCGGTGGATCGTTTGATACGGTTTGTTCTCGACCCGGAAGGCCGGGTGGTGCCGGATCTGAAACGCAGACTTCCCGGACGGGGCGTCTGGATTACCGCGGCGCAGGACGTCGTTCGTGCCGCGGAAAAAGAGAAGAAACGGGTTTTCGGCAGGGGCTTCAAATGTGAAGCCCGCGTTGAACCGGGGCTTGCGGAGCAGTTAGACGCTCTCATGGAAAAGAACGCCCTGCAGGCGTTGTCCATGACCCGCAAGGCCGGTGAGCTGATAACCGGTTTTTCGAAAGTAGAAGCGGCTCTGCGGCGCGACGAGGTCGCAGGGCTCATTCATGCCTCGGATGCAGCCGAGGATGGAATTCGCAAGCTGACGGCGGTGGCCGCCAGCCGATTTGACACAGTAAACGGGCTTTCCGTCGTCCGTTTGTTCGATTCGACTCAATTGGATTTGGCATTGGGTCGGTCAAATGTGATACATGCTGCACTGCTTGCGGGTCCGGCGAGCGAAAACTTCCTGTCGCGAGTGCGCGAACTGGAAGCATTCCGGTCGAATTCCGCCGCAGACGAACAAGGCAACCCAGGCAGTGCGGTTGCGCAGGACTGAAGGCAATATGAGCGATACGAAAAACCCAGGCGACAAGACAATCAGCGTTGAGCGCAAGACGCTCGGCCTCAAGCGGAGTGGTGGCGATCAGGGAACTGTTCGGCAGTCGTTCTCCCATGGCCGGACGAAGGCGGTCGTCGTCGAGAAGAAGAAGCGTCGCGTTGTGGTGCCCGGCCAGGAGCCGAAGGCCGAGCAGTCCGCACCCGTGGCGAAGCGCCCCGACGAAGCGCCGGAAGCTCCGCGCGCCAAGCCGGCTCCGGAGGCGCCCCAGGCACCCCGCCGTGGCGGTCAGCGCCCGAAGGGCGGCAATGTTCTGCGTTCCCTCACCAAGGAAGAGGCCGAAGCGCGCGCTGCCGCGCTCAAGATGGCCCAGGTCCGCGAGGTCGAGGAGCGCAAGCAGGCCGCGGAAGACGCCAAGCGGCGCGCCGAGGAAGAAGCCCGCCGCAAGGTAGAGGAAGAGGCCCGGCGCAAGGTCGAGGAAGAAGAGCGCAAGAAGCGCGAGGAAGAAGAAGCCCGCCTTGCAGCCGAAAAGGCTGCCGAGGAAGCCCGCACCGGGGCCGACAAGCCTGCCGAGGCGCCCGCCCGGTCCGCTGCTGCAGCGTCCGAAGCCGCCCAGCCGGCCGAAGGCAAGGACGAGGCGCGTCCGGCACGCACCGACCGTCCGGCTGGAGCCCGTCCCGCCCGTACGGAAGAAGAAAGCAGCGACGATGATCGCGGCAAGGGCGGACTGCGTGCCGTCAAGCGCCAGAAGCCGGCTCCGACTCCGGCCCGGCCGCGCAGTGGCGATGATCGCCGCCGGTCCAAGCTTACGATTTCTGCAGCGACCGGGGGATCCGACGAGCAGCGTTCGCGCTCGCTCGCTTCGCTACGCCGTCGCCGTGAAAAGGAAAAGCGCGGCAGCCAGCAGGTGGTCCGCGAGAAGATCATGCGTGAAGTGATCCTGCCGGAAGCCATCACGATCCAGGAACTCGCCAACCGTATGGCCGAGCGCGCCGTCGATGTGATCAAGCTTCTCATGAAGCAGGGTCAGATGATGAAGATCAACGACGTCATCGATGCCGATACGGCGGAACTGATCGCGGTCGAAATGGGCCACACGGTCAAGCGCGTGTCGGAAGCCGATGTCGAGGAAGGCCTGTTCTCAACAGAGGACGCCTCTGAGACCATGAAGCAGCGGCCGCCGGTCGTGACCATCATGGGTCACGTCGACCACGGCAAGACGTCGTTGCTGGATGCGATCCGCAATTCCAAGGTGGTTACCGGGGAAGCCGGCGGCATCACCCAGCATATCGGCGCCTATCAGGTGGAGCAGGACGGCAACAAGATCACCTTCATCGATACTCCGGGCCACGCCGCGTTCTCGCAGATGCGTGCCCGTGGTGCGAAGTCGACCGATATCGTGATCCTGGTGGTGGCCGCCGACGACGGTGTCATGCCGCAGACCAAGGAAGCCATTGCCCACGCCAAGGCGGCCGATGCACCGATCATCGTCGCGATCAACAAGATCGACAAGGTCGGCGCCGATCCGAACCGGGTGCGCACAGAGCTTCTGCAGGACGAAATCGTCGTGGAATCCATGGGCGGTGACGTTATCGACGTTGAAGTGTCGGCGCTCAAGGGCACGAATCTCGACAAGCTTCTGGAAATGATTCTGCTTCAGTCCGAAGTTCTCGAACTGAAGGCCAATCCGGATCGCAAGGCCGAGGGTATCGTGGTCGAAGCCCAGCTCGACCGCGGCCGCGGCCCGGTTGCGACCGTTCTGGTCCAGAAAGGTACCCTGCGTCCGGGTGACATCCTTGTCGCCGGTGCCGAATGGGGTCGCGTGCGCGCCATGCTCGACGAGGACGGCAACCAGGTGGCCGAAGCCGGCCCGTCCAAGCCGGTCGAGGTTCTCGGGTTCCAGGGCACGCCGGAAGCCGGCGACATGGTCGCCGTGGTCGAGAACGAAGCTCGCGCCCGTGAGATCGTCGACTACCGTCAGCGCCAGATCCGCGAAAAGGCCTCGGTCCTTGCGTCCGGCGCACGCGGTTCGCTCGAGCAGATGATGAACCGCCTGCAGGAAACCGGCAAAAAGGAATTCCCGCTGGTACTCAAGGGCGACGTGCAGGGGTCGGTCGAAGCGATCTCCCATGCGCTCAACGAACTCGGCACCGACGAAGTCGCGGCGCGCATCCTGCTCGCAGGTGTCGGCGGGATCACCGAAAGCGATGTCACCCTGGCAACCGCGTCCAAGGCGCCGATCATCGGCTTCAACGTGCGTGCCAACAAGCAGGCCCGCGAAGCGGCGGCCCGCGAAGGCATCGAGATCCGCTACTACAACATCATCTACGACCTGGTGGATGACATCAAAGCGGCCATGTCCGGGCTTCTGTCGCCGGAGCGGAGGGAAACCTTCCTGGGCAATGCGGAGATCAAGGAAATCTTCCACATTTCCAAGGTCGGCAAGGTCGCAGGCTGTCTGGTCACCGAAGGGGTCGTGGAACGCGGCGCCAATGTTCGCCTCATTCGCGACGACGTCGTCATCCACGAAGGCCAGCTTGGAACGCTCAAGCGCTTCAAGGACGAGGTCAAGTCGGTCGAATCCGGTCAGGAATGCGGCATGAACTTCGTCAATTACCAGGACATGCGCCCTGGGGACATCATCGAATGTTTCCGTGTCGAGGAGATCGCCAGGACGCTTTAAGCGCCCCGCCGCATCGGAAATCGGACGCCGGCGTGATCAAGTACGATTCCGCCGGCGTCTTCTATTTGAAAGCTGTCGCCGGCTGGTAGCCGGCAAGGAACAAACCAATGTCGAGACATCATGGGCATGGACCGAAGGGACCGTCTCAGCGCCAGTTGCGCGTCGGAGAACTGGTCCGCAAGGAACTGTCCGATATTCTGACCCGCGGCGAACTCTCGGACCCGGAACTGGAAGGCGTCATCGTCACCGTTCCGGAAGTGCGCATGACGCCGGACCTGCGGCTTGCAACCTGCCTGGTCATGCCGCTCGGCGGCAGTGAGGGCCAGAAGATTGAAAAGGCGCTTAACCACTCCGCAAAATACCTGCGCGGTCTGGTGTCGCGCCGGCTGACCATGAAATACATGCCCGAACTGCGCTTCGTGCTCGACACCCGGTTCGACGACGACGACCGGATCGAGACCCTGCTGCATTCGCCGACTGTGGCGCGCGACCTGGATCACGACGGCGACTGAACGCCTACACTTAATTCAACGGAACGGATATGGCGCGGCAAAAGGCACGCAAGAACCGGAACGCCATCAACGGCTGGCTTGTTCTCGACAAGCCCTATGGCATCACCTCCAACGATGCGCTCGGCAAGATCAAGCGCATCCTGCATCCGCAGAAGGTCGGCCATGCCGGCACGCTGGACCCTCGCGCCACCGGCTGCCTGCCACTGGCGTTTGGCGAAGCGACCAAGACGGTGTCCTTCGTCATGGACGGACGCAAGATCTACCGCTTCGAAGTCACCTGGGGCGCGGAAACCAACACCGACGATACGGAAGGCGAGGTCGTGGCGACCTCCGATGTGCGCCCCGATGCGGATGCCATCCGCGCGGTTCTTGCCGACTTCACCGGCACCATCATGCAGGTGCCGCCGGCTTTTTCCGCCATCAAGGTCGATGGCGAGCGGGCCTACGATCTTGCCCGCGAAGGCGAGACGGTCGAGCTCGAAGCCCGTCCGATCGATGTCCACCGCCTGGACCTGGTGGACTGCCCCGACGCAAACAGGGCCGTCTTCGAGGCCGAATGCGGCAAGGGGACCTACGTGCGTGCGCTTGCCCGCGACATGGGCCGGCGTCTCGGCAGCCGCGGCCATGTCACCGATCTGCGCCGGTTGCTGGTCGGCCCCTTCGGCGAAGAGGACATGGTGACCCTCGACGAGCTGGCCGAGGCGGCCGAAGAGCTGGAAGAGGGCCAGGGCATCGAGGCGCTGGTGGAGGAGTTCATCCTGCCCGTCCGCGAGGCGATGGACAATCTGGAAGAGGTTCCCGTCTCCCTGGAAGACGCGGCCAAGATCCGCAAGGGCATGGCGGTCTTGTTGCGCGGCCGGTCCGCGCCGCTCGCCTGCGAGGCGGCTTTCGCCAGCCATGCCGGCGTGCCGGTCGCGCTCGGAGCCATCGACAAGGGCCGCTTCCAGCCGAGCCGGGTGTTCAATCTTTGAAAACCACGGCCGCGAGGCTCCATAAAAAGAACTGGTAATGGCGGGCTTTTTCCGCCATATATCGCCGCCATTGGGCCCTTGGGCTCAATCCGTCCGTACCAACCTTTGCTGACCGACATCTCGGCTCTGGTGACGGTGCGGATCGGGCCGGGTTTCCGGCACTCCCGAAACGCCGGGTTTCCCGGCCGCATCTTTGAAAGGAAAGAGCGATGTCGATTACTGCTGAGCGTAAAGCTGAGTTGATGAAAGAATATGCCACCAAGGAAGGCGATACCGGTTCTCCGGAAGTCCAGGTCGCAATTCTTACCGAACGGATCAATAATCTGACGGAACACTTCAAGACCCACGGCAAGGACAACCATTCCCGCCGCGGTCTCCTGAAGATGGTGGCCTCGCGCCGCTCGCTGCTTGACTACGTCAAGGGCAAGAGCGAAGAGCGCTACCAGTCCCTGATCCAGCGTCTTGGCGTTCGCCGCTAAGAACCAAGGTTCAAACGAACGCGGCGGGTGGATTTGCCCGCCGCGTTTGACTATAGGAAGTCTCGTGACGGTCATGGGGCAGGATTGCCGGCCGCTTTCGAAGTCGAGAGCAGCTTGTCGTCTTGCCCGTGGCTTGTCCGATCGGTAACCGGCCCGTACGGGGCCGACCGATGATATGTCCTTGCGCAACTGAAGGAATGTCTGCGCAGACGGACAAAGCTGTAAGGAAAGATGATGTTTGATATTCATCGTGTAGAAGTCGAGTGGGGCGGTCGTCCTCTCGTCCTCGAAACGGGCAAGGTTGCCCGTCAGGCCGATGGCGCTGTGATGGCGTCCTATGGCGAAACCAAGGTTCTGGCGACGGTCGTTTCCGCCAAGCAGCCGAAGCCGGGTCAGGATTTCTTCCCGCTGACCGTGAACTACCAGGAAAAGGCCTTCGCCGCCGGCAAGATCCCGGGTGGCTACTTCAAGCGTGAAGGCCGTCCGTCCGAGCACGAGACCCTGACCTCGCGCCTGATCGACCGTCCGATCCGTCCGCTGTTCGCCGACGGCTACAAGAACGAGACCCAGGTCGTCATCACCGTGCTTTCCCACGACATGGAAAACGCTCCGGACATCCTGGCGATGGTTGCCTCCTCCGCAGCGCTGACGCTTTCCGGCGTGCCCTTCATGGGCCCGATCGGCGGCGCGCGCGTCGGCCTCATCAACGGCGAGTATGTTTTGAACCCGCTCGTCGACGACATGCCGGAATCCTCTCTGGATCTGGTCGTCGCCGGGACGGCCGACGCGGTCCTGATGGTCGAGTCCGAAGCCAAGGAACTCGATGAAGACACCATGCTCGGCGCAGTGATGTTCGGCCACCGCGGCTTCCAGCCGGTAATCGATGCCATCATCAAGCTGGCCGAAGCCGCTGCCAAGGAGCCTCGGGAATTCTCCATGCCCGATCATTCCGCTCTCTACGAGCAGATCAAGGGCATGGCGGCAGACGAACTGAAGGCGGCTTACGCCATCACGGCGAAGACCGAACGCAAGAACGCGGTTGACGCGGTCAAGGCCAAGGTTGTCGAAGCGCTGATCACCAATGGCGGCGACGACGCTCCCGAAGCAACGGTTCTCGGCGGCGAGTTCAAGAAGCTGGAAGCCGAAATCGTCCGCGGCGCCATCCTCGATACCGGCTCGCGTATCGATGGCCGTGACCTTTCGACGGTCCGTGCGATTTCCTCCGAAGTCGGCATTCTGTCCCGGGCCCACGGGTCCGCACTCTTCACCCGCGGTGAAACCCAGGCCCTGGCGGTTGCCACCCTTGGCACCGGTGAAGACGAGCAGTACGTCGACGCGCTGGAAGGCACCTACAAGTCCCATTTCATGCTGCATTACAACTTCCCGCCCTACTCGGTCGGTGAAGCAGGCCGCATGGGCTCTCCCGGACGCCGCGAAATCGGCCACGGCAAGCTGGCCTGGCGTGCCATCAACCCGATGCTGCCTGCCCATCACGATTTCCCGTACACCCTGCGTGTTGTCTCGGAAGTAACGGAATCCAACGGGTCGTCCTCCATGGCAACGGTCTGCGGCACCTCGCTGGCCCTCATGGATGCAGGCGTGCCGCTGAAGGCGCCGGTTGCCGGTATCGCCATGGGCCTGATCAAGGAAGGCGACCGTTTTGCGGTTCTGTCCGACATTCTCGGTGACGAGGATCATCTCGGCGACATGGACTTCAAGGTGGCCGGTTCCGCCAACGGCATCACGTCGCTGCAGATGGACATCAAGATCCAGGGCATCACCGAGGAGATCATGAAGGTCGCTCTCGGCCAGGCGAAGGATGGCCGCGTGCATATCCTCGGCGAAATGGCAAATGCCATCACCGAAGCCCGCGCCGAACTGGGCGAACATGCGCCGCGCATCGAAGTGATGAAGATCCCGGTCGACAAGATCCGCGAAGTCATCGGTTCGGGCGGCAAGGTCATCCGCGAAATCGTGGAAAAGACCGGCGCCAAGGTGAACATCGAGGACGACGGCACGGTCAAGATCGCATCCGCCGACGGCAAGGCGATCAAGGCGGCCGTCAACTGGATCAACTCCATTGCCGCCGAGCCGGAAGTGGGCATGATCTACGAAGGCACGGTCGTGAAATGCGTCGACTTCGGCGCGTTCGTGAACTTCTTCGGCGCCAAGGACGGTCTGGTCCACATCTCCCAGCTCGCTCCGCGCAAGGTCGCCAAGGTCACCGACGTGGTCAAGGAAGGCGACAAGGTCTGGGTCAAGCTGATGGGCTTCGACGAGCGCGGCAAGGTGCGCCTGTCCATGAAGGTCGTCGACCAGGAGACCGGCAAGGAAATCGAGAAGGAAGAAGACTAAGCGTCTTCCCGGAATTCTCGGGCAAATTCAGGCGGGGTGGGAACCGGTGGTTCCCGCCCCGTTTTTCGTTTATGCACCAGCTGTGTTGCGTCCCCTTGCGAAGCTGCTATACCCCAAGCCGAACAGGCATGAGAGGTGAAGCATGAGTGAAATGCGCCTTGTCGTCGTAGGGGCCGCCGGCCGGATGGGACGGGCCCTGGTCCGCGCCGTTTGCGAGGCCGAAGGAGCCCGGGTAACCGCCGCGATCGAGCGTCCGGGATCCGAGTTCCTCGGCCAGGATGCGGGCGAGCTCGCAGGCGTCGGCACACTGGAGGTTCCGGTGACCGACGATCCGCTGACGGCTTTTGCGGCCAGCGACGGGGTTCTGGATTTCACCGCCCCGGCCGCGTCCCTGTCCTTTGCCGAACTTGCCGCCCAGGCGCGGATCGTCCATGTGATCGGCACCACTGGCTGGGCCGACGGGGAAGATGCGCCGCTTCACGCGGCTTCCCGCCACGCGCGCATCGTCAAGTCCGGCAACATGAGCCTCGGCGTCAATCTGCTCGCGGCCCTTGTGAAAAAGGCGGCGCAGGCCCTCGATGCGGATTTCGACATTGAAGTCCTGGAAATGCACCACAAGCACAAGGTCGACGCGCCTTCCGGAACGGCCCTGCTGCTGGGCGAAGCCGCAGCCGGCGGACGCGGTATCGATCTTGCCGATCATTCCGTCCGCTCCCGTGACGGTATCACCGGCGCGCGCAGGGCAGGAGACATCGGCTTTGCGACCCTGCGCGGCGGCTCGGTCATCGGCGAGCATTCGGTGATTTTCGCCGGCGAGGGCGAGCGGATCGAACTCACCCACCGCGCCGAGGACAGACAGCTTTTCGCCCGCGGCGCGGTCAAGGCCGCCCTTTGGGGCTTCGACAAAAAACCGGGTTTTTATTCAATGGCCGACGTGCTCGGTCTTAACGACTGATCCCCTACTTCCCGACAGACAGGAGACCTGACCATGGATCGCCTCTTGGTGCTCGTTCGCCACGGTCAAAGCGAATGGAATTTGAAGAACCTTTTCACCGGCTGGAAAGATCCCGGTCTTACCGAAAAGGGCATCGAGGAAGCCAAGAAGGCCGGTGAGCAACTGCGCGACCTGAAGCTGACGTTCGACATCGCCTTCACCTCCGACCTGAGCCGCGCGCAGAAGACGCTGGACCTGATCCTCGCGGAACTGGGACAGACCGGTCTGGAGACGATCAAGGACCAGGCGCTGAACGAACGCGATTACGGCGATCTGACCGGCATGAACAAGGACGAGGCGCGCAAGGAATTCGGCGAGGACCAGGTCCACATCTGGCGCCGGTCCTTCGATGTTCCGCCACCGGGCGGCGAGAGCCTGAAAATGACCGCCGAGCGGGTTCTGCCCTACTATCGCACAGAAATCCTGCCGCGCGTCCTTCAAGGCAAGCGCACCATCGTCGCCGCGCACGGCAACTCTCTGCGCGCTCTGATCATGGAACTGGAAAAACTTACCCCGGAACAGATCCTGAAACGGGAACTCGGCACCGGCACGCCAATCATCTACCGCCTCAATGAGGACGGGGAAGTTATCAGCGTGGAAGATCTGGCCGCCTGAGGGGGCTTGGCTGATGGAATGTGGTGAGGCGGCCCAATGGGCCGCCTCATTTGTTTTGGCCGCCTGCGGCCTGATCAGACTTCGAAACCGGCCTGGCCGGCGATCTGCTTCAGGGCCGTTTCCGGGCGGGCGCCCACGTGGCCGATCACGTTCGCCGCACACAGGCAGCCGAGTTCCGCGGCCGACTTGAGATCGTAGTCGCGCGCCAGGCCGAACAGGAAACCGGAGGCGAACAGGTCGCCGGCACCGGTCAGATCCACCACCTCGTCAACCTTCTGAGCGGTGACCTTGATGGTTTCCTCCCGGGTGATCGCCATGGCGCCGTTTTCGCCAAGGGTGAGCGCCGTCATCGCGCCGCTCTCGCGGGCCGCCGCAATGGCCGTGTCGAGATCGGCGGTCTCGTAGAGCGCCTTGATTTCGTGCTCGTTGGCGAACATCACGTCAACGACGCCGTCGCGCAGAAGCCCCGTGAATTCGGCGCGGTAGCGATCGACACAGAAGGAATCGGACAAGGTGATCCCGACTTTGCGACCGTTGGCGTGGGCGATCTTCGCCGCTTCCAGAAACGCTTTCTTGGCTTCTTCCGGGTCCCAGAGATAGCCTTCCATGTAGGTGATGGCCGAAGCCGCGACCACGTCCGGATCCACGTCTGCGGGGCCGAATTCGGTACAGGCGCCCAGGTAGGTGTTCATGGTGCGCTCGCCGTCCGGCGTGATCAGGATCATCGACCGGGCCGTCGGCGTGCTGCCGTTGAGGCGGGGGGTCTCGAAGTGGACGCCGGTCCCCTTCATGTCGTGCGCATAGCTGTCGCCGAGTTCGTCGGCGGCAACCTTCCCGAAAAAGGCAGGGGTTCCGCCGAGGGACGCGATGCCGGCCGCCGTGTTTCCGGCGCTGCCACCGGACACCCGCACCGTCTGGCCCATCTTGTCATAGAGCCGCACCGCTTCGTCCGTGTCGATCAGGCGCATGGAGCCCTTGATGAGGTCTTCCCGGACAAGGAAGTCGTCTTCCACGTGGGCAAAAACATCACAAATGGCGTTGCCGATGCACAGGGCATCAAAACGGATATCGGTCATGAGCAGCTTTCTGTTATTGGATTGATGACGGCCCCGGATCGGTTCAGATCTGGGGACTGGGCCTGAGGGCCCGGTTCGCTTCCGGTTCCCGGATTTTTTCCCGGAACGGACTCGCGCAGTAAACGCCGAGCATCTTGAACTCGGCGCAGAAGAATTTCAGTTCCTCAAGCGCCAGCGTGACGGACTTGTCGTCCGGATGGCCTTCGATGTCTGCATAAAACATGGAAGCGAAGAACTGGCCTTCGAGCTGGTAGGATTCCAGCTTGGTCATGTTCACGCCGTTCGTCGCGAAGCCGCCGAGCGCCTTGTAGAGCGCCGCCGGCACGTTGCGGACACGGAAGATGAAGGTCGAAATGATGGGCTGGCCGGTATTGGCCGCGACCAGTTTCTCTCTGGACAGGATCAGAAACCGCGTCGTGTTGTAGTCGGCGTCTTCCACGTTATGGCGCAGGATGTCGAGGCCATAGATGTCCGCCGCCATTTCGGGGGCAAGGGCTGCCGCGCTCAGGTCGTTGCGTTCCGCAATCTGGCGCGCGGAACCGGCCGTATCGGCGCCGATCACCGGCGCGAGGCCCAGCTCGCGGATCACCTTCCGGCATTGTCCCAGGGCCATGACGTGGCTCTGAACGGTCTTCAGATCGTCGATCTTGGCGCCTTTCGGCGCCATGAGCTGAAACCGGATCGGCAGGAAGTATTCGCCGATGATATTCAGGCTGGAGCGCGGCAGAAGATGATGGATATCGGCAACCCGTCCGGCCACAGAATTTTCCACCGGGATCATGCCGAGATCGGCCTCGCCGTTCTCGATGGCGGCAAAGCAGTCTTCGAAGGTCGCGCAGGGAATGGCTTCGTAATCGGGGTAGACATTGCGGCAGGCCGTGTGGGAATTGGCTCCCACTTCGCCCTGGAACACGATTTTCTTGCGATCAGACATTTGCTTCTTTCTTTCAGACCCCGGCCGCGACGGCCTCTCTTGCCCGTTCCAGATCCTCTGGTGTGTTAACGTCCATGGGCGCGCTGTCAATGATCGATACATCGATACGCATGCCGGCTTCCAGTGCGCGCAGTTGTTCCAGCTTTTCCCGGAGCTCCAGCGGAGAGGGCGGCAGGGACACGAAACGTTCCAGCGCGGCCCGGCGATAGGCATAGACGCCGATGTGCTGGTAAACGGGGCCGGGACCGCTTGGCGCGGTCGCGCGGGTGAAATAGAGCGCGCGATTGGTGCCGGTGTGGGTGAGCGTCGTCACCGCCTTCACGAAGCTCGGGTCGTCGCGGAAACGGTCTTCCCGGATTTCGGTCATGATGGTGCCGATATCGACGGCCTCGTCCGCAAGAGGGCTGAAAGCGGCGCGCAGTGCGGCCGGCTCGATCAGCGGGACGTCTCCCTGCAGATTGAGAATGACGTCATGTTCGCTCGTGGGATCGACCAGGTTGGCGGCCTCATGGATCCGGTCGGATCCGGATTCGTGGTCCGCCCTCGTCATGACCGCCTCGCCGCCGTGCGCCTTTACGGCCGCGGCGATCTCGGGATCGTCGCAGGCGACAACGACCGGTCCGATGGCGGCATTCTGTGCCTGCTCCAGAACCCGAACGATCATGGGTTTGCCGCAAATGTCCGCCAGCGGTTTGCGCGGCAGACGGGTCGCCCCCAGCCGTGCAGGAATAATAACAAGTGCAGAATTCAAGGACGCTTCTCCGCTTAAGCCCGCATTTTTACAATCTTCATGCCGGTGCAAGACGCGTAGAGCATAGCCGGCGCCATGGTCAAGCCGCTTTCGCGGGCAGGGCCGGGTCCCGACGGGCGCCGAAATGCAATCTTTCGAATTGCCCGGATCAGGAGGACGCCGACGCCGAATAATGTGGCGCGATGATCCTCTCGCACCCACGTTGTCTTCCTGTCCACGCCCGCGTGTCGGCCGGCGCAAGGCATCGGACAGGCATGAAATACACGCCGGAACATGGCCTCAGCCGCCTTTTCCCACGTACTTCATCCGAAAGTTTTGGCCGAGACCTCTGATACCTATGGACAGCGAGGTCAAAAAATTTGTAGGTTCCGCACAAATTTAAAGCTGAAATGGGTTCGTAATTGATGTTACGGATCAGGACGCGTCTTAGCTTGGAGCCGGAGAGAATGGATTCCTTCACGCTTAACAAGATCGCTGGTGCGGTTTTGATGGTTCTTCTTCTGACAATGGGTGTCGGAATTGTATCTGATGTCATTTTTGAGCCGACGATTCCGGGTAAGCCCGGATATGAAATCGTTGTCTCCGGCGAAGCGGATTCAACTCCTTCGGCAGAAGCCGTGCCGGAAGTGGCGCCGATCAGCGAACGGCTTGCTGCAGCGTCGGCCGAATCCGGCGAAAAGGTCTTCAAGAAATGCGCGGCTTGCCACACGGTGGAAGAAGGCGGCGCCAACAAGGTCGGCCCGGCGCTTTGGGACGTGGTTGGCCGCAAGCCCGCCGCGCACGAGGGCTTCAGCTATTCCGCGGCTATGACAGCCTTCGGCGAAGAGCATGATGCGTGGACCTTTGAGGCGCTGGATCATTTCCTGGCCAAGCCGAAAGATTATATCAACGGCACCGCGATGGGCTTTGCCGGCCTGCGCAAACCGGAAGACCGGGCGGACCTGATCGCCTATATGCGCGAACAGGCGTCGAATCCGGTTCCGCTTCCTGCGGAATAATCATTCCGCAATACAAGGCTTTACGCCGAGTTCAGATTGGAAAGCCGCGCTTTGAATGCGCGGCTTTCTTTGTTTTGTCTGAAATAATTTTTAACGTTTCTAGGCAATTCTATCGTTACGTAAAGTGAGGATCCGTCGAGCGAAAGGCTGATGCGTCTATGGGAGTGAAAACCGCCCGGATGTTTACCATGCCCCATCCGAAGGGGTTTTGGGTGGCGGTGACCGTAGCGGTTTTCAGCCTCATCGGCGGTTTTTTGATAACCTCCCATGTTGCCGGTCTGGTCGAGGACATCATCGCCGCGCAGCATCAGCAAAAGGCGCTGGCCAAGCTGTCCGAAGCGCGCACACGCCTTGAAGGACAGGTCGGTGCGGCGATTTCCCTGGGCAAGGGGCTCAGGGGCTATGTCATCCAGGACGAACTGACCCAGGATGAGTTTTCCAAGTTCGGTTCCGAGCTGATCGACGATGTTCCCTTTATCCGATCATTGGGTCTTGCACCGGACAATGTCGTCAAATTCATCTATCCCTTTGAAGGCAACGAGGCCGCTGTCGGGCTGGATTACCGCCTGGTCCCGGGACAATGGCTGTCGGTCAAAAAGGCGATGGAAAGCCGGTCCAGCATCCTGTCCGGTCCGGTCGAGATGGTTCAGGGGGAGCGCCACCTGGTGGTCCGCGTCCCCGTACTCCCACCGGCTTATCCGAAACAGCCGATCGCGGAACGCCCCTACTGGGGCCTTGCCACCCTGGTTCTCGATGAGAACGCCCTGTTCAAGGCCGCCGGCTTAAACGAACGTGCCGATGGCTATCGCTTCGCGATCATATCGTCCAGGCAGTCCGCATCCGGACCGACCCTGATTTTCGGCGACAGCGAACTGGTCCACAGCGATGCTGTCAGTCTTCCGCTGGTTCTCCCGGGCGACAACAAATGGGAAATCCTGAGCTATCCCGTCGGCGGCTGGTTAACCGACAGCAAGGAAGTATGGATGACCCGCATTCTGGGCATCGCCGTTACCCTGATCATATCGACCATGGCGTTCCTGCTGATTCAGGAAGTCGCCAAGGTTCGTGCCATGGCTCTGCGTGATCCTTTGACCGCGTTGGCGAACCGTCGTCTTCTGGAAGACCGCATGGAGCAGCTTGCCGCCATCTCCGATCGCAACGGGTCCGGCTTCGAGATCTTCTATCTGGACCTGGATGCTTTCAAACCGATCAACGACAGCTACGGTCACGCGGTCGGAGACAAGGTGTTGAGGGAAGTCGGTCACCGCCTGCAGATCGAGACGCGTCAGACCGATACGGTCGCGCGGGTGGGCGGCGACGAATTCATCGTCCTGGCGTCCGGCGCGATGAATGAGGACGAGCGTCAAGGTTTCCTGAACCGGTTGATGGATCAGATAAGCCAGGATTTCATCCTTCCCGGAGCCACGATCGGCCTGTCGGCAAGCATCGGCTTTGCAAGCTATCCGAAGGATGCCCGCACCATCGAGGATCTGCTCCGGATTGCCGACGCGCGCATGTATAATCAGAAAACAAGGCACCCTGTTGCGAAGCAGAAAGCCGTTCTGGCGACCCAGACCGGTTAAATTTCTGTCATGTTGGCCAAGAACGGGTGACGGCGCCCCTGTTGCTCCCTAGTATCCGGTTGTGCACCCGGCACCGCATGTGGCGCGTTTCGGGAAATGATCAGTCTTGCGGAGGAATGAATGTCGGGTAGACAACCGAAGCGGCAACAGTGGTTCTGGACCGTACGGGCGGGGATGTTTGCCTGCTGCACTGTTCTGGCTATGGGCCTGGCGGCCACACTGGCTCAGGCGGCGGAGCCCGAATGGCATCACGCGACCGCCTTGACCGGCACGCCGAAATACGGCCCGGATGTCAAACACTTCGACTACGTCAATCCGGATGCCCCCAAGGGCGGGCGGGTGCGGCTGTCGGACATGGGCGGCTTCGATACCTTCAACATCATTCTGCCGAAGGGAAGCCCGGCACCGGGCGCCGGTCTGATCTATGACAGTCTGATGGAGTCGTCTTTCGATGAGGCCGATATCAGCGCTCAATACGGCGTGATTGCCGATGCGCTGCGCTATCCGGACGACTTCTCCTGGGTCGAATACCGGATCAACCCGAAGGCGCGCTGGCATGACGGTGTGCCGATCACGGCCGAAGACGTCGTCTGGTCTTTTGAGAAAGCCGTAGAACTTAATCCGCGGCAGAAATTCTACTATCATAACGTCGTCAACGCGAAAGCCTTACCGGGCAACATTGTCCGGTTCGAGTTTGACAGCGCGAACAACCGCGAGCTGCCGCACATCGTCGGCCAGTTGACCGTGATGCCCAAGCACTGGTGGGAAGGCACCAATGCCAAGGGCGAAAAACGCGATATTGGCAGCGGTTTGCAGGAACCGCCTCTCGGATCGGGTCCATACCGGATCAAGGATTTCGAGTTCAACCGCCAGGTCACCTACGAACGGGTGGACGACTATTGGGGCAAGGACCTGCCCATTCGGATCGGCACCAACAATTTCGATGAAATCCGTTTTGATTCCTATCGGGACAGCGTCGTGGCGCTGGAAGCGTTCAAGGGCGACCAATATGACTGGCGCTCGGAAAACATCGCGAAAAACTGGGCAACCGCCTATGATTTTCCGGCCGTGAGGGAAGGAAAGGTGATCCTGGAGACCTTTCCGTCCAAGGCCTCGGGACGCATGCAGGCTTTCGTTCCCAACTTGCGCCGGGAAAAATTCCAGGACGAACGCGTCAGACGAGCACTCAATCTGGCGTTCGACTTCGAATCCATCAACCGCACGGCCTTCTACGATCAGTACAAGCGGATATCGTCGTTCTTTGCCGGAACCGAGCTGGCACAATCCGGCCTGCCCGAGGGCAGGGAGCTGGAAATTCTGGAGAGCGTTCGGGATTTGATTCCGCCGGAGGTCTTTACCGAGCCGTACGAAAACCCGGTCAATGGCGATCCGAAAAAGCTTCGCGCCAACCTGCGCGAGGCCCTCAAGCTGTTGTCCGAGGCCGGTTACAAGCTCGACGGGCGAAAGCTGATCAATGCGAAGACCGGTGAGCCGTTCACAATCGAATTCATTGCGCAGGACCCAAGCGCCGGAAAGTACGTTTTGCCTTATGCGAAAGATCTCAAGCTTATCGGCATCGACATGACCCTGCGGGTTTTGGATACGCCTCAGTATATCAATAGGATACGCAGCCGGGATTTCGATATGATCGGTTGGGTCTGGGGCCAAAGCCTGTCGCCCGGAAACGAACAGCGGGACAATTGGGGCTCGGAGTCCGCGGACCTGCCGCGTTCCCAGAACTACGCAGGCATCAAGGATCCCGGCGTCGATGCGTTGATCGATAAGGTGATATATGCCAGCGACCGGGACGAACTGGTCGCCGCGACCCACGCGCTCGACCGTGTCCTGATGTTCCACAACTACGTGATCCCGCAATGGTACGTAGACATCGACAGGACAGCCCGATGGGACCGGTTCGGCCATCCGGATAATATTCCCGAATATACGACCGGTTTTCCGACCATCTGGTGGTACGACGAAGCCAAAGCCGCCAAGACCGGGATGCCGAAGTGACGGAATTTAATATGGTTTCCAGACGTACGATCTTGAAGGGCGCGGGCGCCGCCGCCGCGCTCTGGAATGTTCCGGGCCTGATGCTTCCCGCCCTTGCCAGTGACCGGGTGCATGGCCTGTCGGTCTTCGGGGACCTGAAATACCCGGCGGGCTTTTCTCATTTCGACTACGTCGACCCGCAAGCCCCCAGAGGCGGCAGGATCAATTTCCGGCCGCCCAGTTGGGCCTATAATCAGAACACACAGACCTACAATACCTTCAACACTTTCATCCTGAAGGGCGATGCTCCGCCGCGTATGGAACTGTGCTTCGATACGCTGATGGTTCGGGCCCTGGACGAACCGGACGCCATGTACGGGCTGCTGGCCGAAAGCGTCGAGGTTTCGGACGATGGCAACACCTTTGTGTTCAACCTGCGCCCGGAAGCGAAATTTCACGACGACTCGAAATTGACGGCGGAGGATGTCGCGTTTTCGATCATGCTCCTCAAGGCCGACGGCCACCCGCAGATCAGCCAGACCCTCCAGGAACTGGTCGATACCGAGGTGCTGGACGAAGCCCGTGTCGCCGTGCGGTTTTCCGGCAAACAGACCCGGCAATTGCCTCTGTTCGTCGCCGGCCTGCCGATCTTCTCCAAACGCTACTACACCGATTACGACTTCAAGCAGTCGACGCTGACACCGCCGGTGTCCTCAGGCCCCTACAGGGTCGGGGATCATGCAGTCGGGCGTTATGTCGAATATGAAAAGGTGAAGGACTACTGGGCAAAGGACCTGCCTACCGTCGTCGGACACTATAATTTCGATATCATCCGTGTGGATTTCTTCCGTGAACGCCAGGCCGGGTTCGAAGCCTTCAAGAAAGGCGTGATCACGTTTCAAGAGGAGTTCACCTCCAAGATCTGGGCAACGGGATATGACTTCCCCGCAGTTCAGGACGGGCGGGTGGTCCGCGAGGAGATCGTGGACAACCGGCCTGCGGGCGCCCAGGCCTGGTATTTCAACACCCGCCTCGACAAGTTCAAGGATCCCCGAGTCCGCAAGGCTCTCGGGTTGGCCTTCGCCTTCGAATGGACCAACGAGGTGCTTTTCTACGGCCTTTACACCCGATCGGCGTCCTATTTCGAGAATTCGGACATGAAGGCGGAAGGCAAGCCGTCGACGGCGGAGCTTGCCCTTCTGGAACCCTTCAGGGATCAGGTGCCTGCGGACGTTTTCGAAGAGGCTCCGGTGCCGCCGGTTTCCGACGGGTCGAAATCCGACCGGTCGCTGTTGCGTCAGGCCGCCCGGCTGTTGAGCGAGGCGGGGTGCACGCGGAACGGAACTATTCTCAATGGTCCGGACGGGAAGCCGCTGACGATCGAGTTCCTCGACCGGGCGCCTGTGTTCAAGCGGGTTGTGCTGCCGTATGCGGAGAACCTGAGGCTCCTCGGGATCGAGGCCAATTTCCGCCTGGTCGACCCGGCCCAGTACCAGTCCCGGATGAAGGACTTCGATTTTGATGTCACGACCCAGAGGGTTATGACCGGCGCGACGCTGAGTGATTCCATCCGGCAGCTGTGGGGGTCCCGCGCGGCCTCCCAGCCGGGCAGTCACAATGCGGCGGGTATTGCGGATCCGGTGGTCGATGCCCTGATCGAGACGGCCCTGGCGGCCGAAACCCGCGAGGATATGACGATTGCCGCCCGCGCGCTCGATCGGGTCCTGCGCGCCGGCTATTATGCGGTGCCGCAGTGGTATAATCCGAACCATCTGGTGGCCTATTGGGATATGTTCGGTCGCCCGGGCAAACCGCCATTTTACGATTTGCCTGTTGAAACCACATGGTGGGTCGACACGGAAAAGGCGAAAAAGATCGGCAAGGACGGTTAGGATAAAACCTGACATGCCGCAGCGAAAGAGGCAGTGAAAGACCGATATGGGCGCCTATATTCTCCGACGCCTTCTCCTGATGATCCCGACCCTGATCGGCATCATGGCGATCAATTTCGCCATCATCCAGTTCGCTCCGGGCGGACCGGTGGAGCGCGTGATTGCTCAACTTTCGGGAACCGATGTGTCCGCAACGGCACGCATTTCCGGCGGCGGCAGCGATATGGGCGGAACCATGGGCGAGGCCTCCGGCGGCGGTGCCGGCGACAGCGTCACGTCGAAATACCGCGGCGCGCAGGGGCTCGACCCGGAATTCATCAAGCAGCTGGAGGCCCAGTTCGGGTTCGACAAGCCGCCTCTGCAGCGTTTCCTGACCATGCTTTGGGACTATGCGCGGTTCGACTTCGGTGACAGTTATTTCCGGGATATCCGGATTACCGACCTGATCCTGGAGAAAATGCCGGTTTCGATTTCGCTCGGCCTCTGGATGACGCTGATCTCCTATGGAATCTCGATTCCGCTCGGGATTCGAAAAGCCGTATCGGACGGCACGAAGTTCGACATCTGGACTTCGGGCGTCATCATCGTCGCCTATGCCATTCCCGGTTTCCTGTTCGCGGTGCTCCTGATCGTGCTGTTCGCCGGTGGGTCGTTCTTCGATATCTTCCCCTTGCGCGGGTTGACCTCGGAGAACTGGGAAAGCCTGTCCTGGCCGGCGCGGATCGCTGATTATTTCTGGCATCTGGTCCTGCCGCTGACCGCAATGGCCCTGTCGGCCTTTGCGACGACGACGCTTTTGACAAAAAACTCGTTCCTGGACGAGATCCGTAAGCAATATGTGGTCACGGCCCGCTCCAAGGGGCTGACCGAGCGGCAGGTGCTCTACGGCCACGTGTTCCGGAATGCCATGCTCATCGTGGTCGCAGGCTTCCCCGGTGCCTTCATCTCATCATTCTTCGCGGGATCCCTGCTGATCGAGACGATCTTCTCGCTCGACGGGCTCGGACTGCTGGGCTTCGAATCGGTGATCAACCGCGACTACGCGGTGGTCTTCGCCACGCTGTATATCTTCTCGCTGATGGCCCTTCTGGTGAACCTCATCTCCGACCTTACCTACACCTGGATCGATCCCCGCATCGACTTCGAGAGCAGGGAGGTCTGACAAGTGGACAGCCGCCTGAATAAAGACCTCGAAGACACCGGCCTCGACGTCATGAACCCTCTGGCCGAGGAAACCGCGCCGCCGCCGGCCCGCTTTGCCCTGTCGCCGATCAACAAACGCCGCCTTGTCAATTTCAAGGCGAACCGGCGCGGTTTCTGGTCGCTCTGGATCTTTCTGGTTCTCTTCGTTCTGTCACTGGGTGCCGAATTCCTGATCAACGACCGGCCGGTCCTCGTCTCCTACAAGGGCGAGATCCTGGCGCCGATTTTCGTCAATTATCCGGAAGAAAAGTTCGGCGGCTTCCTTGCGATCACCGACTACCGCGATCCGTTCGTTCAGGACGAGATCAACGCCAACGGCTGGATGCTGTGGCCGCCGGTCCGCTACTCCTATCGCACCGTGAACAACGCGATTCCGGTGCCCGCGCCGGCGCCGCCGTCCTGGATGATGGACAAGAAGGAGCGCTGCCAGCGCTATCCGCTGGGCGCGGACGATCCGAATTGTGTTATCGGCAACTGGAACTGGTTCGGAACCGACGACCAGGGCCGCGACGTGCTCGCTCGTCTTGTTTACGGCTTCCGGATATCCGTTCTGTTCGGTCTTGCCCTGACCCTGGCCTCCTCGGTGATCGGCGTTGCCGCCGGTGCGGTTCAGGGCTACTACGGCGGCTGGGTCGATCTGCTCTTCCAGCGGTTCATCGAGATCTGGACGGCGATCCCGACGCTCTACCTGATCCTGATCGTCTCCTCGGTACTGGTTCCCGGCTTCTGGACCCTGTTCACGATCCTGCTCGCCTTCTCCTGGGTGGCGCTGGTCGGTGTGGTGCGCGCGGAATTCCTCCGCGGCCGGAACTTCGAATACATCGCGGCGGCGCGAGCACTGGGCGTTTCCAACCCGGTCATCATGTGGCGCCACCTGCTTCCCAATGCGATGGTGGCGACCCTGACCTTCATGCCCTTCATCCTGAACGGATCGATCTCGACCCTGACGGCCCTCGACTTCCTCGGCTTCGGTCTGCCGCCCGGATCGGCTTCCCTTGGCGAACTGCTTGCCCAGGGCAAGAACAACCTTCAGGCGCCCTGGCTCGGCATCACCGGATTCATCGTGATCTCGCTCATGTTGAGCCTGCTGATCTTCATCGGCGAAGCCGTCCGCGACGCCTTCGATCCGCGCAAGAGCCTCGGGTGAGGATGGGATGACCGACATGACCTCAGACACCCTGGTTTCCGTCAAGGATCTCTCCGTCGCCTTCACCCAGGCCGGCAAGACCAATCTGGCGCTGGACCGCGTTTCCTTCGACATCCGGAAGGGCGAGACGGTTGCGCTCGTCGGCGAGAGCGGATCGGGCAAGTCCATTTCCGCCCTGTCGATCCTGAAGCTCCTGCCTTATCCGGCAGCATCTCATCCCTCGGGTGAAATCTTTTATCGCGGCGAGGATCTGCTCAAGGCCGACGAAAAGGCGATGCGCAAGGTGCGCGGCAACGAGATCTCGATGATCTTCCAGGAGCCGATGACCTCGCTCAATCCGCTGCACACGGTTGAGCGGCAGGTATCGGAAATCCTGAAGGTCCACCGGGGGATGAGTGACACAAAGGCGCGCGAGCGTGTTCTGGAACTCTTGAACCAGGTCGGCATCCGCGATCCGGAAAGCCGACTCAATTCCTATCCGCACCAGCTGTCCGGCGGCCAGCGCCAGCGCGTCATGATCGCCATGACCCTTGCCAACGAACCGGACCTGCTGATTGCCGACGAGCCGACGACCGCGCTCGACGTGACCGTGCAGGCTCAGATCCTGAAGCTTTTGAAGGATCTGCAGGCCGAACGCCAGATGGCCATGCTGTTCATCACCCATGACCTCGGCATCGTGCGCAAGTTCGCCGACCGGGTCTGCGTCATGACCAAGGGCCAGATCGTCGAGCATGGACCGGTCGGGGAAATTTTCGATAACCCGCAGCACCCCTACACGAAGCACCTGCTTGCCGCCGAACCCAAGGGCAAGCCGCCGGTCTCCGACGCAACGAAACCGGTCGTGGTCGCGGCGCAAGACCTGAAGGTCTGGTTCCCGATCAAACGTGGTTTCCTGCGCCGGACGGTAGGTCATGTGAAGGCGGTCGACGGCATTGACGTCACCGTGCGCAAAGGCCAGACGCTCGGCATTGTCGGCGAGAGCGGATCCGGCAAGACGACGCTTGGCCTTGCCATTCTCAGGATGATTTCCTCGACGGGAAAGATCAGCTTCAACGGCCGGGACATCCAGGAAAATTCCTGGAAGGAAATGCGCCCGCTTCGCCGGGACATGCAGATCGTCTTCCAGGATCCTTTCGGCGCGCTGTCGCCGCGCATGTCGGTGTCCGATATCGTCGGTGAAGGGCTGAAGGTGCACTTTCCGGATCTGTCGGAGGCCGAACGCGACCGCAAGGTCGCCAAGGCCCTGGAGGAAGTCGGGCTCGATGCCTCGACGCGCTTCCGCTATCCGCACGAATTTTCCGGAGGCCAGCGCCAGCGCATTTCCGTTGCCCGTGCCATGGTGCTGGAACCGAAATTCGTCATGCTGGACGAACCGACCTCGGCCCTGGACATGAGCGTGCAGGCCCAGGTGGTCGATCTGCTGCGCGACCTGCAGAAGGTCCACGGCCTGGCCTATCTGTTCATTTCCCATGACCTGAAAGTCGTGCGCGCGCTTGCCAACGACGTCATCGTCATGCGTCAGGGCAAGGTGGTCGAGGCGGGGTCTGCGGAGGAAATCTTCGAAAGTCCGAAGACCGCCTATACCAGGGCGCTCATGGCAGCGGCATTCCATCTGGAAACCGCGCCGGAGGGCGTGGTCAGCGAATAGACCTAGAGCATCGTGCGATAACTTTGAACCATTTGACCGGCGCGCTTTTGTCTGCTGACAAGGCGGATTGCGCGCCGTGGTGTTTCCCACCACAAGCGCGAGCCAACACAGTCAGCGGGCAAAAGAGCCCGGCCCTTCGGGTGTCTGAAAGAAGCCCATCGGCTGCGTTGCGCCGCTCGCACGATGCACCGCATCGTGCTTCACGACGCGCCTGACCGAGTGAACTGCTTTCAGACATCAAATGGATCAAAGTTATCGCACGATGCTCTAACCCACCCAGCAGGTTGCGAAATAGCCGTTCTTTTCCTGGTCCTTGCCGATGGACCGGCGGGTCTTGTAGCCGATGAGACCGTCCGCGCCGCCCACGTCATAGCCTTTTTTCTCCAGAACCTGCTGGAGGGTACGCACGGCGCCGCGAGTGGTCTTCTTCGTCGGCTTCCATGCGCCGGAAAACCCGTTGTTGCTGGAATACCGGTCCGCGAGATGACCGACGAAAAGCGCGTAGGTGTCGCTCTCGTTATAGTCCTTTAGGACGTAGAAGTTTTCCGTTGCGATGAAGGCCGGACCGTAACGGCCGGCGGGCATCAGGATGTTGCCCGGCCGTGAGAGTTCATGATCGGGAAACGGCTTGCCACTGACCCGCTTCACCCCTTCCTTGACGAAGTCGCGGATGGGCTGGCGGTTGTCCGGGCCTTCGCGCGTGCAGGAAACCGTGTCCGGCAGGAACACCTCGTAGCCCCAGTCCCGGCCGCTGACCCAGCCATGCTTTGCAAGATAGTTGGCGATCGACGCCATGGCGTCGACATCGGAGTTCCAGATGTTGTGGTGCCCGTCTCCGTCGAAATCGACGGCGTATTTCAGGAAACTCGACGGCAGGAATTGCGGCTGGCCCATGGCCCCGCCCCAGGAGCTTTTCATCGCCGCCCTTGAAACGTCGCCGCTTTGCAGGATCTTGAGCGCGGCAATGAGTTCGTCCTTGAAGAACTCGGGGCGCTGTCCCATGAAGGCGCGCGTTGCCAGGACCCGGATGGCGTCATGGGGAATTTTCGCGCCCCCATAGCCCGATTCCCGGGCCCAGATCGCCAGAATGATCCGCTTCGGCACGCCGTAGCGCTGTTCGATTTTCGCAAGGACCGCCGCATGCTGCTGCATCTTCCGGCGTCCCGGTCCGACCAGGGCGTTGAACTGGCTGTCCTTGAAATAATTCGCCGGTTCGCGAAACTCCGCCTGGAAATTGATCTTCGGCGGTTCTCCCTTGCCGCCCGGACCGACGAGGCCGGGAAGCGATGTATCCGGCGTCAGGCCTTTGAGTTCGCGCTGAAGCGTCTGGGACGAGACGCCGGCCTTCCTTGCGGCGGGGATCACGTCGTTTTCCAGATAGGCCTTGAACTCGGTGTCATAAGGCCCGGACCAGGCCGGCAGGGCAAATCCGGCCAGCATGAAAATCAGCGGGAAGATACCAAGTGCCTTGATCACGAATCGCTCCTTTGATCGGGGACCGAAAGCAAACCTAGCATAGATGCCTCACCCGACATGCGGGAACTCGCCTAGAGTCGGATCCAGTCGAGGGCCTCTGCAGATTGCTCCGCAAACTGCTGCCTGGTGAACAGATACCAATGCCCGCCGCCGGTCTGGTCATATGCGCGTGAAATCGGCGTGTTGAGGAGGTGGCATTTGAGAAGCGTTCCGACACCGCCATGGCCGGCAAACAGCACCGGGTTGTCTTTTGGGATCGAAGCCAGGACTGCCTGGACCGCTTCGACGATCCGGGACTGCGCGTCTGCTGCCGGTTCCCAGCCGCGAACGGAGCTTGTTGGGTTGGCGAAGAAGGCATCGGCCATGGGTTCAAACCGCTCAGGTGGCAGAAATCCGGTCGATGACCTGTCGTTTTCATGCATCGCGTCGATTTTCCGGACGGGAAGCCCGAACGCAGATGCAAAGATTTCGGCCGTCTCGACCGCCTTCCTCTCTCCACTCGCAACCACATGGCGGATCACAGGCGCCCATGGCGGGTCGATGGCCAGACGTGCGCGGCTTCGGCCCAGGTCGGAAAGCCCCCAGTCGGGAACCGGAACCTCAGGATCGATGGCGACTTCGGGGTGGGTGAGATAGACGCAAAAACTCAATTTGCTTCTTCAAGCCAACCGGTTATCAGCTCATGGGCGATGGAAATGGCCGGGGGAATACGGTGACCCAGCGGGTGCGTGCCGTCCACCATCTGGCGCACTTCCGCCCGGTCGCACCAGCGGCAGGCTTCCAGTTCGTCGTCGCCGATGGAAATCTCGCTCGACAGAGCGTCGCCATGGCAACCGAGCATGAGATTGGCGGGAAAAGGCCAGGGCTGGTTGGAGATCAGACGCACGTCGCCGACCCGGATACCGGCTTCCTCGAAGGTTTCCCGGCGGACCGCCTGCTCGATGGTCTCGCCCGGTTCCATGAAACCGGCAAGGGTGGTGAACATGCCTTCCGCCAGCCGCGGCGGCCGTCCGAGCAGAGCCCGGTCGCCGTCGGTGATCAGCATGATTACGCATGGATCGGTGCGCGGGAAATGCTGCCCCTCGCAGGACGGGCAATCGCGCCGGTAGCCGGCTTCCGCGAGCTTCGTCGGTTTCCCGCAGCGCGAACAGAACCGGTGGGTGCGATGCCAGTGAACCAGCGCCCTGGCCTGGGACAAGACACTCAGGTGTTCCCGGGAATGCTCCGCCTCCAGCGCCAGCGTACGCAGGTCGATGACCCTGACACCGTCGATCGCCTCCATTTCCTCGTCGCTGCCCGGAAGCGTGGCGGCGAAGTAAGGGCGGGTTCCCTCGCCGTCCAGACCGAGGAAAATCATCTCCTCAAGATCGGCGCCCAACTCGACTGCTCTGCCGAGCGGCAGTCCGATTTGTGAAGGGCTGCCTGCGGGCAGAACCAGCCGGTTCGCGGTGGACAGGACGATCTCGGTATCGCTGCGGGAAAGCTGACCCTTGATCCAGTCCGTGTCGCCCCGCAGGTTTGCGAGGCGGTCGAGCCTGTTGTCGATGAAATTCATGACCGGTGCACGATCATGCGGCTTTCCTGCCGATGCCGTCATGAGAAGATCCTTGGCTTTGAATGCGGGGGGCGTCCGGCGGTCGGTGTCGCCGGTGGATATCAGTCCGATGAACCGGTCAGCGCGGACTTGAGCGCGGCGATGACCTGATCCGCCTTGTCATGGTCGTAGGGTCTGGGCGGCACGACCCCCCAGACCGGGCCGGGCCAGGCCGCATCGTCCCGGAAGCGGGCGATCACATGCACATGCAATTGGGGAACCTGGTTGCCGAGCGCTCCGACGTTGAGCTTCTCGCAGTCGGTCACCTTCTTCAAGGCCTCGCAGACGGCGGCGATCTCCTCCATCAGCCGCCCTCGCTCTTGGGCGTCCAGATCGATGATTTCGATCAGGTCGGACTTGCGCGGCACCATCAGGACCCAGGGATAATTGGCATCCTTCATCAGCCGGACGGCGCACAGGTCGAGGTCCGCGACCGGGTAGCTGTCCCCTTCGAGACGGGGATTGAGATCGAACTGGATCATGGAATGGGGGTCCGCATAAGTAATGAAAACGCGGACAGCCTACACCATGAAAAGAAGCCTTGGCGAGAGGCTTGGGCGAGGGGCTTGGCGGACCGGTTTTTACGGTATCAGCCCGGCCGTCAAACAATTCCGTTCTCCCCCTTGCCAAAGGCCCCCCTCGTTCTGATATAAGGGCCTCGGGAGGTTGGTGGTGGACGAGCCACTCGCCAACCGGGTCAGGTCCGGAAGGAAGCAGCCCTAACGAGATCTCGGCACGGGTCACCGTGCCAGCCTCCCACCCTCTCCTGAAAGTCCGTGTTCGACTGGTCAGCAAGGTTGCCACGCCTTGCCCTGATTTCTTTTGCCGATGGTTCACAGAAAAATCGGAAAAGGATCACGACACCGGCGCAAAAAAGGCGGTATGGTGCGCCCATGGACGAGATGGCTTTTCCTGAAGACGGCGTGAAGACCGGGGCTGCGAAAGACGGCGCCTACCGGGTGCTGGCCCGTAAATACCGGCCCCAGACCTTTGAGGATCTGGTCGGCCAGGAGCCTATGGTACAGACGCTGGAAAACGCGTTCGAGACCGGGCGCATCGCCCAGGCCTGGATGCTGACCGGCGTGCGCGGGGTCGGCAAGACCACCACCGCCCGCATCCTGGCCCGTGGCCTCAACTACGAGGTTCCCGGTGAGGCCGACAAGCCGACGGTCAGGCTGGAGAAGGAAGGCACCCATTGCCGCGCCATCATGGAAGGCCGGCACGTGGACGTCATAGAGATGGACGCCGCCTCCCACACCGGCATCAACGACATTCGCGAGATCACCGACGCGGCGCGCTACCGCCCGGCGACGGCACGTTACAAGGTCTACATCATCGACGAAGTGCACATGCTGTCGACGGCGGCTTTCAACGGTTTGCTGAAGACGCTCGAGGAGCCGCCCGAGCATGTGAAGTTCATTTTCGCCACCACCGAAATCCGAAAAGTTCCGATCACGGTCCTGTCCCGCTGCCAGCGGTTCGACCTGCGCCGGATCGAGCAGCCGAAGCTGGTCGGTCTCCTGCGCCGCATATCCGGTGCCGAAGGCATTCAGATCACCGACGAGGCCCTGACGCTAATTGCCCGCGCCGGCGAAGGCTCGGCCCGCGACTCGCTTTCCCTGCTCGATCAGGCCATGGCCCACGGGGCCGGTGCGATCGAGGCCGATGAGGTCCGCCAGATGCTCGGTCTTGCCGACCGGGCGCGGGTGATCGACCTGTTCGGCCATGTCATGGCCGGCCGTGTCGCCGAAGCCATGGAAGAACTCGCCGCCCAGTACCAGGTCGGCGCCGACCCTGCGATCGTGCTGACGGATCTGGCCGATTTCACCCATCTGGTCACCCGGATGAAGGTCGTGCCGAAGGCGGGCGAGGATGTATCGGTCACCGAAACGGAACGGCTGAAAGGCCACGAGTTCGCCGAAAAGCTGTCTGTGCGCGCCTTGTCCCGCGCCTGGCAGATCCTTCTGAAAGGCGTTCAGGAAGTGCAGGCCGCCCCCAAGCCGCTGGCGGCCGCCGACATGGTCCTGGTCCGCCTGGCCTATGCGGCCGATCTGCCCGATCCGGGCGAGGCGCTGGCACTTCTGAAAAGCGGCGGAACGATTTCCGCCGGTGGCGGGGCGCCTGCCCCAAGTGGTTCTTCTGGCGGGTCTGGCGGACCCGGCGGCGGCGGCCCGACCGCCTCCTTCGAGCCGCGTCCGAAGCTTGCCGCCATCGCCGGCGGCGGCGCGCAACGGCCGCCCCAGATCCGGCCTCAGGCCGCCCCCCAGGTCCAGCCGGCCGTTCCGGCGGTTGCTCTCGGCTCCCTGCAGGACTGCGCGGCACTCGCTTCGGAAAAGCGTGATATCCCGATGAAGGTCGCCATCGAACGCCAGATGCGCCTCGTCAAGTTCGAGCCGGGCCGGATCGAGATCCAGCCGACCGAAGACGCTTCGGCCGATATTGCCGGCGAGTTCGGCCGCAAGCTGACGGAGTGGACCGGAACCCGCTGGATCGTGAGCGTCAGCCGCGCGCAAGGGCGTCCGACGATTCACGAGGAGCGTGAGGCAAACCGGGAAATGCTCCTGTCCGATGCCCGTGCGCACCCGACGGTTGCCGCCCTGCTCGGCCAGTTTCCCGGCGCGAAGATCGTCAACGTCAGCGTCCAGGAGACCGACGAGGACGAAGAGCTTGCCGATCCACTTCTGGGCGAAGCGCTGGGCGACGACGATGCCGATGACGAGTAGACGAAATTCCCGTTTGCTCTCTGTTTTCCCTTAGACTAAGCCTGCCACAAGCAAAGTCCGAATTGGATCGGGCAAGGCGCATCAGATGGAGAATGAGCCCATGGACTTCCTCAAGATGATGAAACAGGCAAAGCAGATGCAGGAGCAGATGGGCTCCCTGCAGGAAGAGATTGCCGAAATCGAAGCCGAAGGCTCCGCCGGTGGCGGCATGGTGAGCGTGAAGATCGGCGGCAAGGGCGAGCTCAAGGCCGTCAAGATCGATCCGTCCATGTTCAAGGAAGAGGACGTCGAGATCCTCGAGGACCTGATCATCGCCGCGCACAACGAGGCCAAGGCCAAGGTCGAGCAGGCCATGCAGGAAAAGACCCAGGACATGATGAGCGGCCTCGGCCTTCCCGCCGGAATGAAGCTGCCGTTCTAAGGTCAGGCCCGTAAATGGCGCAGAACAAGGTCGTCGGACCGGAAATCGAGCGGCTGATCCAGCTTCTGGCGAAGCTGCCCGGACTGGGGCCGCGCTCGGCGCGCCGCGCCGCGCTGCATCTGATCAAGAAGAAGGACCAGCTTCTGGTGCCGCTCGCCGAGGCCATGGGCGTGGCGGTGGACAAGATCGGCATCTGTTCGGTCTGCGGAACGGTCGACACCTCCGACCCTTGCGCCATCTGTTCCGATCCGCGCCGCGACCAGAGCGTTCTGGTGGTGGTGGAAGACGTCGCCGATCTCTGGGCCCTGGAACGGGCCGCGGCCATCAACGCGCGCTATCATGTGCTTGGCGGAAACCTGTCGCCGCTCGACGGTGTCGGCCCGGAAGACCTCAACATCGCCCCTCTGATCGAGCGCTGCGGCAGCGAGGCCATCGAGGAAGTGATCCTGGCGATCAATGCCACCGTGGAGGGCCAGACCACGGCCCATTACGTCACCGATCAACTGTCTCACCTTGACGTAAAGGTCACTCGCCTGGCCCACGGCGTCCCGGTCGGCGGAGAACTCGATTATCTCGACGAAGGCACCCTTGCCCAGGCACTGAAGGCGCGCACGCAGTTCTGAGCGACCTTAACCATAGTGACCATAATCATTTGAAATATCTCGTTTACCGGTCTTTAACTACGCCAGAAGCCTGGTTGCCGGTCGGCATCAAGCTCCGTACTCGAATAATTTTGCATTAGATGAGATTCCTCCCGCCAACTGGCGGCAAACTCTGGCATTCTCTTGAGTTACGAAACGAAACTTACGGAACGCCGAAAGACGGCTGATCCTGTCCGGATCGCAAATCTGGACGGACTCCGAGGCCTTGTCGCCTCACTCGTCGTCGCCGCCCATCTGAACTTGTTTCTGGCACCGAGGTTCACACCCCCCTGGCTGACGGCCAGCCTGGGTAGCGAATCCGTCGCCATCTTTTTTTCGTTGAGCGGCTTTCTGATGGCGTTTCTCTATGGTGGGCGCCGGTTTGATGCGCCCGACTATATCGTCCATCGGTTCGCGCGGATCTTTCCCGTCTATATTTTCGCCGTCGTCTTCTCGATATTCCTGAGCGTCTTGCCGGGCCTGGACTATATCGCGCCGATAGAAGGACCGGTTCAGATCGTCCGCCATTTCCTGATGCTCGGCTCGACCGGGGTCTTCTGGTCGATCCCGCCGGAAATCCAGTTCTATTTCTATTTTCTCTTGCTCTGGCTCTGGATGGAAAATCCGGCGCGCTATCAGTGGGTTCCGCTGATGACGGCCGCTCTCCTGGTTATCTGTGCGCAAACGGGTTTTGCCGGACCGGGCATCCTGCTGACCTCTAAACTGCCCTATTTTCTTTTTGGGGTCGTCGCCGGGCGGCTATTCGCAAAGGAACGGCAACGGTTCCGGCATCCGGCGACCGGGTTCGTCTGCCTGGCGCTTTTGACCTTCTATCTCTTCTACGGGATGATCGTTCCTTCCGGGGCCGCGTTCTGGAGCCTGACGACCGCCTTCGGTGCTGCCGTCATCGTCTTTCTGGCTGCCTTCGAAAATCCGGTTTCGGACATTGTCCTCGGGTCCGGTGTCTTCGTCCTGGTCGGCAAGATCAGCTTCTCGCTCTATCTCCTTCATATGCCGGTCATGTTTCTGACAGTGCGGCTGATCGGGCCAATGCTGCCCAACCCGCTCGCCGTCGCGATAGCGGTTGTGACCGCCTACGTAACCGCGTTCTGCAGCTATCACCTGATCGAGAAATCCTGCCGAAAGAGGCTGATCGCCTTGTGGCAGCGTAATCGGCATGTGATGCCGTCGTTGGCGCAGCTCGGCTGAGAATAGACACCCCCTGCACAGACCGAGGACCGCTGTGTTCGCCCTTGCGCCCCATCGCTTGCGCACCTATGTCGGGGCTGTCCGTTTCTAACCGCGCAAGGAACCAGATGCTCTCAGCCGCTTCCCGTGCCTTCGGGCAGGTCTTCGAAAAGCCCTTTCGGGCCATTTTCTGGAAAATGCTGGGCTTTACCCTCGCGGTTCTTCTGGTCATCTGGATCGCGCTTCAAGGGTTGGTCGCAGGCTTTGTCGACCTTCCCTATCCCTGGCTGGACACGGCGCTCTCGATCCTGACCGGGGTCGGCGCCATTATCGGTCTCGGCTTCCTGATCGCGCCCGTCTCCGCCCTGTTCGCAGGCCTGTTTCAGGACGAGATCGCCGATATCGTCGAGACGCAGCACTATCCGTCCGATCCGCCGGGCAAGGCGATGGCCCTGATGCCTTCGATCTTCCTGGCGGTGAAGTTCACCGGCGTGGTGATCCTCGGCAACATCTTCGCGCTGCTGCTGCTCCTGGTTCCCGGCATCAACCTGGTCGCCTTCTTCGTCGTCAATGGCTACCTGCTCGGCCGGGAGTTCTTCGAATTCGCCGCGACCCGCTTCATGCCGGTCGAGGAGGCAAAACGTCTGCGCAAGGCCAAAAACGGGGCCGTCTTCATGGGCGGGCTGGTCATCGCCGGCGTTCTGGCCGTTCCGATCCTCAACCTGATCACCCCGATCTTCGCGACTATCTTCATGATGCATGTGTTCAAGCAGGTTTCCGCTGGACAGGCTGCCCGTTATGGAGAAGCTGGGAGGGGATAGCGGCGTGGCCGTTTGAAAACTTGCTGACGGGCCGGCATGAAGGATCTCCTGGACGACATCTACACGAAAATCGGCCTCTCCCCGGATCGCGGCGGCGTGGCCACCTATATTCCCGAACTCGCCAAGATCGATCCGCACCAGTTCGGCATTTGCGTCGCCACCGCCGATGGCGAGGTCCATGTCGCGGGCGATGCGGATGTGCCGTTTTCCATCCAGTCGGTGTCCAAGGTCTTCGCGCTTGCCCTGGCGCTGGGCAAGGTCGGCGATCAATTGTGGCGCCGGGTCGGCCGTGAGCCGTCCGGCCTTTCCTTCAACTCGCTTCTTCTTCTTGAACGGGAAGAGGGTATCCCGCGCAATCCCTTCATCAATGCCGGCGCGCTGATCGCGACCGACATCTATCTGACCGGGGCCAGGCCGAAGGAGGCCCTCGGGCAACTCCTGCGTTTCGTCCGCGCCGCTTCCGATGACGATGCCATCCACATCAATGAAATGGTGGCCCGCTCGGAAATCGCGACCGGTCATCGGAACATAGCGCTTGCGCATTATCTGGCCTCCTTCGGCAATCTGCATTCCCCGGCGGATCAGGTTTTCGGCACCTATTGCCACCAGTGCGGCATCGAGATGAGCTGCCGCCAGCTCGCCCTGGCCGGCCGGTTTCTGGTCGATGCAGAAGACAGCCCGAAGCTGGTCTCCCCCGAACGCCGGCGGCGGATTGCGGCCCTGATGATGACCTGCGGTCACTACGACGGTTCCGGCGACTTTGCCTTCCGTGTCGGCCTACCGGGCAAAAGCGGGGTCGGCGGCGGCATTCTTGTGATCGCGCCGGGCAAGGCCTCGATCGCGGTCTGGTCTCCGGGGCTCAACCGCTACGGCAACTCCAAACTCGGCACCGAAGCGATGGAAATGTTTGCCAGAAAAACCGGTTGGTCCGTCTTCGGCTGAGCGCAAGTTCCTTTTGCTTCAATGCTTAGCTGCCTTTTGAGGCTTGAGGTGCATGCGATTTTGAACCGCTCCAGCGAAAAACAATTCAGATTCATCCATTGGATGCTTTGACGGGACGGTATCTTAGCGCTAGAACGCATCAGGACAACGCCTTGAATTGCTTACGCTAACGTAAACGTAAGCAGGCGTCGTACGGGAGAGAAGTTCCATGTCGAATGCCGACCTGCGGGGCAACCGCCCCTTGTCGCCCCATCTACAGATCTACAAGCCGATCCTGACGATGGTCATGTCGATCCTGCACCGTATCACCGGCGCAGCCCTCTACTTCGGAACGATCCTGCTCGCCTGGTGGCTGATCGCCGCTGCCGCGGGACCGGAGTATTTCGATTTCGTCAACGGGATCTACGGCTCGTTCATCGGCCGGCTGATTCTGTTCGGCTTCACCTGGGCCCTTGTGCACCACATGCTCGGCGGACTGCGCCACTTCATCTGGGACATGGGCGCCGGTTTCGGACGCGAGGCCCGCGAGTGGCTGGCGCGCGCCACGATCATCGGCTCGGTCACGCTCACGATCGTGCTCTGGATCATCGGCTACGCGGTTCGCTGAGGGAGAAGACAATGACTGATATGCGCACTCCCCTCGGTAAGGTCCGCGGCCTCGGCTCCGCCAAGGAAGGCACCGATCATTTCTGGAAGCAGCGTCTGACGGCCTTCGCCAACGTGTTCCTGATCTCCTTCTTCGTCATTCTCGTGATTTCGCTGCAGGGCTCTTCCCACGGCGACGTTATCGAATGCCTGAAGAACCCCCTCGTCTCGATCGTCCTTCTCCTGGTGATCCTGTCGGGCGTCTATCACATGAAGCTCGGCATGCAGGTCATCATCGAGGACTACGTCCACGGCGAGGGCCTGAAGGTACTGAGCCTGATGGCGAACACGTTCTTTAGTGTATTCATCGGCCTCGGCTGCATCTTCGCCGTGCTGAAAATTGGCTTTGGAGGCTGACCCTGATGGCCAAAACATATGAATTCGTCGACCACAGCTACGACGTGGTCGTGGTCGGTGCCGGCGGGGCCGGCCTGCGTGCGACCCTCGGCATGGCCGAGCAGGGGCTCCGCACCGCCTGCATCAGCAAGGTCTTCCCGACCCGCTCCCACACGGTTGCCGCCCAGGGCGGGATCGCGGCCTCCCTCGTCAACATGACGCCGGACAGCTGGCAGTGGCACATGTACGACACGGTGAAGGGCTCCGACTGGCTCGGCGACACCGACGCCATGGAATACCTGGCCCGCGAAGCACCCGCTGCCGTTATCGAGCTGGAACACTACGGCGTGCCCTTCTCCCGTAACGAGGAAGGCAAGATCTACCAGCGTCCGTTCGGCGGCCACATGCAGAACTTCGGCGAAGGCCCCCCCGTGCAGCGCACCTGCGCCGCCGCGGACCGGACCGGCCACGCCATCCTGCACACGCTCTACGGCCAGTCGCTGCGCAACAACGCCGAGTTCTTCATCGAGTATTTCGCCCTCGACCTGATCATGTCGGACGACGGCGTCTGCCAGGGCGTGATCGCCTGGAACCTGGACGACGGCACCGTCCACCGTTTCTCCGCCAAGATGGTCGTGCTTGCGACCGGCGGTTACGGCCGGTCCTATTTCTCCTGTACTTCGGCCCATACCTGCACCGGTGACGGTGGCGGCATGGTCGCCCGTGCGGGCCTGCCCCTGCAGGACATGGAATTCGTGCAGTTCCACCCGACCGGCATCTATGGCGCCGGCTGCCTGATCACCGAAGGCGCGCGCGGCGAGGGCGGTTACCTGACCAACTCCGAGGGCGAGCGCTTCATGGAGCGCTATGCGCCGTCGGCGAAGGACCTGGCGTCCCGCGACGTGGTCTCCCGCTGCATGACCATCGAGATCCGCGAAGGCCGCGGCGTCGGCCCGAAGAAGGATCACATCTTCCTGCACCTGGATCACCTGGATCCGGCCCTGCTGGCGGAACGCCTCCCGGGCATTTCCGAATCGGCCAAGATCTTTGCCGGTGTCGACCTGACCAAGGAGCCGATCCCGGTCCTGCCGACGGTCCACTACAACATGGGCGGCATTCCGACCAACTACTGGGGCGAAGTGCTGAACGCGGACGCGGACAATCCCGACCGCATCCAGCCGGGCCTGATGGCCGTCGGCGAAGCCGCCTGCGCCTCGGTCCACGGCGCCAACCGCCTCGGCTCCAACTCGCTGACCGACCTGGTGGTCTTCGGCCGCGCCGCCGCCATTCGTGCCGGCCAGGTGATCGACCGGAAAGCGGCCGTGCCGACGCCGAACGAAGCCTCCTGCGAAAAGATCATGGAACGCTTCGACCGGCTCAGGAACGCCGACGGCAAGACCCCGACCGCCGACCTGCGCGAAAAGATGCAGCGCGCCATGCAGGAAGACGCCGCCGTCTTCCGCACCCAGGAAAGTCTGGAGCAGGGCTGCAAGCGCCTGACGGAGATCTGGGGCGAGCTGAAGGACATCAAGGTCACCGACCGGTCGATGATCTGGAACTCCGACCTGGTGGAAACGCTGGAGCTGGAAAACCTGATGGCCAACGCCATCACAACGGTGTTCGGCGCGGAAGCCCGCAAGGAAAGCCGCGGCGCCCATGCCCGCGAGGACTTCAAGGACGGTCCGTTCGCCGGCCGCGACGACGAGAACTGGCGCAAGCACACGCTCGCCCGCGTAAGCGAGGCCGGTGAGGTCAAGCTGGAGTATCGTCCCGTTGTCACCGAACCGCTGACCAAGCTTGAGGACGGCGGCATCGACCCGAAGAAGATCGCGCCCAAGGCGCGCGTCTACTAAGGAGCGGCAGGTCCCGTGAGCGCATCGGCTGCCATTATGGATACGGAAAGCCCCTTCGGCACCTACAAGGCCGAAGGGCTCGTCCGCTACGCCTGGAAACTGGCGGATCATCACGATCTGTCGGCCTCCCTGCGCAAGCGGATCCGTGCCCTGGTGGCGCGCCTGTTCACCGGGCCCTACGACACCGAGGCCGACGGCCTGAAGTTCCGGATCTATCCGGGCCAGAACTACGACGACCGCAAGATCCTGGCCAAGGGCCGGCTGCCGGAAAAGGACGAGCACAAGCTGCTGCGTCCCTATCTGGAGCCCGGCACGGTCTTTGTGGATGTGGGCGCCAATATCGGCAGCTACACGCTGTTCGCCGCAAGCTGCGGCGCGCAGGTGCTGGCGGTCGAGGCCAACCCGGAAACGGCACGGAAGCTCGCCTTCAACATCAAGGTCAACGGCCTCGACCGGGTGACGCTTGCCGGGGTCGCCATCGGCGAAACCGAAGGCACCCTGTCGCTCTGGCTGGAGCCGTCCAACTGCGGCTTCGCCACCCTGGTGGAAGACCTGACCACCGGCGAATGGGCTGGCGACTGGTCGCCGAAGGACGTGGCCGTGCGCCCGCTGGCGGACGTGCTGGCCGACGAGGGGCTCGGGCGGGTCGACGTGCTCAAGGTCGACGTGGAAGGCTTCGAGGACCGGGTGGTCCTGCCCTACCTGCGCAACACGGATCGGTCCGCCTGGCCGCGGGTCATCATGCTTGAAACGAATTGCCGGCCGCATTGGGCCGAGGACTGTGTTTCCGAGCTGGAAACCCTCGGCTACCGCGCAGCCGGTGTGACGAATGACAACACGGTGTTCGAGCTTCCCGCCTGAACGCCGCACAGATGTGGCCCGGACGCGATAAAGCGGGCCCAAACGCGGAGCGATGAAAAATGGTTCAGCTGACGCTTCCCCGGAACTCCCAGGTGACGGCAGGCAAGGTATGGGACAAGCCGGCCGGCGCGACCAACCTGCGCGAATACCGGATCTACCGCTGGAACCCGGACGATGGCCGGAACCCGCGTGTCGACACCTATTTCGTCGATGCCGACGACTGCGGCCCGATGGTTCTCGACGGGCTCATCTACATCAAGAACAAGATCGACCCGACGCTGACCTTCCGCCGCTCCTGCCGCGAAGGCATCTGCGGCTCCTGCGCCATGAACATCGACGGCACCAACACGCTGGCCTGCACCAAGGGCGTGGACGAGGTCGCCGGCGATGTGGTCAAGATCTACCCGCTGCCGCACATGGCGGTGGTCAAGGATCTGGTGCCGGACATGACCCAGTTCTACGCCCAGCACCGTTCCATCGAGCCCTGGCTGCAGACCGTGTCGCCTGCGCCGGAAAAGGAATGGCTCCAGTCCCACGACGACCGGACCAAGCTCGACGGCCTGTACGAGTGCATCCTCTGCGCCTGCTGCTCGACCTCCTGCCCGAGCTACTGGTGGAACGGCGACCGCTACCTCGGCCCGGCCATCCTGCTGCAGGCCTACCGCTGGCTGATCGACAGCCGCGACGAGGCCACCGGCGAGCGCCTGGACAACCTGGAAGACCCGTTCCGGCTCTACCGCTGCCATACCATCATGAACTGCTCGCAAGCCTGCCCGAAGGGCCTCAACCCGGCCAAGGCGATTGCCGAGATCAAGAAGATGATGGTCGAACGGCGGGTGTGAATTAAGGTATTGTTAGGTTTTATGGCAAAGACGGCGTTGTGAAGGCAGCGCCGTTTTTACTTGTAATGTCAATGAATAATATTTAATCTACTATAAGTTGCGAAACGTTTCGACATTTTCAGCCTGGCGCAGCCTTATAAGTGGATTTTTAACAATGGAACCAATTTTAAGTATATCAAATACAATTGGCACTCCGTTAGCTTTGGCGGCATTGGCTCTAATCATTTTATCTTCTGTATTTTTGGCGATAATTAAACTGAAAACACCTTTTGGTCAAAATAAAACGATTCAAAAAATATCTAGATATATGTTTGTTGTCGGGTTGACATTGGGATTGTCAGGCTTGATCGCCCATGTGATTACAAATATTCTACCTGTTTTAATTGATAGAGAAATTCGAATCTCAGGTATTATCGTTGACGAGAATACAGGAGAAGGAATTGCGTACGCCGATGTTCAAATAGTTGGGGGGCCTTCTAAAGAGACCGATGGCACCGGTAATTTTGAATTTGTTGTTCCTGTCTCAAGATACCGTGGTGGCGTTACGTTGATGGTATTTGATCCGGAATATAAATCAGAAACTTTAGAAATATCTGAAGATTTGGAAAGGCCAGTCGCTATTAAATTGAAAAGCCTTCAAAAGAAGAGTTTGTTTATAGGGAAAATAAAGAAATTTCAAATATCTCATTGGCTTGGTCATCCAACAGTAGCAATAGATGTTGTTCTGACAAATAGTAATCCCTCTTCCATGAAGGTAGAGGAGCTAATTGTTTACTTAGAAGACCCAAGGGGGGCAAAAATATCTCTTGTACCTATTTATTTATTTTCCGTTAACCCTCCACAAGCGTTAAGAGGGAGTTATATCAGAATTAATAGTAATAGTGATGTTTCTATAAGTGCGGAATTTGGGTATCAAACACCGCAATTATTAGCAATTAATAATAAAATACTGCAGAACTCGCCAGCAATTGCGCCTAGCCCACCAATCGAGAGACCGATATTTCAAAAGGCTCTGGTTGATGAAATGAAAAAATTTGCGCGTGACAAATTTCTTTGGGAGGAAGGTGATTGGAAGTTAAATTTGGAAATAAAAACTGAGGTAGAAAATGTAGTAAAAGAGTTTCAATTTAGTATAACTGAATCTGATGTCATTGAATTGAAAAAAGTCATTGATATTTATGATTTTGGTTATGGAGTTCTAACTCAGATGAGGTTCGCCGGGCCAGAGCCGGGGTTCGTTGAGATTGCGAATATTCATTAAATAAATACAAACTAATTTTAACTCTACCGCTGCCACACCATCATGAACTGCTCCCAGGCCTACCCAAGGGCCTAAACCCGGCCAAGGTGATCGCCGAGATCAAGAAGATGATGGTCGAACGACGGGTTTAACCGGCAAACGGCTTACGGATTTTGAAAGCGGGCTTCGGCCCGCTTTTTTATAGGCAAAGGTGAATTCCCATGGACGATACGATTGTTGCCGAAATCCGGTCCCGGCTGAAGATGCTGGAAGCGCAGGAGCGGGTGACTATTCCGCTTGCCATCGAAAGCGGCAGCAGGGCCTGGGGATTTCCGTCTCCGGACAGCGACTACGACTGCCGGTTTGTCTATGTCCGGCCGCTTGCCGAAACCTTCACCCTTTTCCCCCAGCGGGATGTCATCGAGGAACCGCTGACCGAGGTCTTCGACATCAACGGCTGGGAACTTTCCAAGGCGTTGCGCCTGATGCTCGCCGGCAATGCGGTGATTGTCGAATGGCTCAGATCGAACTTCGCCTATCAGGAGAACGGGGAATTTCGGGAAGCCGCGTTGCAGCTGGCGGAGGACGTCTGCGACAGAAGGCTGATCGGCAAGCATTATTTTCATCTGGCGCAGAACCAGATGAAACGGTTCATCACACCCGGCGAGTCGGTTGCCCTCAAGAAGGTTCTCTATGCGCTCCGGCCGCTCATGGCCATCCTCTGGCTGGAAGCTAACCCGGACGCAGCCGTTGCTCCCATGGATTTTCATGAACTGAGGGCGTCGGCGGATGTTTCGGAGCATGTCTCTGAAAAAATGGACGAGCTGCTTCGGTTGAAGGCGCAAACCGGGGAAATCGGTACGGACCTTTTAGATCCGTCCCTCGCGGATTTCCTCTTCTCGACGTTTCAGCGTCTGGAACCCTGGAGTTCCGCCGCTCCCTCCGTGTCAGATCGTGAGCCGATCGTAGACGAATTCTGGCGCTACTGGTCGCGCGAACTGGCTCCGGCCGCTTAATCCTCGGTGTCCGCAATGCCTGGGGTGGGGATACCGCACGCTTCCTTTTTGCCCTTGCGGGTTGCGATAAAATGTTCTTTATTTGTTCTCATTATTTTTCAGCGAGGAACTGGACCCATGGGCATTCTCGATCATATCGGTTTCGCGGTATCCAATTTTGAAAAATCCAAGGCCTTTTACGAGAAGGCACTGGCGCCGCTCGACATCAAGGTCCTGATGGAGGTCACGGCCGAGATGACCGGCTGTGACGCGCATTGCGGTTTTGGCACCGACAAGCCGGAATTCTGGATCGGCACCGGTGAGCCGCTCACCGGCAGCCTGCACGTCGCCTTTACCGCTCCGAGCCGGGCGGTTGTCGATGCGTTCTACGAAGCCGCGATGGCCGCCGGCGGTCGGGACAACGGCGCGCCCGGACTGCGGCCGCATTATCACGAAAACTATTACGGCGCCTTCGTGCTCGATCCGGACGGCCACAACATCGAGGCGGTCTGCCATCGCCCCGAATGAAGGGCCAAGACGGGTTTGGAACAGGAGGATATCCGCATGCACAAGAGCAGACTGGCGGTGGCGGTCATCGACTGCCAGGAAGGCGATCTCGGCGAATATGCGGCCTTCTGGGCAAGCGCTCTTGGAAGAACCGTGGAAGGTCGGCCGAAAGACCCGAAATATCGCGACCTGATCGGCCCGGACGGAGAGATGCTCCTGATGGTGCAATCCGTCGATCACAGCCCGCGGGTGCATCTCGATATCGAAACGGACGACATCCCCGCAGAAGTCGCGCGGCTGACCGGGCTCGGCGCCAGGGAGGTCGGGAAGTGCAAGACATGGGTGGTGATGGAGGCGCCGAGCGGGCACCGCTTCTGTGTCGTCGAACCGCAGCGCCCGGATTTTGAGGAAAACGCCAACGTCTGGGAAGATTGACGGCACCAGCGTGTCTGCACCGTTCACGTGCCATCAAAGACACGCGAGCCGGCGCTTCCGGAGGGTGACGGCGCCGTTCGGGTACATTAGGTCTGGGACTGGAAAACCCAGGAGGTCCCCGCCCATGCGTGCCCTAGTCCTTGCTGCCCTCGTCGCCGTGTCCAGCGCACTGACCGTTTTGCCCGTGAAGGCCGAAACCGCCGTCGTTGCCGGCGGCTGCTTCTGGTGCGTGGAATCCGATCTGGAAAGCCTGCCGGCCGTGCGCGAGGTCATCTCGGGCTATGCGGGCGGAACGACCGAAAATCCCACTTACAGAAATTATCACGACGGCGATCATCGCGAGGTGGTCAAAGTGGATTTCGACGAAAGCAAGCTGAGCTACCGCGATCTTGTCGGGATCTTCCTGCGCACCATCGACGTCACCGATGCCGGCGGCCAGTTCTGCGACCGCGGTCATGGCTATTCCACCGCGATCTATCCGCTGGACGAAAAGCAGGCCAAGGAGGCGAAGGCCGCCATCGCAGATGCGCAAAAGGATCTCGGCAAGAAGATCGTCACGCCGGTGGAAAAGCCCGCCATCTTCTGGCCGGCGGAGGACTATCATCAGGACTACTACAAGAGCAGCGTCCGAACGCTCACCCGCTTCGGCTACGTCAAGCGCTCCGATGCCTACAAGGGCTACCGCAAAGGCTGCGGTCGCGATGCGCGGGTCAAGGCGGTCTGGGGTGCGGAGGCCTATAAGGGACTTCCGGTCGCCGCGCACTAACAGGGCATTGGGCTCAATATCGCGAGCTTGATGACGGCGGTGCCATGCCGCCGGAGTGCACAACACGTCGCGAGGTGGATTGGCTCACCCGGACTTCGCCGTGTGATGACGTTGTTCCGGGGGGAGAAGCCTTTCCCTTTTTTGGTGTCATTGCACGGCGAAGTTGTAAAGACCGGGAACATGCCTGACAGGTGTTCGGAGACATCCCTGA